>R05__coassemble_211_pt1 | contig 32760 bp, 26 predicted proteins | sample R05__metabat2_high_PE_014 | metagenome-assembled genome bin R05
GATGAGGACTTCTACCATTGCCTCACTCGGAGTCATTTTCTGTTTTGCCATTTTTGTTCTCCTGTTCTGAATAATATTTTAATTTAATATGCTTTGTTTTTAATTGACTGATGCCGTCTCGAATTATACGAAATAATCGAAACTTTGTAAAGTGCCGTAATAAGATTTTTACATTTCCTCCAAACATATTTCCGGGCATTCAAAAGCCAGCCGTATTCAAGTTTTCTTGCTTTTTTCCATTTTTTGTTTCTAAATTTCAAATTCGTAAGTTTTTCGAAACTTTTGAAACTTTTATTGTGAAAAATCGTCTTTCGGTTTTGACTTTTCGATATGTTTCTGTATAATGATTTTATAAGACAATTCAGACGTTTATTGTTCCTTTGATGCCGGCATTTTCCGGTATATATCGGCTGTATAATAAAGACCGGCCTCTTAGCTGCGAGATGACAGCGGCCGGTGATGCTTTTTCGGAAAAATTTACATCGAAAAAAATTCAGTATTTTCTTCAGCATCGGCTTTCGAAAATGAAGCGCTCTTTATATGCTCTCCCCCGGCTCATACACTCAACACTTTTTGAAAGAGGACCATTTTTATGAAAACATACGGAATCACCACCAAAAACAAGCTCGGCTATATGTTTGGCGACCTCGGTATGCAGATGGTATTCGGACTTGTTTCAAGCGTGCTGCAAAAATACTATACCGACGTGCTCGGTATCCCCATAGTTCTTATAATGACGCTTTTCATTGTCGCGAGAATCTGGGACGCGGTCAACGATCCTCTCTGGGGCACGTATGTCGACACTTTGCCCGTGCAAAGCGCCGGACGCTACAGAATATGGATAAAAAGAGTTGCCGTTCCCCTTGCCCTCGTGACAATTCTCATGTTTGTCAAGATCCCGGGCTTAAGTTCCACAGGATACTTTATCTATGCCTGTATAACCTATGTCTCCTTCGGTATGATTTATACGGGCATGAATGTTCCTTACGGCTCTATGGCTTCCGTCATGACAACGGATGACAGAGAGCGCTCGGCTCTTTCAACATTCAGATCAATCGGCTCAACCATAGGCACGATTCCCGCAATTCTTCTTATTATGCTCTGCTACTCAAAGCAGGACGGAGTCCGTTACATGGATTACACCAAAATAATATTCGGTGTATCAATCATTGCTGTCGGCTCTCTTGCAGCTTATGCAATGTGCTATAAGTGGACAGAAGAAAAGGTTGTTTCGGCATCTAAGGAAAACCGTCCCAAGGGCGAGACGATGAAAGCGGTAAGGAACATTTTAAAGAGCAGACCGTTCCTCGTTCTTGCAATAACCGCAATGCTTTTCCTCTCGGGAACTGTTTTCAGTCAGAGCTACTACACGTATCTAGCCGATAAATATTTCGGCATGCCGGCATTTTCAACACTTGCCCTTGTTTGTGAGTATATCCCCATGGTTGTATTCATGTTCTTTGCAGGCAAGCTTGTAGCAAAATTCGGGCGCAAGGAATTTTGCTCTGTCGGCCTTTTAATAGCAGGAGTATTCAAAATCGTCCTTTATTTCCTCCAGACAAGAAACGTATGGGTATTCCTTCTTTTCTGCCTGCTGTCCGGTATAGGAATCGCCATAATGCTTCTTCAGAGCTGGGCCCTCATAACGGAGGTTATAGACTATAACGATGTTGTGCTCGGTGTAAAAGATGAAGCAACAAGCTACTCACTTTTCTCATTCATCCGCAAACTCGGTCATGCCGTATCCGCAGTATTTGTAAATGCCTCGCTTATGAGCATCGGCTACTCTGTAAATAACGTGACCGAACAAACGCTCAAGGGTATGTATAACTCTTCCGTTTTAATACCCGGCATTGCATTTCTTGCCGCATTTGTTCTTTTGAAATTCTTCTACTCTCTCGGCAAGGACGAAGTTGCAAATCTTCAAATCGAAAAGCAAAAGCTCATCCGTGAAAGGATGCAGCAAAATTAATTTTACAAAATTCCATGCCGTTTCACCCCCGGCAAAATTCGAACTGTACATTCACGTAAAATTTTCCGCTTTATTGGTTTTTGTATTATTGTAAAATGACTCATATTGGTGTTTAATAATATTTTGAAATATGCTTTTGCAGGAAGGTGCATCCATGACAGAGCTGAGACGTCAGCAGATAGTCGAAGAGATAAAAAAGCAAAAATATACAAGAGTTTCCGAGCTTGCCGGAAAGTTTGACGTATCCCAGGTCACAATCCGCAAGGACCTTACTGCGCTTGAAAAGCAGGGCATACTTGTGAGATATCACGGCAAAGTTGCATTGGCGGAGCTTCCGTCCGTATCTTATCTTGAGCGAAGCGAAAAGAATATGGATAAAAAAGCTCTTATAGCCTCTGCTGCGGCATCCATGATAAAAGACGGCGACAGCATTGCGCTTGATGCCGGCAGTACCGTCAACTGTATAGCGGAGGTACTGTCAGGTCTTAGCGGGCACAACATAATCACAAATTCGATTACTGCCGCAGCCACTCTTGAGCACTCCGCAAATACCGTCACGGTCGTCGGAGGGCAGCTTGTCGGCCAGTCTCACTGTACAGTGGGTCCCGATGCCGAAGAATACCTTTCCGGAATAAAAACAAATATAGCTTTTATAGGCTGCTCCGGTGTCCGGGGAGATACAGGCATTTGCACGGGGCTGCGTCTTGAGGGCGGTGTCAAACAGGCGCTTATGCACTCGGCCGAGAAAGTCGTTGCTGTATTTGATGACAGCAAGTTTTCATCCGGAAGCATGTATATGTTCGGAGATTTTTCCGAATTTGACACTGTCATCACAACAACGCCCGGAACCGATCTTGAAGCTTTAGACCGTCTTAAAAAACTCGGTGTCGAAGTAATTTTCGCCGACACACTATAAATTTATAAGCAAATACCCTTATATAGACAAATCAATTTAAAATACAGGAGGCTTTAAAAATTGAGCTGTGATTTGAAAGAAATCTGCAAAGATATCCGCTGTGATATCATGACCTGCATAGGTCACCTGGGAGTAGGACATATAGGCGGCTGCCTTTCTCTGGTAGAAGTCCTTGCCGTTCTTTACTATCAGGAAATGAACGTTGACCCCGAAAACCCCAAGATGGAAGGGCGCGACCGCCTTATCTGCTCGAAGGGTCATGCAGGTCCCGCTGTTTACGCAACCCTTGCAAACAAGGGCTATATCCCCAAAGAGCAGCTGCTCACCCTTAACCAGGGCGGCACTCTTCTTCCGAGCCACTGCGACATGGTACGCACAAGAGGTATCGACATGTCGACTGGTTCTCTCGGTCAGGGCTTTTCCTGCGCAGCAGGCATAGCTCTCGGATCTAAACTCTCAGGTGACGGTGCAACAATCTACTCGATTATAGGCGACGGCGAGTCACAGGAAGGCCAGATTTGGGAAGCTGCAATGTTTGCCGCTGCCAAGAAACTTGACAATTTCATCGGTATCACCGACAACAACGGTCTTCAGATAGACGGTGCCGTAGAAGATGTAAACGGCATTCAGCCTCTTGCTGACAAATGGGCAGCATTCGGATGGAACGTAATCGAAGTTGCAAACGGCAATGATGTTTGCCAGGTATCCGATGCTCTCAAGCAGGCAAAGGCCAACCGCGGAAGCGGAAAGCCCACCATGGTTATTTTAAAGACCAAGAAGGGCTGCGGCGTAAAATGGATTGAGGACCTCGGCGCAGGCAACCACAATACAAACGTCAATGAAGAGCAGGCTGCTGCCGCAATTGAAGAAATAAGAGGGAGGAACTGAATCATGATTGAAATGAGAGCTGTTTTCGCGGAATTTTTGGCAAAGGCCATGGAAGAAGACCGCCGCGTCTGTGTTCTTGACGCCGACCTTGCAAAAGCAAACGGAACCCTCGGACTTTACGAAAAGTTCCCCGAGCAGTGTTTTGACTGCGGCATTGCCGAGCAGAACATGGCATCAATAGCTGCAGGTCTTGCAAGCTACGGCTACAAGCCATACATCACAACATTCACCCCGTTTGCAACACGCCGCATCTGCGACCAGATTGCAATAAGCATCACCTACCCCAACATGAACGTCAAGATAGTCGGCACTGACCCCGGCATTTCCGCCGAGCTCAACGGCGGCACACACATGAGCATGGAAGACATCGGTGTTCTCCGCTCAATCCCCGGCATAGTTATTTTTGAGCCGGTTGACGAGACACAGTTCCGCGCCGCTCTGCCTGTCATCAATGAATATGACGGTCCCGTTTACATCCGTATGTTCCGTAAAAAGACTCCCGATGTCTTCTCCGAGGACTACAAGTTTGACCTCTTCAAAGCTGACACAATAAAGGAAGGCAAGGATGTTTCAATATTTGTATCCGGTCTTATGACCGCAGACGCAGTTGAAGCCGAGAAGCTTCTTGCCGAAGACGGAATCGATGCCGAAATCATCAACATCCATACAATAAAGCCCATTGACAAAGAAGCTGTTATCGCATCTGCAAGAAAGACCGGTACCGTACTGACTGTTGAGAACCACAACATCATGGGCGGACTTTACAGTGCCGTACTCGAAGCACTTGCCGAGGAAAAAGTTCCTGTATGTGCCGTAGGCGTAAATGACCGTTTCGGCGAAGTCGGCAAGATGCCGTATCTGCGCAACGTACTCGGAATGAATGTAAGCGATATTGTTGAGAAGGCAAAGTATGCCGTATCTTTAAAGTGAGGTATTCAGATGAAATTAGCTATTGGAAGCGATAAATCCGGATTTGCCGCCAAAGAGGCAATCAAAGCATACCTCGAAGAAGCCGGCATAGAGTTTGACGATCTCGGCACACAAGATCTCGAACATGTCCATCCCTACTATGAAGTAGCGACCGAAGTTGCCCCCAAAGTTCAAAGCGGTGAGTATGATCTTGCTGTTTTAATCTGCGGCACAGGCGCAGGCATGGGTGTTGTTGCAAACAAGTATAAAGGCGTCCATGCGGTTGCATGTGAAGGCACATACTCTGCTAAGATGGCCCGTGCCATCAACAATGCCAACGTTCTTTGCATGGGCGGATGGATTGTAGGACCCGAGCTCGCAATCGAGATGGTCAAGACATTCATCTCAACCGAGTGGTGCCAGGACCTTGAAGACTGGCGTGCAGAGAATATGCACAAATTTGCCGTACAGATTGACAGAATCGAAAACGAGATTTACGGCGAATAAGTCCCCATAAATATTTACGGACCTGCCATTTGGCAGGTCCGTTTTTTGCATCAGAAGTTTATCATTACCTTCAATATGTCTTCTGCATGTTCTATACTGAAGTTGAATGCATCTTCGCTCTTTTCAAACGGGAATCGCTGTGTCACAATTCCGTCGAGATTTATTTTACCGGAAGATACGGCTTCAATAAGCATAGGATAGAGGTTTTTGTATCTCCAGATTGTGCGTATATCGGCTTCTTTGCGCATGAGAGCCATGAAATCATAGGTTGTCGGTTCCGTAACATTGCCCGATACAACAATAACTCCGCCTTTTCTGACGTATTTCCACGTCTGGGACATTGTTGCAGGTACGCCTGCAGCCTCGATTACCACATCGCAGCCCTTGCCGTCCGTTGCATCCATAACCGCTTTTTCCATGTCTTCTTTTGCAACGTTTACAACCACGTCCGCTCCCCTGTCAAGTGACTTTTGGAGTTTTTTATCAAACAAATCGGACACTATTATTTTAGATGCTCCCATTGCCTTGCAGCATAGAACTTCCAAAATTCCGATTGTTCCGCCGCCCAGTATGCAGACCGTCTTGCCCATGCCTACATCGCCGCGCTTGCACGCATACATTGAAACCGCGAGAGGCTCTATGAGCGCTCCCTCTTCAAATGACATATTGTCCGGAAGTTTGAAGCACATATCCGCGTTTTGTACAACATATTCCTTGAGTGCGCCCTCTACGGGAGGTGCTGCAAGAAATTCCATCTTTTCACAGAGGTTATAGCTGCCTTTGCGGCACATTTCACAGCTTCCGCACGGGGTTCCGGGTTCTACGGCAACTCTGTCCCCCGCCTTTAGATTTTCTACACCTTCTCCGGTCTCAATTACCGTACCGGATATCTCATGTCCGAGCACAAAAGGAATGGGTGCAACTTTGGCCCCGATTCTCCCGAAACGGTAAAAATGCACATCCGACCCGCAGACGCCGCAGCATTCTACCTTGAGAAGTACCTTTCCCGGTGCAACTTCGGGCATATCGCAGTCGACTACGCGCATCTTTCCTATTTCATACATCTCAGCCTGTCTGTTTTTCATATATATTTTCCTCTTTATTGAATGTAAATAATGAGGAGGAACCCGTGCCGGGACTCCTCCTCAGTTTATCTTCTCAGGCACTTACCACCATTTTATCTGATCGGTGACATATTCCCTGACTTCGACAAATTCGGGAGAGGAAATGTCTCTCGGTCTCGGAAGATCTATAATCTTCTCTTCCTTTATTGTGGTGGGCTTTTGTGAGAGTATAAGGCAGCGCTCGGACAGATAAACCGCCTCTTCTATATTGTGTGTAATAAATATAACCGTGCTTCCGGTTTTCTGCCAGAGCTTTATAACCTGGTCCTCAAGATAATAACGTACCTTTATATCCATCTGTGCATAAGGCTCGTCCATGAGGAGAAGGTCCGGGTGAAGGGCGAATGCTCTGCCTATAACGACTCTCTGTTCAAGTGATGCGGAAAGCTCGTGAGGATAGGATTTGCGCACATCATTAAGTCCGAGAATCTCACAAATCTCGTTGGTACGCTCCTCTATAAGATCCTTTGAGTACTTCTTGATTTTCATGCCGTACTGGATGTTTTCCTCAACAGTAAGCCAGCCGTATGCGGACGGCTCCTGGAAAACGAAGGCGATGTTGTGCTTCTTTGGATCTGCGGGCTCGTCGTCGATAAGGATTTCTCCCTCGGTCGGCTCAAGAAGCTTCACAAGGAGGTTAAGGAACGTTGTCTTTCCGCAGCCTGTGGGACCGACAATGCATAGAAAGTCACCTTTCTTAACATCGAAGGAAACATTGTCAAGAACAAGCAGGTCGCCGAATTTCTTGGTGAGGTTTCTAACCTTGACTTTTACCTCGTCGCTGACTTTATATTCGTCGCTCATAAAATCTACCTGCCTTTCTTTAAATGTCGAGATCCGTGTTCTGAACTATCTCGTTGCGGAGCTTCAGGAACTCGGGGTCTGTGTTTTTTCTGGGTCTCGGGAGGTCCACAATGTACTCCTGCTTGATATAGGAGGGTCTTGTGGAAAGAAGAAGAATTCTGTCGCCCAAAGTCAGTGCCTCTTCGACGTTATTTGTAACGAAAACTATCGTTCTCTTCTTTTCCTCCCAGATACGGGCTATTTCGCCCTCCATCTGGTAGCGGGTCTGCGCATCGAGAGCGCCGAACGGCTCGTCCATGAGCATAATATCGGACTCGGATGCATAGGCGCGTGCTATACCGACACGCTGCTTCATACCGCCGGAGAGCTGCTTCGGCAGCGCATTTTCAAACCCGGTAAGACCGACAAGGTCAATATACTTCTGAGCTGCTGCCTGGCGTGTTGCTTTGTCAACGCCTTTGAATTTCTGGCTCATTTCGACATTGCCCATAACGGTTCTCCATGGGAACAGCGCGTATTTCTGGAAAACAACTCCGAGATCGCCCATTTTTGGTGTTCCGTCACGGAAGTAGACCGTGCCGGAAGTTGCGCTCTCAACACCGCTCATGATATTGAGAAGTACGGTTTTTCCGCACTGGCCGGGTCCGAGAAGAACCAGGAATTCGTTTTCTTTGACACCGAAGCTTATATCTTTAAGGACTTCAACGGTTTTGTCCTTGAGCACATACGTTTTAGTGATGTGGTCTAATGTTATTTTGTCTCCGAGAACTTCCACGGGCAAAGCACTCCTTCCAATTTTTTCAGCAATGACGACAGCAGCAGGTTAACAAAGCCGATAACCAGCATGCAGGCGACAATGAGGGCTGTATCACTGGACTCCTGGCCTCTTACTATAAGGAAGCCGACGCCCTGTCTTGCAACTATCATCTCGGCTGCGACAACGCACATCCAGCCTGCGGAAAGTGCGGTGCGTATACCGGCAAGTATTGCCGGTGTTGTTGCCGGGATGGTTATTTCGGTAAGCAGCTGTTTTCTGTTGGCGCCGAGAATCAGCCCTGCATTAATTAAAAGAGGATCAATTTCACGAATTCCGGCATAGGTATTTAAAACTATGGGAACAAAGGATCCTATGAAAACGATGATTATTTTGGGTACCTCGCCTATGCCGAACCATAAAATTACCAGGGGAACCCAGGCTATCGGCGGAATGGGACGGAGGATTTCGAATACCGGGTCAACCAAAGCTCTGAAGGTCTTTGACCATCCGAAGCCGACACCGAGACCGATTCCGAGCACAATTGCAAAAGCAAATGCAATCAAAACGCGGCGCAGGGAAACCCAAAGGTGTACAGGCAGTATCGCCTTGGATATGGGGTGGACACAAATGTCGAGGAATCTCATCAAGGTTGCATAGGGTGTTGGTATCATGCTGTCCCCGCGCTTTGCAAGAAGCGTCCAGCCTCCGAGAAGCAGCAATATGGATATGACAGGCAGTATTTTATACCACTTTTTATTCTTTTCGCTCATCTCTCTGCCTCCCTCCACGGTGCTATCTTGTTTTCAAACAGAGAAAGGATCTTGTTCAAAATGGCACCTGTAAATCCGATTGTAACCATACCGACAATGATTATGTCGGGGCGGATAAGAGTTCTGCCGAGCTGGATCATGTATCCAAGTCCTCTGGTTGAGGCCAGCATTTCAGCAGCGCAAAGTGTGGTCCAGGAGTTGTTGAGCGAAAGACGCACTCCGGTAAACACCATGTTAAGTGAAGAGGGAATGCACACCGTTGTAAATATCTCCCACTCGCTGGCGCCGAACGTCTTTGCAACATTTATGCGCGTCTGGTCCGTAAGCCGGACACCGAGATAGGAGTTTATTACACACGGCACGAATGCCGATACAAATATGATAAAGACCTTGGCTGACATTCCGATACCCATGGTGAGGATTATGATCGGAATCCACGCTATAGGCGGGATAGGTCTTATAACTTCGAATATGGGGTTTAAAAGCTTTTCTGCAAACTTGTAGTAACCCATGACCCAGCCGAGAGGGACACCGAGAACAACCGCAACGGCAAAGCCGGTCATGGCAAGTCTCAAGCTCATAATAAAGTGCTGGGGAAGGGTTGAGCCTTCAGGTCTTCTGTCAGTAAGCTTGGTAATAAAGGTCTTTACTACGGTAGACGGTGCGCTGAGTGTGCGCTCCGAGGCAAGGCCCGTTCTTACCGCCAGCTCCCATATACCGAAAAACAGCACAAGGCCGATTATACTCAAAGCGAGATAATAGCTTTTTGATTTGTTTTCTTTCATTTGGAAATACCTTCCTTAGGGACTTCTGTTCTTTAAAAGAAAAGCTGCGATGCGTAAATCGCAGCTTTTCAAATCGTTACTCCGTGAGGAGTATTACTTCATTGAGATTCCTCTCTCTGCGGCAAGAGCTTCGACAAATTCGCTGTCGATCCAGTTGTTTGCATAGAGGGTTTCCTTGTCTTCCTCTGTGTAGAGGCCGTTTGCTATGAAGAAGTCGACAACATTGTCCATAACTTCATCCATGTATCTCTGACCGTATTCTCCCTTGAAGTACTCAACGTTCTTGTCAAGTGTTGTGAGAGGACGGTCCTCGCAGAAGCGGCGTGCAAGCTCTTCTGTTGTGTCGATGCCGTTTTCAAGCTGCATCTGAAGGAGGTATGCGGTCTGTGCATCGAGGTCATCAGCGAATGCTTCGTTGATTTCGATGTTTGTCTTGAACCACTGGTAAATGCCGTCCCAGTTCTCCTGGATTGCCTTATCGGAAGCAATGTAAACTGTCGGGAAGAGTTCGCCTGTTGCTTCGCCGGAGGATGCTTTTACCCATCCTTCTTCTTCAGCCTGGTAAGACTGAGGATCCCAGAGGCAGACTACATCGCCTTCGCCTGCTTTGAATGCGGCATAGGCTGAGGGGATATCCATGTGGACAACGTTGACATCGTCCTGTGTGAGGCCGAGCTTATTGAGTGTTGCAACAAGACCGAAGTGAACGGATGTTGCTGTGTTGCAGAGGATGGTCTTTCCTCTCCATGAATCGGCATCGCCGAGGATGTCGGGGTAACCTTCAACAGCGCCGGAAATCTGAGCGATGTCGCTGTCGGGTCTTACGAAGTAGTCGATGGAGACAGAGTCTTCAACGTTAACACCGATGATGTGTGCATTGTAGCGTACGCCTGCTGCGATTGCAGGAGCGGAGCCGTAGCAGCCTGCTTCCCACTCGTCAGCGCCGAGAGCGTCGTTCTGAGGACCGCCGCCTGTGAACCACAGGATTTCTACATCGCAGTTTTCATCTGCGAAGGTGCCTTCTTCAACACCGATGTATGTTGCAAGGCCGTGGCCGTAGGGCTGATGGCTGACAACGATGGAAGTCGGTTCGATTGCGTCAACTGCTGCATCTGCTGCGACTTCTGCTGCTGCTTCAGCTGCGGTTTCTGTTGCTGCCTGCTGTCCGCATGCGCAAAGTGCGAAAATCATGCAAAGAGCAAGAGCGAGCGCCAATAACTTTTTCATTTAATTTCCTCCGTGAATTTTTTCGACTCGTTAATTTTATAACAAATCATTGAATCGATTATATATGAATGTTCTCTAACTGTCAAAGCGTAAATACATAATCGGCATTTTTTACAAAAAAGTGGCGAAAAATATATATATGCCCATGCAGCAACGGTCATCGATTCAGCGTGTTTTTGTCAATTTTGATTCACCATGAACATCTTACTATTAAATATAAGTTGAAATTTATGATGCGGTATTATAAATTTGATTATAACGAAACATTCATCGAAAAATAACTTAAATGCGGAGGTATAAATGGAATATAACAAACTGACAGACGATATAGCATTGCAGTTTGAATCAATCGTCGGTGCAGCAAGATTCCAGTATGGTGATGCCGTCAGGGAAGACTACTGTCACGACGAAATGCCGATTTACGGAAAGTACTGTCCCGAGGCAGTCGTTTTCGTTCAAACAACCGAAGAAGTATCTGAAATTTTGAAGATCTGCAACAGCCGAAAAATCCCCGTAACCGTAAGAGGAGCGGGCACAGGGCTTGTCGGCGGATGTGTCCCGATTAACGGAGGCATTGTACTGTCCACCGAAAAAATGAACAAAATCCTTGAATATGATCTCAAGAATCTGTGTGTCCATATTCAGCCGGGCGTACTTCTTTGCGATCTGGCTGCCGACGCTCTCGCGCACGGAGTTATGTATCCGCCCGATCCCGGTGAAAAAACCGCTACGGTCGGCGGAAATGTCAGCACAAATGCCGGCGGTATGAGAGCGGTAAAGTACGGTGTCACAAGAGACTATGTCATGGCAATGACCGTAGTACTTCCCGACGGCAGGATAATGAAGCTCGGAAAAAGCGTATGCAAGACATCTTCCGGCTACTCTCTTCTTCATCTCATGATAGGCTCGGAGGGAACTTTAGGCGTGATAACCGAGATGACAATGAAGCTCATCCCGAAGCCAATAAAGGATGTTACGCTGCTTCTGCCTTTTGAAAATATAGCCAAGGCAATTGCATCCGTTCCCGATATAAAGCTTGCCAACCTCGACCCGCAGTCGATAGAGTTTGCCGAGCGCGACGTAATCGACGGAAGCGCCGAGTTTACCGGCAACCACATATTCCCGGAGACAGTGAACGGAAGAGAAGTCGGAGCATATATAATAGTAACGCTTGTCGGTGATAACGAGCAGGAGCTCGTTATGAAAATGGACAGACTCGGTGAAGTTGCAAAGAAGGTTGATGCCTACGATGTGCTTGTTGTATGGACCGATACACTCAAAAAAGACGTCTGGGCAGCGAGAAGCGCTTTTCTCACAGTAATCGAAGCCCAGAGCAAGCTTTTAGACGAGATGGACGTTGTTGTCCCCGTTGACAAAATCGCTCCTTTCCTTGTCTTCACGCACGAAGAGGCTGACAGGCAGGGTGTATATATCAAGTCGTTCGGTCATGCCGGTGACGGGAACCTTCACATATACTGCTGCTCAAATGACCTTGAAGAGGATGAATTCAAGGTAAGAGTTAAAAAGCTTATGGATGCATGCTATTCAAAGTGCACTGAATTTGAAGGGCAGGTATCCGGCGAGCATGCGATAGGACATGCAAAGAAGGCTTATCTCCGCCAGTCCGTCGGTGAAACCGCGTACGGGCTCATGGGAGATATAAAGAAAGTATTTGATCCGAACTGCATACTGAACCCCGGAAAAGTATGCACGGACATATGATGGGGAGGCAGGAATATGCTTAATATTTTAGTATGCGTAAAACAGGTTCCGGATGTCAATCTCGTCAAAATAGACCCCGAAACAGGCAGCCTTATCCGCCAGGGTGTACCGTCTATACTGAACCCTCTCGATTCAAATGCACTTGAAGCGGCCGTTCAGACCAAGGAAAAATACGGCGGTGAAATTACCTGCATAACGATGGGACCTGATATGGCAGCGGAGGCACTGCGTGAGTGTCTGGCAGCCGGCGCCGACAAGGCGGTGCTTTTATCCGACCGCGCGTTTGCAAATGCCGATACGCTTGCAACTTCCTATGTAATCTGCACGGCGGCAAAATCCTTGGGCGATTATGATCTCATATTCTGCGGCAAAGAATCCCTTGACGGTGCAACGGGACAGATGGGCTCGCAGCTTGCGGAGAGATTCGGTGCAAGCCAGCTCTCGTCAGTGGCTTACATAGAAGAAATTGACGAAAAAAATAAAACCGTCACGGTAAGGCGTGAACTTGAAAAAGGAATACAGACCGCCTCAGCGTCGTACCCCTGTCTTTTTACTGTGGAAAAAACGCACTACCACCCGAGAATACCAAATCTCAAAAGCTGGAAAGAAAGCCGTGTAAAGGAGATAACAAAGCTTACGTCGGATACCGTTCCCGGTCTTGACAAAGATCGCATCGGTGACCCCGGCTCTCCCACCAAGGTTCCGAGGACCTACCCTCCCGTAACAGGTGAGTCCGGCCAGATAATAGACCTTGGCAGTATGGATAAAAACGTAGAAAAGCTTATGGAGGTGCTCAATGGCTAAGTGCGACTATAAAGACTACTGGGTTTTCATTGAAAAAGAAGACGGCGCCGTACTCGATGTGTCTTTTGAGCTTCTCAGTGAGGCGCGTAAACTTGCCGACAAGGCAGGCGAAGGCCTCGCCGCGGTTATTGTAGGCGATGTCAGTGATGCCGATTACGGCAAAATCCTCGATGCGGGAATAGATAAAATTATAAAGGTCACCGGCACCGGATATGATTATTTCAATGTCGATGCCTACACAAATCTTTTCACCGTTCTTTGCAAAAAATACAACCCGTCCGCCGTGTTCGTAGGCGGCACCATAAACGGAAGAGACTTTGCCCCGCGCTTTGCATGCCGTCTCGAAACAGGCTGCACATCTGACGCAACCGAGCTTGTTTACGATGAATCGACCGGCGATATAGAATTTGTAGAGCCCGCAGTCGGCGGCAAAATGATGGCCGTCATAACCGTGCCGTATCTCCGCCCGCAGGTCGGAACTTTGAGGCCCGGTACATTCAAATACGAGCCTCAGGGCAGACGTGAAGTCACAACTGTCGATGAAGAGATCAACTTTAATCCCGATCTCATCCGCACAAAGATTATCGACTTTAAAAAAGACGAATTTGACGAGTCTTTAAACATAGCCGATGCAGAGTACATAGTCTGCGTCGGAAGCCCCGTCAAGGCGGACATGCTTCCGAGGTACAGATACCTTGCCGAGCTTTTAGGCGGCAAAATAGCGTGCACACGCCCGGTATTTGACAGAGGCATTCTCCCCTACCAGCTTGTCATCGGCCAGTCGGGACAGTGCGTAAAGCCGAAAGTATACTATGCATTCGGCGTATCTGGCGCCGTAAACCATGTGACAGGTGTCAAGGACGCCGACACAATAGTTGCCGTAAACAAAGATCCCGATGCTGCCATATTCAAATATTGCAATTACGGTATAGTCGGTGATATGGACGAAGTTTGCGAGCTGATGATTTCAAAGCTTGAAAATAAATAAACCCGCTTAAGTCGATAAAGGCCGTCATCTGTTTTTTGAGATGGCGGCCTTTTTCAACGCATAATAGTGCAAAATTCCATGCATCGGCATGCCGCGCTTCGCTGCAGGTACGTATTTTTTACTTCAAATTTCCCCTGTACTTATCAAGGCTCGACTTTGCCTCTGCAATCGACTCTTTGAATATGGTCCTGATTTCTTCATCAAAGGCCGGGTCATTGATTTTTTTGTGCTTTTTCTGTGCATCTGCATTATATGGCGCAGTGTGATTAACGCTATATCTTTTCATGAGATTGCTCCTTTCTGATTGCAGTTTGATTTTAAAGTAATCCAAGTACAAATATTTGTACTCAATCTGCGCCGGATAACTCCGCCGGCTGCCTGGATATTGCCGGGACATAAAATATGCCCGGGGCGGATATTGAAAAATCGCTTAAAAATGCGTACAATACTTTCCGTCACAACCGCGTAAAAGGAGACCGTTATGGATTTAAACAATCATATTCAAAAAACGAAGAAAACAATCAAGCTTCTTATCATTGCAGGTATCGCCTGCATAGTTATAAATATTATCTCCGTCAATTTAGAGCCGGACAGTGCGTCCTTTGTAAGCCTTATATTTCTTATGTTCCATGTTATATTAAGCTTCGGCTTTATAGGTTGCTTCATGGCCGCGCTTTTTGTGTTCATAAAAAATCAGTCGGTTTTCAAGAGCGCGCAAAATGTTGACGCCTCCGGCATTGAGGATGTTATCGGAGACATCTCCCTTGAAAATCCCGACTGCAAAATATATTCTCCCGTTTTGGGTGCCTTTAAGGTCTATATCGGCGAAAAGGGATTTTATATAGACGGCCCCGGCATCTGCCTTCCTTATGACTCGGTAAAGTCAATCGGAACCGTTCCTTACAGGTACCGTGCAATAAACACCAGCCCCAGCTGCAAAGAGATACTGTCAAACCCCGAAGGTTCGGAAATTTTCCGTTTCCATATCTGGTTTCAAACACAAAGCGGCTCGAGGTACGAAACATTTCCCGTCACATACCGCGATGCCGCAACTATCCTTAAGCTGATTACGGCAAAAACTCCCTCAGCGGAGCTTTGCTGATATCAGTAAAAGTATTTTCTTATCATTGCCTTCTGCCGCTCAAAAAATCCGCAAGAGACGGCATACCCATGACTATATATCTTTGAGCCGGAAGGCCGCAGACAAGCTCGTTATTTTCTATGCTTATTTTAAGCCTGATACCTTCTTCCGCCGGGACATATGTTCCGGCGCTTTTATTTTTTGTGAGCTTTCCGTCAGATAAAAGCCACGCCGCAATATCCGCTCCTTCAATTTCCGCTGCCGGCGCTTTTATGCAGATTCCGTTAAGCTTTTCGGCAATTTTATCAAGACTTAGACATTTCCCCGCCGAATAGGTAAATGCCGTCAATTTATAATCTCCGGCATTTATCCGCTTCATCGAGGGTACCTTTGAGGTTTCTTCTCCCTCTGTCGATTTAAGACCGGATAAGAGCTTTTTAAGCTTACTCTCCGTCAAGGTCTCACTTAAATGTGTTCCCTCATACGTCGGATGAAGCATCGGATATCTGCCTCTTGTCCTTAAAATGAATTTATTTTTTATCAGCCACTCGATTATATATTCAAGGTCTGCATCGTCAAGTCCTGAAAGCGAGCCGTAAAGCGGCGCTGATTTCAAATTGTACTTCTTTGCATTTTTATATCCGCCCTCCCTGCCGAGAAGTACGTCTTCAAGAACCGAAACGGGAAAGAATCTCTCCGTGCTTATATCGCAAAGGCACTGGAGAATCGTGTGAACGGTCTTATTAAGGTCAATACCTCTGTAAAGGTAAGTTTTTATATCCGGCATTGCTATTGTCTGCGCCTTTATGGGTGCTTTTTCTTTTTCTGCAGCGGTCTTTTGAGGAGTTTTTTCTTTCTTTTTTTCTTCCGGGGCAATTGTTCTTCCCGACGGGAACACTACGGGCTTTGCTATCTCTTCACCGGTTATTTTCATATCCCTGTAATAATGCTGCCTCGTCATAGTCGATGTGCAGCCGGTTCCGTCCTTTTTATAGTTTGTACACCCGAGGAAATAGTCTCCGTTTGCACTCGGCTTCACGACGAGATACCCGTCACGGCACTCGGTACACTTAAGTATTCCGAGCTTACCGGCCTTGTATTCATTAGTCATAAATCCGCATATTTCCGGCTCGTTCGTGCAAAGGTAAAGCCTCAGCCCGAGCGATTTTTTATACCTGAACTGCATGGGGTATCCGCATACCGGGCAGGTCTTTTTATAGCTCGGTATGTTTGTGGGGTCATCGTTCCACTCCCCTCTGAGCGAAACATTGTCAAAATCATGCTTAATCTCTATAAGGAACTCCGACGGGTTTTGCTCCGGTGCGATGAAGAAGGCTCTGTTGTACGTTCTCGTCATCGCGACATAGAAAAGTCTCCTCTCCTCGGCATACTCAATTGCGCTATCGCCTTTTATCACGAGCGAGAGCACGGGGTCATCCTCAATTTTTGACGGGAATCCGTAAGCTTCATTACGTCCGTTTATAACGATAACATTGTCAAAGCCGAGGCCTTTTGATGCATGTGCGGTCATGAAGGTTATGTCAAGGTACGGATACTTAACAGATTTTATTTTGCTTCCGCGGCTGATAAATTCGAAAAGTCCGGACCTTTCAAGCATATCCCCGTCAAATCCGTATCTTCCGAGAAGAAGTACAGGTGAGCTGCTATCCCTGCCCTCTGCCTTGTTGTATTCGATTATCTGCTCAAGTGCAATTTCGACGCTTCTTGCTATAGCGTAGTTTACGCCGCTTCTCATCCCCTCTTTAGGGTCTTTCCTTTTGCTGTCATATGTGTAGATTATGACAGGGTCATCGATGGTTTTCGGCGAGATAAGATCTTTTTTTATCTGCTTTTCGTTTTTTTGTATAAAGGAACCGGCTATGTCAATAAGCTCCTGCGAGTTTCTGTATGTCCTGACAATTTTAAGGAGCTTTGCATAGCCCATTTTCTCCTCAAAATTCGTAAAGAGGCTTATGTCCGACCCGCTGAAGGCATAGATTGACTGCCAGTCGTCACCTACGGCAATAATTTTTGCGTCAGTCACTTCATGAAGTGCCGACACAAGGTCGAATCTCTGGCGTGATATATCCTGGTACTCATCTACGATTATGTAGTCGAAGTCAAGCTTCTTTTTCATTTCCTTCACTTCCCGAAGGACCCTTGCCGACTCGTTTATCATGTCCTCAAAGTCGACGGCATTATTCCGCTTTAAAAAGCTCTGGTACTCCAGGTAGCAGTCGTTGCAGATATCCAGGAAAAGGCGTGTACGCACATTTTTTGTGGAATGATAAAGGCGGTTGAAATCCTCCTCCGCATACCCGTTAACCTTGAAATTCTGTATAAACCGCATCAAAAGATTTACAAGACGCCGGATATATTTATTTTCCTCGGATGAGATGAGCTTTTCGGCAATCTCGTCATACGGCCTTTTTTCAAGCCGGAACCCTGCCTTTAAAAGTTCTTCTTCAAGATGTGTCTCAAGGGATTTCCCGTCGGAGTAGCCGGAGTAGGTGTATATAAGCTTTGTGCCGTGTCTTTTGTGGAGTGCGATTTTGTCGTTTACGGCTTTTTTGTAGCGTGTAAGCTCATCTTTCGTGTACCTGCTGTTTTCACCGGTCTCTGTTATGCCGAAGTGCTCGATATAGGCGGTATTGCTGCCCTGCCGTATGAGAAAGTCCGGTGTATACGGTTTTCTTGCGTAACTGATGTTATACGGATAAAGCGGCTCATATTCGTAGTCTATTCCGTTAAGATAGAGGAAATTTGCAATCTTTACTTCCTGATTTGACCTCAGAACTTCGCTTTGTATCGTTACGGATTTTTTGGTCCTTGAATCAATTACATTCCTTTCATATTCTCCAAGCTCGGACCTCATTGTCGTATAGTTGGATTTTGCTACCTTATTGAAAAACTCCTTAAGATCCGTGCCATCATCAGGCTCGTCGAAATACGTTGCGAAAAAGAGTATCAGGTTATTGACCGTACTTTCCTTTTTAAGTGCGGTGTTTTTCAGATAGTCCTGTATCACATAATAAAGCTTTGACGAGTCGGCGATATTCAGCTTCTCGGAATTTTGCTTATGCAGTATGGCGTTCCCCGTCGAGTGGAAAGTTGCAATAGGGCATTCGATGTGAAGGTCGCCTATTATCCTCTGCTTAAGCTCGTTTACCGCCTTGTTTGTAAATGAGATAACCAGTATTTTCTTCGGGTCTATATGCTGCTTATCCGTAAGGTACTTGACTTTTGCCGCAACAGTCGTTGTCTTGCCGGCGCCTGCGCCCGCAACAACCAGACAGTAATCCTCATCCGTGAGTACAACGCGTCTCTGGTCCTCGTCAAGAAGTATATTTTTATCCGACTCGCTGAGTATATTGTCGAGGTACTTTCTTTCTTTTTTGAGGTGTTCTTTTATATAGCTTTCGTTTTTCTCATCAACAAGCCGGTGTATATTAGAAAGTTTTTCCAATGTTGATTTTACCGCATCGGAAGAGATGCCGTTTTTTTCGCAGTAATCATCAAGCATTCCGCTTTTTTCGAGCACGCCGAAAAAAGCGGCTGTATCTGAAAATCCGGTTTGTTTTTCCATATATTCGCTTCTTGCGACATAATGGTCAGAAGAGAGTATTTTCTTTATAAACTTTTCTGCTTCAATAAGCTCTGCACATTCTTTGGAAAGATTTTTCTTTTTTTTGCTCATTTTTACACCGTTTCTTTTTTAAAAAGCACTGTACCGGGTACAATGCGCCGCCGCAACAATCCGCAGATTCTTTGATATTATATCCGTCATCTGTTAAAAGAGTCAACTGCATCAACAGCGGTACGTTAGAAGTCCTTCTTAGAGCGGAATTTACTTTGATAAATAATAATTATAACGTTATGATGTTGCATTTTGGAAAATTGTGCGTATAAATATATGTAAGCAAAAAATCAAAAAAGATGAAAGGAAACAACATCCATGAAAACAGAAAAAGAACTTCAGGAACTCAAAGAGGAAGTTGAAGCCCTCAATGAGGAACTTAAACAGCTTACCGAGGAAGAACTCGAACAGGTTGCAGGTGGTATTCCAATTACCAGCTATTATTTAAAAAACAAACTATAATTCGATTATCACAGTATAAAATCCGCCGGTATGCTCGGAAGAATGAGTAATTTCCGCAAAAAATGCTGTAAATATCAAGAATATGCAACCCGTTGAAATTGCCCCGCAGGTTTGATTCCTTCGGGGCTTTTGTATTCTATATTTGATACTGTTACAGAAGAAATATATGAATCTCAACTTTTGAAGCAAAACCTTAAAAGATCCACGAACTGCGCGGTCGCAGCCCGTTTCGTCTCTATACGGGAACTCAAAGAATTTCCGTATATAAAAAACTTTTTATTCCAAATTCCACCCTTAAGCGGAATTTACTCTGATAAATAACATTATAACGTTATGATGTTGCATTTTGGAAAATTATGCGTATAAATAAATGTAAGCAATAAATCAAAAAACATGAATGGAGATAACATCTATGAAAACAGAAAAAGAACTTCAGGAACTCAAAGAAAAAATAGAGAAACTCAGCGAAGAGCTAAAGCAGCTCACTGAAGAAGAGCTCGAACAGGTTTCAGGCGGCTTCGTAAAAGAAGGCTGCTTATGCGATAAGTGATTATTTTGCGATTAAGCAATAAACTCCGTGATGTATTCACAAGACATCGGAATACAATAAACGGAGTTTTTTCATCCGATTTTTTCTTGAAAATCACATCTATGGAGAACAAATAATGAAGAAATTTATAAAAATCCTGCTTTATATTTTTATCTTTGTTATGGCAGTGAATTTCGGCATTTATTTTTTCACCCGGTCAGAATATGAACTTACCGGCGAATGGAAAGAGACCGTTCTTGATAATTATAACGAATTCATTGCCGAGACCGACGGAGACCCGGATAAAATTCCCATGATAATTTCAACCGACCAGCATGGTGCAATTTCCTCAGACAGTGAATTTTATGAGTATATAAACAGCATTGTCGATTGGAGCAAAGTCTCAAAAATCATCAATCTGGGCGACACGGTAAAACTTGTTTACAATCCCCTTGAGCTCTTGTCATACGGGAAAGCCACATCCTGTCTTCCTGAGGACAAGCGCATTGAAGTGATAGGAAATCACGACCGTTTCTTTGTACCGACCGGAAAGCTCGTTGAAAAGCGTTTCTTTAAAAGCCCCGGCGCAGTATATTCACCCGACCGCAAAGCATTTGTTGTGGAAGACCCTTCGTATAATGTCAGGTACCTTATTGTCGACACAAAATGTTTTCCTTATTACTATACCGGCGGCAAGCTCTTCACCGAGCAGGCAGACTTTATAATTGACGAACTTTCAAAGACCGATAGCAGTGATATAGTCCTCCTTTCACACGTGTATCTTTTTAAGGATGATCTGACCGACCGGTACGGCGATAACTTCACGGCGTCGGAGTACTTTATAGGCTCATCTGTCAAGGATACGGACGTAAAGCAGTCATTTATAGACATGCTTGCAGCAAGAAAAAACAAGACCTCAGGTGTACTTGTGGATTCATACGGCGTATCGCATCCGTATGATTTTTCCTCATGCCGGGGTAATTTTCTCATGACGCTTCACGGCCACCACCACACGGAAGGCTATGAGACGAAAGACGGAATCACAGAGTTTCTTTTTCAAAGTATGACTCTCGACAACAAGGATGATACAGAGCCGCTTTGCTTTTATTTCGCCTACATTGACACTCAATCAAATATTTTAAGGGTATGGAAAAATCTTCCGGGATATGAACCGTTCGAAGTCAAGATAGGGTAATGGTTCCTATTGTTCCATAAAACCGTATGACTTTCGCAATAAACTTATTTGCAGCCATCAAGCCGTATATTTTGCTGCTTGACGGCTGTTTTTTATTGTTTCATTGCAAATCAGCACAATTATTTTGACAAATTTAAATTTATTGTTGCATTTTACTGCTTTTTATGGTTAACTAAATGCGTTAATTTTATAGAGCCCGTTGAACTCTTAAGAATTCGTATGAAGACTGAAGAGGAAGGGAACTCTGGAGAAGCTCATTAAATTGGGTGCCGAAGGTGCAAGGTTTTTACCGAATCTCTCAGGCAAAAGGACAGAGAAATCAGGTTTTCCTGTTTCTTTGTTGCTTCGGAGCTTTTCCGGGCAACTTTTTTATTTATTGGAGGAAATAAAATGTTCCAAGATGTGCTATACGGCATAGTATGCAAAATCAATGAGTACCTTTCAAACTACATACTGGTATTCCTGCTCGTGGCGGTAGGTCTTTGGTACTCCATCAAGACAAGATTTGTCCAGGTCCGCTGCTTCGGTGAAGGCATGAAAAGGACGTTCGGCAACTTAAAGCTGAACGGCGGCAAACAGGAAAACGGCATGAGTTCTTTCCAGGCGCTGGCTACAGCCATTGCCGCTCAGGTAGGTACCGGTAATATTATAGGTGCCTCCGGTGCCATACTGACCGGCGGTCCCGGTGCTATTTTCTGGATGTGGATTATCGCATTTTTCGGAATGGCAACAATTTACGCAGAAGCTACTCTTGCACTGAAAACAAGAAGAATCGGCGATGACGGTGAAGTTAAAGGCGGACCTGTTTACTATATTACAACCGCATTCACCGGCAAATTCGGCAAATTCCTGGCCGGATTCTTTGCGGTATCAATCATTCTTGCCCTCGGCTTCATGGGCTGCATGGTACAGTCAAACTCTATCGGCTCAACCATGGACACCGCATTCGGAATACCGACCTGGGTTACCGGCATTATACTTGTTATTATCTGCGGCATTATTTTTATAGGCGGCGTACAAAGACTTGCTTCTGTTACAGAAAAGATTGTCCCCATTATGGCCGTGCTTTTCCTTCTCGGCGGTCTTGTAATCCTGATTGCCCGCATCAAATATATTCCCGCAACCTTCGGCATGATTTTCAAGTATGCTTTCCAGCCTCAGGCAATTATAGGCGGCGGAATAGGTGTCGCGCTTAAGACAGCTGTCTCCCAGGGCGCAAAAAGAGGCCTCTTCTCCAATGAAGCAGGTATGGGCTCAACACCTCATGCGCACGCCCAGGCCAATGTTGAAAAAGCCCATGATCAGGGTGTTGTCGCAATGATCGGTGTCTTTTTCGATACTTTTGTAGTTCTTACGCTCAACGCACTTGTTATTATCTGCACACTCTACACCAAAGACGGTCCCCTTTATGAGTGCGGTGCGGTTGCGGCAAGCGGCCTTACAAAAGCCAACCTTGCGCAGACGGCTTTCGGCACAATCATGGGTGAAAGCTTCGGTGCAAAGTTCGTTGCCGTATGTCTGTTCTTCTTCGCGTTTTCAACGGTTCTGAGCTGGAACCTCTTCGGAAAGATCAACGCGCAGTATCTCTTCAGCAAAAAAGATCCCAAGAAAGTAACTCTTGTTTATACAATCATTGCTCTTATATTTGTATTTCTCGGCACTCTTGCCCAGAATGACCTCGTCTGGGAACTCACGGATATGTTTAATAATCTCATAGTTCTCCCTAACGCCATTGCCCTTTTTGCGCTGACAGGTATGGTGGTTCACGCATTAAAAGAAGCGGACAAATAATATACGGTAAATCTGAAGACGGTGCATTTTTAAAAAATGCACCGTCTTTTTTTATGAAAACTGCGCGTCATCAATCGGAAAAATCCGAAATGAGCTTTATATCGTATTTTATGCCGTCAACTTTACGGATATAGTATAAATTTGCCTATTTTCATTTGAAAAACAGGCAAAATATGATAACATTACTATTATCTGAGCCGGAATGGTAAAACGTTGCGGATACCGTTTATCCGGAATTTATCAAGTGCTCCTTCCGGGCCGGTGCGATCGGGCCCGGTGCTTGAGCATTCATTTTGCCGTTAACATTTCGAATATTTATCATTTATATCGGAGATAAGATGGATATATACAAAAGAGAAAATTTGAAAAAATTTATTTTTTCTTCCGTTGTCTGGATTTTTATGGCAGTACTCCTGTCTGCCCTTTTACCGACGGATGCGATGGCCGCAGGTACAGGCGATACCGGTGACATAAGCTATACAACCAACCTTTATAACGACAGAAACGGGCTCCCGACAAGCGAGGCTAATGCTGTTGTGCAGACATCCGACGGATTTATATGGATCGGAAGCTACGGCGGGCTTATACGTTATGACGGCACAAACTTCGTAAACTACACCGAAAAAGCAGGTTTTCCCTCTTCTTCGGTAAGAGCTCTTTTTGAATCTTCCGACGGAACGCTCTGGATAGGCACAAATGACAAGGGCGTTTTTAAATATGACGGCAAAGAGTTTATCCAGGTGGAAAACCCCGACAATCTCTTCCTTTGCGTAAGATCCTTCTGTCAGATGCCCGACGGCAGCATTGTCGTTTGCGGCAATGAAGGCATCGCTTTTATAGAAGATAATGTTCTTCACGCTTTTCTCAATATGGGTCTTTACGGAAAAACCGTATACAGTGCCGGCGTTGACAGTTTCGGCAGGCTGTGGGTAGATACGGATGACGGCCTTACGGTATTGAAAGGAAAAACCATTCAGGGGACGATTCCCGGGGACTTTTTCTTTGAAAGCGGTCAGGAATACTGCTACTGTGTTGCGTCCGACGATGAAGGGAATCTGTATGTAGGTTCAAACAAGGCAAGCGTTGTAAAGGTAAGCGTCAAAGATGAATCCTTACAGGAAAGCAGTTTTGATGTCACCTCATATACTCTTGATATCGGTGCGCACAACAACATAACCATAGCCGAAGACGGAAGCGCCTGCGTAGCGGGGCTTACCGGTGCCGCGGTTATAAATAATGACGGCAGCATCGTGTCCTTCGGTCTTTCCAACTATGCCGAAGCCGTCTGCTACATGATTAAAGACAGCCAGGGATGTCTGTGGCTCGCCTCTTCAAACCTTGGCCTTATAAAATATACAAGCGGCCAGTTTTTCGCTCCCGAAAGTGATGACGGTTTTCTTGAAGCTACAGCAATAAATGCCGTTGTGCAGTCCGGGGAATATTACTACTTAGGTTATGATACCGGCATTGTCATATATGACAGCGAATGGAACCGGGTACTGAGTGATGATACGCAAGAGCTCATATCTCTTCTTGAGGGTCACCGCGTACGTCACATGATTACGGATGGCAGCGGAAATATCTGGTTTGCCGTGCTGGATATCGGTGCTGTCTGTTATAACCCCGATACCGGTGAATTGATTAATTATACGATTGACGACGGTCTGAGCGGCGACCAGACAAGGACGCTTCTCCTGCTTTCAGACGGCAGCATCGCAGCCGGCGGGCGTGAAGGCATCGATATAATAAAAGACGGACAAATTGCCGACCATTTCGGTTCGGAAGACGGAATGGAAAATACGATTATCCTCTCCCTCCTTGAAGCTGCGGACGGAACTCTTATGGCAGGTACCGACGGAAAAGGCATTTATACTTTTAAAGACGGTACCGTAACACACTACGGGTTTGACGAAGGTCTTTCAGATGGTGTCATTTTGAGAATGGCCGAAGACGGTACCGGATTTTTCATAAGTGCTGGCAGCAACCTTTACTACAGCGACAATCTTGAAAGTTTCACACTTCTTGAAAATTACGACAAAGATTCCGGAAGCATACTGGATATTCTGGTAAAAGACAACGTACTTTGGCTGCTGCAAAACTCCGGGCTTTTAAGGGTGGATAAAGAAGCTCTCCTTAAAGGCAGCGACGCATCTACCGTTCTTTATTCCTTTGACCAGGGTCTTTCTGGTTCCTTGATTGCCAACACATGGAGCAGCATTTACGGAAGCAAACTGTATATACCTACGAGAAACGGCATCAGTATATTCGACCTTGATGTTTCGGATGACGCGCTTCCCGACGGCGTAATCAACTACATACTGATGGATGACACTATCATATTCAATCCCGAGGATGTCACGGTTCCGAGCACTACAAAGCGTATTACAATAAGCTTTGCCGCCCTCAATTACCAGATGAGAGCCGATTGCCGCATTGCGTATGAGATTGAAGGTTTTGATACCGCAGAAACCATGGTCGAAGACAAATGCAGCGAAGTTGTCAGCTATACAAACCTCCCCGGCGGAGATTATACGTTCAAATTCCGTGTCTATTCCCTTGTTGATCCCGATAATGTCAGAACTTATGAGCTTCCTATTCACAAGGAAAAATCTCTGACAGAGGAACTGTGGTTCCAGATTCTTCTTATCGCACTTGCTGCCGGAGCGGTTGTCTTCGTTTCATACCTTATAAACAAGGCAAAACTGTACAAGGCACAAAAAAGCAAGGAACAGTATAAAAGCATCGTTGAAGATGCGCTCAAAACGTTTGCCAACACCATTGACGCAAAAGATCCATACACGAACGGACATTCCTATCACGTTGCGATGTATTCCCGTGAACTTGCAAGACGGTTGGGGCTCAACAGTGAGCGTCAGGAACAGATTTATTATAAAGCCCTCCTTCACGACATAGGGAAAATAGGCGTTCCGGACAGCATCCTTAAAAAGCCGGGCAAACTTGATCCGGATGAGCGCAAAATAATAGAGGAGCACGTCTCCACCGGTGCCAACATACTTAAGGACTTCAAAGCTCTCGAAGGTATTGCCGAAGGCGCGAAATACCACCATGAGCGTTTTGACGGTAAAGGATACGAAGATCAGATTTCCGGTTACGATATTCCGCTTGAAGCAAGGATTATTGCGGTTGCCGATACATATGACGCCATGTCATCCGACAGATGCTACAGAAAAGCTCTTTCAAACGAGATCATCCGTGAAGAGTTTGTAAAAATAAGCGGTGCCCAGCTCGACCCTGAAATCGCAGCCCTCATGGTTTCAATGATTGACGAAGGTATCGTGCCTTTCAAGGATGTCTGATTTCAATTTCGAAGCGCCAAAAGGCCGTCCCCGTTTAATGAGTGGACGGCCTTTTGATTTTATATGCGGACGTGCGCGGCTTTTTGCGATATACAAACGGATTTCGTAAATAAACATAATTGCACGAATATCATATTTGGGGGTTATAAATCAGCCTGTGATTTGATACAATACCAAAAGTAATTTTATACAGCTTTGATTGAGCTGCCATCTTCAGAGAACAAGCGATCTTTTTCCGCCCTCTAAATTCGTATGCCGGAGGTTTCCATGTCAACAGAAAACAAGAAAAAAGAAAGTCAGGAGTTCAAGCCTTATATTCCGGCTGAAAAAGAGATGCCGGAGCTTACCGCCACATCTATCATTACCGGTTTGCTTCTTGCCGTTATTTTCGGCGCAGCAAATGCATATCTCGGGCTGAAAGTCGGACTTACAATATCCGCATCAATCCCTGCCGCCGTTATTTCCATGGGAATAATGAGAGGGATTTTGAAAAGGGGATCCATTCTTGAAAACAATCTTGTTCAGACAATCGGCTCGGCAGGCGAATCTCTTGCCGCCGGATGCATATTTATCATGCCCGTCCTTTTTCTGTGGAGCCGTGAAGGAACAGCCGAGCTGCCCGGCCTTTTAACTCTGTCGGCCATTGCTCTTTGCGGCGGAATTCTCGGATGTATTTTTATGATACCGCTTCGAAATATGCTTATTGTAAAAGAGCACGATACCATTCCGTACCCCGAAGGCACGGCATGTGCAAAGGTCCTGCTTGCAGGCGAGCAAAGCGTCGGGTCGTCAGCGAAAGTGTTCATCGGCATGGCAGCGGGTGCTGTCTCGAAGTTTATAGTTGACGGTCTTAATCTGGTATCAACATCCGTCAGCGTCAAAATAAATTCCCTTAAAACCGCATTTTCATTTCAGGTTTCATCCGCGCTTTTAGGTGTCGGATATATCTGCGGTCCGCAGATAGCATCACGGATGTTTTCAGGCGGAATTATTGCGTGGTTTGTTCTCATTCCTCTCATAAACATTTTCGGCGCGGATACAATCATGTTCCCTGCGGATGTAAGCGTTGCCTCTTTGTATGAATCGGGCGGAGCATCCGCGATATGGAGCAGCTACATAAAATATATCGGTGCCGGGGCTGTTGCATCTGCAGGAATCATAAGCATGTGCAAGTCTCTGCCTCTTATTGCAAACACCCTCACGCAGTCCCTGAAGGGACTTAAAGGCGCAGGTACATCTTCACGATGCCGCACGGAGCGCGATCTCGGTCCTGCCTGGCTTATTACTGCGCTTATTGTATGCATTTTGCTTATGCTTTTGGTCCCGGGCATTCCCATAAACTGGCTTGCCATGGTTATAATTTTCATTCTCGGCTTTATTTTTGCGGTTGTCTCGGCAAGAATCTGCGGCATTGTAGGATCAAGCAACTCACCTATCTCGGGCATGACGATTGCTACTTTGCTTATTGTTACCCCTATATTCAAGGCGCTCGGAATAAACGGCAGCGAAGGAATGCAGATTTCAATTACGGTCGGTGCCGTTATCTGCATAATTGCGGCAATGTCCGGAGATATGTCTCAGGACCTTAAAACCGGATATCTTGTCGGCTCGACCCCTGCAAAGCAGCAGTTTGGTGAATTGCTCGGCGTGCTTGTAACCGCTGCCTCAATCGGCGGGGTTATGGTACTTCTTGATAAGGCATGGGGATTTGGATCCCCCGAGCTTTCCGCCCCTCAGGCCGTACTCATGAAAACAATTGTAGAAGGTATTATGAACGGCAATCTGCCATGGGGCCTTATCTTCATCGGAGTTGCACTGGCAGTTGTCATAGAGATACTGGGCATTCCGGCCCTCACCGTATGCATTGGAATTTATCTTCCTTTGGAGCTTACATCCACTATCATGATCGGTGGTCTTCTGCGTCTTATATCCGATAAGATAAACGGCAGCGAAAGTGAATCCTCCGACGGTATTCTTTTCAGTTCGGGGCTTGTTGCGGGAGAAGGGCTTATAGGAATACTTCTTGCCGTGCTGACCGTTTGCGGGGCAGATATCAGCTTGTCCGGGTTAAGTATCGGCGGGGCCGGTACAATTATTCTGACGGTTATCCTCTCGGCTTCGATTCTCCTGGCATCGTATCAAAAAAAGAAGAAAATTTAACCGCACCCGGCAATTTTACTTCAAAACTTCATTTTACGGTTTCAAAAGCCGTATAAATGGCAAAATATCAGCGCCTTATACTGCCGTTTTTGACAGATAAAGGCGCTGATATTTTTATGAGGATATCGTTTATGTCATTGACGATTACAGCAGAGCACATCATATCTCCGCTTGAGTGCACTATACCAAAAAAGGCCATCGGGTAGTATCGGCAATCAGGTCATGACTATGCGTCTGAGACAAATCATGCTTTGCATAGCGCAGCAGCCTTTTGGCATATAGCGTACGCCGTTAATATTGCATTTTGCGATCTCAAAGCCCGTTTGCCTTGTACGATTTTAATCCTTCACTTTTTTCCCTGTTCCTATATTGGCAGTCACCTTGAAAATCATAGGATAAACACCCATATCTACAAAGAGCACAATTGCATATCTCAAAGTTCTTACAATATGCGAAAGTGTGCTTCCGTCAGATAAAAATTTTGAGGAAAACGGAAGCTTTAAAAGTGTGTTGAGTCCGAAAAATATCGCACATCCCCCGGCAATTCGCAGAACAGATCTCACGACACTCCTTGTTCCTTCAAAGTTGACATACTTTTCTTCGAAGGGAACGGCAACGGCAAATCCGAGGAGCATTCCGTATGACGTAAAGTAATCGGTCGATTCGCAGTAGAAAAATCCCGCAGCACCCGTTACCAGCAAAATTGCATGTACTATCCATCTCTTTTTTATTTTTTTCATCATCAAAGAGACAACGTTTATTGCAAGGAAGCCAAGTGCCCATCCGGCAAGTACATCCGTCGGATAGTGTACGCCGAGGCAGAACCTTGATACACCTACCAGGAGGATTAGTGCATAGGCAATAATTGAAAGCCGCTTTTTCTTCTTATATGCGGCTATTGATCCGTAAAGTGCCGCCGCTCCGGTTGAATGCCCGCTCGGAAAAGAGTATCCCTGCGTTATAACATCGTATATATCTCCCTCTGCATCGACCTGACGGAGGCATAAAATTTCCGGATTATCCATATAAGGTCTGCGCCTTAGACACACATTTTTAATCATCGGATTCCAAAGGTTTGCCGTAAGCAGATTGAATCCTGCATATGTTCCGAATTTTTTGTCATAGCACCAATATAAAAAGCCAAGAACGGCAACCATCAGAAGCTCTTCGCCGAACATACTGAAAAAGTTTGCAAGAAGAGCGCCTGCGGCGCCAAGATGGCTTTGCAGCCATACCATCAAACTGATCTCCCAGTCGAAATAGAAGGTATTTCCCAAAACTTCCATATTATGCAGCCTCCTTTTTTTGTTTTAAGTTTACTTATTTTTCTGCTTCATTTCAATAAGACAGGAAATATTGTTGTTATAAATATCGGCAATCAATGTATCCGTGCTGCATTCTGCCCCAATCGGCAAAAATACCAATGCGGGCATATATACTGTTGGCCCTTATCAAAGATTTTCCTTAATCACTTGATTTTTATGTCTGATGATATTTTAATGATTAGTGAAAGTGAACAGCACGGCAGCGATTGCTTGATGCGGCTTATCCGTACAGGCTTTCTTTGCCCCTGCGATATGTATTTGGAGAAAATCACCATGATAGTTTATTCCGGCAGTAAAAGTTCATTCCAGCGTGACACCTTGAACGGCACGGTTGCAAGAAACCTTGACAGTCTATTCACATCTCTCGGCATCGGCCGTGAGAGCATCCCCGAATTTCGGTCGTGGCAGAATTCCCTCCCGAGAATTGCGGGAATAATAAGCGACAGAAGAATAGACGACAACGTGCAAGTCGCGCTTGAATACCAGATACCGCTCACGTCAAAACGGGTTGATTTCATGGTTGGAGGCTCCGACGGTCAAAAAGACAATGTCGTAATTATCGAGCTCAAGCAGTGGGAAACGTGTACCGCGACGAGCCGCGAAAATGTTGTTAAAGCATTCACCGGAGGTGCCGAGCGCGATGTGGCTCATCCTTCGCAGCAGGCATATTCATATGCCAAACTCATTGAAAATTTTAACGAAGCGGTGCGTGAGCACAATATAGGTCTGATTCCCTGTGCTTATCTTCACAACTACCTTGAAAGCGGCCGCGGCCAGATTTGTCACCGGCACTATTTTGAAGCAATAAAGGACGCGCCGGTATTTCTGCAGGAAGACAGTGAAAAGCTCCAGGATTTTATCGCAGCTTATGTTTCCCGCCCTTCTAATAAAAAGCTTTTTGAGATTATAGAAAACGGAAAGCTCAAACCTTCAAAGTCGCTCCAGGATACCGTAGGCAGCGTGCTCAACGGCAACGAAGACTTTGAGATGATAGATGAGCAGCAAGTTGCTTACGCGACGGTTTTGAAGCTTGTTGAAAAAAGCATCGGGTCCGATAAAAAGCATACAATCATAGTAAAAGGCGGTCCCGGTACGGGAAAATCCGTAATTGCTGTAAATCTGCTCGCAAAGATTATAAACAACGGTTATTCATGTGTGTACACGACAAAAAACGGTGCTCCAAGATACACGTTTTCAAACAGTCTCATAAAAGGGCAACATACCCTCGGGTACCTTAAAGGTCTTTTTAAAGGTTCCGGCAGCTTTTACGGCACTCCCGTCAACACCTATGACTGTATACTTTGCGACGAAGCTCACAGGCTGAATTTGAAATCCGGCCTATACGGCAATCTCGGTGAAAACCAGGTAAAGGAAATTATAAATGCATCAAAGATAAGTGTATTTTTCGTTGATGAGGATCAGATTGTCACGATGAAAGATATCGGGACTGTTGAAGAAATAAAGAAGCAGGCGAAGCTTCTTGGCTCTACTGTCCACTGCGGCGAAAGTCTCACTTTGACATCGCAGTTCAGATGCAACGGCTCTGACGGATATATAGCATTTCTTGACGATCTTCTCGGAATAAGGCCGACTGCCAATGCTTTCGGATTCGATATGGATTACGACCTTAAAATTTTTGACAGTCCTTCCGGCATGAGAGAGGCATTGAGAGAAAAAAACGGCAATAATAAAGCCCGCATGATAGCAGGCTACTGTTATAAATGGGTCAGCAAAAATGACAAATCCAAAAACGATATTGTTTTCGGTGACGATTTCGCGGCTCAATGGAATTTCGAAACGAATTCTTTTGCTACCGACTCTGATTCATTTGAGCAGGTCGGATGCATTCATTCAACCCAGGGCCTGGAATTTGACTATGTCGGTATAATCATCGGCACCGATATGCTGTACCGGTGCGGCAAGGTCATAACAGATTATCATAACCGCGACAGCCGCGACAACACCGTTCACGGAGTTCACTCCGAAAAGGATAAAGAACTGGCAGACAAAATTATCCGCAACACATATAAAACTCTCATGTCGCGAGGACAAAAAGGCTGTTACGTCTGGTGTGAAGACTCTGAGCTGCAGAAATATTTCAAAGAAAGAATCAAAAAAATAAGTCAGGAATAATGCTGCGGACTTCAAAGGCAGTCCGTCAATGAGCAAAGGTGCCGGCCATGTATTCATGGTTTTGGCACCTTTTTCGTATATGTGGAAGTCCTACGAGCTCAAGCAGTATGTACTTTTCTTGAGTTTGTGGCCTATCATCGTCAGGATGCGGATTATTTCGCTCTACAACAATATGCTTCTAGCCTTATATGTAGACTATTTACATCCCTTTATGTTGTGATTTTTTATCCTTTTAGCCCTGCTCCATCCAGAAAGATATACCCTGTTCCCGGATAATATGTAAGGTATACGATCAACATTGTGACAATTACAGCCACAATTACCCATATAAGCAATGCCTTTGCCCATTTACGTTCTGATAAAATGAGCGCGAGCAATACTGATAAAATCATATCGCCCATATAAAAAATAATATCAAGTATAAGAACAGGAGATCCCGTAAAGGATTCGTAAATAGTAAATAGACCAATCTGAACAAGTATAGCCAGTATGCCGCTTACAACAAATCCACCAAAATAATCTTTTCTTTTATATTTTATACTGACCACTATTCCGGCAACCACAAACGGGAACCAGATCATCTTCATATGTTCCCAAGATGTTTCATTTGCCGGGAAGATATTTACCAGAATATTATGCAGTGTTCCCTCGGGGATCACGTCGCATACAAAATGCATACAAGTACCCACTACACACACCAGTACAATAAGTATAATTACGTTTTTTCTTTGTATTTTATTTTCCATAGTATTTCCTCCTATATAATTATGTCACAATGTTATCTCTTTGCTTATATTTTCATCTTCGGCGTAGAGATTACCATTTGTCGGAGTAAGCATTACACCTCTGCAAACTGTAGTTTATCGGACTAACTCGATGTAACCTTCATATTCGCCACATAAATTCCCGCAATTATCACAGCCGCCCCGATAACCTGAACGATTGAGAACGATTCTC
>R05__coassemble_212_pt1 | contig 32725 bp, 30 predicted proteins | sample R05__metabat2_high_PE_014 | metagenome-assembled genome bin R05
GTTGTTGCCCATGTCGGGCGCACATTATTAAATCCGAGTACCGAAACGGTACCCGGATCTGTTTTCTTATAATTATTGTCACTCAGCCGTATTATTTTTTTGACGCGTACCTTATAATGCGCTCGGCAGCAGATGCAAGGACAAGGTTAACCGCAAGTTCAACGAGGAAATTTACCCCCGTGAGTGACAGTATAACATAACTGACAATGTCAGAGCCTCCCGCCCATGATGCAAGAAGATCTTTGAAGAATATAAACATAAACAGTACAAATACTCCGGTATTTACAACAGGGCATGTCACCGATGCCGCTATTATACCGAATTTCTTGTATACAAGTCCCGAGAGCCAACCTGCAAGAATGCCTTTTGAAAAACATACAATCAGCAATCCGACAAAGCTTGCATTCATCATAAGCATTACACTTCCGCCGTCCCATCCGAGAAGGCCGGATATAAATGTCATAAGTGAAAATACAAATCCGAGAAATGCACCCGCCGAGGGACCGTACACAGCCGCTCCGACTATGATAGGACACAGTGCCAGAGTTATCGGGAATGGTCCGAATCTCACGAAATTCGCAAGAACGCTCAATACAACTATAAGTGCTGAGATGATGCTGAGCCCTGTCATACGGCTCAGACTTTTTTTACTGTTGTTCTTTTCCATATCATTCCGTCTTTCTGTTAATATATTCCGCCTTGAGTTTTGAGTACATTATTTTCTGCTCGGTATAAAGGCTTGAGTATCCCGAGAGCATATATGAAATAAAGCACGCCGCTGCAAAGTAGATAAGATTCTCTGACCCGAAAAGCTCTACCGACATGACAAGCGAAGCAAGGGGACAGTTGACCGCCCCGCAGAACATTGCGGTAAGTCCTATTGCCGCTGCCACGCCGGCCGGTATGCCAATGAGCGGTCCGACGACACATCCGAATGTTGCACCTATGAAAAACGTCGGAACTATCTCGCCGCCTTTATAGCCGCATCCGAGCGTCACGGCCGTAAAAATCATTTTGAGCAAAAATGCAAACGGTTTTGCTTTTCCGTCCTCTATTGCGGCTTTTATTATCTCAACGCCTCCGCCGTTATAGTCCCGGCAGCCTGCAAGCAGAGTCAACGCTATTATCACGAGTCCTCCGGCAATAGCACGCAGATACGGATTTGAGATCAGGTTTTTCGCGTCTTTTGACGCAAAATGCATTGTATGGCAGAATATCTCGCTTAATATCGCGCAAAGAGCTGCGAGCACAGCCACTTTTACAACCATAGGTATTGAAAGAGAAAGCATCGCAACTTCAAAATGTGTCGGTGCAATCCCGAAGAATCTTATTATTGCAAACGCCGTGAGCGCCGCTATGCCGCACGGGATAAGTCCCGAATAATGGATTATACCGACCGAACATACCTCAAGGGCAAAAACGACCGCAGTCGTCGGTGTCCCGAAAAGTGCGGCAAAAACCGCTGCCATGCCGGATAGAATCGCTATACGCTCTTCCTTTTCATCGAGCTTGAAAAGTTTGCCCAAATTGCAGCCGATTGAGCCGCCTATCTGCAGCGCCGCGCCTTCACGTCCTGCTGAGCCGCCGAAAAGGTGTGTTATAACTGTAGATATAAATATAACCGGAGTAAGTGAAACAGGTACATTCTCACCTTTTAATATTGATGAAATTATTGTGTCCGTGTTCAGCTTCTCATCCTTGGTAATTGCATATAACCCCGCTATTGCAACTCCTCCCACAGGGAGAAGATATATAAGCCACGGATAAGTCTGCTGCAAAGAATTTGCCTGCAGAACACTTTTATAAAACAGTGTTCCCACCAGGCCGCCGACTGCACCTATTACGGTTGCAACAATCAGCCATTTAAAAAATATTATGAAAAAACGGGTAGTGGATTTTGTCTCGTTTTCAATAGTCTTCAGATGCTCTTCCACTTTTTGTCTTCTTTCGCAAAATTATATAAATCAAGGTTATGCCGAGTATGCACCCCGCAGTATCGAGCCATACATCAATCAGGCTTGATCCCCGGAGAGAGAAAATCTGTATAGTCTCATCTACTGCGGCTGTGAACACGCCGTGGAAAAGGCAGATGTCAAATTTCCCCATATAAAGCATTATTTCCATGCCAAAAACGAAATACTCCGTAAAGTGCGCAAGCTTTCTGACGAAATGCTCACTTACATTTCCTTCACCGAATATCCGCTCAAGTATTTTGACGACAAAATTGCTCTCTTGTCCGGACATGTCCGGCGGCATCATGGAATGTATCCAGATAAATGCCAGCGTCAAAATTATTATGATTAAAAGTAATTTTCTATTCTTCACTGTCGATTAATATCCAGCTTGTAGTGTCCGGAAGGTAGTTTATTACAACCGGCACAAGACGGTCGTAGATATCCCCTATCGTAACGCTCGATTCAAAGTCCTGGCAGTTATATTGATAGGCATATCTGTCGGTATTAAGATATACCCGGTCGAAAACCTTCATAAAAAGAGGTCCGTCCTGGCCGTTCGAGCTGTCCGCTCTTACTCTCGCTGTCGCGGTATCGACATAGGCGCTGAGCCGTTTGTCGGTCCCGCGCTCTGAAAGCGCATCGGAAACATTCACGACAAAGCCGGATACCGCCCCCACTTTGGTCGGTGTTGTACTCATTTCACCTGTGAAATAAAGCTCGGTATCATCGTCCTCATCTATTATAGGGCAGCATACATTCGAAAGAACCACCTCGTCAAAGCCCATGTCATAAAGCTCCGAGCAAAGCTCGACAATATAGTTCCTTACAAGGGGAGAATACGGATCAACATAATAGCCTTTCGCATCACCGTAGTCATAGCCGTACTGGTTTTTTATCGTGACTGACGGGCAGTGAGACCCGAAAAGTCCGTCTATGCAGGCGCTTATCTGTGCAACAAGATAAATGTCTTCCTGTTTAAGCTGTGAAATCTGGTTTGTCAAAAATTCCTTTGAATCCGTTGATGCCATATTAAGCCCGTATGAAAATGCCGTCGCCGAATCCGAATACCAGGCGAGGTATCCGTCTTCCTTTTTAAGCTCAAACATCAGCGCATTGCCGGTTGAGAGTCTGTTTGCATACTCGTCTATTTTGTCTGCATCAAGTACTTCCTCATATGGGATAAATATTGCTCTTACAGGTGTTGCATTTTTGCCGGCTGATGCCTCTACGGATGAATAATCCGCAGGCAGAAAGCTCAATTCGGCATATGCATCTTCGTATACCCTGACCTCATTGCCCGAGGCATCTATAACGGTACCGTCAGAATCCTCCTGAAGTATCGGGAGTTTTATTTCTATACCGTCTTCGGAAATTACGGCATACTTTTGCATGCTGTAGAAAAGCACTATGACAACCGATATCACAAGTATCAGTATGACGGCAGGAATAATCGCGTAATTACGCTTTTTTCTCCTGCCTTTGTAGAATTCTCTCTGCCTTGCCATTAACTTTCGAGCTTGTTAATTCTCCTTATGTGTCTTTCGTCGTTTGAAAACGGTGTGTCAACGAAAATATCCGCAAGCTTTATTGCAAGGTCCTCGTCGATAACTCTTGCCCCGAGGCAGAGTATATTGGCATCATTGTGCTCTTTTGTGGCTTTTGTCATAAATTCGTTTGTGCAGACAGATGCTCTGATTCCCGGAACCTTGTTTGCGCATATACTCATTCCGATTCCCGTACCGCATACCAGTATGCCGAGGCCGCACTCGCCGCCGGCAACGGATGCGGCAACTTTTTTTGCATAATCCGGATAATCGCAGCTGCTGTCATCAAAACATCCGCAGTCAAGGCATTCAAAGCCTCTGTCCTCAAGATGCTTTATGATGGCGTTTTTATATTCAAATCCGCCATGATCTGAACCGAATGCTATTTTCATCATACATTAAACCTGAACAGCGTGACGTCTCCGTCTTTCATCACGTATTCTTTCCCTTCCGACCTAACAAGGCCTTTTTCTTTTGCGGTGTTCATATTTCCGCAGTTTTTGAGATCTTCAAATGCTACAATCTCCGCGCGTATAAAGCCGCGTTCGAAGTCGCTGTGTATTTTTCCGGCCGCCTGCGGAGCTTTGGTCCCCTTCTTTATTGTCCAGGCACGGCACTCATCGGCACCGCATGTTAGGAAGCTTATGAGACCCAGAAGATCGTATGAGCACTTTATCATGCGGTCAAGTCCGCTTTCGCTCAGCCCCATCTCTTCAAGGAACATCATCTTGTCTTCTGCGTCAAGTTCCGCCATTTCCTCTTCTATCTTTGCGCATATAGGAAGGACCTTTGCCCCTTCCTCTGCCGCAATTTCCGCAACGGTTTTATAATATCCGCTGTTTTCGTAGTCCGCAACACCGTTTTCGTCCATGTTGGCGGCATAGATTATCGGTTTTATTGTGAGAAGATCGGACGTCGCTATAAGTTCGAGTTCTTCCTCCGTACCTTCAAAGCTTCTTGCACTCTTCCCGTCGTTCAAATGCGCAAGAAGTTTTTTAAATACTTCTGCTTCCTTCAGGAATTTTTTATCGCCCTTGGCTGCTTTTTCCGCCTTGTCTATGCGTCTTTCAACCATTTCCATGTCGGAGTATATAAGCTCCATGTCAATGATTTCTATATCGCGTCCGGGGTCTGCACCGCCTTCAACATGCACAATATTGTCATCGTCAAAGCACCTGACAACATGTACGATTGCATCCGTTGTGCGGATATCGCCGAGGAACTTGTTGCCGAGTCCCTCGCCTTTTGACGCACCCTTTACAAGGCCCGCAATATCTACAAATTCTATGACGGCATTTGTGACCTTTTTCGGATCATAAAGCGATGATAAGAAATCCAGCCTCTCGTCCGGCACCGTGACCATTCCGACGTTCGGTTCAATTGTGCAAAACGGAAAGTTTGCACTTTGAGCTCCGGCATTTGTTATTGCATTAAAAAGTGTTGATTTTCCGACATTCGGAAGTCCTATAATTCCAAGTTTCATAAATTAAAATCCTCGAAAAGATTGATTTGGCTTGATTCCGGAAGATCGCCCAGTGCTCCTAAGTTCTTAAGCGCCTGGAAGTTCGTCTGGGATACTTTAGGGCAGACTGCTGCGATTTCGGATATGGATACAAATTCCCGGCCGCGGCAGGCTATAAGGTCAAGCGCCGCACTTTCTCCAAGTCCCGGCACCGAGACAAACGGCGGCATGAGCTTTTTGTCGTCTGTTATTAAAAACTTAGTGGCATCGGCCTTGGATATGTCCATAGTGGCAAATTCGAACCCGCGCATATTGAATTCGTATACGGCCTCAAGTGTCACAAGCATGGACTCTTCGTTGGCTGTAAGGTTTTCGCGCTTTTTATATTCCTGAATTTTCTTCCTTACACTGTCCGTACCGCCTGTCATCATCTCAGCATCAAATTCGCCTTTTTGCGACCGGCGATAAAAATATGCGCTGTAAAAAGCCAGAGGCTCATGTACCTTGAACCAGGCAATGCGAAATGCCATCATTACGTAAGCGACTGCATGCGCTTTAGGAAACAGATATGCAATTTTGCGGCACGACTCTATCCACCAGTCGGGAATGCCCAGATCTTTCATCTGCTTTTCCGCATCTCCCGGAAATTCTCCGCTTGCTTTGACTTTTCCTTTTCTCACCTGCTCCATGGTTTTAAAGGCAAGCTTTGCCTCCATGCCCTTGGAGATGAGTGTGATCATTATGTCGTCGCGGCATCCGACTGTTTCGTTAACCGTGGCTATTCCGCCTGTTATGAGGTCGCGTATATTTCCTGCCCACACGTCGGTTCCGTGCGAGAAGCCCGAAAGACGTACGAGCGTGTCAAACTGTGTCGGCTGAGTCTCAACAAGCATTCCGCGCGTGAACGGCGTCCCGAACTCCGGAACTCCTATTGACCCGGTCTTCCCTATAATCGGATCGTCATCCGGAAGGCCGAGGATCGCAGGCGATGTAAATATGCTCATCGTGTCGGGATCCGACAGGGAAATCTTCTTTGCGTCGACACCCGTCATATCCTCGAGCATTCTTATCATGGTCGGGTCATCATGTCCGAGCTCATCGAGCTTCAGAAGATTGTCTTCCATGCAGTGATACTCAAAGTGTGTGGTTATAATATCGCTGTTCATATCCTCTGCCGGGTGCTGTACCGGGCAGAAGTCCGTAACGTCCATGTCCTGCGGGATGATTACGAGTCCTCCCGGGTGCTGGCTGGTCGTTCTTTTTATTCCGACAAGACCCAGTGCAAGACGGTTTTTCTCTGCGGCAGATACCGTTTTCCCGCGCTCTTCGAGATATTTCGACACATAACCGTATGCCGTCTTATCCGCAAGAGTTCCGATAGTTCCGGCTCTGAAGACATGATCGGATCCGAACAGGGTCTCTGTATACTTATGTGCCTGAGATTGATACTCACCGGAGAAGTTGAGGTCTATATCCGGAGTCTTCTCGTTTCCGGGAAATCCGAGGAATGTCTCAAACGGTATGTCAAAGCCGTCTCTGTAGAGCTCTTCACCGCACACCGGACACTTTTTCTCCGGCATATCCGCTCCGCACCCGTAAGTTCCTTTTTCGGCAAACTCCGTATAGTGGCACTTTGGGCATACATAGTGGGCGGGAAGCGCGTTAACTTCCGTGATGCCGGACATAAATGCAACCAGCGATGACCCGACACTTCCTCGCGATCCGACCAGATAACCGTGTTCAAGTGAATTTTGAACAAGCTTCTGGGCTGACATATATATAACGTCGTAGTGATGGTCCAGGATTGTGTTTAATTCCTCGTCAACACGCGACTTTATTATTTCCGGAGGATTTTCGCCGTATATACGGTGCATCTTTCCGTAGACAAGATTTTTAAGATCTTCGGCGCTGTTTTCTATTTTAGGCGGGAAAAGATCTTTCGGCAAAAGCTCTATCTCGTCAACTTCCTCGGCAATTGCCCTCGGCACATCAATTACGACCTCTTTTGCCGCCTCATCGCCCAGGTATTTAAACTCCTCGAGCATTTCATTCGTTGTTCTGAAATATATCGGGCAGGACCTGTCGCCATCGCCGTAATGGACCGCCTGCAGTATATGTCTGTACTCCTCGTCATGCGGGTCTAAAAAATGCACGTCGGAAGCCGCTGCGACAGGCTTGCCGAGCTTATGACCGAGGTCATATATCTTTTTGTTGTACCCTTCCAGAATGCCGTAATTTTCTATTCTCCCCTCGTCAATAAGGAAGCCGTTATTCGGCAGGGGCTGGATTTCCAGGTAATCATAGTATGATGCTATGTTTTCGATCTCTTCATCGCTTGCACCCTTGAGTATGGCGCTGTAGAGTTCTCCTTGTCCGCAGGCCGAGCCGACTATAAGTCCTTCCCTGTATCGGTTCAGTATGCTCTTCGGCACAATCGGGGTGCGGTGTCTTGATGAGTAGAAATTAAGAAAGCTCTGTGAAATGATTTCATAGAGGTTTTTAAGTCCCTTCTTGTTCTTGACAAGAAGAATCATGTGATGGCTCTTATCCGCATCGGCGCGGCCCCTCAATGAGCACACTCCGTTTATATCGTCAACGGTCTTTGCGCCTTTGCCTTTCATCATGGGTATGAATTTTCCCATGATGCGGGCAACCACCGCTGCATCGTCATATGCACGGTGATGGTTGAATTTAGGAAGCGCAAGAGCGTCAGATACGGTATCGAGCTTGAATCTCGTGAGATCCGGCAAAAGAGCCTTTGACATGGACAAGGTGTCTATGACAACCGGTGTATATCTTATTGCATGGCGCTCGCACACAGCGTGTATAAAGCTCGTATCAAACGATGCGTTGTGCGCGATAAGGGGGAGGTCTTTTGCAAACTCAAGAAACTTTATTACCGCCTCTTCTTCTTTCATTGCGCCATCAACATCGTTGTCGGTAATTCCCGTGAGTTTTGTTATTTCGGGAGGTATATGTACCTCAGGGTCTACAAATATATCGAATGTGTCCTTAATTTCTCCGCCCTGAAAAAGCACCGCTCCTATTTCTATTATCCGGCAGTTTCTCGGATCAAGCCCCGTTGTTTCAAGGTCGAATGCTATAAACTCACCGTCAAGCGGAAGCTTTGACCTTCCTGTCACGGACCTTCCGCCCTCCATATCATTTACGAAGTAGCACTCAAGTCCGTATATAATCTTGACTCCGTACTTTTTACCTGCCTTCCACATATCCGGAAAAGCCTGCGCAACGCCGTGGTCTGTTACGGCTATTGCCGGCATTCCCCACTGGGAAGCTCTTTTGACTATCGCAGCAGGGTCCGTGAGAGCATCGAGGGCCGAAAATCTTGTATGCATGTGAAGCTCAACACGTTTTACCTCCGCGTCATCCCGCCGCACCTGCTTTTCAGCCGTCGAGATGCATTTGGGCTCAATTACCAGATCATTTTCGAACTTTGAATATGTTGTAAAACCCCAGACTCTCAGGTGGTCGCCGATTTTTATTTTTTCGATTATTTTTTTGTCCTCGTCGCGGTCTAAAAACTTGCTTACGCGGACGGAGTTTGTGTAGTCAGTTATGTCAAAGGTTAAAACAGCGGCACCCCGCTTTTGGATTTCCCGGCTTGAAACGGCAATTACATCACCTTCTACAAGGCATCTTCCCGTCTCAAGCGTAACCTCTGACATCTCCATCAGCTTATTTGACTTCTGTGCCGTGCCGTAAATTATTTTTCCTTCTTTACTATTCCCCTCCGTCTTGGCAAATTCGGGGATAATGCGGCAGGACCTCAGTGCATATTCCTGTTTTATTCTGTCCTGCAAAATGGTATAGGCACAGTTCGACGAAAATTTCACGTTAAGTGTCATTTCCCTCGTTGTTGAGTCAATGTCGGCCGATGTTACTATTGCATTTTCAACAAGTCCCGCCAAAAACGGAAACATCGTTGTAAGTTCAGTCATTTTCTATCATTTCGATGAACCTGTCCAAAAGTTCATCGTAGGGGTATGTTCCTACAATTTCGCCTTTCTTTATGATGAGCCCTCTGTCAACGCCTCCCGCTATTCCGTAGTCGGCTTCGCGTGCCTCGCCGGGGCCGTTCACAACACATCCCATAACGGCAACCGTTATGTCTTTATCCAGGTTTTCCACTCTTTTTTCAACTTCGGTTGCAAGGGAAATGAGATCGATTTCGGTCCGTCCGCAAGTCGGGCAGGAAACAAATTTAACTCCGCCGCATCTGAGTCCTGCAGCTTTTAAAATATGTATTCCGGCCTTCACTTCCTTGACAGGATCGGCCGTCAGGGAAACCCTTATTGTGTTTCCGATACCTTCCATAAGCAAGGTTCCGATTCCGACGGCTGACTGTATTGTCCCGTTATACTCAGTTCCTGTCTCGGTTACTCCGAGATGCAGAGGATAGTCAAAAACTTCAGATGCGAGGCGGTATGTATCGACCGTGAGCGGCACGGATGACGTTTTCAATGACAAACAGATATCATGAAAGTCGTTTTTCTCAAGCATCTCTATGTGGTCTTTCGCGCTCTCGATCATCGCCTCCGGGCACGGATGGCCGTATTTTTCTATAAGTCTTTTTTCAAGCGATCCGGCATTGACTCCGATTCTTATAGGGATGTTTCTTTTTCTGCAAACGTCGGCTACGGCCTTCACATGGTCCTCACCGCCTATATTGCCGGGATTGATTCTTATCTTGTCGATTCCGCGCTCCGCTACCATAAGCGCCAGGCGGTAATCAAAATGTATATCCGCAACGAGCGGCATATCCGTTCCTTCACGGATTTTTTCTATTGCAAGCGCGCTCTTTTCATCAGGTATTGCAAGACGTACTATATCGCATCCGGCGATCTGAAAAGCCCTTATCTGGCTCAGTGTTTGATCTACGTCCCATGTTTTGGTATTGCACATTGACTGCACCGTGACAGGTGCATCTCCGCCTATATAAAGGTTTCCGACTTTGATTTTCCTGGTATTTTCTCTAGCCATTAAAAAACACCTTCCAAATATCCTGCAGCATTATAAACGCCATAAGCGCAAGAAGAAGCATAAGTCCTGCGGCATTTATAATTCCTTCAAATTTAGGGTTCAGCTCTTTGCCTGTTATTTTCTCGATTACAAATCTCACAAGCATCAAAAATATATGTCCGCCGTCAAGCCCCGGTATAGGGAGCATATTCATGACCGCAAGGTTAACCGAGATAAGCGATCCGAGGTATGAAAGCATGAACCACGCATCACTTGCTGACGCCGCAGACTCCGCCGTATCGGCCATAATATCCACTATGCCGACAGGTCCGCTTAAATCGGAAAGCCCGGCTTCACCGCTTACAAGCATGCCGAGACTTTCCCACACGAGCTTCACAAAGTTGAGTGTGAGCTTACCTGAGTGGGCAATTATCCGCCATACTGACACTTCACCGAAGTTGAATACTATAACCACGATGAGGATTATCACAAAGCCGAGAAGGAAATTCATAAACGAGCCCGCTGCGAAAATAATAAGTCTTTTCCAGATCGGCTTGTTGTTGAGTGCCCTCTCTTTTTCTTCCTCGGGAATCTCAGCCTGGTCATCTTCCCCGAGCATGGCGCAGTATCCTCCGAAAGGTATGCACCTTAAGGAGTAGAGCGTCTCACCCTTTTGCTTTTTTAATATTGCCGGGCCCATACCCACGGCAAACTCGTTAACCTTGACTCCGCAGAGTTTTGCGGATATAAGGTGCCCCGATTCATGGACTATTATAAGAAGTCCGAAAAACAGTATTGCTATGACAACGTACACTTAACGAATTCTCTTGCCTTTCTATCCTGTTCGACGATCTCGTCAAGGTCGTCTGTATATACATTTTCAATTGCGTCAACCGCAGCAGCGGTAAGATCGTAGATGGAATTGAAGGACGTCTCTCCGCGCAAAAATGCGTGTACCGCAACTTCGTTCGCTGCGCTCATAATGCAAGGCGCGGTACCGCCTTCTCTTGCGCAGTCCATCGCAAGCTTAAGACACGGTGTCTTTTCAAAGTCGGGAGCTTCAAATGTAAGGTCCTTCATATTTGCCCAGTCGAGTCTTTTGAACATCGACTCTTTTCTCTCCGGGTATGTAAGAGCCAGCTGAATCGGCAAGCCCATGTCCGGAACTCCGAGCTGTGCTATAACCGTACCGTCTATAAGCTCCACCATGGAGTGGACAACAGACTGCGGGTGAATCACAACTTCTATATCATCCGGTGTCACTGAGAAAAGATGCATAGCCTCAATGAATTCAAGACCTTTATTCATAAGTGTTGCACTGTCAACACTTATTTTCGGTCCCATGGACCAGTTTGGGTGGGATACTGCCGTTTGCGGAGTTACATTCTCAAGTTCCTCACGGCTTTTCCCCCTGAACGGTCCGCCCGAGCCCGTAAGAAGGATTTTTTTAAGTTCCCCTTCTTTTCTGCCCATAAGCGACTGAAAAATAGCCGAATGCTCGCTGTCTACAGGAATTATCTCGGCTCCTTTTTCCTTTGCTCTTTTCATTACAAGGTCTCCTGCACATACAAGAGTTTCCTTGTTGGCGAGGGCTATCCTCTTCTTTGCATCGATTGCCGCAAGAGTTGGTTTAAGTCCGACAGAGCCGGAAACAGCCGTAACTACGGTGTCACCGAGCAGTGCCGCTTCTATCATACCCTCGATTCCGGATACGACTCTTACGTTGACCTTTGATGCAACGTCTTTTGCTGCAGCTTCATCGTTCACCGCTACAAGCTGCGGTTTGAGCTCTTCTATCTGGGATATTAAAATGTCAGTTGAACGATTTGCCGTAATTGCGGCAATCGGCATATTAAGATGCTTTGCAACCGCTATCGTCTGTCTTCCGATTGAGCCCGTTGAACCTAAAATGGATAATGTCACTTAACGCCTCCGAAGCGCCTGTCGCGCCTGTTGAATTCGTCTATTGCCTTATCTAATTCTTCCTCGGTAAAGTCCGGCCAGAGCACATCCGTGAAATAGAATTCGGAATATGCCGTCTGCCATAAAAGGAAGTTGGAAATACGCTTTTCTCCGCCCGGACGGATAAGGAGGTCCGGATCTGGAATTCCGGCAGAGTAAAGATAGTTTGAAAATCCTTCTTCTGTCAGGTTTTCGTCCGCTTTACCTTCTTTGAGGTCGTTTGCGTAGCGCATTGCGGCCTTTATAATCTCGTCACGGCCTCCGTAGTTGAGACAGATGTTTGCCTGGAAGCCTTCATATCTCGAAGAAATCTCGTTTGTCTCCTCAATTTCTTTTTGAAGTTCCTCCGAAAGGCCGGACACGTCACCGAGAATTTTCATTTTTATCTGGTCGCGTTCCATAGTCTCGATTGCCTCATGGAGATACCTGTCGAGAAGCTTCATTATTGTTGAAACTTCTTCTTCCGGTCTTTTCCAGTTTTCTGTCGAGAAAGCATATACAGTAAGATATCTGACCCCGATATTTTTACAGTATGTGGCTATCTTGCGGAATTGTTCGCTTCCGGCCGCATGTCCGGCGGTTCTGGGAAGGCCGCGTTTTTTTGCCCAGCGGCCGTTTCCGTCAAGTATTATGGCAATATGTTCGGGAATAATCTTTTCCATTTTGTAAATTAAAACTCGGTGAGTTCCTTTTCTTTCTTGGCCATGATTCCGTCAATTTTCTTTGTATAGTCGTCCGTCAACTTCTGGATGTCTTTCTCGATGTCCTTGTAGTCATCCTCTGTAATCTCGCTTGCCTTCTGCTGCTTTTTGAACGTGTCAACAGCGTCGCGGCGGATATTGCGTATGGCAACCTTGCACTCCTCGCCGTACTTTTTTGTCTGCTTAACGAGTTCCTGGCGTCTCTCTTCGGTAAGAGGAGGAAATACAAGGCGAAGCATCTTGCCGTCATTTTGAGGATTGATGCCGAGGTCCGACACGAGAATTGCCTTTTCAATGTCCTTAAGGATGCTTCCGTCCCAGGGCTGGATTAAAAGTGAGCGCGGATCCGGAGTTGCTATGGATGCGACCTGATTGATGGGTGTCGGTGTACCGTAGTAATTCACCTGAATCTGGTCAAGAACGGCTGAGTTTGCACGTCCTGCACGTATTGTTGCGAGCTGAGATTCAAGAGACTCACAGGTTTTTTTCATTTTGCCTTCGAATTCGGGATAATCTGACATTTTTTATACCTCACTTTGATTTATTTTTATGTTTGTTTATTTTTACTTTACTGTAGTTCCTACTTTTTCGCCGTTCAGAACACTTTTTATGTTGTTTACATCGGCCAGTGCAAATACGATAACCGGCATGTTGTTGTCCATTGCCATTGATGTGGCCGTTGAATCCATGACTCCAAGTCTTTTTTCAAGGACCTCGGTAAATGTTATTTCATCATATTTTACCGCTGAAGGATCAGACTTCGGGTCCGCGCTGTATACACCGTCTATGTTCTTTGCAAGAAGAATAGCATCCGCTCCAATCTCGGCTGCTCTTAACGTTGCTGCCGTGTCTGTTGAGAAATAAGGTGCGCCTGTACCGCCTGCAAAAAGGACTATGTATCCCTTTTCAAGATAATGCTTTGCTTTTTCGGTCGTGTAATACTCCCCTACGCCCTGTACTTCAAATGCAGTCATGACTTTTGCCTTCTGGCCTATCTGCTTGAAAACATCACATACTGCAAGACAGTTCATGCATGTTGCGAGCATACCCATTCTGTCGGCGCTTACTCTTTCGACTTTTCCCGCGCCGTCTTTAAGTCCTCTCCAGAAATTTCCTCCTCCTACGACAAGACCTATTTCCACGCCTTCCTTTGATAGATCGGACAGCGTACGGCATACGGTCTCGATGAAATCAAAATCGAAGCCTGTACCTTTTCCGCCGCTTAAAGCCTCTCCGCTTATTTTGATTAAAACTCTTTTGTAAATCATAAATCGAACACTCCCATCGCTATTATTCCGATAATTGTTATTGCTATTGCTGTATAGTGTTTTTTACTTAATTTTTCCTTAAGGAAAATTCTTCCCCAGATCACACTCACTGCGCAGTATGAAGATATCATGGGTGCTGAAAGTGCAACATGGGCTGAATCCGCCAGCGCATAGATATAAAAGAACTGCCCGGCGGTTTCAAAGACTGCGCCGGCATACCTCGGCCTTTCTTCTTTGAAGCGGAACTTTTCTTTTTTCACGCCATATACGTAAATCGCGCAGATTACTCCCACAACAAAAAAGGTGAGCTCATATGCGCAGTTCGCGCTGTCTTCGTCCAGTCTTTCAAGAACCATTGAGTCCGCGAAAGTCCCGAGCGCATCAAGAAGGCAGTAAATTATTGGGATTGCTATTGCGGCAAAGCTTTTTACATATTGATGGTTTGACTCTTCCTGTCTTGCTCTTCTTAAATCCTCATCCTCGGTTGCTTCAAAAATTCCGAGCATTATGACTCCTATAATCGAAAAAGCGCATGCTAAAAGTGCCGGCACAGTTATATCATCCGAAATTCCGAATACTACAACTGTCAGTACGGCAACAAGCGCCCCCGATGTATTGCAAATCGGACTTGATACAGAAAGTTCGATGTATCTTAGGCCAAGATACCCTATCGCCATACTCGCTATATAAAGGATTGATACCGGAAGATACGTCAAAACTATATTTAAGTTGACTACAACACCGTTTATGAAAATTTCAAACAAGGCATGAAGCCCCATCACCGTGCCAACAGCTGTCATCATCTTTAGATGCGAGCATCTGTCATTGCTGTCAACACAGCCTATTTTTGAAAAAAGATCGCTTCCCGACCAGCACAGAAGTGCTGCCAGTGCATACCAGAACCACATATGTTTTCTCCGCATCGCGTTCAATCGTCATATTATATCATTACTGCCGAATAAATACCACATGAAAAGCTGGCTTGCATGTTTGATATTTTTTCATCATGCCGGAATGTTCAAAAAATCGCTTAAAGGAAGTTCGTTTTTCTCATTTCATTGATGCTGTAAAATTACTCAGCCGTCTCAATGGTGAAATGATAGTGATCCTGCGATTCGCGGACGGATATGTCCAAGGTGAGATTTTCCAAATCGTATACAGCGGTTTCCACTGTAATCCAAAGGTCGGTACCATAACTTTGATCATTATATGTTTGTGCATCCACTTCGATTACGGGCGCGAGGATGCCTGTTTTTGAAATGTCGCCGTGAATTTCCGCTTCACCGTCCCAAAGGGATGGTCCGTAATATACCGCTCCGTAGTTTTCCATGAAGTAATTATATGTTTCAACGCCCAAAAGCTCTGTGAGCTCTTCCTCGGTATAATATTCGGAAAGATTTATCAATGTATATTCCGAATACCAGAAATTGTCGGAATACAAATCGTACAGCTTGGAGAAATAGACCTTTTCCATCAAATCGAAGGTGCCCATCACAGAATCAGCCTGCGATGCGTTATCATGCAAAATCTGCCACCGTTCGTATCCGATTCCCCAGCCGATGGATTCGGCGGTGCCGTCAAAATTGAAAACATTAAAATTGGTCATGATAGGTATATCGTCCACAAACTTCTCCGTGATGTGAAGCCCGTCCGGGAACACCTCCACGACGATGGTTTTGATGGTGGAATCGGTGTCGCTTGCAGGACCGGAAATCATCCAATGAAGTTCGTCCGCCGTGCCGACGGTGGAATAAATATCCTTATCCATAAGAAGCTCTACGGTCTCGTCCACCGAACCCGCGTAATCCAGGATATAGCGCACAACTTGCGTGCCAGGCAAATCATCTTCCGAGGTTTCGGTGTGGGGAAGTTCCCCGTTTTCTCCATAGGGTAAAACATTCACTTGAATGCAAACACCGGCATCATTGATGCCGTCCACGGTAATAAATGGAATTTTTTCCATCGCTACATTACCATTATCATCGGTAATAAAGCTGAGATCCGACACTCCGACGCTTGCGTGGGGGCGATTTTCTGCGACCGCAGCGTGAATTACACAAATGTCGCTGTCGGCATAATACCAGTCGTAATTTCGTCCGCGGTACTGTCCGTTTTGAATGCCGGAGCAGGCGAGAATGCCATCAAGCGGCACCTCCGTGCTCCAGTCGAAATCCTCCGAAACCGTGATTTCGTATAGGTGATCCGCAACAAGTTTCATATCATCAGATTTTGCCGAATTAAAAGTGCAGCCGATCATACCTGCGCAAAGCAGCACGCAGCACCCAACTGCCGCAAGAATTTTTATGGCCCTTTGCTTATAAATAAACATAATTCTTCTCCCTGATTCCTTGTATTTTGATAGCGCAGAAATTACGTCTCTGCGGTTATTTTTCTTTGAAAATATAATCAGTAAAAGATGCGGAAATCCAAAAACAGAATTCCGCATCTCTCATCAAATCAGCTACGCAGCATTTGCATAGATTTCATTTTCAAGACATGAGCACGTTTTGTATCCGAGCTCAGTCCATTTTGATACCATGGATGTGTCACCGGCAAATATAATTGCGTCTCCGCTCATCCGGCAGTCTACATTGTGGCAAGTATGAGTATCCATTTCTATCTTGTATGCATCCAGATCTATATCATCCGTCACAACGCTGCTTGATGCGATATCAAAGAATATTCCGGTGTAGTCACTGTATCCGTTTGAATAGTTCAGTTTTATTCCGGGCTGCACATTGTGAATATACACGCAGTACTGCAGAAGCAGGCCGTTGTCTTCAACGGACTTTGCCTCCATGAGTACTCCTCTTGCAACAAGTTCATTTCCCGAATATACAGGCGTAACACGATAGAGGACATGCATAGGTGCATAGTCATAGAGGAAGCTCTGCACCTTTTTTTCGTACTCCGTCATACAATCGGAATTCATGTATCTCGTTCCCGAAATAAGATTTTTCTCATTGTCGTTTTCTGCGCTCAGCATCCAGGCAATAAGATGTGACCTTGTCATGATGGTATTGTCGTATACGCAGTCGTACTTTCTCTGGTGCCAGCCTGAAGGGTGTATTGAGGATATGTCGCCTCTCTTTTCCCCGCTTGCCGGCATGGTCTCGCGTCCCAGGCAGGCACATGCGGCAGTGCACCGGCCGAGATTATCAAAAGCGCCATAGTCTTCAAAATAGACTCTTTCCTTGGCACTTTGCAATTCCTCATAGGTAAAAAACGGAATATTTCCGTTTATTTCTACAGCCTTGTTCCCGGTATATTCCGGAACATCCGTATAGGCAAAGGATTCATATGTGATGCCCTCTGCACCGGACGGGTCTGCATTTATGGAAATTATATTCCCGGTGTCCGCACTCTGCTGGGCATTTTCTTTTTCCGCCTCATTGGTGAAGTAGATGTACGCCGCTATGAACAGTACCATGAATACACTGCTTATAATCTGCTTTTTCTTCTTTGCGGAAACCTTATTTACTTTTTTGGTCTTTTTCCCTTCCATCACAGCGATGTTGTATAGTTGGGAGCTTCTTTTGTTATATAAATATCGTGCGGGTGGCTTTCCTTGAGTCCTGCCCCTGTAATTCTCACAAACTGGGACTTTGTACGCAATTCTTCAATATTGTGTGCGCCGCAGTATCCCATACCGGACCTCAATCCGCCCATCATCTGGAACACGGTCTCGCTTAGCGGTCCCTTGAACGGTACTCGTCCCTCAACACCTTCGGGAACAAGCTTCTTGTTGTTTTCCTGGAAATAACGGTCCTTTGATCCCTTTGCCATCGCCCCAAGAGATCCCATACCGCGGTATACCTTGAACTGGCGTCCCTGGTATACTTCGGTCTCGCCCGGAGCTTCTTCGCAGCCGGCAAGCATCGATCCCATCATGACGACCATGCCTCCTGCAGCAATTGCCTTGACTATATCGCCCGAGTACTTTATACCGCCGTCGGCAATTACCGGTATGCCGTATTTGTCCGCTGTCTCGGCGCACTGAAGCACGGCTGTAAGCTGCGGAACACCTATTCCCGCGACAACTCGCGTTGTGCATATCGATCCCGGGCCTATACCTACCTTGACTGCGTCGGCGCCTGCCTTAATAAGTGCCTCGGTTGCGGCAGCCGTTGCCACGTTGCCTGCTATGAGCTGGCAGTCGGGATATGCCTCTTTGACACGGGCAATTGACTTCATTATGTTTTCGCTGTGCCCGTGTGCACTGTCAAGAACAAGTACATCGGCGCCTGCATCAAGAAGTGCACCCGCTCTGTCAAGGACGTCCTTCGTCGCACCGATTGCAGCTGCACAAAGAAGTCTTCCCTGCGCATCCTTTGCGCTGTTGGGATACTTCATTACCTTTTCTATGTCTTTTATTGTAATAAGTCCTCTTAACTTATTGTCCTCGTCCACTATAGGAAGCTTTTCTATTTTATGCTCCTGGAGTATCTCTTTTGCCTCTTCAAGTGTTGTTCCGACAAGGCCTGTAATAAGATTGTCCCTGGTCATGACTTCGCCGATAAGGCGGGACTTATCTGTTTCAAACTTCATGTCACGGTTTGTGATTATGCCTATAAGCTCACCGTTGTTGTTCACGATCGGAACGCCGGAGATTCTGAACTTTCCGCAAAGTGCGTCGGCATCTCCGAGCGTGTCATCTTCATGAAGAGAAAACGGATTTGTTATGACGCCGTTTTCAGAGCGCTTTACTAGGTCTACCTGCTCAGACTGCGCATCGATTGCCATATTCTTATGTATGACGCCTATGCCTCCTTCACGTGCTATTGCTATGGCCATACGGTATTCCGTCACCGTATCCATTGCAGCAGACATAATGGGAACATTCAGCTTTATTTTATTTGTAAGACTTGTTGTAAGGTCAACATCTGCGGGGAGCACATTGCTCTCTGCCGGGACCAAGAGAACATCATCAAATGTAAGGCCTTCGCCTACGAATCTTTCCATAATTTTTCTCCCGTATTTTTGTTAAACAGGCCCCGGATAATCCGAGACCTGTTTAAAATATTTTGTTTTGTATTTCTTATTATTTGAGAAGGCTCATAAGTCCGCCGAGAAGGCCGCTTGTTGTGCTTGATGCGGACTGTGCAGAAGCGGAGCTCGAGGTTCCGGATGAGAGTGCGGAGCCGAGAAGTGAGCTGAGAGCATCAGTTGCCATACTGCTCTGGTTTGAAGCTGAGCTTGAGCCCATAGCACTGCTAAGTACACTGCCGAGAATAGATGAGCTTGCTGAAGAGCTTGAGCCGGAACCGGATGATGAACCGAGAGCGGATGAAAGGACGCTTGCAAGAGCTGCACCCATAAGTGCGTTTGATGCACTTGAGTTGGATGATCCGCCGAGGAGAGATCCGAGAAGAGATGCCGTTGAGGATGCGGAATTTGAATTTGAGCTTGTTGTCTGCTTGCCGAGCATATTCATAATCATCGGAGCAAGTGCCGCAAGAATAAGAGCAACTTTAGCTTTTGACATTCCTGTTGATTTTGCGATGGCTCTTTCTGTCTTGTCTGCTTCTTCTTCGCCGAGAAGATGATCGACAATCTTTTCGCCTTCTTCTACTTCAACCTTTTCAGGGTCCTTGTTGGCATGCTCAAGAACAGCCTCGTGGAAGCTCTCTGTTGTTTCTTTCTGAGACGCCTGCTGATTTGCGCCGTTTAAAAGTGCCGGAAGAGCTGCTGCTACAACGCTTGCAACCTGTGCAGAGCTGACGCCGGTTTTGTTTGATACGGAACTAACGCTGTTGTCGCTCAGAAGAGCGCCCATTAAAGAGGTAAGATCCATTTATTTTGTTCTCCTTTAGATATTTTTGGAAGTTGGATGTATTATGACATAATGAGTTGAAAATAGCAAGAATTTGTGATTTAATACCTATGTCTAAATTATTAATTTTATTTTTGGAGGAAGAAAATAAAAATGGCTGAAAAGACAACAAAGAAGGTTCCTTCTGTCAACCAGGCCGCCCCCGATGCTGCAAAGGCCGATCCCAAGGCAACAAAAGCCGCCGAGCCCGTTGACAAAAGCGCCGCAAAGACAAAACGTATTCTTGCATGGGTATTCTGGATACTCGCATTTGCATGTGAAGTACTCGCCGTATTGGTACTCAACGGTAAAGTCGATCTGGGCTTCATCTCTCAGATGGCACAGCTCATTGCATTCCTGGTAATTGACCTTATCCTCGTCATTGTCGGAGCGCAGTTCTGGAAAACCGCCAACCACATGGATCCCATTTCCGAAGCAAACAAAACAAAGTTCTGGCTGTGGAACAATATGGGCGTTATCGTCTGCTGCTTTGCATTCATTCCGTTCATTATCCTTGCTCTCACAAACAAAGATGCCGATCCCAAGCTCAAGAAGGTTGCTACAATCGTCGCAGCCGTCGCTCTCCTTCTCGGTGTAGGTGCCAGCTACGACTGGAACCCTGTTTCTGAAGAAGGCCTCGAGCAGGCGACTTCAACTCTTGCCGACGAGACAGTTTACTGGACAGAATTCGGCAGCGTTTACCACACTCATCTTGACTGCCAGCATCTCAACCGCACAGCAGAGCCTTACGAGGGCGATGTTGCTACAGCAATTGCAAACAACAAGACCCGTATCTGCAAGACATGTGCAAAGAGAGACGACATTACAATCGATGACAACGGCGCAATATTAAAGACTGCAGATGAAGCAGTCGAGGAAGTTGTCGAAGAAGCAGTTCCAGCAGCATAATTCATCTTATTAAAAGTGTGCGGCCCAAACCCGGGCCGCATTTTTTTGTTTTCACCGTCACAGGCATAATAACCGTGCCGCTTAATCTATAGGAAAAATAATAAATCCACTGCTTTATTATAAAGCGGCGGATTTATATATTTTATTCAAATGTGTATTCAAGCCAGGCAGCGTATTCCTCTGTTAGTATCCCTCTGTTTGGGAAGAATCTCTCTATCAGGTAAGGGTTATCCGATGAATCCCAATACCCTCTGCTTGAATCCATTATAACTGCGAACTTGTAGTACTTCTCATCAAGTTTCAAAGTAATATTATTATATCTGCCCTCCGGATACGCAATAGCAAGAGGCTGCTTTTTAAAATACCTCATTATATCCAGCATGGACTGTTTCATCTGATATTCCTGCTCGGACTCGGTAAGTTTATCCAAATCTTCGTGCTGGACGCAGTGGCTTTGAATCGAAACATATCCTGTCTCGTACATCTCCATCATCTCAGGGCCCGACATGTGGTTCCCGTGCTCCTGGCGGGGAATATCCTTTGTGTTTACGAATATGGTTACTTTTACTCCGTATTTCTCAATCAGCGGTTTGAGATTGGTATACAGGTTTGCCCATCCGTCATCGAAAGTAAGTATGACGGGCTTTTCTATGTTCTCAAGATCCCATAAATCTTCAAACCAGATCGGAGTATATCCGTTATTGAGGATGTACAATATCTGCTCTTCAAGTTCACTCGGCCTCATAAAGAGGTTCGCCTCGTCTCCGCCGCCCGTTGAAACTCCGTGATACATCATCAGTGCAACGTGTTTCCCCTCAGGCCATGTCCAGTCTCCCGTTGCGGACGTGCAGTAAATTGTGCCGTCTTCTTCGTCTTCAAATATTCCGATTTTAAATTTTGAGCAAAACTGGTCTACACTGACATACTTGTCTTCAAAGTCGTTTTCTATGCCGTGCCATGTTCCGTCTGTTGACCCAAGTACCTCAAGGGCTTCCGTGACCATGAATTTTCCTTCATATGTCGGTGTAAGCGTTCCGTCGAGATATGCCTCTCCGTCCTGTGTTAAAAATACTTCAGGTGTCGGTGTGGGGTCCGGTGTCGGTTCTGCCGTAGGCACCGGAGTCGGAGCCGGAGTTGAAACCGGTACCGCATCTTCAGTCTTGCCGCATGCACAAAGCAAAAAGCATACAGTTAATACCGGCAGTACTAACTTAATTTTCTGTTTTTTCGTTTTCGTTCTTTTTCACCAGTACTTTCTCAACTCGAAGTCCATCCATTGCAAGGACCTTAATTGTTAAATCTTTATATGTGAATGTTTGGCCGATCTGCGGATAGTCTCCGATCATTTCTATCGTCCATCCTCCAAGCGTCTCGCTTTCGAAGTCAAAGTCATCTTCACGGATGTTTGCGTAGTCGAGGAAGTCCGAAATTACCATGTCGCCGTCGACTTCAAACTCGTTTTCTCCGCACGCCGTGACTTCATCCTCTATCACGTCATTATCGTCCCAGATTTCACCGACTATCTCCTCAAGCACATCCTCCATTGAAATAACTCCCAGTACGCCGCCGTATTCATCGGTAACGATTGCAAGGTGCTGTTTATTCTTTCTGAGCTTTGAAAGCACATCGGGAAGCTTCATCGTCTTATACACATATATGGGCTCCATCAGAAGTTTTCTTATATCCGTATTCTTGTCGTCCGTAATGGCTTTCAAAAAATGATTAAGGTAAAGGACGCCTATTATTTTGTCTATGGAGTCATCGTAAACGGGAATTCTTGTGTACGGGCTGTTCTCGACCGCCTTGAGGATTTTGTCAAAGCCGTCGTTTATGTCGATTGCGTATACATCGACCCTTGCTGTCATAGCCTCAGAAGCCGAAGTCTCCGAAAAATCTATAGCCGAGCGGATAAGCTCCGTCCTTTCCTCGTCAAGGACTTCCTCGTCCTGAGCGGTCTCTATTATATTTTGCAGCTCCTCAACAGCTTCTTCCTGAGTCTCCCCTGCTTTTTCGCCTTTAAGCGGAAACGTAAAAAGCTTAATTAGCTGCACGACAACCCAGACCAGAGGCGAGAGGATTATCATGAATGCACGGGTTATATACGAAAGGGCCAGTGAAAATCCGTTTGCTTTTTTCTTCGCTGTAATCTTTGGAACCGTCTCACCGAATATTATAACGAGAAGAGTCATACAAAGTGTTGACACCCAGGTGTAGTCCTCACTTCCGTTGCATATCTCAACGGCAAGAATTGTCGCAATTGAGGACCCGGCTATATTCGCCAGGTTATTTCCTATAAGTATCGCACTTAAAGCATTGTCAAAATGTTTTACGATGTAGTTTGCAATCTTTGCTCTTTTATCTCCCTCTTCTGCCAAATTTTCAAGGCGGAGGGCATTGCATGAGCTGTAGCACATCTCGCTTGCGGAGAAAAATGCAGAGAAGAAAAGGCACACGGCTATTCCGAGAGCATAAGTAAGAATACTATTCATCATTGCCCTCCTTTTCAACCTTAAGGCGTACTATGCGGTTGTGATCCATTGCCGTAACCGTAATCTTAAAGCCGTCATATATGAAGCTGTCACCCTTTTGCGGGATTATGCCGAAATTCTCAAGAGCCCAGGTACTTATGACTTTGTCGACAATGCCGTCATCGTCTCCGTCCCAGCCCAGCTCTTCGAGGACATCCGATACATGCTCGTTTCCGTCAACGCTGAGTGAGCCGTCTTTATTTTTAACTACGTTTTCTTTTATAACATCATCCTCGTCCCAGATCTCGCCCACAAGCTCTTCAACCATGTCCTCGACCGTGACGATTCCAAGCGTTCCTCCGTAGTTGTCCGTCACTATTGCCATATTTTTCTTGTTTTTGCTCATCACAGGCAGCAGCTCGTCAACATTCATTCCCTGATAGACGAAAAACGGCTTGTCAAGAAGTGCGCCGATATTGAGTCCGGTTCCGGATTTCAGATACTGCTTTATAAATTTTCTTATCTGCAATACGCCTATTATGTTGTCAATGCTGCCGCGATATACCGGAAGACGCGAATGAGAGCATGACTTTATGGCAGACAAAATTTCCTCAACGGAATCATCAATGTCCACCGCAACTATATCCACTCTCGGGGTCAGTATGCTCTCAACGGTCAAATCACCAAACTGGATCGCAGAGGATATGAGATCCCCCTGCTCCTCGTCAAGCGTACCTTCCTCGGTCATGTCTTCAATAATATCGTAAAGCTCATCCTCCGTGACCGTTAGCTCGGCCTCACCCTTTATAAGCTTTGAAACAGCATTTCCGAAAGAGCTTAAAAGAGTACTTAGCGGAGAGAAGATTTTCATCAGTACATCAAGCGGTCCGGCGCAGAAAAGTGCGAAAGACTCAGGGTACTTTTTAGCTATGCTTTTGGGGAGCATCTCGCCTGCGAAAAACACAACCAAGGTAGTAATGATTGTACTCACAGATACAAAGCTCACGCCCCATATTTTCGTAACGGCAAGCGTTACAAGTGTCGCAATGCTTATATGGACAATGTTTGTACATATAAGAATCGTTGTAATCGCCTTATCAAAGTCATCTAGAATTCTTAGTGCCTTTGCAGCTTTTTTGTTCCCGCTGTCGGCCATAACTTTGAGTCTCGGCTTTGTGGCTGAAGCAAAAGATGTCTCGGTCACGGCAAAGAACATTGCGAAAAACAGCAGAATGATTGCCGATATAAGTTGCAATCGACTGTCGCCATCCATATAGGATAATCCAACTCCTTTTGTGTGCCGGACTGATTTCCGGCATTATTCTGATACATTTTGGAATAATATCACCAAAGGGCATTTCCGTCAACGAATGCCCCGCTTCTCTGCTTTTTCCGGTGCACCCTAATCTGCCCTTATTGTCGAAAATTCCGCCCTTTAAAAGGCGGAATTTTCTTTCTCACAACATTTATATTATATGAAATATACAAATCCATGTCAATATACCGTTTTTATTTTTGTGCTTATTATACAACGATTTTTATAAAACTTTGGGTATTACTCTTCTTGATATGTAGATTCACATCTGTTATTTTATATTCAAGCAAAAGAGATGAGCCCAATTTATCGGGCCATGGTGCCGGAGTTAAACGGTGGGAATGTTCAAGCGCATAAGCTTTACGTAGAATGGATTCCAAGAGTGGGTTTAAATGGCACCGGAAAAATCTTTGATTTCAGGGAGGTAACCAAGATGCTCGATACAAAAGTGACAGAGAAATAGCCCTTGATTGTTGTAGGTGAAAGATGCAGCAGTCAAGGGCTATTTCGTTTATATATGGTAATTTTTATGCGGTCGGCTTATTGCCGGTCTTTTTTATTTTTGCCGTTGATATTATCTGTCAGTGATGCTAAAATTCTAACAATAGGAATTTTGGGGAGGATTTAACTGTATAATATGGATCTTAAAGAGTTTTATATAAGAGTTAACGGCAACTACGATGATGTGATGAGCCGTCTTATGAAGGAAGACCGTGTAAAAAAATATCTGGGCAAGTTTCTTGACAGTGCGGAGTACGGCAAAATGATAGAAGCATACGAAAACAAAGACTGGCCGGATTTATTCCTTCAAAGTCATTCTCTGAAAGGCATGGCGGCCAACTTAAGCCTTACTGCTCTTTTTAATGCCGCAAGCAATGTCTGCGAAGAAGTAAGGGACAAAGAACCCGGTGGAGACATTGCCGCACTTATTGATAAGATAAAATCCGAATACAGCCTTGTAACAGATGCAATAAAGGAGACGGTTTAATAACCGTCTCCTTTATTGTTATTGCATCGTATGATTGCTATTTTGCAAGTTTCTTTTTAAGGGAAATAAATATCACTGTCCAGATTCCCACGAGTGAAACAGCAATCAGCACAACCGCTCTCGTAAGTTGATTTTCATCACCGGTATAAACTCCGGTGGCCGAAGAAAGTCTGAAATATCCGGATGCGCTGTGACTTTTCCCGTCTTTGTCGGTAAATACGAATTTAATCGTGTGTCTTCCCGGCTGCAGTGTTCTTATAAATGAATTCTGCAGCGTTATTTTGGTGTAACCGGTCGATTCGTCATATTCTGCCGTGTAATTTTCTGCGGAAATTACAGCTCCGTCAACGAGCACGGAATTGTTGCTTTGGTACTTTATATCAACCTTGAATACCGGCCAGAAGTTGATATAGTAGGTTCTCCTATTGCCCGAAACGATGGTGCCGTTAAAATCGCTTTTATATGTACCGCATTTTTCGCACCAGCCGTTCTGCTTGAAATTATATGTATGAGATACGGTGAACGAAACTTTTCCGCCGGTTGTTTCAGACGTCGACGATGGATCTCCGTATGAATATACTGCTTTTACGGTGGCAGATGCCGATGTGCCGTGAAGTCCCGATACAGGCTTTATTTTTATATACCCGGTACCTTCCGTGCTTTGATTGGCCTTAAGAGTAATTCCGTCTGACGGGAAGTTTTCGGCAAACACCAGTTCAAATCCTTCTCCTACGGTTACATCACTTTTCTTTATTTTAATTTCATCCGTTTCCGAATTATTTGTGATTACAACTTCCCTGACGTAATCATCCGGATCGTATCCGCACACGGCATTAGGAAGCGTTATATCTTTTATGCTCGCCTCCGGTTTGCTCGGTTGACTGACCGTCAAAGTTACGTAGCGGTTAGGATTGTATACCGATGTAACTTTGTATGTCCCCGCTGCAAGCCCGGTTATTGTTTCTCCTTCGGATGAGCTCCCGGTTATGGGTTCTGCCAGCATGGAGCTCGTTACCGTCATGCGGTCCGTCACGCCTACAAGCTTTCCGTTCTTTTCGCCGTAACTGCTGCAATCGACAGCTCTTACCCTTGAAAGCTCTATAAACGGATTTTCTCCTTCGGCTTTGCTGTTGAAAAGAATATCAAAGCGCAAATAGTTATTTTTAAGGTCATATTCGTTATTTTCATCGTTATAAACAAAAGTATCAAAATACGACATATCGTTATAGCCGTTCTTCGCGGATTTATAATAGTCGAAATAGGCAAGAAGGCTCATTTTGTCTTCCGAAAAATGTACCTTGTCAAAACTATATTGGCTATAAAGCACCACTCTTATTTTGTACTCATAGTCCGTTGAAAATGTCACCGTGCCGTTTTCATTGCTTCCGCTGTAAACCTGTTGGAAGCTATCATCGCTGCCGGCAGGCCTAAACATCCAGTAAGCATCTTCAATTTTATATTCGGAATCCGGCAAAAGCTTTATGAATGTGCTTCTGTTATATATCTGCTCATCCGTTAATCCTTCGGTTGAAAACGATATGTTATTTCCCGAAGATGAATATATGGTTTCGTTTTCAAACTTTGGAATCTGTACGCCTTCTGCCGGCCACAGCACGTTGTCTATGATGACATTTTGCACATACCCGTCAGTTGCCGCATATGCATAAGAAGCTGATGATAACAAGAAGATCATCAGCAGAAGCATGACTATTGAGTTTTTAAGCAGTTTTCTTGAAGTCATACTGTTTTCTTAAACTTCGCCCGGAATTCAGATTCAATTTATTTTATGGTGCGATATGCAAACCTTGCTGAAAAAATGAAAATCAGCAGAATTTAAATGCACTATACACCGTATCCGACGCAAATTCTCCCCGGTCTTCCGCAACATCCTCGTAGTCCTGAGGCATCAGGTAAAAGTAGCAAAGCGCATGTGCAGCGTCGTAAGCACCGTCTGCATTGTCAGAAACACTTCTCAGCATGGAGTCAACCGGTTTAAACTCACTGCCCTTGAGCTCAAACTTCATAAACTCAAGCTGCGGTATAATGTGGGTGTAGTCAAGCGAATTTTCTTCGCACCATGAAATCAGTGCAGTCCTTCTTTCGTCAGTCCACTGGCAGAGCCCATATCCGCCTTTTCCGCCTATCTCAAATGCATTTGAATCAAAATATGATTCAAAATAGATATTTGAAATAATTCCGCAGCAAGTGACGGTCGTGTAAGCGAAATTTTCCTTCAAATAGGAAAATATCACCTCTTCAACCGTAGGATAAATTATGCCGATTATCTTAACATTATATTGATTTGCTGATTTTATGTCAATGAAGCGCAGCGAATCGGATTCATAATTCTGGCAGGAAACCACTATATTTCCATTAGATTCTCCGGTTATTATGCCGAATGTCAACGGTCTCTTATTATCATTTAAAAAGAATACCGCATCGCCCACTTTAGCCGTATATTCTTCTCCCTCATATTGTGTAAGGTCTTTGATGTCATAGACAGCAAATTTATTTTCCGTTACAAGATATTTATATTCTCTGTAAGCATTTTCTTCCTTTGAAAATGTTCCGCAATCATAAAGGTCCGCATTATATATAACGGTGTTAATAAGCTCGATGCTGTCCGAAGGCAAAAAACTCCCGGTCGCGTCCTCTGTCTCAAGGCGCACGAATTCAGCCAGTTTGTCCCCAAGAGTTGAATCCTCTATAGTGAAAACAGGCTTATATTTAAGGTATGACGCGCTGTCAGCAAAAGCCTCGGATTTTATTAAAAGCATTGCGGCAGCTGCCATAAAAATTGACAGAATATTTTTATATGCTCTATTCACAGCATCTTAGCGGCAGATGGAAGTCTTAAGCTGCCCCCTTTATAAATGTACCTATACTTTATTGAAAACAGAAGATATATCACGCCTTGGTAATTTTTTCTATTTCTTCGCGGCATGCTTTGAACGTTTCCGTCATCTTTTCCGAAAATGTTCCGCAATCACCGTTTAAAATCATATCAAACGCCGTATCCGGGTGAAATGCCTTTTTATATACCCTGTCCGTTACAAGAGCGTCATATACATCGGCAAGCCCTACAATCTGCGCAGATACCGGTATATCGTCACCTTTAAGTCCGTTGGGATATCCTCTTCCGTCAACTCTTTCATGATGGTTAAGACATATCTCGCTGCATATTCTGTTGTATTTTTCAGGCCAGATGTATCTTACACGGTCAAGCACTTCGCATCCGTAAATCGTGTGTTTTTTCATTTCGGCAAATTCTTCCGGTGTAAGTTTGCCAGGCTTTAAAAGAATCGCATCTTTTACCATTATCTTACCGACATCGTGAAGCGGACTCGCCGTGGCAATCAGCTCGACATCCTCGTCCGTAAGACCGTACTCCGGGAAGTGATCCTTTACATATTCGGCAAAAATTTTGGTGAATATCTTTACTCTTTTAACGTGCTCTCCGCTTTCCTCGTTACGCGACTCGACGATGTCACCGAGCATCTGAATAATCTTGTCATTCATCTCCTCGAGGACCTGATTGCTCTTTCTGAGCTCTGCAGTCTTTTCGGCTACCTGTTCCTCGAGACGGTTTTTGTATGTATAAAGCTGTACGGAGTTTGCGACTCTCCTTTTTGCCCTGCTCTCATCAAACGGCTTTCCTATAAAGTCAGCCGCTCCGAGCTCAAGACACTTAAGCTCGGTTGCAACATCAGTTTCGCCTGTGATAATCAAAACAGGAAAACGTTCAATCCATCCCCTGTCCTTCATAATCTTAAGCACGCCCGTGCCGTCAAGCTCCGGCATAACGAGGTCAAGCAGGATAACGCTTAAATCACTGAAGTTCTCCTCGATTTTTTCGAGAGCCTCGTTTCCGTTTCCCGCCTCTATAACTTCATATTCATCAGAGAGTATATCACTGAGCATTTCGCGGTTGAGCTCTATGTCATCAACGATTAATGCCTTGTTCAATCCTATACCTTCTTTCCGGGTACAATTTTCCTCATTTTATCTTTTGATTTTAACAAAATTATACGAATGGGTCAATTTTACGGCTGAATTTGTACTGAAATTCGTCCTTATTTTTAAAGAAATCTACCGTCTTATCCGCTCTACGGTATTTTCCCGCGGTTATTTCACAAACTGCAGACTAAGAGCAATCAAAACCTGGCCGATATAATAAAGTGAAAGGTTCGTTATGCGCAGTGAAAACTTCTGCTCTTTGCCGAATGTATTGAGAATCATGACAACGTCACTTACAAGGAATAAAAGCGCCCCGAGCGCGAACAGTCCTGCCCAGGCAGACGGCGCCGTAATGTAATTGCCAAGTGCGATGCATGTCATAATCGTGACCGCGCCGACATAGAAAATTCCGAAAATTTTAAATGCTTTCTCGGCGGTAATTTTTTTGAATATGAAGTACATCAAAACTGCGGTTGCGGCTATGCCTAATATCACACAAATGATTGTGCACGAGCATTTCTTTGCCAAAGCAATAATATACATCACATGTCCTGCGAGAAATACAAGTATTCCTACAAGAAAAACTTTCTTCCCTATCTTTTTTAGGCAGAATCTGAGATTCAAAAGGATATCCGCTATGCATCCGAGCACAAGTCCCCAGAGAACAAGCTTTGCGAATGAGGCATCTGCGCACATCTTAGACCCTATAATTCCGAGTATTACAAAAAATACCGACGCCGTACCCTTCAGCACAACTGCCGGCACGTATTTTTCCTTATGTTCGATGCAGATAAATGCCGCTGCCGCTATAAGGCATAGAATTATAAAAAGTACAGTCATGAAAGTATCCTCCGGTTAAATTTTCATATTCATTTTTCCGCAAAGCTCACGGTTTCATCGCATTTATCACTTTGCCTTTTACAGATTTATTATACTCGCTCAAAAGTGCATTTAAAAGAACATTATTTGAAGACGGTGTGTCTTTTGCCGGTAGTTTATCAAATAAATTTCCTGCTTTATCTTGACCTCGAACTCATCAAAAAGTAGAATGAACTCAGAATTTAATTCGGAGGCGATATTTATGTACAAACTTTGGGAAGAACTTGAAAATGCAAAAAAGCTCAATTGGGTTGAGCTTTCTCATCCTCTTACAAACGAGAGCCCCTACTGGTCCGGAATTCCCGAGGGCTCAGTTGAACTTTGCAAGACCGTTTTTGATTGGGGAAATCCCATGCTTGAATGCCTTATCCAGACATTTAAATTCCCCGGACAGTTCGGAACACACATTGACTTTCCCTGTCACTTTATAAAAGATGCCGCAGCGTCCGATGCTTTCACGTCAAAAGATGCGGTTTTTCCGCTTTGTGTCATAGATATAAGCGGCAAGGTAAAAGAAGACCAGTGCTATGCCGTGACGGTTGACGACATCAAAGAGTTTGAAGCAAAGTACGGTGAAATCCCCGAAGGCGCTTTTGTTGCGCTGCGCACCGACTGGTCGAAAAACTGGCCTGACATGGATAAACTCTCAGGCGCGAAAGAAGACGGCTCCGAAAATTTCCCCGGTTGGACGCTTGATGCGCTTAAATACCTTTATGAAGTAAGAAATGCCGCTGCAAACGGTCATGAGGCTCTTGACACAGACGCATCAAAAGAAGCCGCCAGGGCAGGCGACCTTGAATGTGAGCGCTATGTCCTTTCAAAAGGCAAGCTTCAAATCGAGGTTTTGTGCAACCTTGATAAGCTCCCCGCAGCCGGCGCCGTGCTCTTTGCATCCTGGCCGAACATAGTAGGCGCAACAGGGCTTCCGGCAAGAGTCTTCGCAATTTTTGAATAATATTAACCTTAAAGGAGAAAAAACATATGGCACAGAAAATATGCAAAAAATGCGGTAAGCCATTGGATGAAAACACAAAGGGCAAATGCTGCAAAGACTGTAAGAAAAAGAAGAAAAAAACGTTAAAGCTCATCTCGGCAGCTGTTATCACGGCAGGCGCTGCAGTCGGAGGATATTTTCTCTGGAACAGCCAGCCTGAATTTGTGAAAAAGGCCATTATAAAAAAGGCAAACAAAAAAGCAGCCAAAGCAAAGGCCGATCTTAACGCAAAATATGAAAAGATCAAGGCCGACACTGTCTCCTACGTCAATGACTCCAAAGCGCTGATAAAGAAAATTGACCCGAAAGCAGCTATCAAAAACATCGATGTAAAGAACTACCTCGGTGCAATCAATCCCGAAAAGCTTCTTGCAAAGGCAAACGTCGGTTCAATTACGGAAAAACTCGGACGTACAGGTGTCGTAAAATTCTGAGGCAAAATAGCAATAGAGACGGCACGGCTAAAAAAGCCGGGCCGTCTTTTTTTTGCTGTTTTTGAGGCTCATATGCCTCAATCAGGTATTTACCTCATCAAGCAGCACAGATATAAATACAAGGACAAATCCTATTACGGTAAATACGGTAAGTTTTTCTCCGTAGAATACCACCGAGAAAAGTGCCCCGAAAAGTGACTCGAGTGACATCAATACCGCCGCATGCGTTGACGGTGTAACTCTCATTCCCCACGTTTCAAGTACAAATGTGAATCCCGTGGCTATAAGTGCAAGGAATAAAAGTTCAAATATGCAGACCGTGCTGAGCTGAGACACAACCGGCGGCTGCTCAAATAAGACAGCACATAAAGTATATACGACTGCACATGTTGCAATCTGCACCCAGGTTAACGCAAACCCGTCATACTTCGCTATGTAGTTTTCCATAACGACAATCTGCAGGGCAAAGAAAACACCGCAGACTATTGTGTAGATATCCCCTATATTTATATTGCCGAATCCGGATTCAAGCGTTATAAACCCTATCCCGACCGTGCATATTACCGCAGCAATAATATTTTTTTTACTTGCCTTCCTTTTGTAAATGAGATAGGCAAGATACGGTGTCATCACACAGTATGTGGTTGTCAAAAATGCGCTCTTGCCGGATGTCGTGTAATTAAGTCCGAGTGTCTGTGTAAAATATGCACCTACAAGAAAAAGGCCCATGAGAATTGATGCCGCGACGGCCTTTTTATCAAGTGTTTTAAGTTTTTTCCCGGCTATAAATGCAAACATTACCGCTGCAAGTACGAACCTTACCGTGAGAACCCACCATGTACCCATGCTGTTAAGCGCGTCCTTGCAAAAAGGAAATGCTATGCCCCATATTGCCGCGCAGAGGAGGAGCGATATATGTCCGAATATTTTTTTACTTTTCATTTTTTCACCGTATGTCTTCCGCTTTTCTTCCTGTTATCTTTTCGAAGTTTTCCCTGTCGGTTGCTCCCTCTGTAGAGAAAAAGAGTATTCTGGAATTTTTATCTATCCAAAGTCCAGAGGACTACGTCTGAAAGCGTAAGCGTCAGGCGTAGGTG
>R05__coassemble_223_pt1 | contig 32013 bp, 33 predicted proteins | sample R05__metabat2_high_PE_014 | metagenome-assembled genome bin R05
ATAATGAATGATACACTAAAAATTTAACAATTTGAATTTGCTGCGAATAGGATAAAAGCCTTGTGACGCCGCCCTAAAATTATTTTTTGATTCTCAGCTTTAATAAAAGTTTGTAAAGAGGGTCAACAAGGAAATAAACAATTACAAAATTAGAAATGCAGTGAATAATATCATATGGAATTCCGGATACCCAGTAAGCAATAGATGCCTTCCATCCGGATAATACGGCTGTAGTAAGCGCACTCAAAGGACCGAACAGCAGACCGGCGGCTGCCGCATACAACCCCCAGAAGAGCCTGGAATTGTTCTCTTTAAAAGGAAGCGCTGCAATGCAGTAAAGAGGCCAGGTATAGAGGTAGCAAACAGTCCACAAACTAACACCGTAAATCATCAGCTCTATCATCACAAATCCTATTATGCTATAAAGGGATTTTACTCCGTAAATTCTGACACATAGTATAAGTATAAGCATTACGGGATGAATGTTTGGAAGAGCGTTCATTACTTCTTTTCCGCCAACCATCAGCGCACACATTACTGACAGCTCAGCAAGGTCTCGGATATCGAGAATTTTTTTATCAGTATCCTTCATAAAGCTTGAAATCTATAATGTCTCCGTCCGATATAGGCTGGCTGTCTATACCGTACATCGCTGTTTCACCGTTTATATCATATCCCCACCACTGCTGGAGGCTTTCATCTGCGGTTTCACCGTCAACGGTTGTAATCCACAACCCGTAGGTGCTTTCTTCTCCGGATATTATTCCGGCGGATTCAAGCGCATCTCTTGCGTATTCGTCATTTGTTATAATTTCAAATGTTTTTACATTACCGTCAAGATGGGCAACGTTAACCACTATTGTTTTTTTACCGTCGGCTGTGGAAGGAGAGTAGACTTTCCAGGCAATCAAGGCCGCGGCAATAAGAATCAAAAGGATTATTGCAAGAATAACGGTAGACTTTTTCTTCAAAAAAATTCACTCCTTTTCTTTTGAGGCGGTGCCGTACGGAAAAAAGGAGCAGGAAATTGAAGGTATATCTGTACACTTTGCCGAATGCGCGCGGCTTTTCCGTACGGTCTTGAGGCAGGTCTTCCGGCTCAGGCTTAATACGCTCTCGGTACGTCTTCCCGGAATTATCCAGTGACATATGTACCGGAACTGGGCCATTACGGCGGCGGCTCCGCGCGGGATTTGCACCCGGCTTCCCTGTTAGGTTGCGCTTACGGCAGCACCTCAAGTCCTTTTAACGGCTACAGTATATCTTATTTTCTGCCCGAGTCAAATATATAAATAAAATTTGAATATCGTTGTTAACATTTTCTTGTAGAATTAACAGTACTTTTAGGGTATTATGATTTCATTATGAAAAACTCAATCAATAAATTCTGTTACAAACATCCGAATTTCGGAATCAGCAATCTTCTTAAATATCTTACAATTGCAAATGTTGTTTTCTGGATTGTAGGTACTGTGAAATCTTCGGTACTTTCCTACATGACCTTCAATCCGTACTTGATTTTGCACGGTCAGGTTTGGAGAATTGTTTCGTTCGTGTTTATTCCGCCGAGCAGCGGAATACTTGCGTTTGTCGCATTCTATTTTTATTACTTTATAGGGAATACGCTTGAAAGAAACTGGGGGACCGCAAAGTTCAACTTGTATTTCTTCTCCGGAATAATTCTTACAGTTCTTTACGGTTTCCTTATGTACTTTGCCTTCGGGTATGTCGTTGAGCTTAACGCAACATATATTTATCTTTCCATGTTCCTGTCATTTGCAGCTCTTTTTCCGGATATGCAGGTGCTTTTGTTCTTTATAATTCCCATAAAAATAAAGTGGCTTGCAATAGTGGATCTGGTTTTATTTGCGATGAGCGTGCTTTCCATGCGCTTCCCGGTGAACCTTCTTCCGATTATTGCAATATTGAACGTCTTTGTTTTTTGCGGTGATGACATACTCCGTGCATTCAATATAAACATTAAATCAAAAAAACAGTACGCAGAAACAGTAAACTTTAAAAAGGCATCTGCAGAGATAAAAAGAGAGCAGAGAAAGAATCTTTACCATCATAAGTGCTCTGTCTGCGGAAGAACGGACACGGATTATCCGGAACTTGAATTCAGATATTGCTCTAAATGTCAGGGCTATCACTGCTTCTGCCAGGACCATATTAACAATCATATTCATTTTACCGAGTGAAAACTCTTGCAATTAAGAAAGTTTTTAACTATAATCTTAAACGCTTAAGGGTTATTAGCTCAGCTGGGAGAGCGCCAGGTTCGCAATCTGGAGGTCAGGGGTTCGATCCCCCTATGATCCACTTGATATGCGCAGGAGTTTGAATTTCGCTCCTGCGTTTTTTATAAATAATATAGGTTATATAAATATAGATTTTTATATTATATTGATGTAAAATATACAAAGTGACTTTTGGCAAGGCTGCACTAGTTGGGGAGCCAGCGGTGCCCTGTAACCTGCAATCCGCTATAGCAGGGATGAATTCCGGAACGAGAATTTATCTTGTGCCGTCTGCCACCGGGAAGTGGCGTTGATAGTCCGGTCTCGCGCAACGTGAGCTTGTGAACCATGTCAGGCGAGGAATCGAGCAGCATTAAGCAATGTCTCTCGTGTGCCGTGAGGACACCGGATTTGAGCTAACTGCCGGCGTAACGGGCATAGGGTATTATCCGGATTCCGGTGTGCAGTCTTGCCAAGGGTCACTATTTTATTTCGGAGAATTTTTATGTATCAGGCTTTATACAGAAAATACCGTCCTACGACATTTGATGACGTTATAGGGCAGGAGCATATTACAGACTCTTTAAAAGCACAGGTGGAATCGGGACACCTTTCTCATGCATATATTTTTATAGGTACGAGAGGGACCGGAAAAACAACCTGCGCAAGAATTCTGGCGAAGGCTGTGAACTGTGAAAATCCCGTAAACGGCAATCCGTGCTGTAAATGTGATTCCTGCAGGGGCATTGCAGATGGGTCAATTATGGATATAGTTGAACTTGATGCGGCTTCAAATAATGGTGTCGACAATGTAAGAGCGCTTCGTGAAGAAGCTGTATTTTCGCCTGCAAATGTAAAAAAACGTGTATATATAATCGATGAAGTACATATGCTTTCAACAGCCGCATTCAATGCATTGCTGAAAATACTTGAAGAGCCTCCCGAGCACCTCATGTTCATTCTTGCTACCACAGAACTTCAGAAAGTGCCGGCTACAATACTTTCAAGGTGTCAAAGACACAGCTTCAGAAGAATAGAAAACGAAGAACTTTCTCGCTACCTTTTAAATATATCGTCAAAGGAAAATCTCGGACTGACGGCGGAAGCGGCAACCGTCATTTCCGGCCTTGCCGAGGGCAGCGTAAGGGATGCTCTTTCAATGCTTGACCAATGCTCGGCATATGAAAAAATAGATGTTGATGCTGTCTATTCCTCCGTTGGCCTTGCCGGAAATCTCAGAACAATGTCACTGTTTGAAAAGATAATGGACAAAGATGCCGTAGAAGCAATTGAAGACCTTAATTCGCTGTGGTTTGACGGTAAAGATGTCTCTTGCGTGATGAAAGAACTCAGTTCGCTGACAAGAGACGTACTTATAATGAAAATGGCGCCAAAAAGCGCATCAAAGCTTATTTACGGCGGGTACGGTACAGACAGAATAAAAGCCTATGCCGAAGCTTATGAAGAGGGACGTCTTCTTGCTGTTTTAAACGGACTTCAAAAGACGGGTGACGGGATAAAGGACAACATAAGCCCGAAGGTGAAGGCAGAGCTTTGCATAATAAATCTTTGCCTTGATAATTTTATGACCGAAATACCGGCAGCATCCGCCATGGCACCCAAAACCGTCATAAAATCTGCCAATATTGTTCCAAGCGCTAAGCAGGAGCCGGTTGAGACGAAGGAAGTACCGCAAAAGGAGAATATATCCGTACCAGAAGAAATAAACCGGAACATGCCGGATGACAAAATTTTGCAAAAAGAAGAAATTAAGAAAGTTGCTGTCTCACAAGACGATGAATGGGAAGCAATAAAAGAGGCGCTTAAGCCAAATCTGCCGTTCGACCTGAGAGCAACGCTGTCGGGGATCGGAGGCAGTATTGACGGAATCTTTTTAAATATATGTGTTCCGTCGGAATTCCTTTTCGGAAGAATTAATAAACCGGATATAATTGCGGTAATTGAAAAGACGGCAAAAGAAATAACGGGAAAGGATCTTAAGACGAAAATAGTACAAGGTGAGGTCAGACATGATAAGCCTGCAAGAAGCCTTGACGAGCTTAAATCGTTTGAAGAAATAAACTGGAGGTAAATAATAATGGCAAAGAATAATTTCCGCGGAGGATACGGCGGGTACGGCGGAGCCCCGAATATGAATATGATGAAACAGGCTCAAAAGATGCAGCAGGATCTTTTGAAAATGCAGCAGGAACTTGAATCTACGGATTTTGAATTTACGTCCGGTGGAGGCGCAGTTAAGGCAGTTGTCTCGGGAACAAGACAGTTCAAATCCATAGAAATAGACCCTGAAGTTGTAGATCCGGAAGATGTTGAAATGCTTCAGGACCTTATACTGTCTGCTGTTAACGGAGCATTGAAGGCAAGCGACGACAAGACAAGTGAGGCCATGTCCAAAATTCAAGGCGGCATGGGTGGATTTCCCGGAATGTTCTGATGGACTCATTATTCACAGATAAAGTCAACCGTGTATTGCCCTTAAACGACTACCCGAGGCCTCAAATGGTCAGGGACAGCTGGATAAATCTAAACGGAACGTGGAAGTATAAAATTACGCATTCAGATATCCACCCTTCGGATTTTGACGGAGAGATTCTTGTCCCGTTTTCACCGGAATGTGATCTCAGCGGTGTGGGACATATACTTATGCCCGATGAATACCTTTGGTATGAAAGAACCTTTGAGATACCTAGAAGCTATGAAGGAAAGCGTATTATACTTCATTTCGGCGCAGTTGACTGTGAAGCGTCCGTATATGTGAACGGAAGAAACGTTATAAACCATGTAGGCGGATATCTTCCTTTTTCCGCGGATATTACAGATTTTCTTTCCGACGACGAAAATACCCTTACTTTAAAAGTAAGGGATTTTACGGATACTTCGTATCATTCACGCGGCAAGCAGTCAATGAAACGCGGAGGTATATGGTATACTCCGCAAAGCGGAATATGGCAGACGGTATGGATTGAACCTGTTCCAAAAAAGCATATCGGATATCTTAAAATAACACCGGATTATGATACCGGGTCCGTATATATAGAGACCGATTCACCGGATGCAACTGCGGTGTTTGAAGGAAAAGAGTATCCGCTCCCCGGCAGGATAAGTGTCGAAAATTTTGAAGCATGGTCCCCGGAAAACCCGAAATTATATGATTTTTCGGTAATTTGCGGTGAGGACAGGGTGGAAAGCTATTTTGCCATCAGGAAATTTTCGGTTGAGAAGGATGAGAACGGAGTAAAGAGGTTTTTCCTCAACGGTAAGCCGTACTTCAACAACGGGCTTCTCGACCAGGGATACTGGTCGGACGGCATGTATACAGCGCCTACCGATGAAGCACTTATATATGATATACAACTTGCCAAGGACATGGGGTTCAATGTTCTTCGCAAACATATAAAGGTAGAACCGCTTCGCTGGTATTATCATTGTGACAGACTCGGTATGATAGTCTGGCAGGATATGATTAACGGTGGAAGGAAATATAATCAGCTTCTTATCACAGCGCCTCTTGTTACAAATTTACATCTGAAAGATCAGTCCTATGCACTTTTCGCACGTCAGGATAAGGAAGGAAGAGATGAGTACGCAGATGAACTCACAGCCCTTATAAATCATCTGTATAATTGCCCGTCGGTCGGATTGTGGGTAATTTTCAATGAAGGCTGGGGCCAGTTTGATGCGGTAAAGGCGTATGAAAAAGTTCTTGAGACAGACAAAACAAGGATTATAGATACCGTATCCGGGTGGCACGATCAAAATATCGGAGACGTTAGAAGCTGGCATGTATATTTCAGAAAATATAAATTTCAGAAAGACAAACTCAGCCGGGCTGTAATTTTAAGTGAGTTCGGAGGCTTCAGTTGCAAGATAGAAGGACACACCTTTAATGATAAATTCTTCGGCTATAAAAGATACGATACTCCCGAAGAACTTTACAGTGCACTGAAAAGCCTTTACCGGGACGAAATTGCACCGGCTAAAGAAAAGGGCCTTGCGGCGGCAATTTATACAGAACTTACTGACATTGAGGATGAACTTAACGGACTTGTTACTTATGACCGTAAAGTAGTAAAAATAGAACCTAAAAGATTAAAAGAAATAGTTTCTGTGTAAATAAGTTTTATAATTCACAATTTAGTCTTCTTTTGACTGTTTCAATGTGTTATCATTTGAAACTCGAAAGGAGACTTTTTTATGAAAAGAATAATTTCTTTTTTACTTATATTGACAATTATCCTGTCTGCCGGCATGACCGCTTTTGCCGACAGTTCGGATTCAACAAAGGCAAGAGCGGTAATAGGTATTGACTTGAGCGATGAAAATGTAGCATCCGTTTATCAGAATTTCGGAATCTCAAGAGGGACAGTGCCGGAATTTCGTATGACTAACGCAATGGAAAGACAGTATCTTGAAGGATACGTTGATTCATCGATTATAGGTACAAAATCAATATCCTGCGTATATGTGGAAATTAAAGATGACGGCTCCGGAATGGATGTTTCAACAAGCAATGTCACTTGGTGCACGGCAGAAATGTATATGGCAGCACTTGCAACCGCGGGAATAACGGATGCAAAGATTATAGTTACATCTCCTTATGCTGTGTCGGGAACAGCGGCACTTGTAGGTATTTACTGGGCGTATGAGGATATAACCGGGCAGAAGCTCAGCGAGACAGCTAAAATGGTATCGACACAGGAACTTACGGTTACCGGAAATCTTGCAGAGGAAGTCGGCAACATGAATGCAGTTGATATAGTCGATGACCTTAAGCTGATGCTCGATGAGACATCCAACATGACCGATGAAGAAATCAGAAATGAAATAGTTTCGATAGCTGCACAGTACAGCGTAAGTCTTACGGATAAGCAAATATCGCAGCTCATTTCTTTGTGCCGGTCTCTTGAAGAGGTTAAGGACGACGATGCCGCCCTTACCAAGAAAGTACAGGATGTACAAAGTACGCTGAAAAAGGTTCAAGGTGCTTCAACCAAGGTATCCGAAGCAATCCAAACAACAAAAAAAGCTGTTGAATCCGTGAAATCCTTCTTTACGAAAATTTCGGATATTCTTGGATTTAACAACTCACCTGCAGAATAAAATATACGAGCCGGACTGGAAGCTTCAGCCCGGCTCGTTTTTTTCAGAGACCGAATATATAAAGACAAAAATATGCGGTTGGTATTGCAAACATAAGGGAGTCCGCCCTGTCAAGCATTCCACCATGCCCCGGAATAAGATTTGAAAAGTCTTTAATATCGAGGTAACGCTTTATGAGCGATTCAGCTAGGTCACCGATTTGACCTGCAGTGGATGAAATAAATGCGGTTATAATGCACACATACCAGGGAATGGATTTATAAAAAATTGAAATTAAAAATCCAACTATCACCGAGGCAGCGGAACCTGTTATACAGCCTTCTATGGTCTTGTTCGGAGAAACATCCGGCGCAACCTTGTGCTTGCCCCACCACATTCCACCAAACAGAGCAAATGCGTCGCACGCCCATACCGGAAGACAGGAAAGAGCCAGCGTTTCCCAAACGCGGCTGCTTGTAGATATTATCATCATGAGGGCAAAAGGAAAGCATGGGTAGGCGAGAGCAGACAGCGTGTATATAGCGCCTTTTCCGCTTACATCTTTATGAACTATGCCGGAAAACAGGGCTAAATATACAGATACAATATACCAAGCAATATATGCTGTTCTTCCGCAATTCGTTATGGCAAGAGCAATTTGAATGGCAAGATAAGCATATAAAAGCCAGGCGGTTATATTAATGCCTTTTTCACGGAATCTTTTTATATATTCATATGCACATAAAATACCGGCTATACCGAAAAACAGTACTCTTGTCGTTTCACTTAAGAACACAAATGCTGCCATTAAGGCAACAAGTATGATTACCGAAATTACTCTTTTTTTCATGCCGGCTCGTATGACTTGCTTATTTCAATGCCATCGGCATTGTATTCTATGTCTTCCATGACTTCGGGATCCACTTTGCTTCTTTTTTTGATAACAAGACCTTGACCTTGATTGTTAAATACCCAGATTTTATATCCGGGATTATCGGGATCGTCTTTCCTGAAAATAGATGTTTCATTGTTTTTACAGAAAAGCGCTCTTCCTTCCGGCGTATCGAGAAGATCTCCTTCGCCTTTATAGAAGAGTTCATCTTTCATAGCTTGTTTCTTGAATTCTTCCCATTGGTCGTCGGGCACTTTGTTGATATCGTTGGGTTGTATCATTTGTACAATTCCTTCCAATTTAATCTCATATATGAATATAGCATTTTCGGCACTTTTAATCAACCTTGCCTGCCATACTTGAAAAAAGATCAGGATTGAATATAATTAAACCACAGAAATATAGAAGAGGCATATATCACATGAAAAAAATCACAAGAGTTGCTCTCGTGACAAGCGGAGGAGACTGTCAGGGACTCAACGCTGCAATTCGCGGCATTGGAAAAAGTCTTTACGAACATATCGAGAATGTTGAAATTTTCGGTATGTATGACGGATATCGCGGGCTTGCAGACGGTGACTATAAATTTATGGAACCGAAAGATTTTTCCGGTATTTTAACAGAAGGCGGAACAATTCTCGGCACATCAAGACAGAAGTTTATTCCCGGCAAGGACATTATAGATGATGAAGGGAACAGTATGCTTCCTGCGATGAAGGATACATACAACCGCCTTAATCTTGACTGCCTTGTTATTATGGGAGGAAACGGAACACAAAAGAGTGCTAAGCTCTTGTCTGATTACGGAATGAACGTTATTACTCTCCCCAAGACAATAGATAACGATATTTACGGTACAGACACCACTTTCGGTTTTCAAAGCGCAGTAGACATAGCGACGAATGTTATTGACTATATTCATTCAACCGCGCAGTCTCACGGACGTCTTTTTGTAGTAGAAATGATGGGAAGAGATGCAGGGTGGCTTACACTTTACGCCGGAATAGGGTCCGGAGCCGATGTTTGCCTCATACCTGAGATCCCTTATGACCTGGATAAGGTTGTTGCTCTTATCGAGAAAAGAAAAAAGAGCGGCAGAACTTTCTCGATTATAGCCTGCGCCGAAGGCGCGGTTGAAAAAGGCGAAAAAATACTTACCGAGGAAGAAAGCCGTCAGAAAAAAGAAAAAGAGACGTACCCAACGGTTGCATATAAGGTTGCAGCGGATCTTGAAAAACTTACAGGCATTACCTCCAGAGTTGTTGTTCCCGGATATTATCAGAGAGGCGGCCCTCCTTGCCCGTATGACAGAGTGCTCGCAACACAGTTCGGAGCCGCTGCTGCAAATCTCATTATAAATAAGGATTACGGGAAAATGGTAGCAATACAAAACGGCAAGATTACAAATATTCCTTTAGATGAGGCTGCATCAAAAACCAAATTCCTTCCGGTTGACCATCCCATGATTCAGGTTGCAAGAGATATAGGCATCTGCATGGGAGACTGAAAATAATTATTAAAATTTTGACCTGCTCAATTTTGAGCAGGTCTTTTCTTATAGTTTATATTTAGCTCCGTTAGGGATATCGGTAAGTTCAACTCCCATACTTTTCAGCTCATCACGGATAGCATCGGCAGATGCAAAGTCTTTGGCTTTTTTTGCTGCCTGACGCTCCCTTATCTTGTTTTCGATGTTCTCATCGACGGTACCTTCTGCAATGATTGTAAATTCACCTGAAACAGCCTTTTGCTTTTTTGCTTTTTCACGCTCAATAGCTCCCTTGTTTATAAGGTCGAGCGACAGTACCTTGTCGAAATCTTCAATGGTTTTGAGTTTCGTTAAATCATTTGTTTGATATTTAAGCACATCATAAAGCGAGGTTATAGCAAGGGAAGTATTTAAATCATTGTTGAGAGCATCTTCAAATTTGGATTTAAGCTTATTGTATGCATCTTCGTCGAATTCTCCGTCGTCCGGATTGAGAGAAGAAATCTTGGATATAAGCTTTTTATATGCACCTTGTGCATTGTCGAGATTTTCCCAGGTGAATACAAGGCTTTTGCGGTAATGGCTCTGGAGGCAGAAAAATCTGTATGCCAGGGGATCATAGCCCTTTTCTTCCAAAAGTGAAACAGTTAAAAATTCACCTTTGCTTTTGCTCATCTTACCGTCATTGGTATTGAGATGGAGAACATGCATCCAGTAATTGCACCATTTGTGACCGAGATATGCCTCCGACTGCGCAATTTCATTTGTGTGATGCGGAAATGCATTGTCAATTCCGCCGCAGTGTATATCAAGGTATTCTCCGAGATGCTTCATAGAAATGCCTGAGCATTCAATATGCCATCCGGGATAACCTGTGCCCCAGGGTGAATCCCACTTGAGCGCTTGATCTTCAAATTTTGATTTCGTGAACCATAAGACGAAGTCATTTTTATTTTTCTTGTTTGTGTCCTCTTCAACGCCTTCTCTTACACCTACGGCAAGATCTTCCTCGTTGAAGTCATTGAACACGTAATATTTATCAAGTTTTGATGTGTCAAAATATACATTTCCGCCTGCAAAATAGGCATATCCCGTTTCCATGAGTTTTGTGATGATTTGGATATAATCGTCGATGCAGTTGGTAGCGGGTTCCACCACGTCAGGTGTCTTTATATTAAGCTTAGCACAGTCGGAAAAGAAGGCATCGGTATAAAACTTCGCAATTTCCATAACGCTTTTATGCTCACGCTTTGCACCTTTAAGCATCTTGTCTTCGCCTTCGTCTGCATCGGAGGTGAGATGACCGACGTCCGTGATATTCATGACACGTTTCACGTTATAGCCTTCATATCTGAGTGCTTTTTCAAGCACATCTTCCATTATGTATGATCTGAGGTTGCCTATGTGTGCAAAATGATAGACAGTAGGTCCGCAGGTATACATGGAGACAATGTCGGGATTATTGGGGATAAACTCCTCACGTTTTCTTGTTGCACTGTTGTATAAATACATTTTTAAATTTCCTCGCTGAAAAATGTTTTGTTGTGTAAAAAGTATGAAATGCCGGAATAAAGAGTTACCGCAGCTATTACTATGGAAACGGCCATATCAAGAGTTTTATTGCTTGTTAAGAGCATAGCAATGATTCCTGCCATCGTGACAGCTGTCTTAACCTTGCCGCTCATAACAGCGGCTATAACATATTTCTTTTCCGCTGCAAGCATCCTCAGGCCCGATACTGCGAATTCTCTGAAACAAACAATCGCTACAACCCATCCCGGCATCCGCTGCATATCCGTAAAATAACACATGGCAGAGATTACGAGTACTTTGTCCGCGAGCGGATCCATAAATTTTCCGAAATTGGATATTTGATTGTAATTTCTTGCAATATATCCGTCAAGAAAGTCACTTATGCATGCAATTACAAAGAGAAAAAAAGCCCAAAATTTATGATTTGTATACGCAAGCAGCAGGAATATGGGAACGGCAAACATCCTTGCTATTGTTATTTTGTTTGCTAAGTTTTTCATCCGTATACCTCTTTGCCATAAAGAATGCCGTCTTCAGCTTCCTCTATAAGCACTTGAGCAAACTCACCGATTTTACATTTTCCGAAGAAGCAGACTTCTCCATCTATATCGGGGGAGTCGGCATAAGACCGTCCAACGAGAAGGTCGTTTTCCTCGTCGTAGTATTGGGTGAGCACACGTATGGTTTTACCTATAAATGAATTGCAAAAATCATCCATGATAGGAGATTGTATTTCACTCATAATAAGATCTGCACGCCTGTGTGCCTCGTCAAAACTGCAATGCTCCATCAATGCAGCAGGTGTCCCTTCTTCGGGGGAGAAGGGGAATACGCCTGCTCTTTCGATTTTCGCTTCTTTCAAGAATTCACAGAGCTCTTCAAATTCTTTTTCGCTCTCACCGGGAAGACCGGCAATGAGTGAAGTTCTCAAGACTAGACCTGGAATCTTTTTTCTGAGCTTTGTGAACAAGCACCTGATATCGTCGCCCGTTCCGCGCCGGTTCATTTTTTTTAATATTTCATTGTTTATATGCTGGATGGGAATATCCAAATATTTAACTATTTTATCGTTTGAGGCAATTTCGTCAATAAGTTCATCGTCAAACTGATCCGGGTATAGATAATGTAGCCTTATCCATTCAATGCTCTCAATTTCTGAGATTTTGCGGCAGAGAGTCGCCAGCATTCTTTTTCCGTATATATCAGTGCCGTACCTGGTTATGTCCTGAGCAATTACTATTATCTCTTTACATCCGTGTTCGGCAAGGTCACGGGCCTCGGCAAGTATATTTTCCATACTGCGCGACCTGTATCTTCCCCGGATATACGGAATAGCGCAAAATGAGCAGAAATTGTTGCAGCCTTCCGCAATTCTAAGATATGCCCAGGAAGGACCCGTGGAAATTACCCTGGGTAGTTCATCAATCGGTGCGCTGTTGTCTGAAAATTCAATGTAGTTTTTGCTATCGAGCACAGCCTTGGCAGCGATTGCGATTTTGTCAAAACTTCCAACGCCAAGAAATGCTTTTACTTCGGGAAGTTCTTTCGCAATTTCACTTTTATATCTTTCGGGAAGGCAGCCGGTTACTATTATATTCTTATTTACGGCATAAGTTGAAAAGATCGTGTCAATGGCTTCCTGCTTTGCCTCATCTATAAAACCGCATGTGTTGATGATTACGACATCTGCGATTTCAACATCGCCAATTAACGCAAAACCGGCTTCACTCATAATGTGAAGCATTTGTTCGCTGTTTACGAGATTTTTAGCGCAGCCAAGAGAAATCAAGGCAAATGTGTATTCCATCAATATTCCTCTAGTTCATCGGTGTAGTTTTTGAGCGCAGTTTTAACTTCATCAAACGTAAATCCGCGCCGCAATAGAGCGTCTGAGACTTTTTTTATTTGTGCTCTGTCAGAAGGATCTATGAGCTTAGACTCAATGATTTTCCTGATTTTATCTTTATTGATATAAGCGCAATCTAGTGCTTCTTCATATAATTCGCGGCTGATGCCGTGCCTATAAAACTCGTTTTTTATCTTTGATGCACCATATCCCTTCGCGGAGTAGTGGCGTGCAAGAGATGCGGCATATGATGCATCGTTAATGATTCCTAGATCTTCCAGTTTCTGCGAGCAGTAATCTGCCGTATCCTCACTCATGCCTTTTTCGAGCAGTTTTGTGTGTAGCTCTTTTTTAGACATCGGACGTCTGGAAACATACTCAATAGACCGCTCAAGAGCTAATGACCTTTCCGAGGCGGTTTTAAGTTTATCAATACTGCTGTCATCGAGGTCTTTGCCGCAATAAAGCATCATATCGGTTATGACACCGAGCGTGGATTTTATTTCACTGCCGTCATTAAATTCAACGGTAAGTCTGTCGGGGGAAGTCTGGTGAAGCGCGGAGATTGTCATCAGTCTTCGTCAAAATCGTCTGCGCTCACATCAACGGCTTTTGCAGCTTGTGCTTTAGCATTTGACGCTGTTTTTTTCTTGCTTTCGAGCAGTTTAGCCGTGTCTTCACGCACCTGCTGTTCAATTCTATCGCAGGCATCAGGATTTTCGAGAAGATACTGCTTTACGCCTTCACGGCCCTGTATGCGCTGTCCGTCGACTGTGAACCATGCACCGGCCTTGTCAATTATATCAAGAGAGATAGCCATGTCGATTATTTCACCGACCTTGGAAATACCTTCACCGTACATAATATCGAATTCAGCCTCACGGAACGGGGGAGCGACTTTGTTCTTTACAACTTTAGCTCTTGTCCTGTTGCCGATCATGACTCCGTTTTCTTTGAGGGTTTCAATGCGTCTTACATCAATTCTTACGGACGCGTAATACTTGAGCGCAAGTCCGCCGGGCGTTGTTTCGGGATTTCCGTACATGACACCGATTTTCTGGCGGAGCTGATTTATAAATATAACGGTACAGTTGTTTTTCGAAATTGCTCCTGCAAGGCGGCGCATTGCCTGGCTCATGAGTCTTGCAAGGGCACCGACAACCGTGTCACCGACTTCGCCTTCAAGTTCTGCACGCGGAATAAGGGCGGCAACGGAGTCTACAACAACCACATCTACGGCGCCGCTTCTGACCAGAGACTCTGCTATATCAAGTGCCTGCTCGCCTGTGTCTGGCTGGGATATCAAAAGGGAATCAATGTCAACCCCGAGTGCCGATGCATATGCAGGCTCAAGAGCGTGCTCAACGTCTATGTAAGCGGCCTCACCGCCTTTTTGCTGGGCTGAGGCAACAACATGCAATGCAAGCGTTGTTTTGCCTGAAGCTTCAGGTCCGTATATTTCAATTATACGGCCGCGGGGAACACCGCCGATTCCAAGAGCCATATCAAGAGACAAAGAGCCTGTAGAAAGAGCTTCTACATTAACTTGAATGTCTTCACCGAGTCTCATGATTGTTCCTTTGCCGTAATCTTTTTCAATCTTGGCAATTGCTGTTTCGAGTGCTTTCTTTTTGTCAGGGTCTGCTGCATTTACTATTGACGGTACCTTCGTTTTTTCCTTTGCCATTGATTTATATCTCCTTAAATTATTTTCTTTAATCAACCTCTTTGCTGATCATGATATAAATATATCACAACAACTGGTCCAAAATACGACCAGTTTTAGCAAATTTTCAATATTTTCCTATAACAACACGCTTTATTCCGGCTGTGTCATATCTGAAATCCGTTTCTGAAAATCCGGCGGATGTCAACATAGAACAAACATCATCACACTGGTTTTCACCGACCTCAAATATGATATATCCGCCGCTCTTCAACTGGGATTTCCAGTATTTTATTATTGACCTGTAAAATTTCAGACCGTCGCTTCCTCCGTCAAGAGCATGTACGGGCTCAAAATCTTTTACCGATGCTGAAAGTGAGTCAATTTCTGCCGTTGGAACGTAGGGAGGATTGGAAACTATTATATCAAACATTCCGATTCCCATAGGCGGGGATGACAAAGCGTCAGATTGCATGCATATAATCTTGCTTGAAAATCCCAGTGCGGATATGTTTTTTCTGGCATTTTCCAGTGCGGCGGCACTTATATCAATATCAACGATTTTGACGGCAGGGAATAAGCTCGCAAGTGCCAGAGATATACATCCGCTTCCGCAGCAAAGATCAAGAATTCTTGCGTTGCTGTGATTGCAGGTAATTATTTCTTTTGCCGTTTCGACGAGAACTTCCGTGTCGGGCCTGGGGATAAGCACATCTTTGCAAACTTCAATCGGAAGCCCGTAAAATTCCCATTTGCCGGTTATGTAGGCAACGGGTTCACCGCTTAGCCGTCTCCACACGTAATCTTCATTGCGCTTTTCGATTTCTTCGGTGGTATAAAGATTTAAATCCCGGATAAGTTCGGCCTCTGTTTTGGATGCGGCTGCTGCGAGGAGAATTCTTGCCTCCATGCTGCAATCTTCAAAACCTGCCTGCTTGAGTACCTTGCGGGAGCTTATGTATATGTCATTGTATGTCTTCATTTACCCCATTCGTCGCTGCCCTGCTTTTGAGGGATAACGAGCTCCATAGCGCGAATTGCACATTCAATCATCCCATCGTCAGGCTCACTTGTTGTTATACGCTGAAGATATTTGCCCGGATATGAAAGAATTGCCGAAAGCTTATTGTCGTGAAGACCGCACCAGCGGTTTATTTCATAGCTTATTCCGACTACAACCGGCAGCAGAAGAAGATGATAACCGATTCTAGCAAGCGTATTTGTGGATTTTACCACGGAATTCACGAGTATGCTGACAAACACCACTACAAGAAGAAAGCTTGTTCCGCAGCGCGGATGAAATCTGCTTTCCGGTCTTACATTTTCAACAGTCAGTTCTTTTCCGTGCTCATAACAGAAAATTGTTTTATGCTCGGCTCCATGATAGGAAAATACTCTCTTGATATCACTTTGATATGAGCAAAGCTTCATATACAGTATCAAAATTACAACTTTCAAAAGACCTTCTGAAAGATTCCTGGCAATATAGTTGTCATGTATGGGTTTTATAAGACCTATTATGAAAGTCGGAAGAAAAACAAAAAGGAAAAGGGAAAGAGCAATACCGAGTACAACCGCAACCCCTATTATAAGCTTTTTGGCTTTTTCTTCGGAAAAATGATTTTCTATCCAAAGGTCGATTTTGTCAGGCTCTTCCTGCATGTCTTCCGGAAGTAGTTCGGCTGAATAGGTGAGAGCCTGCATCCCGTTTACGAGCGAACTTATAAAAATAAAAATGCCACGGATAAAAGGTACACCGAGTATCGGATATTTTTCCTTGGTATATTTAAGCGGCTCAACTTTTTCTATAAGCCCTGATTCACCGCGGCAGACTATAGCCTGATTTTCCGGACCGCGCATAAGAATGCCTTCCATAAGGGCCTGACCGCCAATTGAAGTTTTAAAATTCTTTTTTTCAGCCATTATTTTTTGCTTTTCGGCAGTCTGATTGTTACCGCACAGCCGCCTCCTTTTGCATTTTCAATATTAAGTGTGCCGTTGTGTCTTGCAACTATTTCGTCACATACGGCAAGACCTATGCCGGTACCTCTGTTTTTGGAGCTTCCTTTATAGAATTTTTCTTTAACATGGGGAAGCTCATCTACCGGGATGCCGTGACCATAGTCTCTTATCGTAATTTTCACATAATTTCCGTCGTCGTTTAGACCGACGTCAATCTTTTTACCTTCACCGCCGTGCTTGGAAGCATTATCCAGAAGATTTAAAAATACCTGTTTGAGCCTTTCCGGATCGCCGGGAATCGGAGAAAGTTCTTTTTCGCACTCTTTGTAGTTAACTTCAATGCCGGCCTGTTTCATCAATTCGCCGTAAGTGAACATTGCGTCTTCAAGTTCTGCGGCTATATCTATCATCTCAATATTGAGATTAAAACGTCCGTCTTGAATTCTTGTGAATTCAAGAAGCTCTTTTACCATACCGGTAAGACGCTCGGACTCTTTTGTAATGATATTTACACCCCGGAGTGAATCACCCTGAACTGCAGGGTCATAAGCTATTGTTTCACTCCAGCCCGAGATTGCCGTCAAAGGAGTCCGAAGCTCATGCGATATCTGTGAGATGAACTCAGTACGGGATTCTTCGGCAACAGCAATCTTCTTAGACATTTCATTTATGGAATCCGTAAGATCGCCAATCTCGTTGTCTACAACTTTCTCCTCCTGGGCGCCGTAACTGCCGTCGGCAATTTTACGCGAAACTGCGGTGAGTTTTTCTATTGGGTCCGTCACGAAGCTTCTGAACCACATGTTCACAAGAAGAATATAAATACCTATTACGCCCATGATGATTATGGCCATTTTCAGGTACCCTTTTATCATGAGGAAAACAGATAAAAGAAGAAGTACAAGCGCTGCAAGACCTGATATAAGAAGCTGATTTTTAAGTTTATTAAGCATCAGTAGCCCCACTTGTATCCGTAACCCCATACCGTCGTGAGGTATTCGGGCTCGGTAGGATCGCTTTCAATCTTAATGCGAAGGCGTCTTATATTGACATCGACGGTTTTAAGTTCTCCGCTGAAGCCGTCACCCCATACTGCGGTAAGTATATCTTCACGGCTCATTGCTTTTCCGGGGTTTTCCATGAAAAGCTTCATGAGCATATATTCAATCTGCGTGAGCTTAAGTCTCTCGGAATCTTTCTCAAGAGTACGGTTTCTTGTGTTGAGTACAAAGGGACCGCTTTTGAGTTCAAATGAAGACTTTTCATCTTCGTCGATTCCGAGACGCCGTATAAGGGCATCAACTCTTGCAGTGAGCTCGGCAGGGGAGAAGGGCTTTGTAATGTAGTCATCGGCGCCTGTCATAAGGCCGGTGACTTTATCAATCTCCTGACTTTTGGCACTGAGCATAATTATGCCCATTTTTGAACCGGTTGCACGTATACGGCGGCAAACTTCGAAACCATCAATGTCCGGAAGCATTACATCCAGCAGAGCAAGGCATATATCAGGGTTAACCTTGAGCTTTTCAAGCGCTGCGGTACCGTTTTCGGCTTCAATTGGTTCAAAACCGCTGCGGCGCAGATTTATAACAACGAATGAACGTATATTATCCTCGTCTTCCAGCACTAAAATCTTTTTCATATTTCATTTTTCCTTCCAGTAGAAATTTGTTAAAATAAGGATACATTTTTTCAAGCAATTATAACATAGACATTACAAATTTGGTAGATTAAGTTGACGAAACAATTAGATAAACGCATCAATTTTGCCCAAGTAATCAAAAAAGCATTACTTGGGCTATATTTATAGTATGGCGCTATTATGTGTTCGGTAATACTCGAGATGGTATACGCTAATATCCGATTAGGTTTTACGATTAGGAAAGAAGATTAAGCGTGTATAAAAAATGCTACATTAAAAATGCATGTATTCCTACATTTTGCTTCGGAACTTCTTGCATTTTTAATGTAGCATTAAGACTCATTTCCGCATCCGAAAAATGGAAAAGTGTTTTGTCATTTCATTTCTATAGCCTTTTTCGGGCACGAATCGGCACATGTTCCGCAAGATATGCATTTTTCTTCATCGAGCGTCCATGTTTTTTTCTCTCTGTTTACATCAATCGCGCCCTGAGGACATTTCTTGGCACAAAGCGTGCAGTAAACACACATATCCTGATTCTGATGAGGCTTTTTTTCTTCTGTCTTTGTCTGCTTGATGAAAACTTCCTCTTTTTTCTCTTCCATCGGCTCCTGATAGCCCGGAACAATTGAGAGGGCTTTCTTTGCACATACGGTCGTGCAGTAACCGCACTGTATGCAGTCAAATCTGTTTATCGACCATTTTCCAGCCGCTCTGTCAACCTTTATTGCTCCCGGCGGGCATTTCATTGCGCAAAGTCCACAGAAAATGCAGAGATCCTCGTTGTATTCTATGTGTCCGCGTGTCCTTTCCTTGAATTCGGACGGTTTGAAAGGGTATTCGCTTGTCGCAGGTTTTGAAAGCAGATTTTTAAGTGCCGTACCTGTAAATTTCATTAACATGTTGACTCACCTCTCTGTACAGCTGATACACGGATCAATTGTAAGAACCTGAAGCGGAACGTCAGCAAGTTCGCATCCTTTAAGCATTTCAAGAAGCGAAGGTATATTTGCAAATGTCGGTGTTCTTACTCTGCATCTGTCAAGATACTGTGTTCCGTTTGCCTTAACATAGTAAATAGCTTCTCCACGGGGCTGTTCAACTCGCATTATATAGCTGCCGTTCGGCATTCCCTTTACCGGCGTACATATTTCTCCCTCCGGAATTTTTGAAATTGCCGTGCGGATAATCTTAATGCTCTGATAAAGTTCACCGATACGGACAGCGCATCTGGCATATCCGTCGCAGTCATCGGATGTTACTATGTCGAAATCTATCTCATCATACGCTGCATATCCGAGTTTCCTGTTGTCAATCGCAATACCGCTTGCCCTCATAACAGGCCCTACAGATCCAAGCTCAACAGCCTGTTTTTTTGTAAGTATTCCGGTTCCCTTAAGCCTTGATTTTACGGTTGAATCTTCAAGAAATGTATCGGTTATTTTATGAAGGTCTTTTTCAAGTTCGGCAAACTTTATGTCGAATTCCTCGAGCATGCTCTTATCCATGTCTTTAAGAACGCCGCCGGGTGTATTTACTGAAAAGATTACACGTCCGCCTGTTGACTGTTCAAACATATCAAGAATTCTCTCACGCATTTTCCATGCTTCCATGAAAAGTGACTCAAATCCGAATGCATCGGCCAGAAGCCCCAACCACAGAAGATGTGAATGGATACGGCTCATTTCGCACCAAATTGTACGCAGATACCGTCCTCTTCTGGGCACTTCAACATTCATTATGTGCTCTATCGACTCGCAATAGCTCATGCCGTGCATAAAAGAACAGATACCGCATATACGCTCAACAACATATGCATACGACTTGAAATCCTTTTTTTCAACGAGTTTTTCAAGTCCTCTGTGCACAAAACCTATTGACGGAACCGCCTCAACAACCTTCTCATCTTCAAGTACGAGGTCGAGATGTATCGGCTCGGGAAGAACCGGATGCTGAGGTCCGAATGGGATTACTGTCCTTGCCATTATTTCCTCTCCTCCTTGTTCTTGAATGGTGTTTCTTCTTTGATCCTGTAGAGTTTATTGTTGTAATCGATACTTATGAGGTTGATATTGACACCGAAAAGTTCTTTCATTTCATTTTCATACAGAAACGCGCACGGATAGATTGAAGACACTGAAAGAATATCGTCATCAGTTCCGATATTTATCCTGAATGTTTCCATATTATTAGATGTATCCGCAAAGCTGTAATCAAGTTCATATCCGTCGGATGTCCTGACAGCGCATATCTGTACGAGACGGTATCCGTCAATTTTTTTCCCTATAGTACGCTCAACGATATCATCTTTCGAAAGTTCGGTTATTATGCCTTGTATATCTGTCATTTGCTCTCCGACCTCTTTTCCTTGTTATTAAGATCCTCTACCTTTTTTTCATAAAGATCTATCGCCTTAACAACGCCGTCTATTATGCTCTCCGGTCTTGCAGCGCAGCCAGGAACATAGATGTCAACGGGAATTGCCGTATCTACACCGCCTTGAATATTATAACACTCTTTGAAAATACCGCCTGTGCACGCACATGTCCCAACAGCAACAACAACTTTCGGATTCGGCATCTGCGAATAAAGAGTTTTCACTACATCCGCATTCTGCGAGTTTATTCCGCCGGTAACAAGGAAAATGTCAGCATGAAACGGATTTCCGGTATTTATAACACCGAAGCGTTCAACATCGTAAAGCGGGGTAGTGCATGCAAGAACTTCAATATCGCATCCGTTACAGCTTGAACCGTCATAGTGAAGCAACCATGGGGATTTTTTTACATTTTTACCGTTCATTGCCCTTCCTCCTTACATTTTTGTGCTCAACTGAATCAGGTCAAGAATTAAAAGATTCAGTCCGCACGGTAAAAGAGTCATAAGCCACATTGTCTTAAGAGACGTCTGCCATTTAAGTCTTGCCGTAGTATTGTCGACGAGAATTACAAAGAACCAGACTATAAGAGAGGCCGCTATACCGCGGATTATGCTTCCGACTCCGCTGCCGCTCATGAAAAACATCGCAATTATACTGAGCAAAAATACATTTTCAAACCATTCACATACTTCGGTGATTGAGAGGTAATCGGCTACCATTTCGGTTGTGATGCCCTTTACCAGTTCCTGATGTGCATGGTGCGATGTTGAAAGATCAAACGGAGACTTTCTCATCTTCATTATGAGAGCTACGACAAGTGCTATAAAAACTCCCGGCAATTTAACGATAGCGGGAATATCACCGTGAATTATGACATCGGCGCTGAACGAGCCGCATGCCATATAAAATCCAACAGCCGTCAGAAGTTCAATCGGCTCAACACACATCATCTGCAGCATTTCTCTTTGTGTTCCGAGGTTTGAAAACGGAGAGTCTGTCGATGCTCCGGCAAGGACAAAGAACATGCTTGCGGTTGATGAAATAAATATTGTCATAAGAAGTCCGTATCCGGTATAAAGCATAACACCGGGAACAACCGAGAGTACCAGATATGACATAAGAAGTATTCCCTGAATATGGTTAACAACAAGAAGTTCCTTCGAATTGAGTTTTCTTATGTCTCTGTACGCCTGCCATACCGACGGGCCTTTTCTGCCCTGCATTCTGGCGGAAATAACTCTGTCGAGTCCGGCCAGAAATCCGCCTGCAAACGGAGCAATTATTATATAGCCTACGGCAAGAATGATTTTCAAAATGATATTGTTCACAGTGCATACCCTCCTACAGCGACGATTATAATCATTATGATTATAAATAAAGTCGACGCCCATACAGCAGGGGCCATCAGTTTCTTCTCACCGAATACATCTTCCATATACCAGTTGGACATATTCATCTGCTTTGCATTTCCGAAAGAATCAACAAACTGATTCCCGTCTCCTGTATTTATGCCTGCCATATATGCCGGCACGCGTCTTTCAGGAAGCTTTCTGCATACGGCATAAGTGCCGAGCGGAACAAGAAACATGAACATAAGAAGTATGACCATCGTAATCAGTTCGGTATTTGAAAACATTGCAACGCCCTCGTGGAACATTTCCTCCATCATTGGCTCTACATAACCGGAAACTATCGGAGAGAGGAAAGCGCAGATAAGAATAACCGCCACTGCATGAACAGCAAGTGAAATATACTCGGACTTTTGTGTTACGTCCTTCACAGGTGTTCTTACTCTCATTGTGAGAATTTTTGAAAGGAATTTAGTCCAGTAAAACATCGTCGTAGCCGATCCGAACGCTACCATAAGCACCAGTATTATTGAGTTGCTGTCAACAAACGCCTGGAATGCGACCCATTTGGATATAAGCATACCGAAAGGAGCTGTATACATACCGAGTATGCCGATGATAATTACCGTAGCAAGCTTCGGCATCCTCATAATCAGCCCGTCCATGTCCTCAATGTCTCTGGAGCCGAGACTGTTCTCCACAGCACCGACCGCCTGGAACAGCATAGCCTTGGATACGGCGTGGAATATAAGCAGCATAACAGCTCCGAATATTGTCTCACGTGTACCGGTACCGCAGCACGCAACCATCAGTCCCAAGTTTGAAATTGTAGAATACGCAAGTACCTTTTTTGCATCAGAAGCTGAAATTGCCAGCATTGATGCGATAAGAAACGTAAATCCTCCGACAAATGCAGTCATTATCCCGCTTGCGTTTGTATGCATTGCCGGTGCAATTCTTATCAGAAGATATATACCGGCTTTTACCATCGTTGCGCTGTGAAGCAGCGCTGATGACGGAGTCGGTGCGCACATTGCGCCGAGCAGCCAGCCGGAAAACGGGAACTGTGCACTCTTAGTAAGCGCGGCAAACGCAAAAAGTGCGACTGCAATCTGAATTTTATTTGAATCGATTGCAAGAAGCATTTCAAGGTCGGAAGTACCGCAATTATATACAGCTATATAAATTGCTCCGACTAGTGCGCAGCCTCCCAGCAGATTCATCCATATAGCCTTGAAACTGTTGTCTACAGCCTCTTTTGTCTTTGTATACCCGATGAGCAGGAATGAGATTGTAGAGGTAACTTCCCAGAAGAAGCACAGCCAAATGAGATTAGAAGACATTACAAGACCGCACATCGCACCGAGAAACACCATAAGAAGCGGCAGAAAATAATTCGTTCTGTCTTTGAACTCCGGATGATGGTGGTGATATCCCTTCATATACCCGACTGAATAAAAGTTTATGAATCCGCCGATTATCGTAACTATGATTACCATGAGAACAGCGAGTCTGTCGATCCGGATTGCGGGACATGATATAAGATCCATCGATGGCAATGCGAAAAGCTCGAGATATACCATGGCAAGCGTCGGAATTACAGTCAACGGTATCACAAAATACTTTTTGTTTTTTAACGCCATTGCGGTAATAATGCACATGAGTGCAATATCTCCGGCTACCATAAGCATATCAACAAATTCCGTGTTTTCAAAAAATGTCTGTTTTTCACATCCATTTATAAAGAACATTGACGCCAGTGCAATTCCGGAGACAATTTCCACAGATGCCGAAATATACACCAACATACTCTGCATTTTTGAACCTTTCCTTGCGCAGCTTGTAACAAAACCGGCAAGAAACGGGAAGCAGATCGTAAATGCTGCTAAAAATTTGAATAAGGACACGAACAAACCATCCCTTTCCTAATTTGTGAAATTAATTATACTCTTACAAATTTTATTTTCAATGTTATCAATATCGTATGTCCCCATACGAAACATAGATAAAAATTGCACTATGATAAAAAACAGCGCTGCAAAAATGCAGCGCTGAAAGCAAAATTCGAATCAGCCAAGAAAGATATTATCTTTTGATATATCTTTTATTGAACCTACACCGCACATTGTCATAGTGCTCTTGAGCTCACCGACAATTTTGTCCATATATACGCAAAGTCCCTCGTCGGCGTTTCCGTAAATCATGTTGAGAACCGGACGCCCGATAAGAACGGCATCTGCACCAAGTGCAAGTGCACGGAAGACATCAACACCGCTTCTGATGCCGCCGTCAACAAATATAGTAACCTGTCCTTTTACGGCCTCGGCAATTGCGGGAAGAACTTCAGCTGTTGAGGGGCACGCTCCCTGCACACGGCCGCCGTGATTTGATACAACTATGCCTTTTGCACCGGCTTCCACAGCTTTGATTGCACCCTGCGGAGTCATAATGCCTTTTAAGATGAAAGGCATTTTGGCATATTTCGTGAGTTCCTTTACTTCCTCTACCGTCTTGCTGCCGGCATTGGGATTCATTTTCTTAAGGAAGGGAAGGCCTGCGCCGTCAATGTCCATGGCAACTGCAAAAATACCTTTTTCATTTAAAATATCAAGTTTTTCCTTGACTGCCTCTTCATTCCACGGCTTTATCGTCGGAATTCCGATTCCACCGATTTTTTCCATTTCATCGGCAGCAGCTTTCATGATTTCGGGATCGACACCGTCACCGGTAAATCCAAGAATGCCGTATTCGTAAGCCTTGTTAAGCATAATACGGTTATATTCAATGTCCTTATATTTGGGACCGTAGTGAAGGTCTAAAGAGCCGAGAGGCGCGACAAAAATCGGGGCCTTGAACGTTTTGCCGAAAAGATCGAACGAAATATCCGGGTCATAATTCGGATTGAGAGTGTCCATGTTGACACAGATCTCCTGCCACTTTTCATAGTTCCTTGCGGCAGTGTTGCCGGGGAACTTGCAGCCGGGGCCCGGCATTGCGTTTCCGCAGGCCTTACCGTTGCATATATCGCAGTTTTTGCATATTGTGCCGACTTCGCTTGCAGCTGCGGCATGTATTTCTTTATAGTCCATGGTAGCCTCCAAAAATAAATTTTTATAAATTGATTATCTTTAAATATCAAAGACCTGTCAAGTCAAAATCGGGGATAAAATCCTTGCAGGACGAGTCGGTATCCTGAGTAAATCCAACGAGTTTTCTTGCTTTCATATAGTGAATCATATCGGCGTTTTCTTCAGGCGTGATTTTTCGCTTCAATTCGCCGGAAACATTGCCGATTGGAGTATATTGGCTCATCAATGAAAAGAGCACATTGTCACCGAATTCATCGGCAGCAAAGTCTATTGCATCCATGGTGTTTTCACTTTGTCCCGGCAGCATAAGATGACGGATGAGAACACCTTTTTTCATAATTCCGTTTTCATCAAGCTCATACCGGCCGGTCTGACGGAACATTTCCGAAATTGCAGTTTTGGCAGTGCTTGCGTAGTTGACTGCACCGCTCAAAGCGGAGGCAAGGCCGGAGCTTGCGTATTTAAAATCAGGCATATATATGTCTATGAGTCCGTCAAGCATTTTGAGCGATTCGACTTTGTCGTAACCGGAACTGTTCCATATGACAGGGATAGAAAGACTGATTTCAGACAGTGCTTTGGCAATAGCTCTTATGTAATGACTCGGTGTTACAAGATTAATATTGTGTACACCCTGATCTTCAAGCTTTTTCATAGTGTCTTTGAGGCCGGTGACACTGAGCTTTTTACCTTTCGGTATTCTGCTTATCTCAATATTCTGACAAAATACACACTTCAAATTGCATCCGGAAAAAAATATGGCACCGGAACCGCGAGTGCCGCTGATGCATGGTTCTTCGCCATAGTGCGGCGCAGCCCTCACCGCTAGCGGAAGCGAAGGGGACATACAGAATCCAAGACCGGTATTTTCATCTCTTTTTGCCCCGCAGTTTCTGGGACAGTCAAAACATAAATATTCCATACAAATACTGTGGTCAAAATGACCATAAACAAGCAGTTTAGATAGTAAATTATATTCTGCTTTTGTTAAATATGCAACAATCTTCAAAAATGCCAAAAAAGTGCATGATTTTTAACTTTTTTGTGCTAAAATACAAACGAAATTGATAAAGAGGTACAAAATTGCTTAATATTGTGTTGGTAGAACCCGAAATTCCGCATAATACCGGAGCCATTGCCCGCACTTGTGCCGCAACAGGTGCCAGACTCCACCTTGTCAAACCGCTCGGATTTGATATATCCGACAAGATGGTTAAACGCTGCGGGCTTGATTATTGGTATCTTGTGGACATAAGCGTTTATGAAAATATTGATGATTACTTTTCAAAATGCGGTGATGAAAATCTGTTCCTTGCAACTACCAAAGCACCGAGAATGTATGCCGAGGCGGATTTTCCTTGCGACTGTACTTTGATGTTCGGAAAAGAAACGGCCGGATTGCCGCTTTATCTCAGGGAAAAGTATTATGACAGCTGCATCCGGATTCCGATGATAGATGAAGCAAGAAGCTTAAACCTTTCAAATTCTGTAGCAATACTTGCATATGAGGTTTTGAGACAACAGGGATTCCCGAATCTCAAGACGACCGGCGAGATGCTTGGAAAATAAATGAGATTATTAATTTTTGATGGAGGAAATATAAATGAATTACAGCAAAAAAACAATTGACGATGTTAATGTCAACGGCAAAAAAGTTTTACTCCGCTGCGACTTTAACGTTCCCCAGAACAAGGAAACAGGCGAAATTACAAGCGATAAGCGCATAAGAGCCGCTATCCCCACAATCAAGCAGCTTCTTGATAACGGTGCAGCTGTTATTGCATGCTCTCATCTCGGAAAGCCCAAGGGAGAGTGGAAGACCAGCCTTTCACTTGCACCCGTAGCAGTTCGCCTCAGCGAGCTTCTCGGCAAGGATGTTATTTTTGCAAACGACATTATAGGCGAAGATGCTAAGACTAAAGCTGCAAATCTCAACAGCGGTGAGATTATGCTTCTTGAAAACCTCAGATTCGATCCCCGTGAGGAAAAGAATGACGCAGAGTTTGCTAAGGAACTTGCTTCAATGGCAGATGTATTCGTATCCGATGCATTCGGCACAGTCCACAGAGCACATGCTTCCACAGCAGGCGTAGCCGATTATCTTGATGCATTTTCAGGACTTCTTGTTGACAAAGAGCTCAGCATCATGGGCAAGGCACTTGATAATCCCGTACGTCCCTTCGTTGCAGTTCTCGGCGGTGCAAAAGTTTCTGACAAGATTAACGTTATAAACAACCTCCTTGAAAAGGCAGACACCGTTATCATAGGCGGCGGAATGGCTTATACTTTCAAAGTCGCTCAGGGCTATAAAGTCGGCAAGTCTCTCCTTGAAGAGGATAAGATAGATTATGCCAAGGACATGATTAAAAAGGCAGAAGACAAGGGCGTAAAGCTCCTCCTTCCCGTTGACAACTATTGCGCAAAAGAGTTCTCCGCTGATGCTGAAAAAGTTCTCTTTGAAGGCGATATAGACGATGATTATATGGGAATGGATATCGGTCCCAAAACAGTCGAGAAATTCACAGACGCAGTTAAGGGTGCAGGAACAATCGTTTGGAACGGACCTATGGGCGTATTTGAGTTTGACAAATTTGCCGAAGGTACACGTGCTATGGCAAAAGCAGTTGCCGAAAGCGGTGCTATTTCCATTATAGGCGGCGGCGACAGTGCAGCAGCTGTTGAAAAGCTCGGATTTGCAGATAAAGTAACCCATATCTCAACAGGCGGCGGCGCAAGCCTTGAATTCCTCGAAGGCAAGGAGCTTCCGGGCGTTGCATGTTTGCTCGACAAATAATTTAAGGAGTACGTTTTAATGAATAAAAAATACAGAAAAGCTGTTATAGCCGGAAACTGGAAAATGAACCAGCTTGCCTCCGGCGTAAAGCCCTTTATTGAAGAGCTTGCAAAAAATCTTCCTGCCGAGAAAACATGCGATATAGTTCTTTGCACTCCGGCAGTTATGATTTCCAATATGGTTAAATCCGGAAAGACCTGCAAAGTCATGGCAGGTGCACAGGATTGCTCTAAATTTGAAAAAGGTGCATATACAGGCGAAGTTTCAGCAAAAATGCTTGCTGATGTCGGTGCAAAGTACTGCATAGTAGGACACAGTGAAAGACGCCAGTACCACGGCGAGAGCGATTTTCTCGTAAACGAGAAGGCAAAAATCCTTCTTGAAAACGGCATCGTTCCTATTATCTGCGTAGGCGAAAGCCTTGAGCAGCGTGAGATGAATCTCACGGTTGAGTATGTCTCCTATCAGGTTAAGGCTGCTCTTTCCGGAATTTCCGCACAGCAGCTTAAAAAGTGCATTATTGCATATGAGCCTATTTGGGCAATTGGAACAGGCAAGACAGCCACCTCCGAACAGGCTGAAGAAGTCTGTGCTGCAATTAGAGCTGTTGTCCGCTCAATGTACGGAGCACGTCCGGCACGCGCACTCAGCATCCTTTACGGCGGAAGCATGAATGCAGGAAATGCTAAGGATCTTCTTGCTCAGCCTGATATAGACGGCGGTCTTATAGGCGGCGCATCTCTCAAACCGGTTGATTTTGCGGAAATAGTAAAGGCTACCAATCAATGAAAAAAGCCGTTTTAATTATTCTTGACGGTTACGGCATTGCTCCCGCATCAAAAGGGAATGCCATAACAACCGCAAATGAGCCGAATCTTGATAAACTCTTTTCATCCAATCCCACAAGCCAGCTTATTGCTTCAGGCCTTGATGTAGGTCTTCCCGAAGGACAGATGGGCAACAGCGAAGTCGGTCATACCAATATAGGAGCCGGAAGAGTTGTTTTTCAGATTCTTCCCAAGATGACCCGGGAAATCGAAAACGGAAAGTTTTTTGAAAATGAAGTTTATATCAAGGCAATAGACGATGCCGTAAGCAATAATAAAGCTCTTCACGTGATGGGACTTTTGTCAGACGGCGGCGTTCACAGTCATATAAAGCATATCTTCGGAATTCTTGACATGGCAAAGATGCGCGGAGTTAAGAACGTGTTTGTACACTGCTTCCTGGACGGACGCGATGTGGACCCGAAGTCGGGTAAAGGATTTGTTGAGCAGCTTGTTAAAAAGTGTGAAGAACTCGGCAATGCATCCGTTGCAACGGTTCAGGGCAGATTCTACGGCATGGACCGCGACAAGAGATGGGAAAGAGTTGAAGAAGGGTACAATGCTATTGTATGCGGCGAAGGAATATTCAATCCTGATCCCGTTGATGCTATACAAAAGAGCTACGAAGAGAATATTACCGATGAATTCGTTAAGCCCGTCGTATGCAATAAAGACGGCGTAATCAATGAAGGCGACAGCGTAATATTCATGAACTTCCGTCCTGACAGAGCACGTGAAATGACATGGGCACTTAATCTCCCTGAGTTTGACGGATTTGCAAGGAAAAAGACGGTATATCCGCTTTCATATGTATGCACGGCACAGTATGACGAAAACCTTGATCTTCCTATAGCCTACCCGCCGGAGACAATTGAGAACACTCTCGGTGACTACATTTCTTCACTTGGACTTAAGCAGTTTAGAGTAGCCGAGACAGAGAAATATGCACACGTAACGTTCTTCTTTAACGGCGGAGTCGAAAAGCAGTGTGAGGGCGAAGAGAGATGTCTGGTTCCGTCTCCAAAAGAATTTGAGACATATGATCTTGTCCCGTGCATGAGCGCAAGAGAGGTTGCTTCAAAATGCTGTGAAGCTATCGCGAAGGATGAATATGCACTTGTAGTATGCAACTTTGCAAACTGTGACATGGTAGGTCATACAGGAGTTATGAATGCTGCAATTGAAGCTGTAGAAACAGTTGACGAGTGCATGGGAAAAATCGTTGAAGAGGTATCCAAGCATCCCGATACAGTCCTTGTAGTCACAGCTGACCACGGCAATGCCGACTGCATGTTCGATTCAGACGGCAAAGTTAATACAGCTCATACGACCAACCCGGTCCCGTTTGCGGTATGCGAAGAGGGAATTGAGCTTGAAAACGGAAGACTGGCAGATATAGCTCCGACTATACTGGATATTATGGGTCTCAGTCAGCCCGAAGAAATGACAGGCAAATCGCTTATTAAAAAATGAAAGGATAAAAACATGACTTACACTACCGAAGTTAAGAATATGTGCCCTGTAGCAAAAGGTGCATATCACGGTCCGGCTCCCATTCCCGAAGAGGGCGACTGGGTCCAGGCCAAGCAGATTGAAGACATTTCCGGATTCACACACGGCATTGGCTGGTGTGCTCCTCAGCAGGGTGCCTGCAAGCTTACATTAAATATTAAAAAAGGCATCATCGAAGAAGCACTTGTCGAGACTCTCGGCTGCTCGGGTATGACCCACAGCGCCGCAATGGCATCCGAAATTCTTATAGGAAAGACCATCCTTGAAGCTCTCAACACAGACCTTGTCTGCGATGCAATCAATACGGCAATGAGAGAACTTTTCCTGCAGATCGTTTACGGCCGCAGCCAGAGCGCATTCTCAGAAGACGGCCTTGCAGTAGGTGCTTCTCTTGAAGATCTCGGCAAGGGACTCCGCTCACAGATCGGCACAATGTTTGCAACGAAGGAAAAGGGACCCCGTTATCTCGAACTCACAGAAGGCTATGTAACCAAGATAGCACTCAACAGTGACAGTGAGATTATAGGATACGAATTTGTATCTATCGGCAAAATGATGGACTTCATCAAAAAAGGCGATGATGCCAATGAAGCTATGAAGAAGGCAACAGGTCATTACGGACAGTGGGACAATGCAGCTAAGTACATTGACCCGCGTCAGGAATAAAAGAAGGAGGACAATATAATGGCATTATTTGAAAATTATGACAGACGTATCGAGAAGATAAACAAGGTCCTCGCTCAGTACGGTCTCGAAAGTGTTGAACAGTGCAGAGAACTGTGCAAAGAAAAGGGATTTGATCCTTATGAAATCGTAGCAGGCATTCAGCCCATTTGCTTTGAAAATGTACGCTGGGCATACTGCGTAGGCGCAGCAATAGCAATTAAGGAAGGCGCAAAGAATGCTGCGGAAGTTGCAAAACTTATAGGTGTCGGCCTTCAGAGCTTTTGCCTCGACGGTTCTGTTGCTGAAGACCGTAAAGTCGGTCTCGGCCACGGAAACCTCGGCGCTATGCTTTTAAGTGATGAGACAAAATGCTTTGCATTTCTTGCCGGCCACGAGTCATTTGCAGCCGCAGAAGGCGCAATCGGTATTGTTAAGAACGCAAATAAGGCACGCAAAGAGCCCCTTCGCGTAATTCTTAACGGTCTTGGTAAAGATGCAGCTCAGATTATTTCGCGTATTAATGGATTTACCTATGTTCAGACAAAGTTCGATTACTTCACAGGCGAGCTTAAAGTTGTCAAGGAAATCCGCTACAGTGAAACAGAGCGTGCAGATGTACGCTGCTACGGTGCTGACGACGTCCGTGAAGGTGTTGCAATTATGCACTCCGAAGGTGTCGATGTATCTATCACCGGCAACTCTACCAACCCGACACGTTTCCAGCATCCTGTTGCCGGAACATATAAGAAAGAATGCATCGAGCAGGGCAAGAAGTATTTCTCAGTCGCATCAGGCGGCGGCACGGGACGTACTCTTCACCCGGATAACATGGCTGCAGGCCCCGCTTCCTACGGTATGACAGATACAATGGGACGTATGCACTCAGATGCTCAGTTTGCAGGTTCTTCTTCTGTACCTGCACACGTTGAAATGATGGGCTTCCTCGGCATGGGCAATAACCCGATGGTCGGTGCTACAGTTGCAGTTGCAGTCGCCTGCAACGAAGCTATAAATAAATAATTATAT
>R05__coassemble_306_pt1 | contig 25623 bp, 20 predicted proteins | sample R05__metabat2_high_PE_014 | metagenome-assembled genome bin R05
TATGACCGAGAAGAAGTATCTTTGCATGCGGAGAAATATTGACTTATTGAGATGCCGCTTGAACGCCTTCATAGCACTACGTCGAAAAATGTAGACCTGTATCATTTTTGTGAACTATTCATAAAGCAGAACTGAAAAATTGTGCTGAATTTCAGCTTCAGCAACTGTATAATGAATGTTGTGATTGGACGGAATAAACAAATCAGCTGTGCATTTAGTCCGTCGGGTCGCCCGGGAGGTGAAAGCTTGAAAAGAATATTTTTGGCTTCTTTGACACTTGCGCTAAGTGCGGCACTGCTTTCGCCGGCAGCCTTTGCCGACGCCTTGACAACGGAACCGCAGACGAAGCAGGAAAGTCAAAAAAGCGAGTCGGTAAACCTTGAAAACGGTCAGGTCCTTTATTCGAAGTATGCAGACACTGCATCGGCTATTAAGGTTGAGAATAAATCAAACGATGGGTGCCTTATTATTGTTTATAAGGAGTACCGTGATCTGTTTGATAATTCAACCGACGGTGAAATTGTGATGAAATTCTATGTGGATGGATGCAGCAATGCTGAAATTGCATGCCCGTCAGGCACATACTGTGTAAGAGCGGTTTTCGGAGAAAATTATATTCCAAGAAAAGACAGCCTCGAAGATTACCGGATGACAACCGGCAGGTTTGAAAAAGAAACTGCCGATTATATTGCGGGCTGCAACCTTGTATTTTCTGAAGGCAATACTTTGGAAGTTGCTGTCAGCGTTGAAGATGCGGACTCATTTACGGGTACAATTCCGTATTTATACTATATCTCAAAAAACCATGCCTGGACGGAAGCATACTTAAACGAGAAAACCGGCAGAGAATTGAAATTGCAAAACTACCGTATTGAAGGTACGGGCTGGAATTTCAGCTATTGGGGATATTCGGATTATTCCGACGGATATTTTGAGCCCTATTGAGTGCAAAGGCGGTTAAAAAATGAAACGTATTATATCATATATTATAAGCTTTGCTGCTGCAGCAGGGATAATGCTTTCTTGCATGCCGTCATCATACGCCATAACCGACAGATACCTCGAGGCATTAAAGCTTTCCGGGAAACCGTGCATAGAGGATATTGAAGCAACAGGTGACGACAAAAAAATTACAATCCCGGATGACAGTGAGTATCTTGATGAGTACAAGTGGATGTATACAGACGCACCTTACGGGGACAGAGTATATGTATATCAGGACCCGTGCACGGATTATCTCCGTCAGCAGGGTACGGCCGTACATGGGGAAAGAGTTGCCGTTCTTGCGATGCATAACGGTTATTACTGCCTTGTGCGCTACTATAACGGAAACGATAAGGTCAGAACGGGCTGGATTCCGATCAAGTATCTGAACGATGATTATCCCACAACGCCTGCGCATTATACAGGATATGACGGAGAACATGGTTCCTATTGGAAGAAAGACAGCAAGTTCGGGATAAAATCCGATGAGTGCTTCCCCGGGACAGATGTAAATTATGTCGAGTTCGGCAAAGTTCCCAAGTTTACCGCAATGAAGATCAAATACACAATCACGGATGCCAACGGTGTAGCGGACCCGGCGGGCGAATATAAACTTTATCTTTATGACGACGGGAAATGGTGCGAAGCATCTTCTTTTGAAGTAGAGGGCGTAAATGTTCCGGCAGAGATATCGATTTACTGCTCAAGTCCGCAAAAGATAAGCAAAATGGCGGTTTTGCCGTCAGATGAAGATAAACAGGCTGTTTCTTTTGAGCTTTATGCGACGGACATACTCGTTTATAACTCTGATTTTTATTATTGATTGTTGAGGAGAAGACCGCAATGAAAAGAACATTCAAAGTAATTATTTCGGTGCTTGCTGTTATATGCTGCATATGCCTGTGCGCATGCGGCGCAGCAAATACACAAAGCGACAGCGCCTCTTCCGGTGCGCAAATTGCGTCTACGGCCGAGACAGTAACGGATAAGACAGCAAGCGGAGACCGTTTAACGCCGGATGAAGATACATCAAAAGAAACTTCAGCGGAAAAATCCGCCGCAGATACCTTAAAAGAGGCCGATGAGCTTATAAAAGACAAAAAATATGAGGAGGCTATGGACCTCCTTACATCCGATGAGCAATATAGGGCAGACAGTGAATTAAATAAAATTTACAACAGAATCGAAAAGATAGAAAGACTTACTAAAGGTGAGGTGAAGCCGGCTCCGGTTAACGGAGAAAAAGCAACCAGGGAAATTGAACTGACAAAGGATAATTTCTGGGATTATTTCGAGAATAGAACAATATACGTTAAAGATCCGTTTGGTAAGCCGTCAATTTACGATGAAGTTGTAGTTTTAAAAGAAGAGTATGCCAGCAAAATAGCGTATGAACAGGATTTCACTTTTTATGTGCGCTATAAAAATCTGAGCTCATGCACAAACTATTATACGGTAGACCCCGACACGGGTGAGATGAGCTTCCTCTGCACAAGACATTTCCGAACCAGCAGTTCAAGTTCAAATTCATATTATTTTAATAGGTACAGCAACAATAATTTTTATTTTGCAGACTGCTGTGACTATTCACTCTATGATACGAAGCAGCCTATTGATTATGAGACATATATAAAATCCGATCTGCCGGAATACCTGCTTTCACTGATAGGGGCCTATGACATAGAAATTTCTGATGACGAATACAAAAACCGGAGCGATGTTTTTGCCGTTCAAGTACAGGATTATGATATACTTGAGGTGAAGGGCAGCATATTGCTGTATGAGTAATATTTTGCTCAAATACCTGTATACCGGCGCAGCGTTAACGCAAATCGGAGAAAAGCAATTACTTAATCGGTAGATTATTATAATAAAGCCGGGAAAATATACCGGCATAATCGAAGGTACCGGCCATGCTGATCATGAAGCCGGTACCTTGTTTTTTTATTACATTTTTTCTCGACAGACATTTATCATCTTTCACGTTTTTCTTGACGGGTTGTACCGGTCAAGAAAAGCAGACACGAAAAAATGCTAAGAGATTTTTATTCCATGTTTTTTAAGTATCTGAAGGCGACCATAGTTATATCGTCAAATTGCGGAGCATCTCCGACGAATGAGTCAATCTCCCCTTTTACGGAATTAAGCATCTCGGTAATAGGCTCTGAGCTGTGTTTATCAAGGGCCTCGATAGTCCTGCTCTCTCCGAAAAGCTTATAGAGTGCGTCAGTTGCCTCTGTGACACCGTCGGTATATACAAAGAGCTGGTCGCCGGGATTGAGTATAATTTCATGCTCATGGAAGGCAATGCCGTCCATGGCGCCTACTACAAGGTCATGCCTTTCAACTACGATTTCATAGGACCCGTCCGCCCTTTTTACGGCCGGATTTTCATGGCCGGCGTTTACATACTTCATTACACCGCTCTTTAAGTCAATAATTCCGAGCCATACGGTTACGAACATCTCCATCCCGTTGTCTTCGCATAGAATGTCATTGACCTTTTCTATCGTCTTAAGCGGGTCTTTCGTATCATACGCATGCGTCTTTATGAGCGCTTTTGCAATCATCATAAAAAGAGCAGCGGGCACGCCTTTTCCGGATACATCGGCAATGACGATTGCAAGGTGATCATCATCCAAGAGATAATAATCATAAAAGTCACCGCCGACTGCCTTGGCAGGGGTCATCGTAGCGTAAATTTCAAATTCATCACGGTTTGGAAAAGCAGGGTATTCTTTCGGGAGAACGCTTGCCTGGATTCCTTTTGCCATATCAAGCTCCTGCTTTACGCTCTCTGCCTTGGCGGAAATATCTGCCTGGTCCTCGACAAGTTCGTGCGTACGTCTTGCAACTTCAACGCATACAACGATTATTACCGAAAGAAGAAGAAGCCTGGGGGCAAAAGAGCCGCGGAAAAGGTTTAATATATATTGCCACTTATCGAATGTGTATTGCTGGAGTATTGCTTCACGCAGCCCCTGATCTGTACCGATGTGCAAAGTTACGTCCCGTACGGAGATAAGGTTGAGGTTCAGCATGCCGTTGAGACCGAAAATAAGCTCGGAAATGGCCATACCGGCAATCGACGCAATAGAAATATTCTTTGTGAATGTGCGGCTGTAGTATCTGACGGACATTATAATGGGTACCGCTATAATAAGGGTTGTAAATATGTTTAAAATTGAGCACATCGCTATTGCTGCGTAAAGGGATGCAAGGCAGAGCATGTATTTTATCCATGGCTTTGTACCTTTGAAGTACCTTGCAACAGCAATTGAGATAACAAGAACGGCCGACTCGCATATTGCGGTAATGCGCATCTGGCCTGCCGGCACATCGAATATTCCGATAGATGCCAAAAGCCATGAAATGAGAATAACAAGTTCAACCATCAAAAGCACAAACGCTGAAAATACGTTTGCCTTTATTTCGTTATTCCAGAAAACATCGTCCGGCTTGAATAAGGTTTTCATACGGCCGAAAAAAGATGTTTTTTCTTCAAGCTGCCTTAATTCCTTGTCGTTCATAAAATCCCCCAGCAAAAAATAATATTATTCATCCGGACTCTCCAAGCCATTGAAGATGCTTGATTATATGATAATCCGGATTTTGTTTTTTTACGGATATCTTGAGATCAATTTCTTGATCTTCTTCCGTATATGGAAAGAAGACGGATAAGCTGCGAAAGAGCAACGGCAAGGGCCGCTACATATGTAAGAGCTGCGGCGGTAAGGACTTCTTTTGCCGCACTCAGGTCGTCACCTTCAAGCATGCCGTATTTTTCAATGCATTCAAGCGCTCTTTTAGACGCGTCGAACTCGGTCGGCAAAGTTATGAGCTGGAAAAATACGCAAAGAGAAAAAAGACCTATTCCGACATAAATAAGGTTATAAAGAAACGGGATTACGGCACCGAGAAGTGCGCCTAAGACTATTAACGGCATGGAGAGCTTGGACCCGAAATTTGTTGCCGGTACTATTGCCATGCGGATTTTTGCCGGCAGGTAGCTTTCTTTATACTGGATTGCGTGACCGCACTCGTGGCAGGCAACTCCTATTGCGACAGGTGACGTGGAGTTGTATTCATCCTCACCGAGCACTACCTGACGTCTTGAGGGGTCATAGTAGTCGTTGAGCGTTCCGGGAGTTGTTGCAATGGGCACATCCCGGAGACCGTTTTTATCCAGGACTTCTCTCGCGGCATCAAATCCGGTTATGCCTTTTGAATTTTGCAAAGATGAATATTTCTTGTATGTCCTTTTAACTTTGCTGCTTGCCCAAAGCGAGAATGCAAACGATAAAAGAACAAGTATCCAGGCAGCAGTTGTGCCGCCGTAATAGCCGTATCCCATGATTTTTTCTCCTTTTCTTATTTTACAGAAAACAGTATGTCGCCGTATGTCGGGTACGGCCAGATACGCTCATCGACATTCATCTCAAGCTCGTCTATTGCAGTGCGGAGAACATTCATTGCGGGAATTACGTTGTCCCTGTATGCCCTGGCGCGGTCAAGACAGTTATCCATTTCTCTGGCTATATCCGTTTCAAGCTTAAGTGCATCTGCACTGTTTGATGCGGCGGATAAAAGTTTGTCTATCTTAAGTATTGCTTTTTTCTCGTATGTACCGGAAATTCCGCCGACGCTTTGCTCTTTGGCGAGAAAGGCGGATGCGAGCTGAGATGAAAATGCGCTCGCCGCAGGCAGGATGCCTTTTGATACCATCTCAAGAAGCGTATTTGCCTCTATATTTTTAACCGTGCAGTACGATGTGAGCTTTATTTCATAGCGTGCGCGGATTTCAGCTTTTGTAAATACGCCGTGGCGGATAAATAAATCGGTGTTTTTTTCGTCTTCAAGCGCGCTTACACAGTCGGGAAGCGTTTTAAGGCAGGAAAGGCCTCTCCTTTTCGCCTCTTCATACCATTCATGTCCGTAATTATTGCCGTTGAAGATGATCCTTCTGTGCTTGGAAATGGTTTCCTTTATCAGCTCGTGAAGGTCGCGGTCAAAGTCGGATGAAATTTCAAGGCGGTCGGCAAACTGTCTTAACGACTCGGCAACGGCGGTATTTAGCACGACGTTCGGCTCGGATATGGACTGGGAAGACCCCGGCATACGAAACTCAAACTTGTTGCCGGTGAAGGCAAAAGGCGAGGTGCGGTTTCTGTCGGTTGTGTCTTTAGGGAACTTCGGAAGAGCGTGGACTCCGACTTTGAATTCCTCTTTGCCGCTTCCGGCATAAATTTCGTCATTTTCGATGGCTGTAAGTATAGCGTCCATCTCATCGCCTATGAACATGGAAATTATCGGGGGAGGGGCCTCGTGAGACCCGCAGATGCGGCAGTCATTGGATGCCGAAGATACACTTAAGCGCAGCATGTCCTGATATTCATCTACGGCTTTCAAAACGGCTGAGAAGAAAAGAAGAAAACGGGCGTTGTCATAGGGCGTATCGCCCGGCTCGAAAAGATTTTCACCGGTATCGGTGGATAAAGACCAGTTGTTGTGCTTGCCGCTTCCGTTGACGCCTTCAAAGGGCTTTTCGTGAAGAAGGCAGACCATGCCGTACTTTCTTGCAATCTTTTGCATCATTTCCATGGTCAGCTGGTTGTGGTCGGTTGCTGTATTGCAGCTTGTGAACACCGGTGCAAGCTCATGCTGGGCCGGGGCAGCCTCGTTGTGCTCGGTTTTTGCCATGATGCCGAGCTTCCAAAGCTCGGTGTCGAGCTCTGCCATGAACTTTGCGACTCTAGGCTTTATTGAGCCGAAATAATGGTCGGCAAGCTCCTGACCCTTGGGAGGCTTGGCTCCGAAGAGGGTGCGGCCTGTATATATAAGGTCTTTTCTTTCGCTGTAGACCTTTTCGTCTATTAAAAAGTATTCCTGCTCGGCGCCGACCGATGCCTTGACGCTCTTAACACCGTCCATGCCGAAAAGGTAAAGTATCCGCATCGCCTGCTTGTTGACGCATTCCATGGATTTAAGAAGCGGGGTTTTCATGTCGAGCGCTTCGCCGCCGTAGGAGTAAAATGCAGTCGGGATGCAAAGAACACCGTCTTTTATGAAGGCGTAGGATGTGGTGTCCCAGGCAGTGTAGCCGCGCGCTTCAAATGTCGCACGAAGACCGCCTGATGGAAACGATGACGCATCAGGCTCTCCCTGGATGAGCTCTTTTCCCGAAAACTCCATGATAACCTTGCCGCCGTAAGACGGCGAGATGAAGCTGTCGTGCTTTTCAGCGGTAATGCCGGTCATGGGCTGGAACCAGTGGGCGTAGTGCGTGGCGCCTTTTTCTACAGCCCAGTTTTTCATGGCCTCGGCAATCTCACCGGCGACCGCAGCGTCAAGGCGCTTGCCGTCCGAGATGGAGGACATAAGCGATGAAAACGCGAAATCACTCAGACGCTGTCGCATAACAGCCTCATCGAAAACATCGGACGAAAATATTTCGGTTATATTCACGTTATCATCCCCTTAAAATTACAATTTGGTAACAGAAATCATTGTATATTTTCATTGACCATTTGTCAATTAAAGTATATCTTAATAAAGTAGATTTTTTGAAGGAGGCGAAGGCGTGAGCAGTATTTTTGTCACGGGACATAAAAACCCCGATACGGACTCCATAGTAGCATCAATTGCATACGCAAACTTGAAAAATGCGCTGGGATTGAGAGACTACAAGGCTGTCAGAATCGGTGAGGTAAACGATGAGACAAAAAGGGTTCTTGACCTTTTTGAGTGCGAAGCGCCCGAAAGGCTTAAAAACACGAAGCTCCAGATAAAAGATCTTGATTACGATATTCCTGTGAAGCTGTCATCTTCCGTTGCCTTGAGCCTTGTATGGCACACAATGCGCGAGGACGGGATTTCGACTATGCCGATACTCAATGCCGACGAGACGCTCTGCGGAGTTATAACCGCGGGCGACATAGCGGAGTATGACATGAAAACCATGACGGACGGGTATATAGACTCCCTTCCGGTTTTCAACCTTTTAAGCGTTATCGAAGGGCGCATTGTAAACGCACTTAAGTGCACAAAGGAGACGATATCCGGCGATGTCGTGATAATCATCCCCTCGGCAATGGAAAGCGGACGGGGAAAAGACGGAATCGTAATATGCGGAAACCAGACTGACGTAATTGACAAGGCGGTAAAAAACGGCGTCAACTGCGTCATTATGTGCCAGGCGGAGATTGCTGTCGAGTGGGCTGACATAGAGTCACCTCTCATAATCTCCACCCCGCTCGATGCCAAGACGGTTGCAAGGGCGATTTACCATGCTCTTCCGGTTGAGAAGATCTGCTCAAAAGACGCAATTGTCTGCTTCAACGAAAATGATTACGTTGACGACGTACGGGATGCAATGTCAAAATCGAGATACCGCTCATATCCCGTGCTTGATTCGTCGGGGATGGTCCTCGGCACAATTTCAAGATATCATCTTCTTTCACCAAAAAGGAAAAAAGTCGTTCTTGTTGACCACAACGAAATGAGCCAGTCGGTAAACGGCCTTGACGAGGCGGAGATACTTGAAATTATAGACCACCACCGTTTAGCTGACATACAGACGAGCATGCCGGTATCTGTGAGAAACGAGCCGGTTGGATCTACAAACACAATCATAACAAAGCTCTATCAGGAAAACGGAATTGTGCCGGCAAAGGATATAGCGGGACTTATGGCGGCGGCCATCATGTCGGATACCGTTATGTTCAAAAGCCCTACATGTACCGCAGAAGACAGAACAATGGCGGAGAGGCTTTCAAAAATCGCGGGCATTTCGCTTGAAGAGATAGGAAAGGTCCTGTTTGCGGCTTCAAACGAAGACAGAACCGGAGATGAGCTTTTCAGGGAAGACTACAAGCAGTTCCATATATCCGGGCAGACACTCGGAGTCGGACAGACAACAACTGCAGATTCGGAAAGCATCCTCAAAAGGAAGAAAGAATTCCTTACCGTCATGGAAAAATACCGGCGTGAGCGTGAACTTGACTATGTCATATGGATGGTCACGGATGTGCTCAAAGAGGGCTCTTATATACTGTTCCTCGGTGATGAGGACGTTATATCCCAGGCCTTCAATGCAAATCCAAGGGAAAATGTTGTTTTCCTGCCGGGAGTCATGAGCCGTAAAAAGCAGGTTATCCCCATGCTTACAGCGCTTTGGGGCTAATATATACAACAAAAAGAGAGAATCAGAAAGAGAGAAAAAACATGTACGCAAAAATTATCGGAGCAATATCCGGCTTTTTATACCAGCCGTATATAGTGCCCCTTTTCCTCATCGTAGGCGGCCTTGTATTTACAATTGCCACCAAATTTGTCCAGGGAAGACTTTTCGGTGAATCCATAAGAGTCGTTTCCGAAAAACCGAAAGACGAAGGCGCCGTATCGTCATTCGGCGCACTGATGGTATCAACCGCATCGCGAGTAGGAACCGGCAACATAGTCGGCGTTTCCACGGCTATCTGCCTCGGCGGCAAGGGCGCGATTTTTTGGATGTGGATCACGGCAATCTTAGGCGGCGCCAGCGCATTTGTTGAGTCAACGCTTGCCCAGATTTATAAAAAGCGCGACAGCGACGGTTCAAGCTACGGCGGACCTTCATATTACATGGAAGACGCTCTTCACATGAGATGGCTCGGCATCGTGTTTGCGGTAATCATTATCCTCACATACGCGGTAGGATACAATGCACTTGCATCATATAACCTTCAGAGTACATTTTCGGGATTTTCCTTCTATAAAGAGGGCACAACCCCGGTTATAATCGGTGTTATTCTAGCAGCTTTGTTCGCAGCATGCGTTCTCGGCGGAAATAAGCGTCTTACAGATGTAACGGGCGTGCTCGTCCCCATCATGGGAGTGCTTTACATCCTTGTTTCATTGATTGTCATAGTAATGAATATAGGAAAGCTCCCCTCAATGTTCGGTGCAATTTTCTCCGATGCTTTCAATTTCAAAGCAATATTCGGAGGCTTCACGGGCTCTTGCATGTATAACGGCATAAAAAGAGGCCTTTACTCAAATGAAGCCGGTATGGGCTCAGCTCCCAATGCCGCTGCAACGGCTGATGTCTCACACCCTGCAAAGCAGGGCCTTGTACAGATGCTCAGCGTGTTTATAGACACTCTTTTAATCTGCACCGCAACAGCTTTTATGTGCCTGCTTTCAGGCGTAGAGCCTACAGCGGACGCGGCCGGCGCACCTTATGTGCAGGAATCTCTTAAAAATATCTTCGGCGGATTCGGACCGGTATTCATTGCGGTTTCAATGTCGCTTTTTGCATTCACAACTCTTATAGGAAACTACTATTACTGCGAGGGCTGTTTGAGATATATAATGAAGAAAAAGCCTTCCAAGACATTTATAACAGTATTCCGCGTTGTTGCATCCATAATAGTAGGTGTCGGTGCGGTCCTCTCGATGGGACTTGCATGGGATACGGCGGATATGCTCCAGGGACTCATGGTAGTTATAAATGTTCCGGTAATACTTATTCTTATGAAAAAAGCGATTGCCTGCCTTGATGACTACACAAAGCAGAGAAAAGAAGGAAAAAATCCGGAATTCAAATCTGCGGATATCGGACTTACCGAGAAGACAGATTACTGGAACTGAGAAAAAACCATTGCGTAATACTACTTGATAAAATCGTGTTCAAATGTGCCCGAAATCCGGGCACATTTTTATTGCGGATAAAGAAGGCTTTGAACAGAAATTTCTGACTTTGGCAAAGGTCACGGAAATGCTCCGCCGAATTTTTCGAATCGCATTGTATCCAGATATCAAAAATGAAGCAGCGAAGTACCGGTTTGTAAATTCTGCTTTACTATTGACGGATTGTTACTGACAGGATGATCATTATAAATATAACAAAAGCGGCGATACCAATTCGCCGGTTTTATAAATAAATTGACGAATTGGTATATTTAATCTTTTTTATCAAAACTGCTTCATCCTGGGTTGGAAATACCCCTGAATCATTTTTATTATGACTCATATAAACATGCCGATGCGGTTTTGCTGCGTTTTTATCTTGCACATTATGTGAAAATATGTCACAATTTATTTGATATACGGATTGAATTTGTGAAAAGTACAGCAATGGAAAATCTGTTAGAATCATGCGGTGTTGAAATTTTCAACATGTAAATATAAAAAGCCAAAGAGGGCAAACGGTATGTATGAACTTAACAGCCTTGCAGCTGCGATGTATGCCGAACTGGATATTCTTTGTGCCGTAATTATACTTATGGCCGGCATCGTTGCATCGCTCTATTTTAAGTTTATAAAGAAAAAAGTCAAACCGGTTATTAAGGTTATCGGGCTTTTGTACATAATATTCCTTTTGGTCGATGCCTTTTGGGTTATCGGAGAATACAAAAGGACAATAAGCGTATCTCTTTCCTGCTTTTATAATGCGGTTTATTTTATCGCTCTCATTGCCGCAGCAGCGCTATGGCTTATTTACACAGCGAGAAGGCTTGAGTACAAGTGGTCAGGCAGCAAATGGTTTTTAATTTCGGTAAGCATACCTGCACTTGCTATATGTTTTTTGGCTGCAAGCGCTATCAAAACGCAGCTGCTTTTTTATATTAACGAGCAAATCAAATATGACAGAGGACCGATGTTTTTCCTGTTTCCGGTTGTAAACTACGGATATATGCTTATATCCGCGGCGCTTTGTTTTGTCAGAGCGTTTGATAAAAGCGAGGAAAGAGAAACCCGGATTACCGCCCTTGTTATGGCGGCATACTCCGTGCCTATACTGGCAGCCGGGCTTTCGCAGACCGTAACGGGAGTTAATTTTTCGTGCCTCGGATATACGGTTTCGGTAATTATCCTTTTTGCATTCAAGATAATACAAATGGCAATGTCTCACAAAAAGACAATTGCCCTGGAGGAATCAGAAAGAAAAGAGGCAAGCAGCCTTATATCATCTCTCAACGAAGATTACAGTGAGCTTTTGCTTGTAAATCTCACAACAGGAGATGAAGTGGCATACCGGCTGGACGAAGATATACGCCGCAGGATTATACCGGACACAAAAAATGTATTTGAAAAGGCAAGTGCCTTTGCTGATTCGTTTATAATTCCGGAGGACCGTCAAAAATATATCGATGCCATGGACATCGATAAAATCAGGGAAGGAATAAAGAATAATAAGCCGTATATCATACGCTACAGGTCCGGATTTAAAGGAGACCTTGAGTGGTATGAAACACGCATAGTGCACCATGACAGTGAGGACAATTCCGAATGGGCGGTGTTCGGGCTGAGAAACTGCACCTCGGAGGTTGAGGAGGCACAGCACCGAGCCGAGGAGCTGAGGGAAATTGAGCAGAAAAAAGCCCTTGAAGAGAGATATAACATAATAAGCATACTCTCAGAAAACTACACCGGACTTTTTTACGTCAATGCCGGAGATAAAACCGTTGAAGTCCTTGCCACAACGGAAGAGACAAGAAGCATTATAGATAAAGGCAAATATGATGAGAAATATGTATCTGAGGCCATAGAAAAGTTCTCACAGCTTTATGTGCATCCCGATGACAGACGGTTTATAGCGGAAATAAACAGCTGCGAAAGTCTCAGAAGGATTCTGTCCGGCACCAAGCAGTACAGATTGGTGTTCAGAAGAAAATCCGGTGACGATTACAAGTATTGCCAGCTGGATATAGGTAAATCGGAAAATGCTGAGGACGAGGCGAATAATATAGCTGTCGGATTTACAGAAGTAGACGCACAGTACAGATCGCAGCTTTCCAAAGAACGCTACCTTGCCGTTATTATGGGTATAGCAGATGACTTTGAATCCATAGAGTATGTTCCGATTCTTGAAAATAAGCTTGATGACGCTGCAGAGCAGATACGTACAAGCGAGCGGTTTATCCGCGAAATTCCTGAAATAGTAGACGAGCCCATCTATACAAAAAGACTTGATCTAATGCTCAACAAAGTATCATATGGTCCCGACAGAGATAAATTTTACGATGAGACAAGAAGAGAAACCATACTTGAGCATCTCGAAAAGGAAAATGTTTACTTCGTAAACGTAAGAGCGGAATTTGACGGGAAAGATGAGTATTTTCAGTTCAAGTTTGCCGCAGACCGGAATCCGGAAGGGAAAATAATCGGATTTATGGTAGGCATACACAGCATAGACAATGAATTCAAACGCCAAATGGAGCTTCGCGAGGGCGTTGAAAAGCTTGTCGGACTGCAGACAGAGGAACTGGCAGAAAAGAACAAGGCTCTATATAAAACGAACGAGAAGATAATTGCTCTTCTCGGAGGCCTGGTTGAAGGCAGGGACGAAGTCAGCGGCAGACACATCCAGAGGGTTAAGAGATTTACAAATGTTCTGGCATGCGCAGTTATGAAAAATCTGCCTGAGTACGATCTCAATATGAACCGGGTGAATCTTATCACGATCGTTTCCCCTCTGCACGATATAGGGAAAATTGCAATACCCGATCAAATTTTGAATAAACCCGGAAAACTCAGTGAAGAAGAGTTTGAAATCATGAAAACCCACTGCGAGAAGGGAAGCGAAATGCTCTCGCCTTTGGCAGATAACTGGGACGAAGAGTATGCCAATGCCTGCCTCGAGATCTGCTTCAGCCACCATGAAAGATGGGACGGCTCGGGATATCCCAGGGGTCTTGAAGCCGATGAAATTCCTATTTCTGCGCAGATTGTGGCAATCGCCGATTGTTTTGAGGCACTTACGTCAAAACGTCCGTACAAGGACGCAATCGATGCCGAAAAATCGTTTGAGATGATTGTAAACGGGGAATGCGGGGCTTTTTCGGATAAACTTATTGAGTGCCTCAAAGAGTGCAGAGATGAGTTTATTGAAGCGGCGTATCTGGATGAAGAATTCAATGTTGTGACGCTGCCGTACCGGGAAAACGGTAAAATTAAGAAAGTCTTTGACAACATGCATATTCTTATTGCCGATGACGAGGAACTGTCGAGAGAAATAAACCGTGAAATTCTCGAAGCGGAAGGCGGAATAATCGATACAGCCCAAAATGGCACCGAGGCCGTTAAAATGGCAAAGGAAAATATCTACGATTTTATATTGATGGATGTTGTCATGCCGGAAATGGACGGAATAGACGCAATAAAAGAAATCCGTGCTTTTGAAAAAGACAAGAAGCTGCGCTCTGTTCCGATTGTAGCCATAACGGCTGACGGAACCGGGCTCAGAGCGGAGGAATGCCTAGATGCGGGTGCTAACGACTGCATAGGCAAGCCACTCGTAATTTCGGAGCTTTCCGGCATCATAATCGCGTGCATGAAAGAAAACTCCAGCGCTATGGAGAAAAAGCTTAAGCGCACAATCAAAATTGCCAATACCGATACACTCACCCAGGTTAAAAATATTGCCGCTTATACCGACAAAATTGCACAGCTTTCAAATGAAATAGCATCGGGGGATTTACCGGAATTTGCTATTGTAATAAGCGACATAAACAATCTTAAGCAGGAAAATGATACCTATGGACACGATGTCGGAGATATTTATATCAAGAACTGCTGCAAAATTCTTTGTACGGTATTTGATCACAGCCCTGTATTTAGAATAGGCGGGGACGAATTTGCCGTAGTACTTCAGGGAAGAGATTACCGCAACAAAGACGGATTGATGATACAGATGGAGACAATGGTAAAACATTCCCAAAATATTAAAACCTCCGAATCGGGAAAGGCATCGTTTGCAGCAGGTATTGCGGTATACAGCCCCGAAACGGACAGCTCTGTAAGTGACGTTATTAAACGCGCTGATGCGTCTATGTACCGCAACAAAAAGGCCATGACAAAAAAAGGCAGGGCGCGCGCACTGTTCTAAAATCCTTTCGGCAAATTTTGCACAAATCGAACAAAAATGAATGCACTGCTTTAATTTTTTGTAGGCAGTGCATTTTGATATATTTTTATGTCAAGGCTTATTGCAGTTTTAAATCACCGTCTTTTATCCACCCTGTTTTCCTTTCCAATTCACAAATAATGACGCTTATAATTGCAGGCAGTATAAAGCAGATGAGTATAAGCCCTGCTATATCAAAGGCTGTGATTGCGTCCTTTGTGCCGCCGGCAATGTCTGAAATCCATCCGGTATAGACTCCTATCTGCCCGACAAGGCCGCATGTGCCCATACCTGATGAAACAGGCGTGCCATTCATTGTCATTTTAAAAATGCAAGTTGCAACAGGACCGGTGATTGCCGAGGCAACCGTAGGAGGGATCCAGATCTTCGGATTTTTTATAATATTCGGCATTTGGAGCATGGATGTGCCGAGCCCCTGGGAAACAAGGCCTCCAAGACCGTTTTCACGGTAGGACATGACGGCAAAACCTATCATCTGTGCACTGCATCCTGCAACGGCAGCCCCGCCTGCAAGCCCTGTGAGTCCCAAAGCTGCGCAGATGGCAGCGGAGGAAATGGGAAGTGTCAGAGCTACGCCTACTATCACAGACACCGCTATGCCCATAAGGAAGGGCTGAAGCTCCGTTGCGGCCATAATGAGCTTTCCGACAGCAGATGCAGCCTTGCCTATAGGAGAGGCTATGAGCGCGGAAAGGCCTATGCCGACAAGTATTGTTACAATCGGGGTAACAAGGATATCTATTTTGGTTTCTTTGGATACCGCTTTGCCGAACTCGGCAGCAACAATTGCGACAACCAAAACGGCAAGCGGACCTCCCGCACCGCCGAGAAGGTTTGTTGCGTAACCGACCGGGATAAGAGAGAAAAGCACAAGCGGCGGCGACTGAAGAGCATACCCTATGGCGCAGGCCATTGCGGGGCCTACCATGGCAGAGGCTATGCCGCCTATTGTGTATGAGGTTCCTCCGACCGTCACGACCGGATTTTTAAGCAGAGCAATATTGAACTGCGTGCCGAGCGTATTTAATATAGTGCCTATTAAAAGAGTGCAGAAAAGACCCTGGGCCATGGCACCGAGTGCGTCTATAAGGTAACGTTCGGCGGTAATTTCGATGTTCTTTCTTTTTAAAAACGATTTGAATTTTCCCATATTCTTTCCTCACAAACGGGCACAATTTTTTTGTTGGATATATTTTAACAAGGAAGATACGCTTGTCAAGAGTGCGCTTTTCATATGCGGCATGGCTGCAGCTTTGCTTTGACTGTGAGCGCGCGTTTATTGCTATAAAAGATGGACACAAAAAATCAGATGTGTTACAATTGCGCCCGATGGAAAATATAGTATATAAATTTAAATATGAAGGCACACCTGTTGCCACGAAAGAATTCGGAAACGGACATATCAACCGCTCGTATGTCGTAACTACAGACAAGGAGAAAAAGTATGTGCTTCAGCATATAAATCCGGAGGTATTTCATGACGGCCCCGGACTTATGAAAAACGCAATTGCGGTATCTGAGCACATAGTAAAAAAAGACGGGAAGGAAAGCTCGGCACTTAACTTTATCTTGTCAAATGAAGGGGAGTATTTTGCCCGTGATGATGACGGCGCATGCTGGAGAAGCTACGAGTTTGTAGATGCGCTTTGCTTTGAACATCCGGATACACCGCACGATCTTTATAAAGTCGGGGTTGCATTCGGTAAATTCCAAAGCCAGCTTGATGACTACGATGCATCGTCACTTATCGAAACCATTCCGAAGTTTCATGACACACCAAACCGTTTTTCGGACTTTAAAAGAGCCGTTGAAAATGACAAAATGGGCAGACGGTCATCTGTCGAAGAGGATATCGCGTTCGCACTTGAAAGAGAAACGTTCGGCTCGACATTAACGGACATGTTCAACCGCGGCCAGATACCGCTTCGCGTAACGCATAACGATACCAAGATAAATAATGTCCTTTTTGATAAAACTACGCGCGAGCCCCTTTGTATAATTGATCTTGACACGGTCATGCCGGGACTTATAGCATATGATGTGGGCGAGGCTGTCAGAACGGGAGCGTCCACAGGTGATGAGGACGAGAGAGACCTTAATAAGGTTAACTTTGACATAGAGATGTTCCGCGCCTTTATAAAAGGTTTCCTCGAAAATTGCCCGGAACTTTCAGAGAATGAAAAAAATACACTGGTTATAGGTCCTAAAATGATGGCACTTGAAAACGGGATAAGATTCCTCGGAGACTACTTAAACGGAGATACATACTTCGCCATATCATATGAGGATCAGAATCTCTGCCGCGCAAGGGCGCAGTTCAAGCTGCTTGAGGACATGGAAAAATATGAAGAGGAAATGAAAGCAGCTGTTGATGAGGTGTTGAATGGATAAAGTCCTGCTTGAAGTCTGCTGCGGAAGCGCGGACGATGTTATTGAAGCATATAAGGCCGGTGCAGACAGGGTTGAGCTCAATTCCGACCTTTTTCACGGAGGCCTTACACCGACTGTGGGCTCGCTTAAGGTCGCAAAAGAGCGTACCGGGATGAAAATAATTGCAATGATCCGCCCGAGAGAAGGCGGATTTTGCTATACCGATGCGGAGTTTGATGTGTGCCGCTGCGACGCTGTGTCGCTTTTAGATGCCGGTGCAGACGGAATAGTTTTCGGATTTTTAAATGCAGACGGAACCGTCGATAAAAACAGGACAAAAGAGATAGCGGATATTGCCTTGATCCGCGGGAAAGAAGCTGCCTTTCACCGTGCGATAGACGTTGTACCCGACTGGAAAAGCGCACTTGACGAACTCATATCTATCGGCATAACGAGAGTCCTTACATCCGGACAGGAAAGTGATGTAATGTACGGTACGGATACGGTGCGTGAGATGATCGATTATGCGGCGGGGCGTATCACAATACTTCCGGGTGCGGGAATCACTCTCAAAAATGCGAAGAGAATCGTGTCCGAGACCGGCGCTAAGGAGATACACGTTGCGGCATACAGACATCTTACGGATATGAGCACTTCAAATAACCGCTCCATATATTACGGAGGATGCCTTTATCCGAGCGAAGAGAGGTATAACATTATAGACTGCGATTATATAAAAGGTGTACGCGATGAAGTATGAGCTTAAAAAATGCGCATGGTCTCAAAATGACCCTCCGGCAGTTGATGTCGAGCTCACATATGACGAAAGCGGAACTGTCGCTGTTATGACATCACACTCATTTCCAAAAAGGGCCACGGTTACGCAAAACCAGGGCAGGGTCTGGGAAGATGACTGCCTGGAATTTTTCTATGAAAAAGATGACGGTTACGTGAATCTCGAGGCCAACTCCCTGGGTGCGCTGAGACAGTCGTTTGGAAAAGAGAGAAACGGAAGAGAGCTTATAAGATATGCATCCGTTGAGATTGAAATGACAGATGACGGCTGGAGAGCGATATTTAAAACGCCCGACATTGCCCGAAAGGGGAACTTTTATGCCTGCGCGGACCTTGCGGATAAACCCTACTATGCCTCGTGGAGTGAAATAAAAACTCCGGAGGCGGATTTCCACCGTCCGGAGTTTTTTAAAAAATTCAACTGAACTAAATATCAGCCTTTGACGCCTCCTGCAGTTAAACCTGCGGTGAGGTGTTTTTCTATAAGTGCAAACAAAATTACGACCGGGATTGTCGCAAGAAGCGAAGCTGCAAACAAATACTGCCACTCTATCATGTTGAATGAAGAGAATGTCGTGATTCCGACGGTTATCGGTTTATTTGCGGATGTCGAGATGAGCACAGTAGATATAGTGTATTCATTCCACGAGTTTATGAATACGAAAATGAGAGCAGTTACGATTCCGGGAGCTGCCATCGGAAGAAGAACTTTGAACAGCGACTGTATGGTCGAGCATCCGTCTATGAGTGCCGCCTGCTCCATCTCAGGAGAGATGGACACAAATGTGCCGCGGAGGAGCCAAATGGCAAATGCCTGGTTGAACGCCGCATTTATAAACATCAGTCCGACAATCGAGTCAGTCAGATTGAGAGTGTTCATAAGCTGCGCAATACCGATGAGAAGAACGACAGGTGAGAACATCTGGCTCATAATGACAAAGCCTAGAAATGCCTTCTTGCCCTTGAATCGCATACGTGCCATTGCGTATGCAGCCGGAATGCCGCATATCATGGCAAGGAGCGTTGCACCGCCGGAAATCATAAGTGAGTTTAAAAGGAACTTCGGAACACCCTTTTCAATTATGTGCGTCATATTGCTCCAGAGCCACTTGACAGGGAATATGTTTTGAAAATACATGTCGTTTGTCTCTGCCGTTGAGCGGAAGCCCGTAATCAGCATTACATAGTACGGGTAGAGGAATATTATGCACATTATAACGACAAAAGCATAAAGCGCGCCTCTTGAAAGCTTGGGCTTTATTTCTTCATAGCGAAGCTTGACTGTACATAAAATCATGCCGAATGCGCAGGGCAGAGTCATCCAGTAGCTCGCAAGATTTTTAAACGACAAATTTTTGAGAGCTGTTTCAAGATTTTTATCGCTCACACTGCCGCCGAACAAAAACGCACCGAGCTTTTTAAAGAATTCTTCTTTGCCGTCGGTAAGAAGATCGTTTGCGTAAAAGTAGGTTTTCCTTGAAAACGTATATGTGTTCATCATCACAAATACGGGAATTAACAAAAAGGCAAGAAGTGACAGTATGCAAGATACGGTTTGAAGCGCCTTGTTTTCGGTCAGAGCAAATATAACTGAGAGCAGCATGAAAATTATTATTGCTCCGAGAACATATGAAGAAGGAAGACCCGACGATAAAAATGAATAGGTATTTTTCTTAAATGATTCCTGAATGGAAAATGCAACCAGGGAGGTCGTCTCGCCTTTTGAGTTTGTCCTCTCGGTCACCTCTTCCGTTATCTCCGCCTCGGAGCCGGTCGCGCGGAACTCTTCGGCAACGGCTTCGACTTCTGCTTTTGCGGCAATATATTTCTCGTCGCCAACAAAGGTGTTGGAGGATTTTTTGGTGTAAATCTTCGATGTGAATGAATATGACGGGAAAAACATAAGTACCGCTGATATAACAAGGAAGACAACAAGGAGAATTTTTACGGTGCTTTTTCTCATGCTTCATCCTCCTTCCGCATCACTGTCATCATATATATGCCGGCACAGATGCAAAGTATAAGGAAGCCTATGACGCTCAGGGCGGTCGCGGGACCTTTCTTGCGCTCATAGAAACTCAGCATGTAAAGGTATGTTATGAGCGTGTCGGTGTTATTTGCCGGCGCGCCTTTTGTCATGGTGAATATAATCGGGAATGAGTTGAAGACGTATATTATATTCAAAACTGTGCTGACGGTGAGAGACGGCTTTACCATAGGTATTGTTATATGGAAAAGCTTTTGCCAGAAGTTGGCACCGTCTATATCAGCTGCTTCATATAAGTAGTTGTTAATCGACTGAAGACCTGACAAAACACAGAAGGTTACAAACGGAATGGTTACGAATATACCGACCCAGCACTCCCAGACAAACTCTATCTGGAATGAGGACCGCCAATTAATTGCCTCTTTAATGATTCCGAGATTCAAAAGAACATTATTAAGGTTGCCGTATTCGTAATTTATTATATAGTTCCAGATCGATGCCTGGATAACGAGAGAAGTTGCCCACGGAAACACAACTATGGTGCGGGCGATTTTTCTGCCGTGAAATTTCTGATTTAAAACCATCGCGGTTATGAAACCGAGAAGCGTAGAAAGGCCGACAACCGAAATGACCCACCAGAAGGTGTTTTTCATAACGGTTTTAAAAGCGGGCAGATTAACTGCTTCTTTGAAGTTATCAAGACCTATGTAGCCACCGACAACACCGGCCTTGGATATTTCGCTGAACGAGAGCTTGAAGACAATGGCTATCGGGAAAACCACGAAGATCGCCATTATTATTATGCTGGGAAGTATCCAAAGATACGGATCCCATTTATGTTTGGTTCGGAGAGTGTCCAAATGCTTTCCCTCCCAAAAGAGTAATAAAAGAAAAGACGGACCCGGCCGGAATGACCGGGTCCGCGATGTGATTTAATCAGCCGGCAATCTGTGCCTGGAGCGCATCGAGTTCGGTCTGAACGGATGCACCGGTAAGAGCTGCCTGCTCTGCTGCGATAACGCCCTGCTTTACAGCATCCCACTCAGCCATTGTGGTCGGGTAGAACTGAGCTGTGCCGAGAACGTCGAGCCATGCTTCGAATGAAGCATCGGATGCAACAAGTGCTTCAACAGCGCTGTTGACTGCGGGGAGGAAGCCTTCCATTGAAACCCAGCCGACATAGTTCTCAGGATCGTAGAAGAAAGTGAGGAACTTGCCGATGGCTTCGTTGCGGGCTGCCTGATCTTCAAAGGAATCATCCTTGAATGCCATTACACGGTCCATAACACCGACGGAGGAAGCGGTCTTGCCTTCGTTTGCGGGAATGGAAGCTGTTGCCATATTGATGTCGCCGCCTTTGTCAGCAACGTAGGTCGGGAGCTGGTTGGGAGCTATAACCATAGCAAGCTTGCCTTCGGCAAACATATCCTGCAGATCGTAACGTGTCTGGGTGCTGGGGTTGGGGTTGGTGTAGCCTTTATTTATGAGACCGATGGCGTATTCTATAGCCTCAACATTTTCAGCTGAGTTAAGAGCCCAGTTACCGTCAGCGTCAACAAATCCGCCGCCGTTGCCCCATGTGTAGTAGGCAAATGCTGCCTGACCTTCATCAGTGGTCATATCAACGCCCCAGGGGTAAATTTCACCGTCATAAAAGTCGATAATTGCCTGGGAGGCGTCTTCGAGTTCAGCCCATGTGGTCGGAACTTCAATGCCGACTTCTTCAAATATATCTACGTTGTAGAAAAGTGCGCGAGCTGATGCAAGATCCGGAACAGCCCAAACGGTATCGTCAATGACAGACTGATCAATGAATGAGGGGAAGAAATCCGCATAGAGTTCATCGGGGCAGTAGTCTTTAACCGGGAGAAGGAGTCCTTCATTTGCATAGTTTGCAAAAACGTCGATATTGAGGATGTCAGGTGCGTTGCCGGATGCGATACGGGTATCGACTTCGGTGTAAACATCGTTCCAGGAAACAACGTCAAGGTTGAGTTTAACACCCGGGTTTTCGGACTCAAACTTGTCAACGAAGTTAGTACCGTTCATGCCGGTTCCGAGGAACCAATCCTCAGTGTTGGGACCGTACTGGCAGATTATGACATCAAGAGTAATGTCCTCAGCTGCAGGTGCGGCTTCTTGAGCTGCTTCAGCTGCAGGTGCTGCCTCTGCTGCGGGTTCTGCTGCCGGAGCTGCAGTCTGGCCGCATGCGCAAAGAGCAAATACCATGCAAAGAGCAAGCATAAGAGCTAAAAACTTTTTCATTTTATTTCTCCTTTTTATTTACCTTATTTTAATTAAGGACTGTGTGTATTTTAAGATTTAATGCCTTGGTTGTCAATTTCTTACAAACAATATTGTAGACAATGAAAAAAACAAGTTCAAAAATTGAACGGTTTCAACAAAAATGTACATATTTGGTGCCGTTCCGGGATATTCTGAGCCATAATTCATCAGAGGTGTATTTCAGGCAAAACGGGATTTCTTCGCATAAACGTATGCAGCATGGTGACTATAAAGAAATAATTGCGTGTGACTCTTATAGCATGATATTGTGATTCTTGACCGGAATAAATACCGGTGATAGAATAAATGAAAAAGTTACTTACTAACAAAAGGAAACCATCCGATGTCATCAAATAGCCAGATATCCGAAAAAGAACTTTTCACAGCACAGACGGACAAAAAAATACAAGATAATGTTAATATAAGGGCCCTTGCCTCTTTGTACCTTTATTTATACCCGGAAAAATACCGTATGGACCTTGCGGAGGAGCTTGGGGTAAATCAGATGATGCTCTCGAGGACACTTTCCTCAGATCCCGAAGGACTTAGAAAAGAATGGGTAGAGCCGGTAAAAAAAATAATCGGTGAAATGGATCTCGAGGCTTTTGAAGAGTACTTTGATGATATAAAAAATGCCAAGATGAGAATGACGGCACTTAATCGTTATGAACAGATACAGACAATTTTACCGCAGTATCTCAAAGAAAACGGATATACGGTAGATGCTTTCTATGCGGTGCCTCAGACTGATTTGGCTGCATATATTGCAGAGTGCAGTGACGGAGAATTCAAATGGCACTTCTGCGATGTTGATATTTACAGCGAGGGTGCGCAGCAGATAAAGTACTTTGCCGAGATAGCGGATGTGCTTGAGAGATTGAGTGCTGTTAGGAATGGCGACAATGTATCAGTGTACACATCATCGATGAATACATTTGAAGAAATAGCAAAGACAATAAAAAGAACATCGAGACCGAAAATAAAACAGACGCTTCTTCTTATCGACTTTGAAAACAATCAGGTGCTAAGAGAGCTCAGCTCAAAAATCTGATCATAATGCAGACTTCCGGCATCAAAGGCGGAAGTTTTTTGATGTATCTAAGTTAGCGAGTAACAAAGAATAAATACTTAGCAACATAAAATGTTGACAGAGCACATAAGCTGTGTTATTTTGCTTACAAAGAATGACGTGAAGGAGAAAAATAACAATGGAAAAAATTCTTGTAACACAGGCACTTGACGAGCGTGAACTTCTAGTACTTTGTAACAACTAAATATTGATAATAGGATAGAGCCTCTTAAGCTTTACCCTTGCGTCATCAGCAGTGAACTGCCAATCAATACCACGCTGTTTGTTGTTCCGATCTGTATACCAAGGCTTTAATAAATTTCTTAAAGTCTCAAGATCCGGAATACGACTCTTGCCGATACACTGACGGCCTAATGCTGAAAGTTCAATTTCAGCCATGTCAAGCCAGCTTCCATGTTTTGGCGTGTAATGTATTTCAAGGCGACTGGCAAGCTCCAATGCATGCTTAGGCTCAAAAGTCTGATATAACGACGCGATATTATGCGTGTTGAGGTTATCCATTACAAGAACAACCTTCTTCGCATCAGGATACTGATTGTTTAACAGCCATTCAATCTGTTTTGCCCAGTCTTCTCTTGTACGATGTTCCTGTGCATCAGCAAAGCGCCATCCGTTCAGTGGTTCTGTGAACATGAAGATAGACGATGTTCCATTGCGGATATATTCATTATCCTCATACTCAATGCGACCATCTTTGGATTTAAGACTTTTTCTGGCATTGGCAAACAGTTGCACTGGCTTTTCATCCATGCAGATTACAGGATAATCCTTGTCATATGGACGGCTGTATACAGATAGGACATCTTCCATTGCTGCAACAAATGCCGCACTGTGTTCAGGTGGTATGCACCAACACTTTTTCAGGTGAGGCTTAAATTCGTTTTTTTAAGACTCTTGAAACTGTCATATGTGATATCGATTCAGCATAGTTGAGTTCAACACACTTATCAGCAAGAAGCTTTACAGTCCACCTGGAATAACCTTCCGGCGGTTCACCGCAAGCAAGTGCTATGATATGAGCTTCAACATCACCGGTTACTTTAGGCGGTACAGGAGGAGTTTCTCTCTTCTTTCTATTAATGGTTGCCTCAAGACCATTATTGGCGTATGAGGTTCTTACATTTTGAACAGTTGTCGGTGTTGTGTTAAATGCATTAGCAATTTCCGCAACTGTCATGTGCTTCTTATTATTTTTATCGGAAGCAAGCAATATATTCGCACGAAGTATTAGCTTCGCAGGTGACTGACCTTTTGAAACGATGTCACTCAAAGTTTTACGGTCAGCATCGGTTAATTCAATTACATATTTTACTGATGGCATGCTATTCACCTTTCATTTGCTCAAGATGAATATATCATATCATTAAAATATATCTTATACAAGTTTTAGATGTTACAGAACACCACTTGTTTTGGAGATGCTTATTACGGGAGTACAAGGTGTTGTCTGTATCTCGGCACTTGAAGAACCGAGGATTAGACAATGTTGGTCCTAAATGAGTCATTAATCACAATGCGTGAATCGACACCCGGGGACAGGTTTGATGATATGGTCGATTTGTATGTTGTATACATTTCTGAGTTTGATTTTATCAATGGCGGCAGAACAACGTATCATGTCGATAAGGTAATCCGCGAAACCGGGAGGATTGCTGATGACGGAGTAACAGAAATATATGTTAACACGTCGGTAGATGATAATTCGGATATCGCAGAATTAATGTCATGTTTCAAATTGACTGCAGTGGACAATCCCAAATTTCCGGAGTTGTCCAGGGAAGTGAGAAAAATAAAAGAGACAGAAGGGGGAACTGCAAGAATGTGTCAGATCATGCAGAATTATGAGAATATAGCACGACAAGAAGGTCGTGTAGAGACATTGTGGTCATTAGTAGAACAAAATCTGCTTAGTTTTTCTGAGGCGGTAAAGAATTCGGGAATGTCAGAAGAGGATTTTATGGCAGCAAAGCCTGAAAAGGAAACGCGATAAATCCGCATAAGGGGAGTATCAACGATGTGTCGGATTATGCAAGAATATATGGATAAGGCGTATGCAGAAGGTTATGCAGAAGGTTATGCAGAAGGTTACGCAGAAGGTTATGCAGTAGGTTATGCAGAAGGTTACGCAGAAACGTTGTGGTCATTGGTAGAACAAAATCTGCTCAGTTTTTCTGAGGCGGTAAAGAATTCGGGAATGACAGA
>R05__coassemble_322_pt1 | contig 24642 bp, 25 predicted proteins | sample R05__metabat2_high_PE_014 | metagenome-assembled genome bin R05
CCTTGCATCATAATAAAAATGGTTCATATACGACTGACATAATAAAAATGCCATACTTGACTTGAGTATGTGGTTGTGGTATATTATTCGAGCATTTCGGTCTGCAGTAGTACCCAAGAGGCCGAAGGGGCTCCCCTGCTAAGGGAGTAGGCGTGTCAAAAGCGCGCGAGAGTTCAAATCTCTCCTACTGCGTCCTCAAAAAATCCCCAAATCTTTAAGGTTTTGGGGATTTTAACTTTTCAAGATGACAAACAATGGACAAACAAATACTATGACTTCGGGGTAACATGCAAAAATGACTTTAAACGGATTTGAAAAAAACAAGAAAATTCTTGAGGGCAGAAAATTGTTCCTTGTCTGCGGCAATTCATTTGACAGACTTGAAATTTCGGACTTCATTAAAAATTTGAATCCTGTCAGATTTGGCGGCTTCACACCGAACCCAAAGCACGAAGAAGTACTGGATGGTGTTGAAAAATTTCTCAGCTCCGGATGTGACACAATTCTGGCTGTCGGTGGCGGAAGCGCAATGGATGTTGCCAAGTGCATCAAATATTACTCGGGCACAGATGCCGAGCTTATAGTTATTCCGACAACCTCCGGCACGGGCTCGGAGGCAACGCATTCTGCGGTTGAATACCGGGACGGAGAAAAAACATCGGTTGCCGATGAGAGCATGGTTCCGGACATTGCTGTTTTGGAACCGTCGGTTTTGAAGCACGTGCCGGAGTACACGAGAAAGGCGACAATGCTCGATGCTATGTGTCACGCAATTGAGTCGTGGTGGTCAAAAAAATCAACAGAAGAGAGCAGGGCTTATTCAGAAAAAGCCATAAGTATGATTCTGAAAAACATGGATTCATATCTTGCAAACGAAGATGAGGGAAATGCCGGAATGCTCGAGGCAGCTAACATTGCCGGAAAAGCAATAAACATTACCGCAACAACCGCAGCTCATGCGATGTGCTATAAAATCACGAGCCTTTACGGCCTTCAGCACGGACACTCTGCGGCAATCTGCCTTAATGAGGTATGGAAGTATATTGATGCAAACCCGGGAATCACAAGAGAAGAATTTGCCGGTATCCTTAAAAAGCTTGAAATGTCATATCCGGAGAGCTCAAATTATGAATATGACTTGGACGTGCTGACGGATTCTGTGAACGAACAAAGACTAAACAATAGCCCGTATCCTTTTTCAAAGAAAGAACTATATTCAATGTATGAAATGATTCTCAAAGCAAAGAAAAATGAAGGTGACAGGATAGAATGAAAATGACGCACTGGGGATTTTGGAAAAAAGGAAAACTCACGCTCGATAGCAACAGGTGCGACTACTGCGGACTTTGTGCGATACGCTGCCCGCATAAAGCCCTCAAAGTTGACTCAAAGAATAATGAATGGAAGATAAGCGGTATATGCATGCGCTGCGGGAGATGCGTCAGGGAGTGCCCTAACGCGGCTCTCACAATCAAGGCAGACAAATAAATTTTCTGTATCAGCGTCTATGTAAAAGCCAAAAAACATATATGAAAACCCTCTTAAGCAAATCAGAACATTTTTTACATGCTTAAGAGGGTTTATGTTGTTCGTTGGAAAATTGCTTTTAAATGCCGAAATCGTAGCGCTCGCACACCTTGCCTACCATAGCTGATACAGGGCATCCGTACCCGTAACAGAAACGAGTCCCGTTATCTATGTTGCCGCATTCGTTGAAACATTGCTCCTCACTTTCAACAATGTGAGAATAACTGCTGTATCCGCCGTTGACTTTATCAAGGTTCTCGTCGTTAAGTATTTTTGAGTTTTTGTTTTCCATTTTTTCCTCCTTAAGTTGTTTATTGTATATGTCTATATCTGCTATTTTTTATAGTCTGTCTTAATCCTATATCCGCATATAATACCGTCGGAGCTAATCGTTGAGGTTTTTGGCCTTTTCTTTCAGTTCCTGAAGTTTTTTAATTTTCCCAAAATACCAACCGGGTTATATATGAGGCCATACTACAGCACGGGTATCAATAAATCTGCCACCGCCGGAGACCTGCTCTAGCTCTTCATCGGTTAGCTGCTTAAGTTCCTCGTTGAGGGCCTCAACTTTCTCTTTGAGCTCCTGAAGTTCTTTTTCTGTTTTCATGAATGTTGTTTCATTTAATGCTCTTTTATTTTTTGCTTACATATATTTATACGCACAATTTTCTAAATTGCAACAAAAAGGATCAGGGGTATTATTTATCAGAGTAAATTCTACCCTTAGGCAGAATTATTTGCTTTGCAAAAAGCCAAGGGTGAGAATGATTTTTGATATTGCTGACATTTTGCCTTTATGATGGTAAATACGACAACACATACAAGACATAAATTAACAGAAGACACCAATCTTTGACAGCAACAAGTGGAGAAAACCCTTATGAATCAAGGGGCTTCTTCGCTTTTTCATGTTCCGACCTGACGTAATATTTGCCCTTTTTTGTATCGGAATAATTTTTTATAGTAGAAACAGACAATATTTCATAATCAGATTTGAAGCCGGAAATATCATGTAATGCATTGATGCCTTTCTTTATTACAAAATCTTTGTATTGCGTGTAATTCGGCGGCTGTTAAGATTGCAAGCGGATGTCTGCACTTGAATTTTTCTTGACGGCCTCAGACCTTTCGGCCGTTCTATAAAAAGGTTCTAAGATAGCCAGAGGGGGTGTAGACATGAACTATATAACAAGGCAGTCAGATCAGGCCGTAACAGCTGTATACGAAGCTCATTTTGGATTCGGATTTTTGCGAATTCAGTTTTTTCGGGAATACTGCCCCGGGTATCAGTTATCGGCAGTGAGTAATTTATTGGGAGCGACTAATCTACAAAACTGTAGAATTCTACAGTTTTGTAGATTGAAAAAGAAGCTGCTATGTGATATTATAATCTCAAAAAATGTAGAATTCTACAGAAAAGGTGATTATATGATTAAAAGAGACAAGTACCTGAGCCAGCTGATTATGAACAGAGATAACGGATTTCCTAAGGTTATCACAGGTATGAGAAGAAGCGGGAAATCGTATCTCCTTAAGGAAATATATGCGGAATATCTGTTCTCCGCAGGTGTGCAGAAAGAGCATATTATATTTATTGAGCTCGATGACGACAGAAATGTCCTCTACAGAAACCCAATCGAATTAGGGAGATTTGTCAGGGAAAAATGCACAGATGAGGATATGTATTATGTTTTTATCGACGAGATACAGCTTGTATTCAGCGTAGTTAACCCTGCACTTACCGGGGGCGAGATACGCCTCGCCGGAAAGGGGGACACAGAGATAGTATCCTTTGTTGATGTGATACTCGGTCTTTCAAGGGAAGCAAACATAGATTTATACGTAACCGGTTCCAATTCGCGAATGCTGTCAACGGATATTATTACGCAATTCAGGGATAAGGCGGTGAATATAACTCTTGCACCGCTCTCTTTCCGTGAGTTCTACGATTACAGGGGAATCCCGGCAACTGAAGCAATATATGAATATATGCAGTACGGCGGCATGCCGCTTGTCGTACTGAAGAGTGAAAACGAGAAAAAAGAATACTTGAAAGGCTTGTTCGAGACTACCTATTTCAGGGATATTATTGAAAGGAACAATTTAAGAAAAAGTGAGTCGCTTGACGAACTGTGTGACATATTAAGCCAGTCCACCGGTCAGTTGATTAATTCCGAAAAGATTGCCAATACCTACAAGAGCATAAAAAAAGAAAATATAGACAAACTGACCGTAGAAAAGTACATCGGGTACTTTAAGGATTCGTTCCTTTTGAGAGAGGCTAAAAGATATGATCTTAAAGGACGACGGGAGATAGGGGCCTTGAGAAAATACTATTTTGAGGATACCGGGCTTAGAAATGCAAGGCTTGATTTCATTTATCCGGATGAAGGCCAAATGCTGGAAAATATTGTGTATAACGAGCTTGTCTATAACGGATATTCGGTAAATGTCGGGGTTTTCGATTCGGTGGAAAAAGACAAGTCCGGAAAATCAGCCAGGAAAACAAATGAAGTGGATTTTTACGCCGTTAAAGAAAACAGACGTATCTATGTTCAGGTGTGTGCGGATATCTCCAATCCTCAAACCAAAGAGCGAGAAATACGCCCGTATATTTTGCTGAATGATCAGGTAAGAAAAATCATTGTTATGAACAGACCCATCAAGGAGACGATTGACGAGAAAGGGTTCACAATTATAGGAATTACGGAATTTCTACTGAAGCTTTCGGAAAATGATAGCGGCCAAATTTTCTGAGAAAACCAGAGGAACAGCACTGGATATGACTTGTGAAGAGTTTATAAAGAATGGGAAGCCTCACGCGACGTTAGACGTGTGAGGCTTCCCATTCGACAACACATACGAGGCACAAATTAACAAAAGACACTGCCTATGACATTATGCCCATTGCTTTTTCCTTCTTCCTGTGTTGACTTATCCGTAGTATATTTTCCAACTATATCTTCTTCGTTGAGAGAAATTTTAGCAGCATCCGGCTTATCTTTTGAACTGAAAGTCAGTGTTGAATAATCAAAAACGGATTTTAGTGTATCGGTATTTTCACACATTGCCAAAGTAATATCGTCAATGAGTACTTTTGCATCTTCAAATGCCGCATGCTGTACTTTCTTCCCGTAAGAGGTAAGGTATTCGGATGCTTCTTCAGATGACATTTCAGCAGATTTTTCCATTACGGATTTCACTTCACATTGAAGCTCTTCTTCAACTTCTTGCCAATATTTAAGAACGCTTGGCTTGTAAATTTCCCTGTCGGTTTCGCAGAGCATGTTGAGCTCCTTGAAGATGCTGTACGCAGTACTGTCATCAAAACATCTTTCACCGGGATCGTTTGTATAGGCCTCATCCATTCCGGTCATTGCACTGAAAACCGGAAGGAAGGGCGCACATTCCGATTGTGAAACTGTTGTCCAGGCAACAGTGCATCTATCTTGAGGCATGTCCGGATAAATTTGAATGATATGTACCGTCTGCTGCGTTTCCGTTCCTATAACTCGTGACTCGTCACTATCAATTTTATCTGCATCGTACTTTGTCCCCTCAAAGCGGGAGCGGTAAAGCTGCATAATATCCGAAAGACCGACTTTTTCGTCCGGCTCATAAAAAAGTGGATATTTTGTAAGCGTGTCGTATTGTCCGGCAGTTGAGGGGCTGAGAAGATAGTGAGCGTACCAAGTGCGCAAATTTGCATAATCCGAAAGGCGGTCTTTACCCGAGTATGTGCTGAAAAGGTCGAGACTTCCGTCGTCTTTATATACAGCAAAGCCTTTTTCTTCCGGAAGAGATATCAGAGCCGGCGAGGTGATTGTTTCTTCAAAGTCTTCAAGAGACTCAAGCATAAACTCATTGCCGAATGCTGCAACGCAGTCGGTAGGCATTTTAACCGCAGCATACTGATGCCCTGTGTAAATCTCCATATACCAGGCTTCGCTTTGATCTGCAACCATTATGATGTTGCTTTCAAGACTTCCTTTTTCATCGCAGATTTTTGCCAAGAGCTCAATTGCGGACCTTGCGTCTTCGCATGATGCCCCGATGATATCCGGTATGCTTTCCTCGGCAATGCCGTCATTCTCGTACGGATCGCTTTTTAAAGCTGCCTCACATACATAAGCCGTTACAGTTGCCGTTATATTAAGACCTTTATCGTTGAGCGCATAGCTTGAATATCTTCCGTCTGTCTGCTGGCAGGCATCCCACCCGGGCGTGCAGATATATGTATGTGTTTTTTCGGGGAGAGTCCATGAAAAATCGTTTTGCACCTGGCAGATTTCTTTACCGGAGCTGTCTTGTGCATTGCAGATTTCAAGCTTGACAGGGTTATAAAGCGGATGACTGTCTTCCGACCTTGCAATAATTGCCGTGCCGTCTTCACTGACATCCGAACCGATGTAAACGCCTGTGCAGGCATATGCCGCAGCGGAAAAGGCGAAAACAAGAGCTGTCATAAATATGACAGAGACAAGAATCTTATGGTTCAAAGTTTTTTTCATACAATTCTCCTTGAAAAACTCGTGTTTTGTTTGTATGAGACGAAGAGGTTATACCGTATATAAAAGAGCGTACGGGAAATAGAATAATCAGACAACGGCCTTTTTCTCCCAGATGCCGCTTTTGTATCTCGGCAGGAAAAATGTAATTCTGAAAATCCAGTCTATTATCCACGCAATCCAAATGCCCGTTACGGACATACCGAAGATTTTTATAAAGATATGGGCGAGCAAAACACGGCAGAGCCACATGGATATTGATGATATTATCATAGCATACCTTGAGTCGCCGGCAGCTCTCATGGCGGTATTGAGCATGAATGCGTACGGCCAGATGACGATAGAGGATATACCGTGAATGAGAAGGACTTCGGTTGCGATTTTTGCCGTATAACCTTCAACTCCGTAGAGCTTCAAAATTACAGGTATGCCAAGGGCAAGAAATATATTTGCTATACCTTCCGTAATATAAGTAAAGGTGAGAAAGTATCTGACGTACTTCCTTGCCTGGGAAAAATCATGGGCTCCGGCACACCTTGACACAACCGCAGTCATGGCAAGGTTTGCCGACATGCCTATGACACAGTGAAGAGATGCAACAGAGTTTCCGATAGCATTTGCTGTTATCTCTGATGTGGGACGTGTGGATGCAAGGGACATAAGTATAAGTTTTCCGAATTGGAACATTCCGTTTTCTATGCTGTTTGGCATACCTATTGAAAGTATATCCGAAACGAGCTTTGATGAAAACTTAAAGCGTGAGATTTTGAAAATCGAAAGTACAAAGCTTTTCCTCGATGCAAGAGCGAGAACGACCACCATTGCGGCGCAGCGCGAAATAAGCGTCGGTATAGCTGCCCCGGCAACACCCATTTTGAAGCCGTAGATTAAAAGAGCATTTCCCGCAACATTTAAAAAATTCATTCCGAGGGAAATTAGTAGGGGAGTTTTGCTGTCACCGACGGTTCTGAAAAGTGCAGCCCCGGCATTATACAGGGCAATGAACGGGACGGAGTACATGACTATCCCGTAGTATATTGAACAGTTGTCCGTCACGGCCTTTTCGGCTGAACCGAAAAGAATATCGATTACCTCAAACTTAAACGTCAGCAAAAGCGCGGAAACAGATACGGATAAAACCGCCATGATGACAACAAGCTGCACAGCGGCGGATTTCGCGAGAAGTTTATCGTTTTTGCCAAGGTACTGACCGCATACGACTGCGCCGCCTGTGGCAAGCCCGGCAAAGAGGTTTATAAAAAGAATGCTTACCGAATCAACGAGGGACACAGCGGAAACGGCTGATTCGCCGGCACTTGCAACCATTACGGAGTCGGCAAGGCCTATGAGGTAGGATAAAAGAGTCTCGGCTATAATCGGCACGAGCAGCTTTTTTATGTCTGATGATGAGAAAAACATGTCGCCGGTAATCTCGGGCAGAATATGGAATTTTCTTCTTGTTTCTGAGTTCACAAGTGCGTATTATAATATTGTAGATATCCAAATTCAACACTTGGGAGGGATGAAAAATGTCCTTTTTCGGAAGTGCCGAAGGGATGTGGCTTATAGCGGCGGTTTTGCTGTTGATTGTCGAAGCTGCCGTACCCGGGCTTGTGTCCATATGGTTTGCAATAGGCTCGCTCGCGGCTATGATTGCGGCATCGTTGGGCGCACCTTTATGGGCGCAGGGAACTGCTTTTGTTATAGTGTCTGTCGCATCGCTTTTACTTACCAGACCTCTTGCAAAAAAGTATGTCAACGGACGTGCCCAGCCGACAAACGCTGACATGATTATAGGTAAGGAGTGCATCATCACAGAGACTATTGACAATGTGATGGGAACGGGTGCGGTAAAAGTCGGAGGCAAGACCTGGTCAGCCGTGAGCTATGATGACGATGTAAAAATCGAAGAAGGCACAAAGGGCACCGTGGAGGATATCCGCGGCGTTAAAACGGTCGTAAGACCTATATAAAGATCGGAGGAATAATAATGATATTAATAATTTTACTCGTATTGGTTGTACTGTTTGTCGTACTGAACCTCAGAATTGTACAGCAGGCAAAGGCTTATGTCGTAGAGCGTCTCGGCGCTTACAAGGCTACCTGGGGTGTCGGCATCCATGTGCTTGTCCCGTTTATTGACAGAATTGCCAAGATAGTTTCCTTGAAAGAGCAGGTAGCGGACTTCCCGCCTCAGCCTGTTATCACAAAAGACAACGTAACCATGCAGATAGACACTGTTGTCTACTTCCAGGTTACGGACCCGAAACTTTATACATACGGAATTGAGCAGCCCATGCTTGCAATCGAGAACTTAACGGCAACAACCCTGAGAAACATCATAGGCGAGCTTGAACTCGACGAATGCCTTACAAGCCGCGACACAATCAACACCAAGATGCGCGCAATACTCGATGAGGCAACAGACCCCTGGGGCATCAAGGTAAACCGTGTGGAACTTAAAAATATCCTTCCGCCGACTGACATCCAGGACGCCATGCAAAAGCAGATGGTAGCGGAGCGCGAAAGACGTGAGACAATTCTTAAAGCCGAAGGCGAAAAGAAAGCTGCGATCCTTGAAGCCGAAGGCGCCAAGGAGTCGGCAATACTTAAAGCCGATGCAAAGAAACAGCAGCAGATTCTTGAAGCCGAAGGCGAGGCGGAGGCTATACTCAAAGTCCAAAGAGCGACAGCGGAAGGCATTAAGCTTATAAATGAAGCGGCACCGTCGGAGGCTGTTTTGAAGATAAAGTCTCTTGAAGCATTCGCAGCAGCTGCCAACGGCCAGGCTACCAAAATAATTATTCCGAGCGATATACAAGGAGCTGCCGGAATAGTTAACGGTATTATCGAGTCAACCAAGAAATGACCGGAGAAATTTTTGAACTTATATTTGTGGCTGTCTTTATCGGCATCGCTTATTTGAGTAAAGCAAAAAAGAAAAAGACAGCAGCCAAGGAAAAGGGCGCAGATACAAAATACAAGATACCTGCCACAATCCCCGAAAATAAAATGACGGGATTTGCCGGGAAAGAGCTGAAAAACGACCTTAATAACAAGGAAGGAGCATTTCACGGCGGGCATACCCACAACCGTCTCGATACCGATTGCTTCAGCGATGACAGCGGTACATTTGCTCATTACAAGGCGCAGCTTGACGGTTTTTTGAAAAGCGGAATAATAGAAAAAGATGAATACAAAATGCTTCTTGACCGCTACAGCAGGATGTACAAAAAATAAAAATATTTTAAGGAGAAAAACGCATGGAACCGAGAGAAAAACTGATAAAGTTTTGTGAAAAGGTAAGCGACGGGCATTATAAAATAACCCCGGAGTGCGCCGAGTACCAGCTCTTTGAGCAGTGGATAACGGACGAGCAGCTGGATCTGCTGCTTTCAATCGAGGGCGTTTTGAAAATAAACTTCCTCGGCAAGATTGCAAAGAACGCATCGCTGCCGAAAAAGAAAGCTAAAGCAATGCTCCATGAACTTACCGAGATAGGCGTTGTGCTGCAAAAGCGGCTGCCGCTTGGTATGGAGGTTTATCTTCAGCCCCTTTACACCCCCGGTGTATACGAGTTCATGCTCTTAAACGAGCCTTTTTGCAGAGCTCATCCGGAGGTTGCCTACTCATTTAAAAAGCACGCATCCGTAAGCCAGGAAGAGCATGCGATGAACACACCTATGGGCGCGGGCATTATGCGTGTCATTCCCGTTGAAAGCGCAATTGAGCATGACTCCGAAGTAATCGACACGGAAAGAGTCAGCTACTACATAGAGAAAAATGACGGACATCTCTGTGCGCTGCCATGCCAGTGCCGCCGCGTAAGAAAGCTTACAAACGAAGGCTCCGGCGATATGGATGAAAACTTCTGCCTCTTTATGGGCCACTGCGCCGACATGTTTATAAATTTAGGCCGAGGCAAAAAGCTTACAAAGCAGGAAGCTTACGACCTCATAAAGCATGTTGAGGAAATAGGCTGCGTACATCAGATTACAACTCTTCAGACGGACAACACATTTGCAATCTGCAACTGCCAGCCGGAGAGCTGCCTGGCCCTCGGCGTTACACAGATGTACAATACGCCTTACATGTCACAGGGCAACTACATAGCGGAAATCGACGAAGAAAAATGCGTTGCCTGCGGCAACTGCACGGACGGCTGTGCCAATAACGCAATCAAGATGGGCCAGAAGCTTTGCACAAAAGAGCCGGTTGTATATCCTCAGATGGAGCGCTCCGAGGAAAACGAGTGGGGAGAGGACAAATGGAACCTCAACCACAGGTCAAACCGCGAGTACGTATTTGATAGCGGCACCGCACCATGCAAAACAGCCTGCCCCGCCCACATTGCCGTACAGGGATATATTAAGCTTGCAGCCCAGGGAAGATATACGGATGCACTTGAGCTTATAAAGAAAAACAATCCGCTGCCGGCAGTCTGCGGACGCATCTGCAACCGCCGCTGCGAATCTGAATGCAGCCGCGGAAATATTGACTCACCTGTTGCAATCGACGAGATTAAGAAATTCATAGCGGACTGCGAACTTGATGCCGGTAAGAGATTCATACCCAAAAAGCTTCATGACGATGTCCCGGCAAAGAAATTTGCAATCATCGGTGCAGGCCCCGCGGGACTTTCATGCGCTTATTATCTTGCATCATACTCTAAAAATTACACAGTTACCGTTTTTGATAAAAATGCACTTCCCGGCGGTATGCTCCGTTACGGTATACCTTCATTCCGTCTTGAAAAGGACGTACTCGATGCCGAAATCGATGTGCTCAAAGAGCTCGGAGTTGAATTTAAATGCGGCGTTGAAGTCGGAAAAGATATTACAATTCAGTCGCTTCGCGATGACGGTTACAGTGCGATTTACCTTGCAATCGGCGCCCAGAAGTCCGCACTTCTCGGCATACCCGGTGAAGACAAGACAGGTGTATACGGCGGAGTTGATTTCCTGAATGCCGTCAACACCGGAAAGAATGTTGATCTTGGCGAAAAGGTTGCTGTTATCGGCGGCGGAAATGTCGCAATGGATGTTGCCCGCACGGCTTCGCGTTTAGGCGCCGACGTGACGGTTGTCTACAGAAGAAAAGAAGAGGATATGCCGGCAGACAAAGCCGAAGTTGCCGAAGCAAAGGCCGAAGGCGTCAAATTCGTATTTGAACACAAGCCTTTGGAAATCAAAGGCGAGGGGAAAGTTGAAGCTCTTGCATGCGACAAAGGCGAAGTTTTGTGTGACACGGTGATTGCCGCAATAGGTCAAAAGACTGACTTTGGCGGACTTGACCTGGGTGCTGTAAAGTTCAGCGAAAAAGGATACGCCGAGGCCGATGCCTTTACATATCAGACGGATGAAAAAGACATCTTCACCGGCGGCGACGTATTTACCGGACCTAAGTTTGCAATCGACGCCATAGCAGCCGGCAAGCAGGCAGCAATCTCCATGCACAGATTTTCACAGGAAGGCCAGTCACTTACTCTCGGAAGAGATCTTCTGCACTACAGCGCGCTTGACAAGAACAATGTCGATTTTGATAAGGTCATGGAATGCTATGACAGCTCAAGCCGACAGGAAGCAAAATCTACGGGTAAGGTCGACTTTACGGACAGCCGCGTGACATTTACGGAGGAGCAGTTAAAGGCTGAAACAGCACGCTGTCTGAAGTGCGGTGCGTCATATGTTGATCCGAACAAGTGCCTTGGCTGCGGCGTATGTACAACGAGATGCAAGTTTGATGCTATCCATCTTAAGAAAAAATACAATGTCGGGTCTATGTATTACGCAGACCGCAAGGTGGAATTCCCGAAGTTCATCGAAGAGCGTCAGAAAAAAATAGAAATAAAGAAAAAGGAAACAAAATAACTGGAGCAAGAAATAAAGTTTCTTTTCGGAACGTGAATTTATAAAGTAAATGGAGAATTCTTATGGAAGATAAGAAAAATGCAGAGCCCAGGCATGCTCTGGCCTCAAAAGGATATGTCGGTCCCATCATAATCGCCGTTATAGGACAGTTTGCGGTGATCAGCTTGCTGTCTGGTATGATTTCAGAACTTCTGCCGGAATTTTTCAGCAAGTACTGTATTGTAGACATAGTTTTAAGTATACTCGTTCTTGCGTTTTTCAAATTCCGGTTCAGAACTGAATACAAAGGAAGCTTAGCTATCTGTAATTGGGATAATAAACTGTGGATCGCAGCGGCGGCTGTTATTGCTGTTGACTTTATTTCCGTTTACGTATTCGGCGAATTTTCTATTTCAAATTTCACACTCAAAGCCTTATGCCTGGCACTTAGCGCGGGATTAAACGAAGAAACGTTTTTCCGTGTAATTCCGATAGCGCTGATGTTCAGAAATAAAAATTCCAAAGAGAATATTGTGAAGATTGCAGTTATTTCTTCCGCTGTATTCGGGCTGATTCATTTGCCGAATTTGTTTATGGGTGCAGAAGTCTCTGTAACAATCCTGCAGATATTTACTGCGGCTGTATCGGGCTTATTTTACGGGTCTCTCTTTATATATACCGGGTCAATAATTCCGCCTGTCATTCTTCATACACTTCATGATTTGATGTGCTTTCTTGACCCGACAGCCGGCAGTTCCGACGGAACGGTGAGTGCAGAGCTGTCGACCGGCGTTATTGTTCTCGAAGTTATTACGGTCATTGTGAAGATAGCCATTGCATTATACATACTTAAGCCGGAATTAAGAGAAAAAATAGAGAAACTATGGAACCGTAAGTGGAGCAAATGCGAGTAGCGTAAAATCGCGTACCGGGTGCTGTTTTTGCGTATATTCTTTTATTTTTTCGCTGTATTAACTTGCGCGGAGCGAAGAAAACTGTGAAGACAAGGGCTTTCGCGTTTGTATATGCCGGGAAATAAAAGAATAAGCAGACATAAATACAGACGGAACATGAAAAAGCAGGTATATCTAAGGACGCAGCCTCAGATATACCTGCTTTACTTTTACTCTCTTATTTAATCATTTCTGCCATGACATCGCCGAGAATCTTAATGCCTTTTTCAATATTCTCGTCCGAAGCATTTGAGTAGTTGAGTCTCATGGTGCGGACACCGCGTGCGTACTCATAAAACGGATCGCCTGCACATACCGCGACACCGTGCTTGATGGCTTCCATCTGAACATCGACGGCTTTGACGCCTTCGGGAAGAGTTGCCCAAATGAACATGCCGCCTTCGGGTACTGTGTATTCAACACCTTCGGGGAAATACTTCTTCATGCACTCAATCATCTTTTCGGATTTTTGCTTGTAAAGGTTCTTTGTCTTTTCAATGTGTGTATCAAGGTCGTTTTCCTCAAGATACTTTGCAAGGACCATCTGGCAGAAGATGTTTGTGTGAAGGTCCATAGTGTTTTTATAAAGAGCGAGCTTTTCGCGCACTTCGGGGATTGTGCATGCAATCCAGCCTATTCTCATACCCGGGGATACAATCTTAGAAAATGTTCCGAGCATGCAGACCTGGTCTCCGAGGAAGTATCTCATGGAGTGACCGGCACTGCCTGAGAATCTGAGCTCGCCGTAGGGATTGTCTTCAAGTACGAGAATGTCTGTTCCCTTTAAGACTTCGGCCATCTGCTCACGGACTTCCTCTGTATATGTAAGACCTGTCGGATTCTGGAAGTTTGGAATGATGTAGATAAACTTGGGGTTGTGCTCGGCAACAGTCTTCTTAAGAACTTCTACATTGATGCCGTCGGAGGTGAGCTCTACGGGAAGTACTTTCGGGCTGTAGAGGTGGAATGTCTGAAGTGCTGCAAGATAGCTGGGCTCTTCGACCATGATTTCGTCATCGGGATCGATCATGACAGATGAGAACATGTCAAGTGCCTGCTGTGAGCCGTTTGTTATAATGATGTCTTCGGGCTTGAAGTCCAGGCCCATGACCTTTTTATATCTATCACAGATAAACTGACGAAGCTTGGGGTAGCCTGCAGTTCCGCTGTACTGAAGAGCCTGAACACCGTTTTCTTCAAGAACCTCGGACGCAGCCTTGTCCATCTCGGCAACAGGGAATGATACGGGGTTCGGAAGACCGCCGGCAAAAGAGATTATTGTGGGGTCAGCCGCTGCGGCGAGAATCTGTGTTGTGAATTCGCCCTGGAAGTCCGGCTTTGCCATTCTCTTTGAAATTTTGACGCTCATGTTTGTTTCTCCTTACGACAAATAAAAATAATATTAAAAATATATCACCGATAAGCTTTGGTATCAAGAAAAATTATGCTGTTAAATATGCATTTCTTTTAGATACGTACACGCAGCTTTAAGGCTCAAAAGGGTAGGTTGACATGATAATCGACAAATGGTATTCTGACGTCGAAAGGAGGGTTGACACAAATAGGATGGCATCAGACTTATACAATAAGATTGTTGACTCATATTTAAAAACCGGCTCAATCAAAACAACAGCGCAAAATCTCGGTACATATCCCATTAAAGTCCGCCGCGTTTTATTGACCGAAGGCCTGTGGTCAAGCAAAACGAGTAAAGCTATAGCGGAACTATTAGATGAGGGGAAGACGGTAGCTGAGATTGCTGATATACTTTGTGTAACAGAAAAAGCCGTTCAATCATTGATACCGTATACCAAAGGCGAATATAATCTTAAAGAAAAATCAAAAGACGCAATCAGATCAGAAGAGTACAGAGACAGAATGGTGCTTACCTTAGATAGACAGGTGGGCCACACAGAAAGGAGTACAAAATTGAAAATAATCAAAAACGGTCAGGAAATAAAGGTAATGAAGCTCATGCTTGAACTCAATACCAAATATGCCAACATGGATATCTTAAAAAAATACGGCAGAGTAAAAAACGGAATAACAAGAGAAGTTCTCGTTCCGTCAGACATTACACTTCACGCACTCAACTATGCAATTCAGAAGGCCTTCGGCTGGCAGAACAGCCATCTTCACTGCTTTAAACTTCATGATGATGTTTTTGACAGTGTAACGGAAAAAAGCCTTATAAAGTGGGCTGATATGTGCGGGCTTTACTTCAGATTCCCTAACGAAGAGCGAAAGGACGAATTCTGGGATGATGACTATCAGGGCAATGTGAGCATTAAGACATGGCTTAAGCAGAAATATACAGGTCCGTATTTTTACGGGGGAATAACCGAGAATGTCTACACATCTTCAATGGAGGCGCTTACATTTATACGCAGCAATGAAAAGCTCGAAGTAGCTCCGCCATTTGCAGAATACCTTAAGAATAAAGATGCAAAGGGGCACGTGGTTGACATTGATAAGGCAACAACCGATGACCTTAAAAGCTATTTCATGCCGCCGGTAGATGAACTTATTGAGAGGCTTACAGTTTCAGAAATTTTGTTTCCTGAAGGCGGAAAAGTCAACATGAGTGACCTGGATAAACTTATTAAACGAAAAAAAGAACTTCTCGTGGAGGTGTTTCCTGAATATATTGAGACAATCGGAAAAGTAAACGATATTAAGGAAAATAAAAAACTGAGCGAGTATAAAAAAGAAGCACTTATATGGCAGCTTATCAACGAAGGTTTCTATCCCCTTATAGACAAATGCAATATTCAATCAATCCCGGTAACCGACAAAATTAAATATGAATATGATTTCGGCGACAACTGGGAGGTTAATATAACATGTCAAGGTATATATGATCAGAGCGAAAATGAAGATACTCAATCGGTTATATCGGAATATAAGCCGCTTTGCACAGCTATAGACGGACTGCCTGTTTGCGATGATACAGGTGGGATACACGGATATACCGAAATGCTTAATTCTATTCACGGGATACCTTCTGACACATATGAATATAAAGACGCAGACGGATCACGAGTCTGGGCCAGATCGATGGGGTGGACCGGAAGAATGCCCAGCCCGGGCAAGCTTTTCTGATATAATTATGCCGGGCAAGGAATAAATCGAAGATGGAAAAAAATAAAAAACACATAAAAAGGCAAATTATATATCTTTTGCTTTCGGCAGTATTCGTTGCATACGGTTTCCTTATAATGTCCATAAGGTCCGGCACGCACTTTTACGCAGTATGGTACGGCCTTGCCGGACTGTGCGTGTGCTTTTTCATCATGTCAAAACTCAATATATGGGAAAAACTGCCAAAAGGCCTTATAAAGGCGATAAAAATTCTTGCATGTTTGCTCTTCGCACTTTTTATATTTATAGAAGGACTTATTCTAAGCGGGTTTTCATCAAAGGGAGATGACGACCTTGACTTCATAATAGTCTTAGGCGCGCAGATAAAGGAGAGCGGTCCGAGCTACATACTCCAAAGACGGCTTGACAGAGCACTCATTTATCTAAAAGAAAATCCGGATACAATCTGCATAGTATCCGGAGGACAGGGGTACAACGAACCTTTCCCCGAAGCCGAGGGCATGGCGGACTACCTTATGCAAAACGGCGTAGAGGAATCGAGAATAATTGAAGAGCCCAGGTCTTCAAGTACTGAGGAAAATATTAAAAACTCGATGGAATTTACGGGTGAAGACGCATCTGTCGGAATTGTCACAAATAACTTCCATGTCTTCCGCGCTGTGCAGACGGCAAAACGCCTGGGGATTGAAAACGCCTGCGGTATAGCGGCACCTGTTCGTGCACTCTTTTTACCAAACAATATGTTGAGGGAATTTCTCGCGGTGATGAAATTTTATGTCACAGCGATTTTAAAACCGGCGCATTAACGCAAAAAAACGGCGGGAAAGAAATTTTTTGCAAAAAGCCGTAGAAGAAAAGGCGGTAATATAAAGAAGGAGACTCATAGGAGCCTCCTTCTTTGCATACAATCAGCAAGCGCATGACTTGAATTATTTGATGAGATACGTTTTTCTGGCAACACCGAGTTCTTCGTTTGCCGGTATTACAAGGACGGTAACTTTTGAATCATAAGATGAGATCTTTGTAATGCGCTCAGTTATTCTCTCGGGAGCGTCTGAAAGTTTGATTCCAAGATGCGAAAGGTTTTCACAGACGGATGAGCGTAATGATGCATCATTCTCCCCTATTCCGCCCGTGAAGACAAGATAGTCAAGACCTTTAAGCTCGGCATAAAATGCACCGATATATTTAATGATTCCGGTTTCATATGCGGATATGGCAAGACTTGCCCGCTCGCTTCCGCTTTCAGACGCCAGACGCAAATCCCTCATATCGTTGCTTATGCCGGAGATACCCAAAAGCCCTCCGTTTTTTTCAAGCCCTTCAAGTATTTGCGACCTTGAAAGTCCTCTTTTTTCAAGAAAGGGAAAGATGTAGGGATCAACATCACCGCATCTGTTTGCATGACATGTACCGGTTTGAAGAGAAAGACCGAATGACGTGTCGACGCTTTTGCCGTTTTCGATTGCGCATATGGAGCCGCTTCCGCCCAAATGGCATGAAATCATTTTGAGTGTAGATGAAAATGCTTTCTCTACGGTTTCGGCAACGTAGCTGTGCGATGCGCCGTGATATCCCATCTTTTTCAGGCCGAATTTCTCGTACCACTCGTAGGGGACCGAGTAGATGGTCCTCTCGGGAGGTATTGTTTCGTGAAAGGCAGTTTCGAAGGCACCGACAAGTTTTGCTTGGGGGAGCATTTTCTTGAATAGATTTATCGCCTCGAGATAGGGTCCGTTATGCGCCGGCGCAACATCTAAAAACTCGCGCATCTTATTTTCCACATCATCATCTATCTCGGCAATCCCGTATCCCGGGGCAAGAACCGTCTTGAAACCGACTCTTTCAATTTCTGTAATATCCTTTAATGCACCGACTTTTTCATCGAAACTCAATAGGCATGAAAGAAACATTTCTATGCCTTCGGAGTATGTCGGTATATCAGCGGCATCTTTGAATATCTTCTCATCGGTTAATGTGTTTTTATATGTGAATATGCCCTTGCCTTTAGTGCCGATTCTCTCAACTTTTGCCTCGGCAAGAACGGTTTCTTGCGGCATATCAAACAGTTTGAATTTTAAAGAGGTGCTGCCTGCGTTGCAGATTAAAATGTACATAATCTTCTCCTTGCCTCAGTTAAGTGTCAGCTGCATTTTTATATGCGGTATTCCGGTGTCCATAAATTCGTCCGAAATTTCAATAAAGCCGAGTTTTTCGTATAGAGACTTTGCATAAACCTGCGCCTCAATGGTTATTGAACCGGCGTCAAAATATTCTTTTGCAGCTTCAATTCCGGCCTTAACAATCTGAGTGCCGAGACCGCGCCGGCGCTTTACGGCAATTACCCTTCCTATTGAAACCTCATCAAATGCTGTGCCTTGCGGCAGCACGCGAAGGTATGCCTCAATCCCGTCTTCGTCTTTTAAATATACGTGAAGCGAACACCTGTCCCACTCGTCTACATCAAGATAGGCGCAGTTTTGCTCTACTACGAATACGGCTGAGCGGAGATGATATATCTCATAAAGCTCATCCGTCGTAAGCTCACTGAATTTTTTGATATTAAGTTCCACTCTTTTCCCTCCGGGATAAAGGAATTTCCCCGTTTATATACGTTTCCCACACATCAATTCTGTCGTCTTTCGTAATTTCACGGATTACTTTTGCGGGTACACCTGCAGCTATGACACCGCTTGGAATGTCATGCGTTACAACGGCACCTGCTGCGATGATTGTGTCTTCGCCTATAGTTACGCCTCCGCAGATTGTTGCGCCCGAGCAGATCCAGCACCGGCTGCCTATTGTTATGGGCTTTGCATACTCAAGGTCATGGTAGCCATCTATATAGTGAGAATTAAATCTTTCCTCTGCAATAAAAGGGTGGGAAGGAGTTGCAAGGCAGACATTGGCACCAAGCCAAACACCGTCACCGAGAGTTATTTCGGCACAGTCGAGAAGAGTACAGTTGTAGTTGAAAAAGCATTCTTTGCCCAAAGTGATATTAACGCCGTACTCGCAGTAAAAAGGTGAAAATACACCTGTACCTTTGCCCTTTGACGACGGTATAAGACGGTTGAATGCCCTTTCGCGCCTCTTTTGCTGCCAGGCGGGAATTTTATTGAACTTTTGCGTTTTACAAAGTCCTTTCATGTGAGGCCTTTTGAGATCTTTATGGGATGAGTTATATAAAAGACCGCTCGACATTTTTTCAAATTCATTCATAAAAATGTATCCTTTGACTCGTGCTTTTATTGATTATATCAAAGTCTTTGAATATTGCACGGAAAAATAATTGAAGCTCCGGAGATTGATCCGGAGCTTCGACTCAAAAATGTAAATCAGAGATTGAGGGTATCCTTGGCTTTTTGGACGGCTTCCTTTGCTTTGTCGGCAACAACCGGAGCTGCGTCCAAGGCTTTATGAACGACCTCCTTCGCTATGTCGGCAACAACTGGAGCTGTATCCTTGGCTTTTTGGACAGCTTCATTAATCTTTTCGTTTGCAACAGGAGCTGCGGATTTAGCCTTGTCCGCCATCTCACCGGCAAATGACTTTGCCTCGTTTATATACTCGTCAGCGGAATGCTTTGCACCGGGATTTGCCTCGTTCACGCGCTCATACACCTTAAGCGCCGCCGCGCCGCAGCCTGCTGCAAGAATAAAACTTACAAGACCCATTTTAACACCTCCGTTTTCTATTTACTGATGTTAATATAGCACAGGCGGAAATTGAATGGTTAATAAAATAAAAACAAAATATTTCGTATTTGTGTATAAAAAGAAATCTACTTATTTATAAAGTAAAGCCCGACAAGAATTATGACAATGCCTATAATTTTGCTCGCGGAAATGGCTTCCTTATAAAGCCCGTATCCGACAAAAATAAGGACTATTGCAAGAAAGGCAGACTGTACAATCTGCATGGAGCTTACCTGCCAGCCGTTTTTATATGCGAAAATACATCCGACTTCAAGACCCACAACAGCTATACTCAGGGCAAATGACGCCCAGTTAATCTGCTGATATTCTTTAATAAGGCTGCCGCCCTTGTTCAATATGTGGTACATAACTATGCAAAGGACAGCACCGAAAAGGTATGTGACGGAAAGTGAGGCAAATGCATCAAGACCTTCCGGAACTGATTTTGCGCATATCTGATAGAGGGTATTTGAAAAAACAATAAGGATTATGGGCCAAATGTAAGGAAACATGCGGTGAACCCTCCGAAGTATAAATAAAATTAAAACCGCCGGCTATTAATTCCGGCGGCTATTTCGAGCGGAGAAGAAGGGATTCGAACCCTTGATACCCTTATGGGGTATACACGATTTCCAATCGTGCGCGCTCGACCAACTACGCGACTTCTCCACGTATTGCCAAGTGAAAATTCTTTTAACTTGTCAGCTTGCCTATTCTACCCCATGATAATGTGCAAAGTCAAGTAATTATTGCCAAAACGTCGACTTTTATTTAGCTAATATTATGATTTGCATGTTCCATGGCGATGTGGTATATTTAACCTACCTTAGTACGAAAATAAATTTTTGGAGGATATATTAATGGATATTAATCAGTATGTTGACATTCTCAAGGGTAAAGCCGAAGAAGTCAAGACAAAGATAGACAGTGTCGATTGGGATCAGCTCAAGGATGAGATCAAAGGTATCGATATGGGTGTTGCATACACAAAGGCACTTGACGCAATGGAGCAGTTTGATGTCAAAGGCAAGATCAAGAGCGTAGAAGATAAGCTTGACAGCCCTGAGATGGACAAACTAAAGGGAGTCTTGAGAACAGTCAAAGACTTTATGGGATTTGTTCCTAACTATATGCAGAGCGTACCCAACATGATTAAGGAAGCTCTTGGCAAGGACGTATAAGAAAACTTGAATTTAATGCTCCGCCTTGTTAAGACGGAGCTGTTTTTTTGGAGTAATAAAATGAAAAAAGTATTATGTATTTTACTTGCCGCAGCAGCCATGATATCAATGCCGGCATGCGGTAAGAAGGATAAGGAAGCATCAAGTACATCTCTTGCAAATCCCATGCATGAATCGGATGCCGATGAGTTTGCAATTATTGCAGGCCAGGACACAATGCTCCCTGTCGGATCTGAAGATGTTTCATACTTCACAATTGATACATCGCATAAAATTTATGAAGCAAGATTCACATTGGACGGAGCGCAGTGGCGCTACAGAGTGTCGGATGAAAATGAGCTTACCGACACAAGCGGTATGTACTATGACTGGAAAAATACCGGCAATGGAAGCGTTGAAGGACGGGATGCAACGGTATCCTGGAACGACGGAGAAACAGGTATTATTTACTGGTATGATGTTGTACCGGGCCTTAACTACAGCTTAAGCGTAGATACAGGCGCTTCGTTTGACAAACTCACCGACATGGCCAACAATATATTTGTCTGCGTCCAGGGTGATGCATAAAATATGTAAAACATAATCTAAGGCAAAACCGCAGCCATTTTATGCGGCTTGCTTTGACGGCAATAGAAAAAGCGGAACCGGTAAAAAGGTTCCGCTTTTTTGACATTGTTAAGATTTTTCAGTAGGCTATGCCCCAGTAAATCATGTGCTTTGCTTTCTTGCCGCAGATCGGGCATACATCGTCGATTTGTTCCTGATCAAATGGTATGCATCGAGAGGACATACCGGCAACTTCTTTCATCTTAAGCTCGCAATCGAGGTCGCCGCACCACATCGTTTTTATAAAGCCGCCGTTTTTCTCCTGGAGTTCTTTTGCCTCTTCAAGAGAGTGAGCCTCGTAGATGTTATCATCAAGATTTTTCTTGGCTTTGTCGTATAGACCTTTCTGCACATCGTCAAGAATTTCGGGAAGACGCTTTTCTATATCCGAAAGGCTGACGCTTATCTTCTCGCCGTTGTCACGTCTTACAGCCATGCAGCAGCCGTTTTCAATGTCCTTCGGACCGATTTCAACGCGGAGAGGAACACCTTTCATCTCATACTGGGCACATTTCCAGCCAAGCGAGTTATCGCTGTCATCTATCTTGGCGCGGACGCCCATTGCCTTAATCTTTTCGTACAGTTCTCCTGCCTTTTCAAGGACACCTTCCTTATGCTGGGCAACAGGAACGACTATTACCTGAATGGGAGCGATTTTCGGCGGGAGAACGAGGCCGGAGTTGTCTCCGTGAGTCATGATTATGCCGCCTATGATTCTTGTAGAAAGTCCCCATGATGTCTGGAACGGGTGCTTGAGCTGGTTATCCTTATCGGTGAAGGTAATATCAAACTGACGGGCAAATCCGTCTCCGAAGAAGTGGCTTGTACCGCTCTGAAGAGCCTTCTTGTCGTGCATCATGCACTCAATCGTATATGTGTTTACGGCACCGGCAAATTTTTCCTTATCGGTCTTGTTGCCGCGGATAACGGGCATTGCGAGATAGTTTTCACAGAGATCTGCGTATACTTCAAGCTGCTGGAGAGTTTCTTTTCTCGCCTCTTCCTCGGTTGCGTGAAGCGTGTGACCTTCCTGCCAAAGGAATTCTCTTCCGCGAAGGAAAGGCCTCGTGGTCTTTTCCCAGCGCATTACGGAGCACCACTGGTTATAGAGCATGGGGAGATCGCGCCATGAATGAAGCACATGGGACCAGTGATCGCAGAAAAGAGTTTCGGATGTCGGACGCACGCAAAGACGCTCCGGAAGCTCTTCCTGACCGCCGACCGTAACCCAGGCACACTCAGGTGCAAATCCTTCAACGTGGTCTTTTTCCTTCTGAAGAAGACTTTCGGGGATGAGCATGGGCATTGAGACGTTCTCGTGACCGTCACGCTTGAACATGCCGTCAAGAATTGTCTGAATGTTTTCCCAGATGGCGTAGCCGTAGGGACGGAGGACAAAGAGCCCTTTTACTCCCGAATAATCAACGAGTTCTGCCTTTGTGCATACATCCGTGAACCACTGTGCAAAGTCCACTTCCATGTCTGTTATCTGCTGTACTTTTTTGTCGTTAGCCATATCAATAATTATCCTTTCGCAGCCCCCTTGGGCCGACTGAGGTATTATATAATTAACTTGACCAAGGTGCAAGATAATTATATAATTTTACAAGCGAAAGCGTGCGGAAATGGGGTGATTTTATTACCAGAAACAGCTTTATAACAGAACTTTCAAAGCTTATTGTTTTTATGACCGATACAGACAGAGAGATGGCTGTTGAGGCATATGAAAAGCTTTTTGACAGCTGTGAAGACGAAAACGCAGTGCTTTCATCGCTGGTTTCTCCTACAAGACAGGCTGTAAGCATAGCAAGAGTTTATGATGCCAAGGCAAGAAAAGAAGCCATAGAAAACGGCGATACGGAAAAGCCGCAGTTTATTGAAACAATTGAGAAAATAGCTGAAAGGATAGCACCTGCATTTTCCAAGAAAGTTGAAGCGGCCGTTGAAACGCCTGCTGAAATGTCTGAAGGTATTCAGGAAACGGAAACGATGAATACCGAAGAAAATACCGCTTCGGATGACGTTCCTTCTGAAAAAGATACCGTTGACGAAATATGTGCGCAGTTTTCACCGTCTGAAGCAAAAGCCGATGAGCAGACAGATAAGGAGCAATCCGAGTCCGATACCGGAGATGAAAGATTTGAGAATAAACAAACCGTAAGCGATGAGACATCAAATGAGCGCCTTGCTGAGGCTGTTGCGGCAATTGCATTTGCCATGGAAGAAACTGCCGCTGAGCGGAGTGCCAATATAAGCCGCATCAAGGAAAAGACAAGAGACATATATGAAGATGACGAGCCTGTAAAAGCCGCTGCCGATGAAATATCCGCAATTATAGAGGCGGCAGCTTTGAGAGAGCTTAATGATAAACCATTATATTCTGCTGTAAATGACAGCAAGGTTGACGCTTTCGTTGATGCTTTTTCGATAAATGACGACATTTCCAAGGCCGAAAAAGAAGCGGATAAAATAATAAATGAAGCTGCACAGGCAGAAGCTCCCGATTCGGGAGATGAAAGCACAAAAGCTCAGGATGCAGACGCCGGGGAAAACAAAGAGAAGAAAAGCGCTGAAAAGTCAGGAAAGACCAAGGTTGGACTTTTAATACTTTATATTCTTCTTGCGGTGCCGGTCTGCGCATTCCTTGTATTGCTGCTTTTAATCGCAGCGGCAGCATTTCTGGGCCTCGGAGCGGCAATAGGCAAGGTTGCGGTGCTTGCAATAGGTTCGGCGTTCGGCTGCTATGCCGTGTTTGCGGATATTCTGGCAGTACTCGGCGCGGCTCTTATAATGATCGCACTTGCAATACTTTTTGCGTGGGTTGCTGTCTGGCTCGTAGGCGGTGTGATAGTCAATCTTATAAAGGGCGCATTCGGCCTTGCAAATAAGCTCTGCATAAAGGAGGCAAAGCCGTGAAAAAGATCTGGAAAGTAATAGGAGTTATCGTACTCGTTTTTGCACTCATCGGTGCTATATGCGTCGGAATCGGACTTTTCACCGGAGCTGATGCAGCGAGGATATATTCAATAGTAGATAAGCAGTTCAATATTGGACAGTTAATAAACGGATATCGCACTCAGGTAAATCAAATAATGCAAAATGCAGCATCCCTTCTTTAAAAAAGAAGGGATGACTATTTTTACTGCAGCTTATTCATGAACAAAAGTCTATCCAAAGTCCAGAGGACTACGTCTGAAAGCGTAAGCGTCAGGCGTAGG
>R05__coassemble_326_pt1 | contig 24495 bp, 13 predicted proteins | sample R05__metabat2_high_PE_014 | metagenome-assembled genome bin R05
GACTGTTGCTGATGTGTATGTCTTGTCTACCACATAGCTTGAGCCGTTGACATACGCTGTGCTGTCTGTCGGAAGTGTCTGTGCATAATCACCCGTTGGTGCATCTGTCCATACGTAAGTGATTCCCCATTTATTTACCTCAACCGGAGTATATGTCCAGCTACCGTTAACGGTTATGTTGCTCGTAATCGTTCCGTCTTCTGTATCCCAGCCGCCAAATGTCCACTTACCATCTACGTTGCCGTATGCGTCTTTGTGTTCTACGACTGTTGCCGATGTATATGTAGTATCTACCACATAACTTGAACCCTTATCATACTCTTTGCTGTCTGTCGGAAGTGTCTGGATATAGTCTTCTTCCGTGGGTGCACCGGTCCAATCATATGTGATGCTGTATACCTCTATAAATTTTGCTGTATAGGTTGTGTCTTTATATGTGCCGTCACTGTTTGTGTTGAGATTACTCTTGGCTGCTTCTTTATTAAGTTCTGCTTCATCGGAAACCTTGACGGAGTCCTTATACCAGCCAACAAATCTATATCCCGCATTCGCACTTGCAGTAGAGCCGTTAATAGGTTCACCGCTTACAACCTGTATTATATCTTCGGGATTTGTGACGGTGCCCTTTGCCTTGCCGTCTGCTGTTACCTCTGCCGTATAGTAAACGTTAACTTTCGCATCCGGATCTATCACAAAGCGGCCGTAAACGGTTACGTCGTGATTTGGCATTGTCTGTGGGACAGTTGTCTTGACTTCACATTCGCTGTCTTCATACCACCCGTCGAATGTATACCCGTTCTTCACGGGGTCAGCAACCGATGCAATATTCTCCTTATATTTATATGTGTAAGGTGAATTGAGGTAGTCTTCGTCGTCTACTACATATCTAAGTGTATATTCAGCCGGTTTATAGACAACATTGATTGTAATATCGGAGCTGCGCATAGTTCCGCTTACGGTTGCCTGGCTGCTGTCTTTAAGTGTATAGCCTTCAATAGACGGGCTACCTACGCTGTATGATGCACCGCTTGAAAGTGTTTCCTGATGCTGTGTAAAAAGCGTTTCTCCGCTTTCGTCAACGTAATTTATTGTAAGGTTATGGCTCGGAGTATGCTCATATTTTGCATTTGCGCTCCAGGAATTTCCGTTTTGGCTTACATCACTATATGTGCATGTATATTTATCTATATTATCAAAGGTACTGAATGTTATAGATGTAACTTCAACATTATTTTTGTCTATAGTCGTATTTGCGGTCCAGTTACCATTCTGGTTGAGAGTAAGCGTAATAACTCCCGAGCCACCAGACCATTCTTTATAAGTATAATATACCGTTGCCGTGACAGATTCCGGTCTGTATCCATCGGCATTATTTTCATCAATCCAGACTGCGGAAACATTGACTATCGCTTTGTCTCCGACTCTGTTGTTGGTTACTGTATATCCGTTTGATGCATTGCCGCTTACGGAAGTTGTATAGTACTTATCATCCGTAAAGCTATGCTCAACCACAGTATATTCTATTTCGCTGCCGTTTTTATCATACTTTGGCAGATTATTGATTGTATTGCTTGTAGTCTTCGGCCAGGTATTGCCACTGTAATTGGATACGGTAATATCCATTCCGCTGTCTATACCGTTTGCATAAATATCGAAAACTACAGAAGTCGGATGGCTTGCGCTATTGCCGGCAGTATTGCTCTTTGTCCACTTCTTTTCTACCTTCAGTGTGATCTTTTCTTCACTTATTTTGTTGGTAACGGTAAGCCCATCATAAGTTGTGGAGTAATCTTTAACCGCAGCTTCTTCAACTACCGTATAAGAAATCTCGTTTCCGGCCTCATCATACTTATCAAGTCCGTCAAAGACCACCTCCATGGGTGTGCCTGTCACAGGCACCATCGTTTTTTCGACTGTGACTGCTTCCTTGCCGCCGACATATCCTTTAAGCGTCAATGTTATATAGTCGGGGCGTTTTTCAAGTTTATCGTTATTGTCATCCCAAATAACGGTGACGGTTACGTCGATGGAAGGATCATACTTGTTTGTGACAGTATATCCGCTGACTGTCGCTTTATATCCGGGGACAGAGTCCTCGGATACCGTATATTTAATTTCCTTGCCGCCGGCATATTTGTCGGCAGGAGTAAATGTTACGGTTGATTCGGATGATGAAAGCTGTTTGCTCTCTTTTATCTGTCCGTCCGCGAGAAGATTTATTGTTATGGTTTCGGGGCGGGCGTTAGCCTCATTGCCGTTATCATCCCATAATTTTTCTGCAGAGATAGTAATCTGCTGCTTGTAGTGCACAACAATTTCCACATCTCCGTCACGGGATACGACATACAAGCTTCCGTTGTTGCCTTCTACCTCTCCCTTTACATATCCGTCTATCTCGTAATCCGTAAATGTCCAGCTGTCGCCGATTCTGATCTCACGGCTTGCATCTGCCGTTCCAGGCACGGGATTTCCGAGGTCATCTACATATTTTACCGAGAAATTATATTTTATATACGGTGTGTAATAGAATGTTATTACGTTCTGTTCAGGATCTGCTGTAAGCTCCAGTCCCTTTATTGTGGCATCTGGATAGTAGTCATTGGTTTCGTAAGGAGCAACTGCCGTTATTCTCTGCGTTGAAGCATCTGCTGTTTTTGTATATGCAACTGTCTCTACACCGTCTACAACATATTTTACGGTGTACTCTACTTCCGCAGCTTCAATATAGTAAAATATGAGCTCATCATCTTTACCGGAAAGCTTTGCCGTTACATTTCTCGCTTTCGGTCTGTACTCCGTGATGCTCTCGGCAGTCTCGGTAACTTCCATACCGGGGGTAAATTTGGAAACTCCGACGAGCCGGTCATCCTGAAGTTTTTGCGTTGTACCGTCAAGATAGTAATGTACGGTATAGTTTACCTTAGTCTTCTGCCAGTGCGCATAGACTGTGGTATCTTCATAAAGCGGCTGATTGCTGTCAAACTCGGCGCCGCCTATTTCTTGTTCATACCATCCGAGGAACGCATACCCGTCTTTTGACGGATACTTCACCGAAGCCGTTCCCCCGTAAGGAATGGTATCGGACCATGTCTCCGGGTCTGCGCCTTTTGCAATGAATGTTATTGTGACTTCAGGTGCAGTGAATTTTGCGTATAGCGGCAGGTTGCTTGCCGGCATTGTTGCACTTGAAAAATCAACAGGGTTCTGGCACGTTGAATCATAGTACCATCCGTCAAATATATAATTTTCCGGAATTCCCCACGAGGCTCTGAGAGAAGATGACGGTGTCATGTTTTTATCAGAGAGGGAGACACTGTATTTTACAGTTTCGGATTCCTTTTCATTGCTGCCGGGATAATTGTATGTAAGAGTATAAGACTTCAGTGTGAAGTAGAAGTTCTCATACATGTCCGAGTAATCCGATGAGTTTGTGCCGTCTCTGTATCCCGCACCGCCGCTTGGCTGTTCATGTCCTTTTTCGTCATTACCATAGTGATCATATCCCGGCAGGTCTTTCGGCCAGAATCCTGTAGAGTCCGTGTACAGCTCTTCGCGATACTGAATATCTTCAACATAAGTCCCGTCCGGCTGTTCAAGCCAGTAATAAAGGCGGATATGGTTATTAGCATTCACATAATGTGCATAATAAGTTGCTGTTTTAGTCGGATCCGGTACAATATCCTTCGTCAGGAAGAATCTCTTCGATGCGAATGAATTGGCGTTACTATTGTCTCTCCACCAGGAAATTGCTGGCATTTTGCTTGTGCCCTTCGTTGACGCAAAATCAAGATAAGGCCATAAAGCAGATATGTCATCCCCGAGTTTTGCCGTGAAAGATGTTGTCCTTCCGGTCGTATCAATCGTGTAGCCGCTGCTTAAATTCGTCGTATAGTCAAATGCTACCGTTAACAGTTTGAGGTCATAGTATACGTTTACTATGGCTTTGCCGTCCGGCGTTATTTCGGCAGCTGCTGCGTTGGTTTTCTCCGAATTGAATTCGTAATAACTGCCGTATGTGCTGTCAACTTTAGATGAACTGAGATCGTTCCCTCCTGCTACTGTAGATCCTACTTTTCCGGTCTTTACCGTTTCGGAAATATAGTCATAAATACCGTTTTCACCCTGGCGCTCTTTCCAGTAAATGACAGTATAGTTTGCCGTTCCCGGATTCCATTTTGCATAAAGATGTACATCTTCATATACGGTAACTTCTGACGGTGCCTCGGAGGTAAGGGCTTCGTCGCTGTACCATTTATCAAAAGTGTAGCCTTGCTTGGTCGGTGTGACATCCGTTGCTGTTGAAACCGTTTCACCGAAGCTTACGCGTTTGGGTGAAACATAGCTGCCGCCGTTTGTGTCGTAGAAAACAGAATAAACGTCCGCGGTATAGTAGACATAAAGGTCATTTCCGGAATCACCAAGTTCAATGCTTCCGCCGTTGTCGTAATATGTATACCCTGCAAGGTCTATATCCTTCGGTGCGACGGTTGAACCCCTTGCACCTTTGAATTCCTCGGTCTTTATGTCTGCTTCTGACCCGACAGCTCTGTGGTGGACATAGTAAGTTACACCGTTTTCCGTATAATAAACATAAATAACGGTATCGTCCGTGAGGGTGGAGGGATCGACTGTAACAGAGGCCTTGTCGGGATAAAGCTGACCCTCAATTCCGCCTACGGTTCTTGTAATTTCAGCCGGGCTCACAATTGTCTCGGCGCCATCCGTCTTTATATATGTGCGGACAACTTCAGGTGCAACCTCTTCGTTGTTTTGAGAAAGCACATACTTCACCGTGACAACATAAGTCCGAACCTCGCCGAAAGCCGGGCTTACCGTCAAGTCCGAAGTTACTTTCGTCGAGCTTGTAAATTCCGAGCCTTCGCATGTCCATCCGGTGAAGTCATAGCCCTTCTTATACGGGTCCTCGGGAAATGTCGACACTGTACCGCCGTCAACGATAAGCTGCATTGCGATTGCAGTTCCGTCCGCATCGACAAATGTAACAGTATGATATGTACTGTCAGATGTCTCATCCGAACCTATTGTGTCGGCAAATGCACTTGTAGGCAGTGTCTGCACCATAAGCAGAACTGCCATCACAAGAGCAAAAATCCTCTTTTTTGTGTTGCTTTTACTCATTTTGCAAGCCTCCTAAGATACCTTTAGATACGCGCAAACCGGAGCGGCTTTTCTGCCGCTTCCGGTGGATAATTCTTGGTTATAATGTTGCTGTATGTTCTGACCGGTTCTTCATTTATCTATCAGAAATCAATCAAAAGTCTCCATCTCCATGCAAGAGACTCGGCAGATGCACTGTAGCTGCAGGTCGGGCCGTTTCCGCCGGGAACATCTTCCCAGCCTCCGCCTTTGTTGCACTGCCAGCGGTAAGTGTAGTCAACACCGTCAAAGCCCTCAAGTTCACTGAACAATGTGACTGTCTGTCCGATGCCCATTGATGAGGATTTATTGTCCCAGATTTTCACTTTCATCTTCGATGTATCTGCTTTCTTCTCATCTTCCGCTTCTGTTCCACTCTCAACCGACGCTATGTACTGAAGGAGTGCATCCCGGTTGGCATCCGAAAGTGATGCGAGATATTCTGCCTTACCGGCATCATCAAGCGTTATATAGTATTCATATGCCTTGACAACATCAAATTCTTCGTCTTCTTCCTCTTCGGCCTTTTTAACTTCTTCATCTTCGGTCTCGTCGGAATCTTTATCATCTTCTGTGTCTTTCAAAGGCTCTTCCGCAGGTGCAGCTTCCTCAGAGGATATCTCCTCTGCAGATGCAGCTTCCTCAGCCGGTGCCTCTTCCGCAGGCGCAGCTTCTTCAGCCGGTGCCTCTGCAGGAACCTCCTCGACAACTATTTCCGTGACCGTGGTTTCCGGCACGGGTTCCGGAGCCACATAATCGGCTACGATCTCTTCTGCCTTTAAGTTCTTGCCCGTTGCAAGAAAACCGGCCGATACCAAAAGCACAACCGCTACAAGCAGTGCCAGACTTTTTATCCATTTATTATTCTTCATTCCGTCAACCATCCTTTTCGTGATTTTGGAAAATTTTACTGTGTATTTACCGTTTCTATATATAAAGAGCGTTTAACTTTTCAAAAAGGCTCACGATTTTGAAAAATTTTTTTGGGAATTTTTTGGTTTTTCCGTCCCAAATGAAATACGCTCGATACACTCAAATTATTACAATGCCGGCAGATTCCTCAAAAAACGGTGCCGTTATTATATCTCTTGCTTTTCCTATTCATTAATATATAATATCTCCGCCCTCGAAATCAAGAAACCCGGCTGATTTTCTTTATCTTTTTACTCGCTTTTTACGCTTTTTCGCTTCCAAATTTCTGTTTACTGGATGTTGCAAGAGTGTTAAAATTAATTAAATATATTTGTTTCCAATCATTTTATGTTCTGTTTCCTTTTTACGGGGAGTAATTTTATGAAAAAATATACTGCTTACAAAACAATACAGCTCATTTTATTTGTTGCACTGACGGTCGCTATCGTAATTGTGATATTCCCGAATGCCGGTGTTTACCGTCAGGTGGCAATCGATCCTGTAATGAAAATCCTTGCTTTCACGCTTTGGGCCGCACTCGGGATTTCGTTTCTTTTTATATTCTTGGATTATACATTCTTCTTCGGGTATAAAAAGGACTACCGCGAAATGGAATATGCCCTTCACTCGGACCCATCAAGCGGCATAGCAAACCGGTTTTCCTGCGACATGCTTATAGACCAGTATGCGGGAAAGCCTCTCCCTTCCAACATGGGATGCATAATGTTTGATCTTACAAACATCCGGGAGATAAACGAGCTTTACGGTCATGTAAGCGGAAATACCGCGATCCGTGATTTTTCAAACATTCTCCGTCTGGCCTCACAGGACCTCTGCTTTATAGGCAGAAACGGCGGCAACAGATTTCTCGCAATATTCGAAAATGCATCCGAAAGCGATATGCGCAAGCTCCTGGACCGTGTCTCGCAGAAGGTCAATACATACAACCGCGACCCCGCAACCGCACAGATAGAATACGCCTACGGAAAGGCGTACAGTGCCAAAGACACAGAAGCCACTGAAATAACTCAGCTCATTTCCCTCGCGACTTCCCGCATCGGAAAGTAATCATATATAAGGAGGCCGCAGCTTGGCCGATCTTGACTACAACTACATAGGGAAACTTGTTGAGTACGCGCGAAACGGCGACAGCGATGCCTTTGCCGAGCTTTATGCCGCAACGTATCAGAAGCAGTACATATTCTCCTACTCATACATGAAAGACGAATTTCTCGCCCAGGATGCGCTGCAGGAGACTTATATAACCGCGCTCAAAAATCTTCACAGCTTAAAAGACCCGAAGCTTTTCGTCTCATGGCTGAACCAGATAAATTTCCGTGTATGCTACAACATGGCAATCAAGCAGGCAAAATACAACACGGAAACCGCTGTATATGCCGACGGTGAAATGAGCTATGTCGACGAGAGTGTTTCGCCGGAAAATCAGGCAATTGCAATTGACAACAGACGATATATACTGCAGCAGGTTATGGCCCTTCCTTACTCCGAATCACAGGTCATTTTCCTGCACTACTACAGGAACAAGACAATAGATGAAATAGCCTACATACTCGAAATGTCGAAAAGCACTGTCAAAAGATGCCTTTCGTCCGGCAAAAAAAGGCTCAAATCTATGATTTCAAGATAAGGAGGTGCAGAGAAAATGAGTAATCCGGTAATTCCAACTTTAAGTGAAGACGCCGCGCAGAAACTGCTTGAAAATGTCTTTACGGCATGCGAAAAGCAGCCAAACACGGTACCGCTTTCGGCACTTGAATCGTATTCTGAATATATGCGCGAAAAATTCTCCCTTCAGAAGATAATCCTTATAGTCGTACTCGTTATTTTCCTGGCACTTCCGGCCTGTTTTATCGCCCCGAAGTTCACGGTAACCAAAATTTCCGAAGACGATGCCAGGCTTCCCAAATATGAGATTGTCGTAAAGGGTAAATTCCCGATCTGGCGTGTGAATGCGGAAATAGACGGGCACAACATAACCGTATACGAAACAGGGCAGAGAACATATACGGTTGAGCCTACAATCAACGGTGTAATGAACGTCCGCGTAAATCTTATAAACCGGCAGTATAACGATGAAACCGTCATCGTGAGCGGAATAGACAACGATTCTCCCTATCTGGTATCCGACTGGAAGAGCGGTGATTTTCTCTACGTCAAAGTTGCGGACGACGGTCTCGGCATAAACTTTGACGGCATCTATGCCGAAACTCTTTCCGGCAGCATTATAAAGCCTTACTCTTATGATCAGGCAAGCGGCGATATCGTATTCTATATTCCGGATGAGTCGCTTAATATTTATATTCCGGATGTCAACGACAATGTCCTGCAGCTCGTTTTGACAGTCTGATCTTTTCTGACGGATGGGTGTAACTCAATGTCATTGAGGCAAACCGGCGGGCTGTAAAAATCATTGCTTCACGGCTTTTTGTCAAAAGATAGATCAATAAACCGTCAGAGTATTTTCTTTATTTTTCAAAAACACAAGCAGCGCTTCCAATGCATCAAAAAACCCCCGGATCATTAAAGATTCCGGGGTTTTATATTGCGGTTAATATCAGAAGATGGCAACAACCGCTCCGTTATAGCTGTCTGCGATGAACGATTTTACCTCATCGGTCTTAAGTGCCTTGATAAGTGCCTGCGTTTTTTCGGCAGACTCTTCGCCCTTTCTTACGGCGATGATGTTGGCATAAGTTTGAGCTGCGTCTCCGGATGCGTCTTCAATCGCAATTGCGTCCGCGATTTTGAGTCCTGCCTGCAGTGCGTAGTTTCCGTTTATGACAGCTATTGTGCCGTCATCGGAATTTGCAAATACCGAAGGTACCGTGTCTGCCTGCACGGGCACAATGTTGTATCCGCCGTCATCAACTATGTCAAGATGGTTGACTCCCTTTTCCGCGCTTGCATCACCGGGAAGTTCAATAAGGCCTTCCTGGGCCAGAAGAAGCAGGGCACGTGTCTCGTTGGAATCGTCGGCAGGAATAACTATCGTTGCCCCGTCGGCTAAATCCTTGAGGTCGGAAATTCCGTTTCCGTAGAGGCCGAAGGGCTCATAGTGGATAAGTGCCGCGGATGCCAGGTCCGTTCCGTTTGATGCGTTGTAGCTGTTGAGGTAGGGTGTGTGCTGGAAATAGTTTGCGTCGAGTTCCCCGTCGGAAAGAGCTTTGTTCGGGAGAACATAGTCATCGTATACCACGACTTCCAAAGTCCATCCGTCTTTTGCGAGGACGTCTTTCACGCTCTCAAGGATTTCGGCATGAGGCGTTGAGCTTGCACCGACTTTGATTACTTTGTCATCGCCCTGCTTTGAGCCGCATCCCGCAAGGCAGAGAAGGGAAAGTGCCAGTACCAGAACTATTGCTGTGATTTTTTTCATTTTGTTTTTCTCCTTTGTATTTTTATTTAAAATTTTTATTTTGTCAGTTGTTTATGCGCTTGTCCGTCTTATGCGCAATGCAGTTCCCGAGTTCCTGGATAATCTGTACGATTATCACGGTGAGGAATACGCAAATCCATGTGATGTCGCCGTTTGACCTCTGGTGTCCGTATATGATTGCCACCTGGCCGAGGCCGGTGCCGCCGATTGTCGCTGCCATAGCTGAGTATCCGAGAATTGTGACTACGGAGATTGCAGCTCCGGTTATGAGAGACGGCATCGCCTCCGGTATCAAAACCTTGGTTATTATCTGGAAATTTGTTGAGCCCATGGCCTGTGCCGCTTCTATGACTCCTCCGTTTACTTCCTTAAGCGAGCTTTCCGTCATACGCGCAACATACGGAGTTGCGGCTATTATCAGCATAACGATAACGGCCTTGTTGCCAAGTTCCGTTCCGACCACGAATTTTGCCACCGGAAGCATCGCAACCATCAGTATGATAAATGGTATGCTGCGGAAGAAATTAACAACGAATCCGACAATTTTATTGAGTTTCGGCATAGGAAGGATTCCGTCTTTGTCCGTTATGTTGAGAACTACGCCGAGCGGAAGACCGAAGAGATAGGCAAAAAAGGATGATATAAATGTCATATATATTGTTTCCCATATGCCTTTTTGGATTATCCCGTTTGCCCAAAGCTTATAAAACATTTCAGAAAGCATCATATTTCCTCCTTCCAGTTGACATTTTGCGATGTAAGCCATGCGGTTATTTTCTTTGCCTGTTTATCATCGTTCGGAAGCTCTATTACCATGTGCCCGAAAATCGTGCCTTCATAGACCCTCGTGTCGGCAAACAATATGTTGACAGCTGCATTGCATTCAAGAGAAAGCTTTGAAATTATAGGCTCGTTCGTGAGTTCCCCGCCGTCGAAAATAAGCCTTATCTTCCTTCCGCCCTCGGTGTCTATTATCGTGCTGTCTTTCGGCACGATAAGGTCTCTCGCTATCTGCGACTTCGGGTTTGTAAATACATCTCTCACCTTGCCGACTTCGGCTATATGGCTTGAGTCGATTACCGCAACACTGTCGCATATTCTGTCTATAACCTTCATCTCATGCGTTATGACGATTATCGTGACGCCCAGTTTTTCGTTTATTTCCTTTAAAAGGTCAAGAATTTGTCTGGTTGTATTGGGATCAAGCGCGCTTGTGGCCTCATCACATAATATATACTTCGGATTGGTTGCAAGTGCTCTTGCTATGGCAACTCTCTGCTTCTGACCGCCGGAGAGCTGGGACGGATATGAGTTTTCCCTGTCGCTAAGTCCCACAAGGCTGAGCAGCTGCCTTGCTCTTGTCTCCGCCTCGGTTTTTTTCACTCCGGCTATTTCAAGCGGATAGCATACATTTTTAATTACATTTCTCTGCTCTAAAAGATTGAAGCCTTGAAATATCATGCCTATTGACTGCCTTAGCTTTAAAAGCTCCTTCTTTTGCAGCTTTGTAATGCTCTTATTGTCTATTATGACTTCCCCGCTTGTCGGCACTTCGAGAAGGTTTATGCATCTGACAAGAGTGCTTTTTCCCGCTCCGCTAAGTCCGATAATGCCAAAAATTTCTCCGTCTTTAATTGTCAGGTTTATATCGTCAAGCGCCACTATTTCTGCGGTTTTTGTCTTATAAACCTTTCCCAGATTTTTTATTTCTATCAAGTCCGACTCCACCTCTCGGCAAAATAATAAGACCGCCGGGCCCGTAAGCTCAGCGGTCTTTTAAAATACTTTTACTTTATTTTTGACCTCTAAAAAGCTTGCGAGCAATTTTTTCCGCGCATCATCATGCACATGTTCATCATGCGCATAGAGGTCATCATCATGTTTTCGCGGTTAAAAAGCATGTTTTTCTCGCAATCTTTCTTGTTGATGTTGAAAATTATAGCCATGTACAGTTGGAATGTCAATCAATTTTTCAATCCCAGAGATGTTAGAGATTTTACTTCCGGCATTCGCAATGTCAAACAATAAGATACTCCATTGTTTCATGGATAAAAATATTCGTATAAAATTTGTGCAATAAGATAACTGCACCTCTGCTTGTTTCAATGACAAACACTGCAAATAACTATAGCATAACCGGTGTCAAATGCAGTACATTATTTTGATGTCATCAAATCCTTTTTTCCTTTTTTTCTAACAGAAGTTTTTATCCTTTACTTTTGTCCTGTGATAGCTATCCCGGCGGCTCGGGTTTCTCCCTGGCTTGTAATCCGGCAGGCCGCATAGAGCGGAAGATTGGTCATCCACTCCTGCCGACGATACTCCGACATAGATAACCTAATTGGTCGTGAATCCGGGTGGTCGGCATAAAACTGCGATAGAGATTTGGCTCGGAGATTTTCCTCTGCCTTCACTTCAATTGGCACCAGCGCATTCCCGGACTGTATCAGGAAATCCAGTTCCAGCTTAGAGGTGTCGCTGTCGTAATAATAAATTCCTGTATCGGCGTAGCATTTCAGTTGTTCCAATACATACTGCTCGGTAAAGGTTCCTTTATATTCCTCAAATACGTTCTCCCTCATCAAAATTTGTGCTATAGGAGTGTCGGTCATGGCGCCCATTAGACCGTGATCCAGCAAAAAGAGTTTAAAGCCGGAGAAGTCTTCGTAAAATTTAAGCGGTAGTCCGGCCTTCCGCACACGTGAGATTTTGTAAATCATACCCGCATCCTGGAGCCATTGAATTGCTAATTCAAAATCCTTTGCCCTGGCTCCTTTTTGTATATCTCCGTAAACAAATTTCTTATTGCTCTTTGCAAGTTGCTGAGGAATAGAATTCCATACTTGATGAATACGTCCCAGTATTTCCGGCTTTGCATGTTTGGATATATCCAGGGCATAATCCTGCAAAATACTTTTCTGCAAAGAGCGCAGTGACTCGCGATCCCTTCCTTCAATAAAACCACGGACGACCTCCGGCATGCCCCCGGTAAAATAATACTCGCGCAACGTCTCCTGATACACCGGAGACAAAGATTCAAGTTCCTCCAGCTCCCCGGTTCGAAGCCGTATATAGGCTTCCTTCCCCAGACGGGCGAGAACAAATTCCGGAAAAGACAAGGGATACAGGTTTAACTCGTCCACTTTCCCTACCGGGAAGGAAACCCCTTCGTGTATGGCAAGGCCCAACAGAGAGCCTGCCGCCACTATATGCAGCTGCGGGAACTCCTCGCAAAAGTACTTTAAAGCCGTCAGTGCTCTGGGTGCCTCTTGAATTTCATCAATAAATATCAGAGCCTTCCCCGGCACCAGGCGTTGTCCGGCCAGTACCTCCATATCTGACAGCATACGTTCAACCCGGAAGTCCCGTTCAAAGACTGCCTTGATTCGGGGATCTTTTTCGCAATTAAAAATTATAGCGTCTTCAAACTCCTCGTTAGCGAACTTCGTCAATATATAGGATTTACCCGTTTGCCTCGCCCCATATAATATCAATGGTTTTCGGTAGGGGGAATCCTTCCATCGAAGTAAGTCGGCGTAAATTTCCCGTTCCATAAGTTCTTCACCTCATTCTTCACTACAAGAGCATCATATCACACCCGTTTTCCGCAATCAACATTTTTCGGAACGAATTTTCTTGATTTGCCGCATTTTTCGGAACGAACTTTCTTGAGTTATAGCATTTTTAGGAACGAACTCGTCTCTGTGACCCATCGGGAATGCGGGGTGCATCTGGCTCAGCTGGTACTTACTTTTGCGCGCTCCGGAAAAACTTTCGGATAAAATTGATACAGGCAGGATGAAAGCCCCCTCATTTATGATGGTGCTGACTGCAAACGGTGATGCTGCTTATAAAAGGCCGGCTGTACCCATTATCCATTACGGTTCCTATCGGTTCGTTAATACCTTGAAACACAAAAAACGATATTTCGGGTAAATCCCGAATTTGCATCACCAAATGTACCGTTTTTGTTTTGGAGTGTGTTGATATTTTTCTCTTCGCACTCTATTATTGGTACAGCAATCATTTTAAGGAGAATCCGACAATGGAAAGTGAGCACAAAAAACTGCTGAGCTACACCATCACCGTTTCTGCAAACCGCCTTGACGAGGATGGCATCCCCGTCTTTTCATACGGAAAACTTCTACACGTCATGCAGAACATCTGCAGCAATTATACCGGTTCGTTTTCAATCAGCCATGTCACGGAGCATGTTTTCAGCGACGGTAAATTTTCGGAAGAGGACCGTTCTGTTATTACTCTTGAGGGCACTCCCGAGGAAGACATAAATGCTATTGCGGAAGATCTTTGTACATTTCTGCAGATTGACAAAGTCCGCATAAGGAAGTTTGAAGGTGAATATTACTCTGTAACGGGCGGCATAGACATGTGAGGCCTTCCTGCTTTATTCAAGGCGACTGCAAAACTACAATATATTGAAGAAAACACCGGACATGATAAATATGATATGATCATAATAACATTTCCGGTGTTTTTTCTTATTCGCATTATTTTTACCGCTTCTTTCGATGCTTCGCAATATCAAAGGAAATTTGAAAGCAGAGTCTTCAGCTTCTGCACATCTATAGGCTTTGCTATGTGTTCGTTCATACCTGCTTCAAGTGCAGCCTTTCTGTCCTCTTCAAATGCGTTTGCTGTCATAGCGATAATCGGGATCTTTGAAATTTCCGTTCCCATTGCGCGTATCTGTCTTGTGGCCTCATAGCCGTCCATAATCGGCATCTGAATGTCCATAAGAATCAAGTCGTACTCTCCGGGCCCGGCTGAGCTCATCTTTTCAACTGCAGCCGTTCCGTCTTCCGCGGTGTCAACAACAAAGCCGTCCTCTTCCAGAATTTCTGTCGCAATTTCGCAGTTTAATTCGTTATCCTCTACAAGGAGAATTTTTCTGCCCGCAAAATCATATGCGTCTGCATCAGCTTTCTGCGTTGTTGTTTCCGCTTTACCCAGCAGCCGGCTGAGGACCCTGTGAAGGTCGGATGGGAACAACGGCTTATTGACGAAGGCCGTTACGCCCGCCTCTCTTGCCTCATCTTCCACATCGGACCAGTCATAGGACGTCAGTATAATAATCGGCGTATCATCTCCTATGACCTTGCGAATGCGTCTTATGGTCTCAATTCCGTTCATATCCGGCATCAGCCAGTCTACGATATATACCTTGAATGAATCTCCCGTGCGGTAGGCAGCTTCTGCTCTTATAACAGCCTCCTTGCCGCCGGTGCACCACTCATACCTCATGCCTATATCGTTGAGCATATCCGATACCGAAAGGCATGTATTCGTATCGTCATCCACAACCAGAGCGCGAACGCCCTGAAGCTCGGGGATAATAACCGCTCCCTTGGGGCCTTCCTGCAGTTTAAAGTCAAACGTGACAACAGTTTCCGTGCCCTTCCCGGGTTCGCTTTGAATTTCAATGGTTCCGCCCATCATATCTACGATGTTCTTTGTAATGGCCATTCCGAGTCCTGTGCCCTGGATGCCGGAAACAGTTGATGATTTAACTCTTGTGAACGGGTCGAAAATAGTTTTTACAAATTCCGGATCCATACCCATTCCGTTATCCTTGATGCGGAATTCATAGGTGGCATATCCGTTTTGCTTTACAGTCTTTTCCGTTATGCGCATGGAAATGGTTCCGCCGGATGCTGTGTATTTTATTGAGTTGGACAGGATATTCAGCAGCACCTGATTCAGCCTCAGCTTATCGCAGACGATGTTGTCGTCATTCACATTGACGGTGTCTATAAAGAAATCATGCTGCTTTGAATGGATATCCGACTGTACGATATCCCTGAGCGTATGTATAATCTCCGGAAGATTTTCTTCTTTCTCGTTAAGGTTCATTTTCCCGGATTCGATTCGGCTCATATCAAGCACATCGTTTATAAGGCTCAGCAGATGATCGGAAGACTGGGCTATCTTGGAAAGATAATCCTGCACCTGTGCTTTGTTGTCAATATGGCTCGCGGCAAGGCCCGTGTACCCTATAATTGCGTTCATGGGAGTACGGATATCGTGTGACATGTTGTTGAGGAATGTGGTTTTTGCACGGCTGGCCGATTCCGCCATGGAAAGAGCCTGGGCAAGCTGCGCCCGCTGCTCCTCCAGCTGTGCCTTCTGCTCGGCTATCATCTCGTTCATCTGCATTTTCTCGCGCTGCTGGGAGTCAACAGAAGATATTCCGACCATGGCAATCTCGGGTTCTCCGTTTGCGTCAAAGGATATGACATGAACCTCGCTCTTCATCCAGACATAGCCTCCGCCGTAGTTTGGTGAGCGGTAGAAATATTCTATATCCTTATCTTTGCGGAGCATGGCACGTGTAGCTTCCGGGTTGCCGTAAACATCTCTGAAAAACGTCTTGTCTTCACCCTGCAGGTTTTCGGAGAACATAAGCATGGTCTCCCTCCAGGGAACCACCTTACCTTCGTACTTCTCAAAGCCTCCTGTGCCTTTCAGGATTTTCATATCATTGCCGTTGAGATCAACAATATACAAGCCGTAGTAGTTGTTAAGCAGTGAAGCTCTGGCCTTATCCAGAAGGATTTCGGTATCTTTGGCTTTCATTCCGATGATAATGCTGTCCTGGCCGGCAACCATAATGAGCATCTCGTGCCACAAAACCTCATTACCGATTGATGCTCTGTATCTGACGGTATATGTGCTTTCGCCGGCGGTTCTTGCACGGATTCTGGCATAGTCCGTTTCAATTTGCATTAACACTCTGTCTGACTCCAGAACATCGCCCGCTATGTATTTTTTCATTGCTGCGCTGAAATTACTGCCTGCAAACCTGTCATGAATATCTTCTTTGCCTTTAATGACCGTATATGTATCCTCAATCATGTCCACAACGTACACTGTGGCATAATTTTGTGCCATAGCATCAATAAATTTATTTCTTTTGGAAGCCTCGGCAAGCTTCTTCTGCTGCTCCTTTTCCTTGTTGAGTGCTTCCGTAATATCCATAAAGCCGACGGCAACGTGGTACTCGTCGATACCCCGCACGATAACGCCCCTCATGGCGCGCTCCTGTCCGCCGTATATTTCTCTTACCGTAAATGTGAAGCTGTCCTCATTTCTGAGACGGCCGGCAACATACTCTTTATCTATAGTCTGCAGCATCATTTCCCTGTCGTCAGGGTGAACGTGTTCCAGGATAAACCGCTTCATATCCTCTCTGCTGCCGTCCATCGTGAATACTTCCGAAAAATCATGGTCCATATGCAAAATCTCAAAAGTATCGTCAGATAGATTGACGGAATACGCCGATGAGAAAGACTGCAGGAAATAGTTAATCAGAATCTGATTTTCCTTAAGCTTATCCTCCTGAAAATGCAGCACGTCTGTCACATTCTGATGGGTGCCTTCTATGCGGACACCCTTTTTATACTCAAAATTCCGTACGCCGCCGCACCTGACAATCCACGTCTCACCGTTTGGATGATGCCAGGGATATTGAACCTCCGCATGTTCTCCGGCGGTCATCTTTTCAACAGATTCGGCTACGAGGCCATACGACCCCTCGTCGATATGGTCGTACCATGCATGGTATGTCTCCTCGGGCGAGATCTGCTCAGTCAAACCGATGAGTCCGAGCATGGCCTCGTCTGCATACATTCTCGGGGGCTGCCCTTCGTCAAGCTCGAATGCCCAAAGTCCAATATTTGCTTTTGTAAGTATGTCCGCCGAGAGCGGAACCGCACCTAATTTATAGTCCATATAAGTTCTCCGTAATCAAGACATAAATTTTGCCATCACCGATTTAAGCTCTTCAACCTTTATCGGCTTTGCCACATGGTCGTTCATTCCGGCGGCTACGGATTTCTGTCTGTCCTCCTCAAAAGCATTTGCGGACAAGGCAATAATCGGAAGATCGGCGTCGGGATACATTTTTCTTATTTCGGCCGTTGCCTCATAGCCGTTCATAACCGGCATCTGGATATCCATCAAAATAAAATCGTAATAGTCGATTCCTTTTTCGCAAACCGCGTGTACGGCCTTCTCACCGTTCACAGCGGTTTCCACCGTCATTCCTTCATCCTCCAGAATATCCAGCGCGATTTCCCGGTTCAGTTCGTTGTCTTCTACAAGAAGAACCTTCTTCCCGTTAAAGTCTACGGAAATCATGTTCTGCTCCTGAATACTCTCCGCTTCGATATCTTCCTCCGACCTCAGCTTTAAAGGCACCGTCACAAAGAAAGTGGAGCCCTCGCCCCGCTTGCTCTTGCAGGTGATTTGTCCTCCCATCATTTCGGCGAGCTTCTTTGCCAGCGGCAGGCCGAGTCCCGTACCCTGAATGCCGCTCATAGTGGAATTTTCCTCTCTTGCAAATTCATCAAACATCTGCTTTTGAAATTCCTCGCTCATGCCTATGCCGTTGTCCTTCACCATAAAGCGGAAGACCCCGTATCCCGGCTTTGCGCTGTCTAGCTGCTCGCAGGATACATACACCTTGCCGTTGCCATCTGTATATTTTATGGCGTTTGAAACAAGGTTGATCATGATTCTGTCGACACGGGCAGTATCCGCACGGACAAATCTGTCGCGGATATTTTTTATCTCAAAGCTTAAATCAATATCCTTTGAATCCGCAAGATTTGCCATAACCGGCTGAATATTCATAAATATGTTTTCAATATCTGCGTTATCTTCATTTAAGGCAGCTTTTCCGCTTTCTATGCGGCTCATATCCAGAATGTCGTTTATCAAGGAGAGCAGCATATTTCCGGAAAGCTGGACTTTCTTGAGATTTTCCCGCACTCTTTCCGGGTTTTCCGCGTCTCTTATCGCCATATTTGTAAACCCGATAATGGCGTTCATAGGCGTGCGGATATCGTGGGACATGTTGAATAGAAAGTCCGTTTTGGCACGGCTTGCAGCCTTCGCCTGGTCAAGGGCTTCCATCTCGCGTTTGGTTTCGGCATCAACATTGTGGAAGCCTGCTATTACGTTGGTTTCCGGATGGATTTCATCTCTTACGAACTTTGCCTGGTAATATGTCTCCTCACCGTCAATCAGTGTCCTGAAGTTTACAAAATATACTCCGTCCTTATCTACGGCTGACCGCACAACATCGGGTCTTGTTGCCTTCCAGAAGGCCTCTCTGTCCTCGGGATGCATGATAGTTGAGGTAAGCTTTTCAAGCCGTTCTTTGAAATCGTTTATCATGGACCAGCCTTCAATGTGTTTTTCAAAAAGCGGGTCAAATCGATAATGGACCTCGTCAAATTTGTCAAATGACGTATAAACCACACAACCGAAGTCGTCGGAGAGCCCTGAAATAACCGCCGAGTCCATGGCCTGCTTTTCTTTTCTTGCAAGCTCGGCACGTATCTCTTCGTCCTTGTTTGAAAATCCCAGCGCAACCGACTCGGGGTTTTCTTCATCTCCGACCTTGACGAATTTCATTTCACAGTATTCTCCGGCAGTATTTCTGTACTGGGTCAGGAACGTTTTCTTGCCCGCCAGTTCATTTAAGATATTGTAAACCGAGCCGGCCTTTAACATCTGCGCTTTGTCTTCCGGATAAACCAGCTTGTCTACATACATCTTGAACGCATCGCTGTATTTGATTCCGCTTCTGAAAATCTCGCCGAACTGTGTCTCGGTCTGCTCATTCATGGTATACGGATCCAATTCATCCGTAGTCATGTCAATATAGTAAACAGAGGTATACTCGGATGCAAGAATCTCGATAATATCAATATTTCGCTGAAGCACACGCTCTTCTTCCTGTTTTGCCCGGAGCTCATCGTCCTTGTCGGCAAAACCAAGAGCTACAGCCGTAGGAGTGCCTTCTTCGTTGCCGACCTTGACAAACTTCATCTCGGAATAGTGTCCCTCAGCATTACGGTAGGTGGTCAGGAAAGTTTTCTTGCTGCGAAGTTCCTTCATGATATTTCCTATGGAACCGGCTTTGAGCATCATGGGCTTGTCCTCCGAGTAGACCAGCTTGTCTACATAGAGCCTGAAGGCTTCGGAGTAAGTAACGCCGCTTCTGAATACGGAGCCGAAAGTTGTCTCGGTTTCGGCATTCATGGTATAGGGATTGAGTCCGTCGGTGGTCAGGTCTATATAGTAAACGGAGGTGTACTCAGAGGCCAGAATTTCAATGATATCAAAGTTCATCTGCCGCTCCGCCTCAATCGCCTGTTCACGGCGGATCTGTTCGTCTTTTTCCGCAAAACCAAGGGCAACAGCAACAGGCTCATCGTTGTCGCCGCCGACCTTGACGAACTTCATTTCACAGTACTTATTGTCGGAATTTCTGTATGTTGTAAGGAAAGTCTTCTTGTTTGTAAGCTCTTCTTTGATATTTTCAGCAGAGCCCGCTTTGAGCATCATTGCCTTATCTTCGGGGAAAATAAGCTTATCCACGTAGAGCTTATATGCCTCGGAGTAAGTAATGCCGCTTCTGAAAACAGAGCCGAAGGACGTTTCCGTCTCCGCATTCATAGTGTAAGGATTAAGACCGTCAGTATTGAGGTCTATGTAATAAACGGAGGAATACTCTGACGCCAGGATTTCTATTATTTCCGTGTTGCGCTGACGCTCAACCTCAACCTGCTGCGCAGCTCTTATTTCCTCGTCCTTATCCGCAAAACCAAGGGCAACAGCAACAGGCTCATCTATGTCGCCGCCGACCTTGACGAACTTCATTTCGCTGTATCTGTTGTCAGCGCTTCTGTATGTCGTAAGGAACGTCTTCTTATTTGTAAGCTCTTTCCTGATATTTTCAACAGAGCCCGCTTTGAGCATCATGGGCTTGTCCTCCGAGAAGACCAGCTTGTCTACATAGAGTCTGAAGGCTTCGGAGTAAGTAATGCCGCTTCTGAATACGGAGCCGAAAGTTGTCTCGGTTTCGGCATTCATGGTATAGGGATTGAGTCCGTCGGTGGTCAGGTCTATATAGTAAACGGAGGTGTACTCAGAGGCCAGAATTTCAATGATATCAAAGTTCATCTGCCGCTCCGCCTCAATCGCCTGTTCACGGCGGATCTGTTCGTCTTTTTCCGCAAAACCAAGGGCAACAGCAACAGGCTCATCGTTGTCGCCGCCGACCTTGACGAACTTCATTTCACAGTACTTATTGTCGGAATTTCTGTATGTTGTAAGGAAAGTCTTCTTGTTTGTAAGCTCTTCTTTGATATTTTCAGCAGAGCCCGCTTTGAGCATCATTGCCTTATCTTCGGGGAAAATAAGCTTATCCACGTAGAGCTTATATGCCTCGGAGTAAGTAATGCCGCTTCTGAAAACAGAGCCGAAGGACGTTTCCGTCTCCGCATTCATAGTGTAAGGATTAAGACCGTCCGTATTAAGATCTATGTAATAAACGGAGGAATACTCCGATGCCAAAATTTCTATTATTTCCGTGTTGCGCTGACGCTCAACCTCAGCTTCCATTTTGCTGCGGATTTCCTCATCCTTTACGGCAAATCCCACGACGATATTCAGCGTGTCTGTCCGGTCATCGGCGTGAACACACTTCATTTCACAGTACTGGTCCTTATCATTCAGATAAATGAATGTAAAATACTGCTTTTCCGCAAGCTGCTTTCTGATATAATCCCGGGAAAGTGCCCTCATAAGATTTTTCCTGTCCGAGGCGGCGCAGGCATATTTGGCATAAACGTCAACAGCCTGGGTATAACTCATATCGTTAAATGCTGTTTCCCCGAACTTGCCCGAAATTCTGCCGCTGTTTGCATATGGCATCAGAATATTTTCGTCGACATTGGCAAAATATATGGAAGAATATTCCGAAGAAAGAGCCCTGACGACAGCGTTGTACCGCTGCTGCTCAACAGCTCTTTGCTTTTCGGTTCGGATTTCGTCGTCCTTTTCGGCAAAGCCCAGGGCTACGGCGACGGGTTCATCGTATTCGCCTCCCACCTTAACAAACTTCATTTCAGAATATTTATTGTCTGAATTTCGATATGTAGTCAGGAAGGTTTTCTGAGAACGAAGTTCCTTGCGGATATTTTCAATCGAGCCGGCATCAAGCATCATTGCCTTATCTTCCGGGTATATCAGTTTTTCCACATAAAGCTTAAATGCTTCGGAATAAGTGATGCCGCTGTTGAATATCTGTCCGAATTCCGATTCTGTTTCGGCATTCATCGTATACGGATTAAGCTCGTCTGTTGTAAGGTCAATATAATAAACCGACGAATACTCGGAGGCAAGTATCTCGATTATTTCAAGGTTTCTTCTGAGTGTTTCCTCGTTTCTCGCAGACTGTCTGGTTTCTTCATCTACATCCTGAAAGCCCACGGCGGCATGGTCATCGTCCTCACCTCTTAGGACAAACAGCTTGCAATATCTTTCATGTCCCTTGCTGGTATCTGTATATACAACCGTGCGCTCAGGCATATTCTTTATGCTCTCGCGGATTGCAGATAGGTCCGTAATAAAATTGATTTTTTCCCTATCCTCCGGAAGAACCCCTTTTTCAATGTAATGCTTTGAGACTTCCGTATAGTCGTTTCCCTGTGGATATTCTCCTCTGAGGTATCCTTTCTGATGAATAATGCGCCAGGAATTGTTGTTAAGGTCAACATAGTAAGCAGATTCAAACGTACTTAGAAAATATCTGGCAACAATCTGGTTCTGTATGGATTCTGCATCCGAAATATTTTTATACATCAAAGTACCTCCGATAAAATTATAGATTATCTAAAACTTAAATATGTAAATCTGTCTTGACAATTTCTATACGGGCAAAAATACCCTTAATAAATCTTTATTTCATTAACAATCAAGATGATAAGCGCAATATCATGGCCCGATATATTAACGTTGTCATCATAAAATGAATATGGCAGGCATTCTTCACCCGGGCTGACTCGAATCGTCTCTTCACAGCAACTATCCGGCAGGATTTCGTTCTTCGGCTTCTTCTCAAAGATACGCTCTGCCGCGCAAGATATACTGCGGCAAAGAAGGAGAAAGCACACATGGCTGCAGCATATATATTTTCGCAGAAAGTTTACGCTTCATTCGCAATGCCCGTTTCTGTCGATTCTTATTGCAATTTATTTTACAGGCAATGCGCAAAAAGCACACCATATCCGTTAAAAGACATAGTGCACCCGTGCAATTATATTTGGCTTGTCAGCTCTTTGAAAAGTGCAGGCAAAAACGGCATAATTAATCTGTCTGTCTGTCTGTCTGTCTGAGAGTAGTGCCGAAAATCATAGTTGTCAAGCCTCCAGCTTAAATTCTTCAATCATTTTATAGAATGGTGATTCGTCTTTTTTTGCGGTGATTTCCCGTATATCCCGCTCAATTTGTTCATCTATCACAGAGCTCATAAAAACAGCTTCTATATTCCCGTCAGCTTCATCGACCATAATGCATCTGGTCAACACCCAATGGGCTATGCCGTCAACTCCTGTCATCTGGTAAATGTAGGCCTCTTCTGTTTTTCCGCTTTGATGCGCTTTTATCAGTCCTTCCCTGCCGAAAAGAGTGATGAAAGTATTCCGTATTTTTTCATCCGGAATAGCCGCAGCAGTAAGCTCAATGAATGTATTATACCTCCCCGAAGTTTTGACACCCTCTGCCGGGAAGCACTCCCACTCAACAAGATGGTAGGTTTCATCGGTCAGATCTACGCTTACAATGAACGGATACTGTTTTTGTATCGCGGTACTGAGCAAATGCAAATCCTTTTCAAGCTGCTCCGATCTGAGGGCTTGTTTGGCATATATCTTTCCTCTCCGGTCATATCCCAGGATTTGAAGCATGGTGTCATTATCCGGTATATTTATTCCTAGTGAGGAATGCTGCGAAATCAGCATATAAGCTGAAGATGCCAGTATTTTGAATATTTTAGCAATGTCTCCGGCAACCATGTCACCGTCACGCTGTGCTTCCAGAAAAGCGGTTTTAAGATGGCTGCTGAGCAAGGAATTCCTCACTGTTTCATATGCCGATGCCGGAAAGTCCACGTCATTTAACATGCGATTGTACAGCTTGAACATGACAGGATTGCGCCGATAAAGTTCTTTTACCCGATTCAGGTAGATGCAGAAAATTTGATACGGATTTTCATACTCGACGCCTTCATATATTGATGCGAGATTGCATTTTTCTATAACCGCTAGAAGCAGTCTGTCCTTGCTCTCAAAATATTTTCCAATCAAGCCGCCGGATACACCGGCAGCCGCAGCTATTGATCTGATTGTTGCCCCGCTATAGCCCATTTCCGAAAATTCACGGGCAGCAGCATCCAAAATGGCAGTCATGGATTTCTCTTTTGATATCTCTTTTTTTGTCGGCATACGGTATATCCTCCCTTTGTCGATAAAATGGTAGACAATTGAAAACTATAGGAGTGTTTACCATTATAAAACACATTTAAGCTAGCGTAAACAACATTTTATAATAAATGTTGTTTACGCTATACGGCATTCATATAGTGTAGAAGTAAATTCCGGTCCATTCTTATTATATATTTTCACATAAGGTTCCATGCATGCGCGCTAAATGAACAACATCGGCATTAAAAAGCCGATGTTGTTCATTTAGTGTTGAGTTCACGGTTATGTGCATTTATGTCCGAAATCTGTGCTCCGGAGTAACAATCACTCCGGGATTATCGGCTTTTTTCACTCTAATCTGTATATCCTCACTCCATCATATTTTCTAAGCAACTTGAGCATTTCGAGCATGGGGAATCTGTCCTTTTCCCTGTCAGTTTCATCCAGCTCCTCGTATGGCACCATGTCCTTGTGAATCCGCTTCAGCTCACGTTCATCTTTGTCCTTTGCCAGTCCGTAAGTCCATCCCATATCCCGGTGTTCTTCGCACCACCGATCGTGCTCCAACCGTCCGATCAGCTCCAGTTCTTCCGAAGTGAAATCCTCCAGTTCCGGAAAATCCACGGGACGGTCCGTGTAGAAAGCACCGATTTTATTTAGATACACGTCGAAGCTTTTGGCCTGATTGATATTTGAAAGCTTATATTCCAAAGACAGTTCTTTGAAGGCCTGCTC
>R05__coassemble_333_pt1 | contig 24256 bp, 17 predicted proteins | sample R05__metabat2_high_PE_014 | metagenome-assembled genome bin R05
GGTTTGATCCGCGGCCGAGGTATCATGAAGACGGAAGGGAATACGGTTTTTCGTATGCCGGATATGAGATAAAATTCACCGCAGAAGGAAATAAAATAAAAGTAAAGGACATCTCATCAAATTGAGATGTCCTTTTCTTCAGGCTTACCTTTGACAAGGTTGTCAAGCAAAATCCAGGTGTACATTAGAAGCATCATTGCTACGCCGGCAAAGAAAAGCTGTTCACCGATGTATCTTTCATCTGCCAGGTTCATAATACAGGATGACGCACCTGTCATGGAAAAGAAAAGCGAGCGCCATACATTCGGAATTTTAAACGCAAAACCGGCAAGGCGGAAAAATGCAAACATTGCAGAAATGATGGCATAAAGCTCAACAATGTAATCCCAGGAAACCGGATTGATGGAATTTTCTTTATAAAGCGCCACGAGCCATATTGCCATAAACAGAATCGGAACAAAGGATAAAAATGCGGCGAAGTCCTGATTGAAGACTGCCGGACGGTTGGCCGATGTCAGCGATAAACCGAAACAAATGCCGGAAAGAATGCCCATGACAGCTACAACGCGGAGGAAGTTGGCGTTCTTGTCAATTTCGCACTGCATTAAAAGAGCAATACCCGCGAGAACAACAAAACCGGAAATACACCATCTGATAATTTTAAATAACTTGCCGTCGTTTTTGAATGCTGTGCAGAAATCATTTGGCATGTAATAAAGTTTATCCTGATACTGCTTTATAAAGCGCAGATAGAAGAACGCGCTCAAAGCCAAAAGGACAATAACGGCACCGTTCCAGAAACTGCTGTCGACAAGAGACTCATCGTTGTAAGCAATCATAAGCTGCATCCAGCGGACAAAAATACCAAAGGCGCCGAGGCAGATGACATAGCAGCAGACTTCAAGTGTTTTTGAATCTTTTTTCAACTTTGAAAAGACGTCCTTTCATATGTGATAAATCTGTAGGAAATGTTGTCCTCCTCGAGAAGCACACCGGGATCTGTGATCTCGAAGTTAATGTCCTCATCCAGATTGGGAAAGAACCTGGATGATTCAGGCCGGCAGTCGAGCTTTGTTATATAGATTCTGTCAAGATACGGAAAAAACTGCTCAAATATACTTGCCCCGCCTATAACAAAACATCGCTCATATGAAGAGGCCATGCAAAGGGCTTCTTCGGTGGAATGTGCGACATAAGCACCGTCAATGTCAATGTCCTGCCGTGTAACGACAATGTTCACACGGTTTTTCAAGGGTCTGCCGCCGGGGAAGTCCTCAAGTGTTTTTCTGCCGACTATTACCGCCGCGCCGTCCGTTAATGATTTAAAATGAGCACGGTCTGCTTTGAGAACGACGGGCTGAGTGCCGCCGTCTCCTATTCCCCAATCGGAATACACCGCTACTATTGCATCCATGTTATCACTCCGCTACGGGAATCTTCTTATCGAAGGCCGCATATTCGTAATTCTCTATTTTGAAGCTGTCGCGCGTGAATGCATAAAAATCCGTAATGGTGTCATCGATTATGAATTTAGGTGCATCTTTCGGCTGGTTGCTGATAATTTCTTCGACCATTTGGACATGACGGTCATAGATATGCGCATCGGAAATGACGTGGACAAATTCGCCGGGCTGCAAGCCGGAAACCTGAGCCATCATCATGGTGAGGACGCTGTACTGAACGACATTCCAGTTGTTGGCGGCAAGCATATCCTGTGAACGCTGGTTCAAAATAGCGTTGAGTTTGTTTCCTGTCACATTGAAAGTCATGGAATATGCACAGGGATAAAGATGCATTTCGCTTAAGTCTGCAAAATTATATATGTTGGTCATTATCCTTCTGGAGGCAGGGTTGTTTTTGAGGTCATAAAGAACTCTGTCGACCTGGTCCATATCACCTTCGGGATAGTGATGCTTGATTCCAAGCTGGTATCCGTAAGCTTTACCTATTGAGCCGGTTTCGTCCGCCCATGCATCCCACACCCTGGCACGAAGATCGTTTACGTTGTTGCTCTTAGCCTGCCAAATCCACAAAAGTTCATCAATTGCACTTTTCCAGTATGTTCGGCGGATGGTAAGAATGGGAAATTCTTCGGACAGGTCATAGCGGTTAACAATACCAAAACGCTTTACTGTATGCGCAGGTGTTCCGTCTTCCCATTTTGGACGGACATTTAAGTCTGTGTCCCATATGCCGTTGTCTATAATATCCCTGCAGTTTTGAATAAAAATTTCGTCAGCTTTGCTCATGATACCCTCCGGCGGATTTATTAGAAGATATTTTAACACGTACATCTGATAATGTCTAATTACAATGCAATTTTTTTGCTTGAAAAACTATTGACAAACAAAAAGAGATTTGCTAATATAATCAAGCCGTGGCCATGTAGTTCAGCTGGTTAGAACGCCGGCCTGTCACGCCGGAGGTCGAGGGTTCAAGTCCCTTCGTGGTCGCCAAAAGCTCCTCCATAAGAGGAGCTTTTTTATTTGCTGATATAGCTCAGTAGGTAGAGCGCATCCTTGGTAAGGATGAGGTCGCCAGTTCGAATCTGGCTATCAGCTTTGAATATTTAAGCCTTAAAATCGCTTGATTTTGAGGCTTTTTGTTTTACTTTGCCTTGATAGTCCAGTCTCATGCCGCATGACCGCAAGAAAATAATCAATTAATGATTGAAGCAAACTCCTAAAATTGGTAGAATTAAATATAATATAGAACATTTGGGGACAAGTGCATGTCATCTGAAAAGAAAAAAATATCAAAATACAGGACTATAGCGCAGATTTTAATTGTAGCTGTGGCTGTCATACTCATAATCATATCTTTAAGCAATGCAATAAAAAAGTCTGTCTACAGCGAAAGACAGAAAATGTTGTCGCTTGTAACATCTACTGCTGCGGAAGTTGTTGATGAGAATATGGCGATGGAATGGAATTATGTCGATATATTAAGTTCTGTTGTAACCGACGCGCTTAAGAAAGAGCCTGATCTGGAAACGGCTCTTGCCTCTGTAAGTGAGTCATATGATTTTGACAGTGAATATTTCTATCTTGTAGATGAAAGCGGCAAATACTTTTCATCGGACGGCGCATATGGAAAACTTGCGGATTTGGCTCACTATACGTCAAACGTCTCAGACAATGAGGAGTTTCTTTCCACGCTGCCGCATCTGGATCAAAACAAAACATATATGATTTTTTCAAAAAGATTAGATGCGCCGATACATGTAGTTTCAGAACGAGGAGAGACCGAAATAACTTATTTCTCATATGCGCACGATCTTTCCGAACTGAAAGAAAAACTCGATAATCTGTTCCCGGGGGCAATAAATATTTTTATCTGCGATGAAACAGGCGCAATGCTCTATAAGGAATTTGGAATAAAATTACTGATAGAAGGCTATAATATTTATCCGAAATTTTCAATCTGCGAGCTTCCGTTCAACGAAGATCCGGATGAACTGGTGCAAAAGGTAAAAGACGGCAAAGATATAGCTGTTGAAATGATTATAAACGACAAAAACTATTACTTTTGCTCATCACGCCTTGAGACAGCTGACTGGACGATTGTAATTATAGCGCAGAGTGAATATCTTGGAGACATAACAAGCAGTTCTTTCGGCAGCATCATATTTTATATATCCTGTGTTGTGTTTATACTTGGCCTGCTTTGCATATACGTATTTTACGCAACCATGAAAAACAAAATAACAGCTCAACGGCTGGAAGAATCACAGGAAGTTGCCGAGGCTATGAGCGAGGCGTCGCGCGCAAAGACAGACTTCTTGTCCAACATGAGCCATGACATCCGTACCCCGATAAACGGGATAATGGGAATGACGGCAATCGCGAAAAAATCTGATGACATGTCACGAGTAAAGGATTGTCTTGATAAAATTGATGGAGCATCAAGACATCTGCTCTCGCTTATAAATGATGTTCTGGATATGTCAAGAATAGAAAAAGGCAGGACAGAAATAACGGCGGTGCCGGCTGACATACGGGTAATATGCGATAATTGCTGCAGCATTCTTAACGGACAGCTTGAATCACGTGATATCGAATTTACGGTGGAGAAGGAATGCGAGCATACAGCAGTTATGGCAGATGAGCTGCACCTTCGCCAGATACTTATAAATATCCTTGGAAACGCTGTTAAATTCACTAAAGACGGCGGGAAAATCTGGTTCAGATGCAAGGAGAAATCATGTGATGAAAGCAATGTCACATATGATTTCGAGGTCGAAGATACGGGAATAGGCATGTCAGAGGAATTCATCGGGCATATATTTGAAGCATTTGCTCAGGAGGCCGGCGGAGACAGAACACAATACAAAGGGACAGGTCTCGGAATGTCAATATCCAAAGAACTCACCGGGCTTATGGGAGGAACAATAGCGGTCGAAAGCCGTGAGAACGAGGGCAGCAAATTCACGGTTACCATTCCGTTTGCACGTGACTTTGAGGATAGAACCGAGAAGATTGTCAACGTAAGCGGGCACGGAATTAAAGGTGTAAAAATACTTCTAGCGGATGACAATGATCTTAACCGTGAAATAGCAACCGAACTTCTTGAAGAAGCCGGGGCAACGGTAGATGTTTCAATCAACGGAGTGGAGACACTTTTGAAATTCCGTGACAGTGTACCGGGGACATATGATGTTATCCTTATGGATATTATGATGCCGAAGATGAACGGGCTGGAAGCTACAAGGGCAATAAGAGCGCTTGACCGTGAAGATGCAAAAAGTATCACGATAATTGCGATGACGGCAAATGCCTTTGACGAAGATGTAAAAGCAAGCCACGAGGCGGGTATGAATGAGCATCTCAGCAAGCCATTAAATATAAGTGAGGTTATAAAGGCTATAGCTTCTTATATGTAGAAGGGAGATTCAAATATGAAAAGAATACTGGCACTTCTTTTATGCATAATTGCAGTATTTTCCCTTGTGGCATGCTCCGGAACAGAAAATGTGAGAAGTGTAAAACAGGATGATTCACCGGTTACAATTCTTGTTACAGAAGGAAACGGGGAACAATTTTTTACTAAGCTGGCAGATTCTGTTAAGTCGGATCTCGATATAGATGTCGAATTTATATACGAGACGAGTGCAGACCCGACAGACCAGCTCAGAATGGACTTTAAGTACAATAATGTGCAGGCGGATATTGTGTTTACATCAGCCAAGGTAAACGATGAATATCTTAAGGACTCCTGCGTCGATCTGATGACGCATTCGCATATAACATCGGCATTTACATACGCTAAGGTCAAAGAGTGTACGGCAGATGACGGCGGGGTATACCAGCTGCCGTTTTCAACAAAGCTTATAGGCATTACATACAATGAAACACTGCTTAACGAGCTCGGATATGATGTGCCCCAAACGTTTGACGACATGCTCGAGCTCAAAAAAGTATGCGATGAAAAAGGCATAAAATTTGCCGTGACCGACTATAGGCTGACAGGACATGCCTTCAATTACCTTTTTCATACAATGGGTGCGCAGTGGATCTCAACGATTGACGGAACAAAATGGATTGAAGGATATATCAATGGAGAAGAAAACGTCGATGCTTTCAAGGAGCAGTGCACATATTTCAAAGAGTGGGTAGAAAACGGACTGTTTGGCAATGTGAATGTAGATGCAGATTATAAGGACTGGCAGAACGCAGGGGCAACAAACGAATTCCGGAAGACAAGAGCACTTTTCTGCTTTGCAATACTTAATTATACCGATGGCTATAAAGGTCCTCAATATGACGATGACGGAAATGAGACCGGCGTAATGCTGGACGATGTCCATAAGACAATGCCGTGGATCAGCCGTGACGGGTCAAACAACTGCTTTACCTACTACGACAACAGCTGGGTTATGCTAAACAAAGACCTTCTGGCTGAGGACAAAGCAGATAAACTCGATAAAGCCCTTCAGATACTTGAATACATGACTGACGGAAGCTTTGTCGAGTACACAATGTCTCTCGGTCAGGACATATATATGTCATTGAATGATTTTGAAATAGGAGAAGACAGGTTTTATTCGGATTTTGCCGAAGAGATAAAGTCCGGCTTCGTTCAGCCCTGGTATTACAACTACTTTGACATAGATACAATTGTAAATACCGGTACAGAAATAGCATCGTATATTCTCACATCTACACTCAGTGAAGACGAGCTGCAGGAAAAGGCAAAGGGATGCAATTATGCGGTTAATTTCGATGCCAGCTTTGACAGTATCTTTGAGGTCCTTGACAATAATAATAATAATAATAAGCCGGATTCCGGCGAGACGGCTATCGGCACAATAGAGGAGACGCTCAACTACGAAGATACCGCGAAGCTTACATGCATAGCGGGAGCTATGAATCTACAGAAGACACTTAACGAAAACGGAGTAGATGCAACTGTGCAGGCGGCTTTGCTCCCATGCATAGAGAAGGCTGAAGATATGCAGCCGTGGAGAGAAGTTGCGGTAGCGGATTCGGTGCTTTATCCTCAGCAGCTGACAATGGCACTTGTGCACATTGGGATACCGAAGCAGAGCGCAGATGTCACAGGCATATTTATGACGGGAGCCGAAATCAAAGAAATAATGGAAAGGAAATTTAATCCTGATTGCTATTTCGATGAAGGTGTGTACGACGATGAAAATTATGGACCGTATGCATATGTTGTTGTCACAAAAGGCGGTATTGAACTTGACGATGACACGGAATATCTTGTATCCGTTCCGGAAAAAGCGCTTGAGCTGGATGTATATAACAAATTTGCCGACGCCGGAAAGGTAATAACAGACAAAACGGGAAACAAGCTTACAGCAAATACGTCTCTCGGATATCAACTGTACTTCGAAAAAAATCCTACAGTAAACAGCGAAAATATAAACTGGGATTAAGAACAGCAAATATAATAAAAAGCTCTGAGAAAAATCTCGGAGCTTTTTTTATTGGTGTATAGGAGAAAGCAGATTACTGTCTGGTGTATTTAATTGAAAGCATTGTGATATCGTCAAACTGAGGAGCATCACCGACGAACCTGTCAATATCCTCTCGGAGAAGACGGCATTTGTTTTCGCATGTTGCATCGGAGATGGAGCTTAGTGCAGATTTGAGCCTATCTTCTCCATACAGTTCATTTGATAAATCGGTTGCTTCCGTGACACCGTCAGTGTATATAAAAATCTCATCGCCCGGTTTAAGTGAAACCTCAAAGCATTTATACTTTATACCGTCTATGCCGCCGAGCACGAAACCAGGGCGGTTATTTTTTAAATATTCAAAATTGTTGTTTTGACGGATAAGCGGAGGATTATGACCCGCATTGGCATATTGTACAATGCCGGTGTCAGTGTCGAGCATACCAAGCCAGCAGGTGACGAACATACCGGAATCGTTATTTTGGCAGAGCTCTTCATTTACATTTGAGAGTATCTCATTAACACACATGCCTGCATTGGCAAAATTTTTAATAAGAGTTTTAGCCCTCATCATAAATAGTGCGGCCGGAATGCCTTTACCCGAGACGTCAGCGACGCAGAAACAAAGTTTGTTGTTGCTTAAGAGTTCAAAATCGTAAAAATCACCACCAACCTCCTTGGCGGGGTCCATGGAAGCGTATATTTCAAAATCCGTTCTGTCAGGATATGGCGGGAAAATCATGGGAAGAGATGAACGCTGAATGGTTTTTGCATACTCAAGTTCCGAGTTGATTCGCTCAACTTCTTTTCTTGTGCTTTCTTTTAATGCTTCAACGGTTGTATTTATACTGTCTGAAAGTGAATCAAATTCGCTTGTGCCGCGCACATTAACTTCAACATCAAGATTGCCGTCGGCAATATCGGCGAGAGAATCAGCCATTGCACTTATATTTTTGACAACTTTCTTTTTGAGCATGACATATATCATTTGGAAGACAGATCCAAAACCAAGAAACTCGAGGAAGTTTGTCACTCTTACAGTACGCTGCAGTGAACTGAGTGTTTCCGATCTGGGAAGAGCAGCAAAAATATAGTAGCCTTCAACGCTTGTTCCCATAAGATCATAATCCTGATCTTTAATATTATGACTGAACCGGACACCGTCAACATGAGCTTCAAGGTCTTCTATGGTAATACCGTACTGATCAAGACTGCTTCCGAGTGTATATGAATATGGAGAAGAAACAATTTTGCCGTCTTCGTTTATGATAAGGATGTATCCGGTTTCACCAACATGCAGATTGGTTGTGAAGTCACAGACAATATCGTCGATTTCATCTCTGAATCTTTCGGAATCGAAGCCAATCTGTATAAAGCCTCCGTCAGACACTTTATATCCGCAGTATTTGCGCCAGATGCTTTCATCATAACTTATAGGCTGATACGTTTGGGCATAATAATCGTTTTCACCGCGCAGTATTGAAAGAAATTCGGAGCTTTGTTCACCGGAGGCCATATCAAAGCCGATAAAATCTGTGTTGGTTGAACAGGTTATAATGCCGTTGGAATCGATTTTGGACACTTCGGAAAGGCCGCAGGTTATCCTGAAATATTCAAGAAGCGCTCTGTCAGGGTCCTGCTTTGTAAAATCTATACCGACACCGGAGAAAAAGGTATCTGCACCTTCGCTCTTTACGTAATCCTTCATCAGATCATAGTCGGTTGCAACAAGCTCAGCGATGTTAAGAATGTTGTCACTTGTTGTGTCAAGAATATCCTGCCGTATATCTGCGACATTTATCGAAAGCATTTTATCGGCATTACTCTCAGCAGTCTGAGTTTCAAATGCAGCAAGAGCCAGAGATGTGATGATATATATTATAAGGAAAAGCAGCAGAAGCGTGTTTCTGAAATAAATTGTTATTTTTTGGCTTTTATGTTTTTTCATAATTCACATGATCCTCGAAAATGAACACAAGTCATAAAAGGAGAATGTGCACCTCATTTCCCTTCAAGATTCGGTTGCAAGAACTCTCCCGGCCATTTCGTTCGTGCCGAGAATCCAGACAATATCTCCGGATGAAAGTTCGGTGTTTATGTCCGGATGTGCTATAGGAAGATTATCACGCTGAAGACCGAGAATAATGCAGTCATAATTTTCGCGGAGAGAACTGTTCTTTATGGTTTTAGCGTTGAATGGGCTGTCTTTGTCAATAATCAGGGCAAAATCATAAAGATAGCTTTCCTCGGAAACTTGTGAAGCGATAAATTCTTTGAGAGTAGGAACGGCGTCGGCGGTAAGCTTAAGCCCGGCTTTCATACTCTTGATTGCATCTTCATCACCTATAATATATACGGAATCGCCGTTTCTTACAATATCACTTGCCGCGGGAATCAGTATATCGGCATCTTCGGAAGCTTTATGAACGCTGCGTGTAATTTTAATTACATTTACGCCGAAGCTCTTGCCCCAGGAAAGGGAATCAAGATCACTTTCGCTGCCGTCATACACAAAAGAAAGAACAAAAAGCTTGCTGTCAAGCCAATCACCGGTCTTTTCACCGCCGGCATAATCGAGGAGCCGCCTTTCGTTAAAATTGGCAAGGAACTTTGCTTCCACATATAGAAATCTCGAAGCAAAAAAGCCTGATTTGCTGACAAGAAACACAAGTAAAGCAATCAGAACAATTATCCAGATGCCTGAAGCGCCGGTAAGGACTTCCAAAGGAGCATAGGCAAAGATGGAGATCAGTATAATTCTTATCGCACTCAGTGCCATCAGCGGAAGCCGGTTGACGTCGGATTTCATCCAGAGAGTGGTATATTCACTGTATTTTGTGTCAAGCATAGGCTTTACAAATACTGCTATTGCAAAAAATATGACAGCAAGAGAAATTGAAGCGCTCAATGTGCTGCCAAGACCGACTTTTAAAAGAAGCGGATATAAAAGGCTCTGACCCAATATTCCGATGCCGGCCATAATTACACTGTATAAAAGGGTAACTTTGACGTATCTTCCGATAAACGCAGCCCAGTCGCTTTCTTGCGTCGTGCTTTTTGAGCTGGCGTTATCAAGGGAATCCAGCTTTTCGGCAGCTTTGGCTGGAAGAATATTTACAACAAGTGAGTGTATCTTATCTCCGTTTTTGATAAAGAAGGGAGTTGTTAATGTGGTAATAACAGAGACCGAGACGATGACCGGATAAATATAGTCGGCAATAACACCGAGCGACAGGCCAAGAGAAGCAATAATAAATGCAAATTCGCCTATTTGTGCAAGCGAGCAGCCGCAGTGAATTGCATTTTTAAGTGAATTGCCGGAGAACAAAACACCTAAAGAAGAGAAGAAAAGTTTTCCGATGACCGCAACGACAGAAATAATCAGTATAGGAACAATATACTTGACAATCATGGAGGGGTCTATCATCATTCCGACAGAAAGGAAAAAGACTGCACCGAAAAGGTCCTTTACCGGAGAGATTAGGTGCTCTACCCGCTCGGCATGAACAGTACCGGCAATAAGAGATCCCGCAAGAAAAGCACCGAGCGCCGAAGAAAATCCGAGAGCATCGGCAAGAAGGACCATGGCAAAGCAAAGACCGAGGGATACCAGAAGGAGATTCTCGTCATTTATTATGCCCGATGCCTTGGAAAGGAATGTCGGAAGAAGATATATTCCAAAAATCAGCCAGAGAGCAAGATATAAAACAAGCATACCGAGCTTGCCGGCAAGGGCAAGGCCCGAAATGTTCTGACTTACAGATACGGTAGAGAGTATAATCATCATAAAAATTCCGGCAATATCTTCAATTACAAGCGTGCCGAACACTAAAGATGCAAAACTCTCTTTTCTGACACCAAGCTCATCAAAAGCCTTGATAATAATAGTGGTTGAACTCATTGAGAGCATCCCGCCGAGGAATACGGAATCCATTGCACTCCATCCCATAAGCTGCCCGACACAGTAGCCGAGGACAAGCATACCGAGAATTTCGGTCATTGCGGTTATAATTCCGGTGACTCCGACTTCGGCGAGCTTGTGCAGATTGAACTCGAGGCCGAGTGAAAACATAAGAATAATTATTCCTATTTCACTCCAGGTGTCAACAGATGCCTTGTCTACAACATTGAAGAAAAAAGGCATGTAAGGACTTATAAGGAAGCCGGCAAGTATATAACCGAGCACTGTCGGCTGATTTATTTTCTTAAAAATTAAAGTTACGACTCCTGCGGTTAAAAGCATAACCGCAAGATCTGCAATCAAATCGGGAAGATGCATGAAAAACTCCTAAGACAAATATTAGATACAGTATACAGCATTTTGCGGGAAAAGTTGTAAATAAACCATAAAAGAAGCAGCGGAGAAATTCCAAAGATTGAAATTTTTTCGCTGTCAAATTAAAATGAATACAAAATATCTAAACATGGAAGAGCCGTATGACAAATAAGAAAACAAAAGAGCTATTTGAAAACAAAAAACTATGGATGCCGGACATGTATGCCGACGGCATCAAAAGAGGCGGAGCCAAAACCTTTGCCATTTATCAATGCGCAGACGGAACGAGACAAAACATATCATATAATGAGATAGCGGACCAAGCTGACAGGCTCCTTGAAAATATGCAGGAGGCCGGCCTTGTCAAGGGTGACCGCGTTGCCGTTATATCTTCGCTCAAACCATGGTGGTACAGCCTTTGTTATGCATGCTTAAAAGGCGGATATATTATGGTTTGCATCGACCCCGGCATTCCCGCAAAACAGACCCAGGGCATGATTTTGGAAACAGGATGCCGCGCAGTATTCACAACGCTCAAGACTGTAAAGCTCCCTACAGAGCTCGAAGGAAGAATCCCGGTATACTCAATAGAAAAAGAATTTCCCTCGCTAAACGGAACAGATAAAGTCGATGTGCTGCTGCCCGCACCTGATGCAATGCCTGAGGACACGTTCTTTGTGCTCTTTTCTTCCGGAACAACAGGGGAAAGAAGGAAAGCGGTTTTGCTGAAGCATGAAACCGTAACAATCGGGATCGAATACGGCATGAGCCGGGATGCCGGAGTTTATAGGAACAAGAGCGCATATACACCGAGAGATCGGGACCTTATGCTCTTCCCGCCTTATCACATAGCGGGACTCCTTTGCGCGACATACGATATTTACTGCAATACTGAGGTTATAATGCTTGAGAGGCTTACCCCGAACGCACTCGTCGGAGTGCTGCAGGAGCTGAAACCGGACAACATATGCACCGTGCCTTCCATGCTTACATCGCTGTACAAGAAAATAACAGCAACGTATTCAAAGAGTATATTTACAAAATGTATAGTGAACGCGCTCTTGTCACTGAGCGGATTTTTGAGGAAAATATTCGGCATAAAGGCCGGCAGAGTGCTTTTAAAATTTCTGAATAAAAAAGCATTCGGCGGCAACATGAAAGGATTCATGATAGGAGCCTCACCGTGTGATGAGGCAACGAACAGATTTTTCCTTGATATGGGGATAGATGTTTCAATGGCATACGGGCTCACAGAGCTTGGCGCACCGCTTGCTGTCACCGGGCAGGGGTACTATCCGGGAACAACAGGGAGGGTTCTCCGTCATACGCCGCTCATGGATATCCGCACGGTAAACAAAGATGAGGAAGGCAGGGGCGAGGTGGAAATCCTTTCACCGATGAGGATGATATCCTACCTGCAACAGCAAGACATGGAAGGCTGTTTTACAGATGACGGATATTTCAAATCGGGTGACCTCGGCTATTTTGACAGAAATGACTGTCTTGTAATATGCGGAAGGATAAAGGAATGTATAGTCCTGAGAAACGGGGAAAAACTTCTGCCGGAAGAAATTGAGAACAAGTACCGCGATATAGACGCAGTGAGCGATCTTTCGGTGTTCAAGGTTCCGGGCGAGAACGGCTGCGACGCATTCGCGATTGCTGTTATAAAGGACAAATCAAGACCCCTTCCGGATGAATCGATATCACTGAGGATTTATGAAAGAGCGGACTTGCTTCCGCCGATGTACAGGCCCAGCGATGTTTTTGTGTTAAAGGAATTCCCGCTTTCATCTTCCCATAAAGTGCAGCGTTTCCGCCTTACCGAAATGGCAGCTGCAGGAAGGACTGCCCCGGTAACAGAGGCGTCTATGAGAATAATGGACGAGGATGAACTCACAGCACAGCTGAGACTTATGCTTGAAAATGCAGGAGGGCCTCAGTGGAAAACAGCGGAACTTACGGAAGGACTTCTTCTCGGACTTGATTCCCTTCAGGCGATAGATCTTTTTGTCGCAATACAGGAAAAATGGGGCATAGACATGTTCCAGCTCACAAGTCAGCCGGAAACATTTGGGGCGCTTTACGATGCGGTAAAGAACTTCAGCGAAGTCGACAAGGAGGAAAAGGAAGAAATTGACTTTTCAAAATACCCGCTGCCGATCTCAAGTGCAGACAGAGTGGTTTTCGGAAGCATAGAAAAGCTCGCAAAAAACATCTGGCATGTCAAGGGGAGCGGAGAAGAAAATTTACCGGACAATACCAACTTTATTATATGTACAAACCACAGGACAGTTCTGGACCCGAGCTTTATATGCTCGTGCCTGCCTAAAAATGTAGCCGAAAAAACATGCATTGTAGGTAAGTCGGACCTCGTAAATGATTCCATGCTGAAAAAGTTCGTCCTTACACATAATATTATTCCGATTGACAGACGCGGAAACTCCATGAAGACCCTGGACAGATGCAGAGAACTTCTACTTGAGGGATGGAATGTCTTGATATTCCCCGAAGGGACAAACTTTGAAAACAATACAAACATGTTTACGCTTAAAGAAGGGGCGGCAAGGCTGGCCGTTTCAACGGGAAGACCGATAGTTCCGGGGAGCGTTTCCGGAATAGCGCATGTTGATGCGGAAATGTCGGCATTCAAACTTCCTCCGACAAAGTCAAAGGTAAGAATAAAATTCGGAAAACCGATTTATCCGGAAGGTATGACACCTTCGGAACTCAACGAAAAGCTGAGAGAAGAAATAGAAAAAATTATGTAATTTACCGTATACTGAGATTTATGTGAAATAATCAAAAAAGGGAACAGGCAGAAGCGCCTGTTCCCTTTTTATCCGAAAACAACCAGCGGAGGTCCATTTTGGCTGCCGTAATTCGGTGACGGCCCGGTGCCGACGTCAGGTGAAAAGCCACCCTGAGAATGGAGGTCGGGAGCGTTGTCATTAAAATGCTGTTTATCATCCGGAATATCCATAACCGGACGGTCATCGTGCTCCGGAACCGGAAGAACCTGTTCGGTACCCGGGACATATATGGTAGATCCGTAAATGCCTTCAAGACCCCGGTATGCGGTTGCAGTGCATGACGGCAGATTTACGGAGAGACCTGTCCGTACGTGCGTTTCAGAAAAATCCTCATCCGTACAGTTAAAGAAGTTATATATTATTGTCCATTGATCATCCCATGTAAGGTCAACATTATAATAGCCGTCACTGAGTTTTATTATATTCCATGCATGGACACCTTCGGAATCTCCTATGCATATATATGTAGGAATGCCAAGATTCAACATAACCATCTGGAATGCCTTAGAATATCCTGTGCAAACCGTAGAGTGATTTACAAGGGCGCTGTAAGCCGACTGATTCATTTCGGCATCTTCGTTGTAGTCTGTGGTACTGAGAATTTTGTCGTGAACGAATTTCTCCTTTTCGTAGTCGGTTGAATAAGCTGCAGCTTCACTGACAATGGAATTGATGGCATTGTCAAATAAAGCCTTGTGATAATCAAGATTATCCAAAAGGTCATAGTACTCCAAATATACATTGCCGATCCTGCCGTTTGCAAAGACCTCATAACTGTATGCCGTTTTAAGATAAAAAAGCTCGGGGTGATCGTTAAAAAGAGCAGTCATTATTTTATCTATGTCATCTTCATATATTATATATGAAGAGCTGAAAGAGTCGCAGCAATCCCGGGCAGCGGAAAGAGCTGCGGCATAAACTTCTTTCTCATTTCCGTCAAGAAGAGAAAAATAGGCATACCTATCCGAATACATTTCGCCGGTTATAAGAGAAGATGAAGATAAAGACCCGGAACTTTCATCAACGCCGTCAGAGGAGAGCAAGCCGGAAATTATATCGGGAGTTACGAGGCTGTGAAGATATGCGATTTTGCTGTCGGTTTTTATCTCACAGCCCAATTTTACAACGGTAAAGACAAATACAGCCCCGGACAATATGATGATTGTAATAAAAAAACGTTTAACCTTCTGCATGGCAAGTATAATAACACAGCGAAGGCAGAGCCTTTTTGAACGTGATGTTAATAAAAAACCGGACACCGCGAGGTATCCGGTTAAATATACAGGTTAAGAAAGCATATCAGCTGCAGCAGTGTCCGCAGGTGCAAAGCCCGGGACCACATAGACAGTCGACATCTTGGCAATCCCACCAGCAGGGATCTGACAGTTTGACGCAGCTTTCGTGGCATTCGTGATGATCGCAATCATTGCGTGGAGCTGGGCATGAACTGCGGCTAGGAACGTAAGTCCATATATAAGCCAAATCTGAATATACAGGTCCACCGTTTCCGTCAAAACGGACCTGAACACGCCAGCCGTTAAGCGAAGACGGAACGTTGGTAAGAGTTATTGTGGATGTACCCTGACCATAAACACAAAGCCCGGGGAAATAGTACGGTCCATCGGAAAGATTGTATGTAACGGAAGCGTCCCAATTCACAAGCGTCCATGTTATGTTCGTTGAATTTGCCGCATATGCAATAAATACGCAGCTGCCGCCAACAGGGACAGATTCGGAGTAGGGACTTTTGGTTACATATACATTGGCAGAAGCGGCCGTAGAGGCTTGAGAAGCAGAAATAGCAACAGCAGCAGTTCCCGACACTGACGGAACAGTGCTCACATCGGAAGCTGCGACGGGAGTGGGGGAAGGAGATGCCGCAGCAATGGGCTCCGGGGTTACGGTGACTTTCAAAGTTTCCGCAGAGGACGCGGAAACGCTACCGCTCACGGCAGTGGTACCATCGGGAAGGGTAACGGTGGAGCCTTCGGGCATCTGCAAATATATATCACCGCATGCACACAGTGAAAACATGACAAGAAGCAAAAACAGGATTAGTATAGTTTTTTTCATTTTTTCTCCCTCACAAATAAAGTTTGAAAATCAGATATATCTCTATCTCACAAAGATTTCCCGGACAGTCATAATTACGTGTATAGAATGAGGGCTATAAGTTCGAGCGGTTCGTTGGAATTATTTACGATTCCATGCTGCTCCCCGTCATTGCATATAAGCGTATCGCCGGGATAAACCTGGACTTCGGTACCGTTATCGTTATAAAGACCGGTTCCTTTTAAAATATAATATATCTCATTGTCACCGTTATGAAAGTGGTTGCCGAACGATACGCCCGGCTCAACTATTGTATGGGCAAAAAGGCGCCCCTTGCCATAAAGCTCATCGGCACCATTGAGTATGTTCTGCATAAATGCTTCGCCGTTTCCACCCTGTATGCAGCTTTTTTTGCTGATGCGCTCTTCGTGTTTTCTGATCATTTATAAATCCTCCAAAAATTGATTTATCAGACTTCCGTGCCGGAATCTTTCCATGGCGGCGTATATGTGGCCTTGTTTTTGGCCGTTGTTTTCTCGGTTTTTACAGATTTTTTCTCGCTTGAAGACAAAACTGCGGCTTCACTGTCGTTATCTTCTGAGGAAGCAGTCAAAACAGCAGAGCGGCGTTTTAGAGAAATAAATTTGCAAAGGACAAAGATAATTAGTGCAATGAGCAGTAAAATTACAGCAGCGGCAATCAATGCGGGATAGCTGATGCCGGCGGCATGGACGTAAGAGTCTGTGCCTTGCAAGCCTCTTGCGCTGTTTAGCTGCGCACTTGTCCAGCTGAATTCTTCAGGGCAGTTTTCGGCCTCGAGCAAGCTTTGCCTGGTGATTGGAGCTGCCTGAACTTCAATAGAGTAATCACCTATGCCGTTAAGCGTACCGCCTACAAAGTAGTTATACAGGAAATAACCGGTTTCAGACCCGGATATTCCGCCGCAATGACGGTCAGATCCGGAAATATTAACTTCGGCAAAGCAGCCTATCACGGAACTCTCATCGAAAATGAGCTGTTTTGAGCTGCCGCTTCCGGATATTCCGCCGACATACGATGAACCGGTAAGAGTAGACCTGACAAAGCAATCACGTATAAGTCCGTGAGCGTGTCCTGCGATACCGCCTACATTGGTACCATCGGGAGATGAAACGATGCTGTAATTTTCGCATTCTGTTATGGCCCCGATATTCTCGTTGCCGACAATTCCTCCGGCATTTCCGCTGTCAGATTCAACCGCGCCATAACTCTTGCTTTTTGAAACGATGGACCGGTATTGCAGCGATTTGAGCGTTATACCCTCGACTTTTTCTCCTTTGTCTACAGTGAGAGATGCTGAATATGTCATACTGCCGACAATTCCCCCGACGTCGGAGTTGCCCTCAATACTTCCTGTGTTGACACAGTTTCTGACAATTCCGCTCAAATCTTCGGATTCATTAATGGTATCACCGGAAGAATTATAAAGGAAAGTAGAAACGGAAAGGTCTGAAAGAGAATACGCAGCGGAGTAAATTTGGTCTACAACAGTGTGAGCCAAATCGGTAATGTCCCTTACATCCTCCGTAACATAGGAAACGGTATTTTTCAGATTTTTGCCAAGACTGTCAGCCTGGGATGAAAGTGTTTTGAGATCGCCGGTCAGTTTCTGTATTGAAGAATTCAATGCAGGAGAAACACTGGAAAATTCCGGCAATCCCTGTGAGGAAAGGTCGGTAAACATGTTGTGAAGTTCGGTTGTTGCATCATTAAGACCTTCAGAGGCCTGCATGATTTCTCCCAGACCGGATCCGACTTTTCCAAGAGCCTCCTGAATTTTCTCGGGATCCATCTCTTCCTGGCCGACTTGCTCTTTCACAATTTCAGCGGCCGTGGAGAAGTCGCTAAGCCCATCGTTTACTGCAGTGCCGATATCATCGATACCTGCTGTTATACCATTGATTCCGGAGACTGCGGTATTGGCATAAGCCGTAATTTCGCTGACTTCCGACAACTTTACATTAACGACGGAAACGGCGGCGGATGATATGCCGTTTACATCGGTGGAAGCGGTGCCGAGTGTGGACATCATGCCGCTTATAGAGGTCTGAATTTCCGAAGCGGCTTTCTCGACGTCGTTCGCAACGTCGGTAACAACATTGAGAAGATTGTCAATGTCAGCCTTTGAAGATGATAAAAGATCTTCGGAATAACTCGTTTTAATATAAGGAAGCATCTGCCCGACTATGCCGCCGACGTTGGACTTGCCCTGGATGCTGGCGTAGTTTGAGCAAAGCGCGATATATCCGTCGCTTAATCCGGCAATGCCGCCAACGTTTTCGCTCTTTCCTTTTTCGCCTACAAGACCATAGTTCTTGCAGGAAAGAACCGACCCGGAATTTTCACCTGTGATTCCGCCTGAGCGGTCACTTGCCGAGTCGATGGTGCCGTTGGTTACAAGCTCAACAATACCCTTTAAGTTTGTGGATTTTAATGTTTTCAAAGAGATACGGGAATATTTCCTTAAACCGACATCTACCTCAGAGAAATTTACGCAGCCGTTAATAACACCGCTGTTAAATCCGGCTATGCCTCCGGTGACGGTATATGAAGAAACACTGCCGGAAAAAACGCATCCTTCTATATATCCCCGGTTTTCACCGGTTATACCGCCGGCATAGATTGTGTCGGCATTGGCAGATACCTTGCCTGATACGTACAAATTTTTAACCTGGGCTTTTTCGGTAAGAATGCCGAAAAGGCCTGCTCTTTCGAAGCTGCCGTTTACATTGAGGCCGGAGATGGTGTGCCCTTGACCGTCAAATGTTCCGGAGAAAATGGGAATCGGAGTAAAGCTGCCGCTTAAAGTTATATCGCAAGCAAGAGTTACGACAGTATTTTCGCTCCAGGTATCAAGACGGCACTTTTGGGAAAGACTGTTAAGGTCAGCGGCAGAGGATATTGTAACATATGAGGTTTGAGATGCATCATCGGCAAAACACAAAGCTGCAGCTGAAAAACTCAATATAAGAGCAAAACAAACAAATAATGAAATTGTCTTTTTAAAAAGACGCATGAAAAGTCACCTGTATAAAAATTATAGATATAAAATTATACCATGTAATTGTTGGTGTTTCCACCGGAAATCGTTCTCAAACAAAGAGGAATAAGGACAAAAATGCAAAGAAATTCCTAATAAACCCAAAAAATCTTGTAAAAGTAAACACCTTGCGATTTAATGAAGGTACAAAATAATATTTGGAGGTAAGGCTTATGCTATGGGGTGACGGATCAGCTTCCGCAATCGCAGCGGCCGAGGCTGCAAAAGCAGCGGTCAGAAGCACAGACAACTTCAACTGGACATTTATTGTATTGCTCGCACTTGTGGTGTGCGGAGTATACGTGCCGGCAATTAAGGCAAAGAAGTGGGATTCGATTTTTGCGGCGCTTGCACTTTACGGGGTACATTGGCTCTACGAGATAACGAATGCGGTTATATGCCATTTTTCGGGCTATGCCCTATGGCATGTCACGCCCGAGAGCACGACATGGATAATCCTTGTGGGAGTGAGTTGGGAACTTTCGCTGATGTTTTCAGTTGCGGGTTTTCTTGCGGACCTTCTGCCGGAAGACAAAAACATGAAGATACTCGGGATAAACAACAGATGGTTTTTTGCAATTGCCAATGCTCTCGGATTTGCACTTTTCGAGATATTCCTGACAACTACACCGGCATTCGTATGGGTATATAAATGGTGGGGGTTCCTGCCTGTATTCATAACGACATATATCCCGTTCTTCCTCGCAGCATTTTTAACTTACGACGCACCAAGAAAAAAACAGAAAAAGTTCTGCGGTATTGTCTGGGGACTTGTCGCGTTTCTTCTTATAGTTCTGATACCGCTTGGAATAATCTGAGGAGAAGCAGTTGTGAATCATTTTGAGAAAATACGGAAAAATCTTAAAGGGCTTGATGCGATAGTGCTGACAAGCGGTGCGAACTGCTTTTGGGCCAGCGGCTTTAAAACGTCAGGAGAAAACGACGCGGCAATTGTTATAAATAAGAGCGGATGTTTTTATTTTACCGACTCAAGATATACAGAAGATGCGGTAAACAAAATCCCGGATGCGAAAGTTCTTGACAACGCAAAAATAAAAAAGTATCTGACGGGGAAAGTCGGCTTCGAAGATGAAGCTGTTACCGTCGGACGGTTTGAGAGATGGAAAAAGAAATTCGACTGCGAATTTGAAGGCATTTCCGGCCTCATGACAAAGCTTCGTCAAAGCAAGGACGAGGAAGAAATTGCGCTTATGATAAATGCCCAGAGAATTGCGGAGGCTTCCCTAAAAGAACTTATATCCGGGAAGGTCGCGGGGGCAACAGAAAAAGAGCTTGCAGCAAAACTTCAAAATATCATGATGAAAAACGGGGCTGATGGTCTGAGTTTTGATACAATAGTGGCATCGGGGCCAAACTCAAGTATGCCGCATGCAGTGCCCACTGACAGGGTGATAAGCAAAGGAGATTTCCTGACAATAGACTATGGGTGCATATATAAAGGGTACTGCTCAGATACGACAAGAACTTTTGCTGTAGGCAGCTACACAGATGAAATGAAGGAAGTCTACGAAGCGGTATTAAAAGCTCAAGAGGCCGGTATAAAAGAAGCAAAAGCCGGAGTGAAAGGAAAAGATGTCCACAAAGCTGCGGCGAAAGTTATTTCCGAAGCCGGATACGGCAAATATTTCGGGCATGCATTCGGGCACAGCTTGGGTATAGAAATTCATGAAAATCCAAACTTTTCACCGAAGAACAACAAAAAAATGCCGATGAATGCAGTCGTTTCCGCCGAACCCGGGATATATATTCCGGGGAAATTCGGAGTCAGAATAGAAGATGTTGTTGTTTTGAAAGAGCACGGATGTGAAGATATAACAATGCTTGATAAGGAACTCATCAGCATCGGCTAAATGCTGGGAACAGACGTTGCAGCGGTATTTCGTCAAATACGGCTATTGCAAAATATTCCGGCATGAGAATCGAAAGTTCAAATAAAAGTCGTAATATTTTCTGGGTGAGATTATAATAAACGCGAAAAATGAGATGAAGGAGGCAATAATAATGGCTCTGCCCATCGGCATTGAGGCAATTGTTTCAGCAAGAAATGTAGAATCATACAGAATAGAGTACAAGAAGAACTGGAATCCTGATGAATGCATTCGCACACTTTGCGCATTTGCAAATGATCTGGACAATGTCGACGGAGGTTATCTGATTCTCGGTGTAGAGGAGAAAAACGGAAGACCGGTACTGCCTCCATCGGGAGTGAATCCGGATTCAGTGGATGCCATAGAGAAGGATTTGCTTAACAAATGTCATTTCATAGAGCCGTTTTATTACCCCAGAGTCGAAACCTCCGTTTACGAAGGCAAAACACTGATTGTCCTTTGGGCATCGGCCGGAGACGGGAGACCGTACAAAGCCAGCAGAAATGTTACGAAGGACCAGAGCGAGAAATATTACTTTGTACGCAGAGGGTCCAGCACTGTTCAAGCTGACGGAAACACGCTTAGAACGCTGTTCGAGAATTCGAGCAGAATTCCCTTTGATGACCGTGAAAACCCTTTTGCATCAACAGATGAGCTGAACAGGGAGCTGATGCTTGAGCATCTGCAAAAAACCGGTAGCAGTCTTTGCGGCTTGGCCGACACTATGACAACGGTCGAAATTGCTTCAGATATGAGACTGCTTTCAGGACCAAAGGAGAACAGATTTCCAAGAAATGTCGCTTTGCTGATGTTTTCCAGGCATACGGCAAAGTATTTTCCGTATGCCTATATTGAGATAGTAGACATTCCTGATCCCACCGGAACGGGAATGACAGAAAAAACCTTTACCGGTCCTGTTCAAAATCAACTGTCTGATGCATTAGAGTTTATAAGCAATTATATGCTCGAGGAGAAAATTATAAAAACAGACAGTCAGATAGAGACCGAGAGAGTGTGGAACTACCCTATTACCGCGATTAAAGAAATCCTTGCAAATGCGGTATATCACAGGAGCTATCAGATAAGTGAACCGATAACAGTTACAAAGACACCGGGATATATTGAAATAAAAAGCTTCCCGGGTCTTGACAGGTCCATTACAGACGAGATGATAGGTAACCTGGACATCAAATCGTCCGGGGAATACAGGAATAGAAGAATCGGGAATTTCCTCAAGGAGCTTGGACTGACAGAGGGGAGGAATACCGGCATACCCACAGCAATTAAAAGCCTGAATGATAACGGTTCGGGAAAGCCTGTTTTCATTACAGATTACGACAGACAGTCGCTGACGGTGAGAATCCCGATTCATCCTATGTTTGAAGGATTCGGTACTGCCAGCAGAATCAATCCGTCAAAGCAGCGTACAAAAGAGGAATTGAAGATGGAAATACTGTCGTTGCTCGCAAATGGCAGCTGCTCTGCCCGCCGGCTTGCATTTTCCATGGGCTACAGCGGCGTAAACAGCAATATAAAAAATGCAATTCAGGAGCTTGTGAATAACGGAGTGATAAAAAAGACCGGTACATACAAGTCAACTGTATACTCGTTGAAATAGCATATCATGCAGGCGTAACCAAGAAAAAGCGCGGCATAAGGGGCGCTCGAAAAGGGATTTTCACAAGAAGATTTTCATTGACGCCCTCATGCGGTCTTAACAGGAGAAAAAGGTCACACGATCGGGCAATGGACTGTTAAAAATCCGTCCAAATTTTGTTCCGAATCTTGTAACAAATAGACACTGCAATCCGTATTAAACTGTGCATAACAACAGAAAGGTCAGATTATAATATATGAAAAGATCCGTAATAGTATTTTTGATTTTAGTTATGGCACTTGGTGCAATATCATGTGCAAGAGCGGATGCAGTAAACAAGGCAGATACGGCACCGGAAGCAGCTAAGGTATCCGAGATAGAAGCTCCTGAAGAGGTCAATGCACAAAGCGCACCGCAGGAAGTACAAAGTGAAGAGCCTGTTACAAAAGCTCAGACATATACAACGATAGGTGTTACCGAGGCGCAGGTACAGCAGGCGCAGGGACAGGTAAGCAGCGCAGCAGTTCCCGAAGATGAAGGATGCACTATAGAAGCAAACGGCTATAAGCTTGAAGTTGTAAGTGCTTCGGTAGAAAAAGACTATGTGGGAAACACAATAGCAGTAGTAAAAATTATATTTACAAATAACAACCAGTCTTCGGCCCAGTATTGGTCTGTCGCCTTGGCAAGTGCAAAACAAAACGGAGCCACTCTTGTCAACAACGGACAGAGCGGTCCCATTCTTGCAGATGAAAAATTCTACAACTGTACACAGGAGATATCCGGAGGTCAAAGCATACCCATATATGAGGCATTCCTTATAAACGACACATCGACACCGATAGAGTTTACCGGAAGTATCTGCGTAGCCTCGGGTGGCGCTATGACACCGGTATCAAGCGGCAGCTGTACGCTTTCACTCTCATAATTATAAAGGTATAAAAGTGGTGCCGCCCCTTTAGGGGGCGGCACTTTGCATAAAATCAGTTGAGATAATATTTAAGTTCTTGCTCAAGCTCAGCATAAACCTGCGATTGCTCAGGAGTTTCATCTTCCCATATGGACAAATCAAGAGATATAACAGTCCGGTATCCCGAGGGGATATCATCTTCAAAAAACACATAAGCATCCGCATTTTCATCCCTGGCATCCGAAAAAGAGAAGCGAATATCGTTTAAAGCTTCATAACAGGCGGCAGCAAGAGCGCCTCTGCCTTCGGCCGAAACAGTGAGCGGCTTTTCAAGGCAAAGAGTGTCGAAGCTTTCCTCGTCTTTTATAGGTGAATCATCTTTTACTGCAATTACGCAATGCTTTGCACTTGGCGCGGGTGTGGGAGTTGCTTCAATAACGATGCTCTGCTCCACGGTATCGGGGGAAGATCTTCCGCATCCGCAAAGAGTAACACAAAATATAAGAATTATTATAATTATTATAAGGAAAGATTTTTGCATAAAGGCACCTGATGTCGTTTCTTGGTGAAAAATATTGTGAACTACATCGGCATTAAAATACCGAGCATCGGGTTTCGCCGACAGGTGTAATTGTCAGCATCTACCGTCATTTTTCCCACTCAAGGCAGCCACTGCTGCCAGTAATAATGGGCTTTCACCGGTGTTCCGCCGGCATAATGT
>R05__coassemble_335_pt1 | contig 24150 bp, 25 predicted proteins | sample R05__metabat2_high_PE_014 | metagenome-assembled genome bin R05
AAACCTTTTTTGAAGCCTCGCCTGAAAGCGAAGCGTCAGACGAGGTAATTCACGTAGGGAAATATTATGGGATGTTCAGGGCTGCCGTCGCCGCTGTCATCTGTAATAATTTCACCGAAATTATCTTTTTCTATTGCAGGAATATATTTTGTCAGTATTTCAAAGTCAACCATAGTTTTTTCTCCTTAGCAAATTTAATTTTGAACGTGAATACGGTTTTGCAGATACGACATCAATCATGACCGGGACAAAATCTGGGTTTGAAAATTATAAGTACCGGTGTGCTGAGAACGATACGTGTAATGCAGTACTCCGTGAAAAAACCGGGCAGCAGTTCTGCAGCTCATGCCGGACAACATGCTTATTACCGCAAAACGGCATAAAACTCCGATTATGACAGAGCCGATATATCTTTTTGATGCAAGAAAATATTTCTTTTCTTCCATTATAAGCTCCCGATGTACATTTCTGACTAGAAAAACTTTCCTGCTTCGATTTATATACTGCGTTCTTATTTTATCATTTACTCTCAAAAGCACAATGGATTTTTACATTACATTTTCGGCCCCATATCGTGCGGCTGTCTGATACGCAGTATAAGGCGCAAATCAATGGGTCAAATGAAATTGGTGGTTTTGAATAAATTCGGTTGATAAAAACTAAAAAATCAGCTCAAAGATACTAACTAAAATGATTTTTGGAGAAAAATGAATAAAAAATATAAAAAACTTAAAAAATACTCTTGACATATTAACGGCGTTGTGCTAATTTATGTCAAGTTCGAATCAAGAGGCAAAAAAATGGCTGGTTTTCCGGAAGGACACATTCTTCCTACTATAAGAATAAAAAAGATCGTATTAGATAACTTCAAAGGTGCAGGTCACGGCGAAGTTATTTTTAACTGCGGCAGGAAGTTTATAAAGGAAGGTACAGAGCCGGATATACTCGGAATCTACGGTCAGAACGGCTCCGGAAAGACGTCGGTCATACAGGCACTTCGAATACTGAAGCTGGCAATGATGGGTCTTCCTATAAAAGGAGACTATCAGGACTGCATAGCAAACGGCGCAAAATTTGCAAAGCTCGAGTATACGTTTGACCTTCAATACCAGAAACAATGCAGCGACGTGAGAGAGGTCGTCTATTCATTTAAGATAGACACAATAAGCGCCCCGGCCGCTCCCGATGACGAAGACGGGAAAAAAGATAAAAAGTTAATAAAACGAATCAGAATTTTTGATGAAGACATACACATCAGCGGAGACTTCGGGGGAGAAAAAGGCAGAAACAGCCAGCCTATGATAAACACTTTCAATTCGGATTACCCTATAGGACCGAAAAGCAAACTAGAAGCATTTGTAGGCAAGGAAAAGGAAAGCTGCATAATTGACCTCATGGTTTTAAAGCGCCTGGCCTCGGAAAGGTCTCAGTCATTCATATTTATGACAGACACACTGCAGATATTCAGTGGTAAGTCCGGAGGTTCCGAGCTTTTCCATGTACTTCTTGAACTTAAGTATTATGCCGGAAATTACTTGTACGTGGTCGACTCGAGATACTATACGGAAGAAATAATGCCTCTATTCACAAGAGACGGCATTATGCCCATAAAACTCAACGGGAGCACGCGACTCCCGCCTTCGGATGAGAATTTGCTCAGAAGAACTGTCAACCACATGAACTGCGTGCTGCCGGAAATTATTCCGGGACTTAAACTCTGCCTTCACCGGGCGGGAGCTACAGAGGACGCAAACGGAGACCCGATAAATCTTGTGCGTATAATGACAAAAAGACCGGACAGTGAAGAGCAGCTGCCGCTTAGATGCGAGTCTCTCGGTATAATAAGGCTTGTCAGTGTACTTTCCCTCATTATAGATGCTATAAACGACAAGAGCATAACGGTGGCTATAGATGAACTCGATGCCGGTATATACGAATATCTTCTCGGGAATATTCTTTCAATCATGGAAGAGCACGGGCTAGGGCAGCTAGTGTTTACATCGCACAATCTGCGGCCGCTTGAAGTGCTCGATAAAAAGTACATCATGTTTACAACGGCGAATAAAAACAACAGATACATCCGTCTTAAAGGTGTAGGACATACCAACAATTTAAGATCGCTCTACCTCAGGGAGATAACAGAGCATGAGCAGGATGAAATTCTTTGTGAATCATCGCCTCGCGAAGATTTGATTTGTGCATTCAAATCGGCGGGAAATGGATACGAGACGGAATATATATAAGAGCAGGAAAACATTAAGGTAGGATAAAAAAGGAGAACAAAGACGGCAAAGACAAAATAACAATCATATCAGTACTCATCCGAGTGAAAGCCGCCCTAAAAAACGGAATATCCGTATGCGGGACCGGTAACAAGAAAAGAATCAATGTAGTAAGCAAGCTTTTATGGATGGTCTTAAAAAAAGACCGGCAGGGTACAATTTAATAGCAGCGAGAGTGAGATTTATGATCCCGCTGCTTTTTGCATCCCCAAAACAGCACAAAAGGAAAGGAGAAAAGCTATTTTCGCAATTAGATTTTACGGACTCATAAAATTTGAGACCAAAGAGATGAATCTGTTCCTGCTCCCGTCAATCTCAATTGAATATTACACCGAATATACCGGCGTGAGGATTGCATGGCTCTGGTTCATGATTTTAATTCAAAATTTTCATAAGGATGAAAATGGCAGCTATTACGGGTACGACGATAAATAGCAGGCCAAATATCGAAATTTCGCACAGCCCCCGAAAAGAGTAAAGAGGGCAGCGACCGAGCTCCGCTTTGCCGGAAATATCCGGCAGCGGAAAGCAACTAAGCCGACAATTGAATCAACATACAGAGACGGCAGTGCCTATATACACGAGGATAAATCTGTGACGTCCTGCCACCGGGCCTTGAAAAGACTAAAAGCATAAGAACCCCAAAGTGAAACTCAGAATTAAAGAAAACGTCTGTTTAGCGGGCTTATTTTTACGCCCAAAAACAAAAACAAGGAAAGGAAAAAACTATGATCAGCACCTCTATGTTAAAGGTCGGGGACACCTTGACGCTCCCTATCTACCCTGAGCATCAGCCGAAGGAAGGCAAAGTTGTATACATTCACCCAAAGGGAATATTTTTCACTGCGGAATTCGATACACCATACGGCGTGAAAGTACGCGAGAGCTTTCCGATGTCAGGGCCGGTCGTTCCTGACAGGCAGGGAGTCTATTTGAAGGACGTAATCAATTACGGACGGGAAAGGTAGCAAATCCGGCAGATTGAAGGCAGCGCATTAAGAAGACCCCTCCTGCTGCAAAGAATCGGAGATCCGGGGAAGTTTGCATATGAAATCCGCTGCGGTCAATTACCGTTTTACCAAAGAAGAAAATATAAATGTAATAATAAAAACAGGATAAGTGCCGTCCGCCCCGGACCTGCTCCGGGATGAGACGGCGGAAAGGATGAGAACATGACAGCAGAGAATATGAACATTATGGCAACAGCCGGAAGAGCAGCTATTGATAAAACCGTATCGGCAGCGCAGCTTACGGCTGAAGATCCTTACGATATGGAAGTACTTGTCAAGTGCTTATACCGCGAGGTAAGGCTCTTCGTTGAAGATAAAATATATGAAGACTTTCCTTATGAGTACGCAATGAGGCTCGTCTCGTGCTCAAGAGTGCTTACACAAAATGAAAACTTCCGCTACTGGTCGCCTGCCGACACAATCGAGGACATGCCCGGGGATGCAAGAGTTTACCTTCTGTACATACCGACATACATTGCAACTTGTGCACTTATGCACGCATATATGAAGTGCCCGGAGGAGAAAAAGAAAATAATCGAGGCTCCGCTTTATCAGGCGATGACCGGGTGCTGCGGGAGAGGCTTTACGGGGCACGGATATGACTGCGAGCAGGGTGTTTATGACAGCATGAAGATATTTGAGACACTTGGAGCAATGAGTTTTTTAAAGGAATATCCCGGCCTTAATGTCAAGTTTACAGAAACGTTTGCGGAACCCTATGCTCTCTACGTGACATCTCTCAAAGAAGAAACAGAAAGCAAATACGGCGAAAAAAATTTGCTCGAATAACAGCGAGTACAAATAATTGTACTGACATGGGTGTATATTAAAGTCGAAACCCCGGAAATTTAATTTCCGGGAGGAGACTTATAAAAAGTACAGGGAGGATAGAACATGGATATTAACGTAATAATTGATAAGACAGTTGAATTTTTGGAAAATGCACCTCTTCACGGGGAATATGCAATGTCAGAGGCGGTACGAAAGGCCTGCCCCGATGCGGCCTTGGATGATGACAAGATGTTTGATATACACTTCGCTGTCATAGACAGGCTTAATGAAAACGGCAAAAGATGGACGGATTTTCACAAATACGATTATGAGATTGTGGGACTTCCGTATTGCATTCCGTTTATATTGCGAGATGCCGTGACCGAGCCGGACTTGAATCCGTATACGAGATAATACGGTTGGATACAGCAGGGGAAATATACGAAATTTTATATGAGAGGACGGCACTTAATCTATGAATCACATAGTTTTCGATCTTGAATGGAATACAGGCATAAGCGGACACGGAAAAGTCATCAACAACACTTTTTTATCCGGTGAGATAATACAGATAGGCGCTGTAAAACTGGATGAGGACTTTAACGATGTTGATACTTTTGATATCCGTATAAGCCCTAAGTACTACACATCCCTCAACAGGAACGTTGCGGATATTACAAACATAAGCGAGAAAACAATGATGAGCGGTGTGCCGTTCACCGAAGGCATAGATGAATTTTTCAAGTGGTGCGGGGATGACTACACCTTCTACACCTGGGGCCCGTCGGACATATATGTTCTCAATCAGAACATGCGACTTCACGGTCTTGATACAACTGCCATAAAAGAAACCGTGGACCTTCAAAAGCTCTTTGCCATACAGATTCTCGAAAATGACAGCTGTATGTCGCTTACAAATGCCATAGATTTTCTCGAGGAGGAGACGTTTGATGCACACGATGCGCTTAATGATGCAGACAGCACCGCAACGGTTATGATGTATCTGGACCTTGAAAACAAAAATGATGTCAGCGAAAGCATTGTAGGGGACGGCAGTTATCTCCGCCAGGATGATTTTGCAATGCTGTACCGCAGCGCAGATGAAGTTATACATGACATGAATGTAAGAACATTTGTATCTCCTATTACCGGAGAGAAGGTGCAGTGCGGGCAGTTTTACTCCGAGGAGATCGGGAAAATGGTGTCTCTTGCACACGACAGGAGCGGAAACGACTACTATATAAAGCTCAGAGTCAAAAAAATGGGCAAAAAGTATAAAGCGTCAAGAACTGTATACAAATGCACCGAAAAGCTTGCGGTAAAGTATGCGGAGATTATTGAGATGAACCTTGAATGCGAAAGGCTTACGGCAGAGCGTGACAATTCGGACCCGGAATAAGTTTGCTACTCATATACATAAAAATTGATTGATGATACATAGGACATTCTTAAAATATTTGGAGGGATAAGCCATCAAAATTAAGGTACAGCGCCTGATAATTACAGTCATGTCGGGCATATTGATAGCGCTTGCATCAGGCAAATTCGTATTTATGCCGGCAGGCAGAGTAATAGGGAAAAACTGGTCGGCCCTGTTTATTGGACTCGGATTTATATCTCTAGCTGTGAATGCGGATAATTTAACAAAGAGCATGTACATACGCCGCAACCTCAGAAGGGAGAGACGCGCGGAGTTCCCGGATGATGTAACGAAAATAAAGGAGATGGGTGTTGAGACACCTGTGGATTTCTCGTTTTTTATGACGGAATATCTCGATGACATCCGCCCGCCGCTCTTTGGAAGCTACAGGAAGGTCAGCACAAAGGTAAGTACAATCATTGACATGTATGTCAACCGCAAAGCATTTGAGTACTTTAAGAGTCTGTTTGGCCGTATGCCGTACGGCAGCAAAACTCTTGACTGGTCACAGATTGCTCAAGCGGAGCTTGAAAACGAGCTCGGACACGATGTGGATAAATTCACAAAGCAGTCGCTTATAGATGCGGCTTCGGACGAAGTCCTTAAATATTTTGACTGCGAGAAAGAAAAGAAGAGCGCTTAATAATCAGGGTTTGCTGAAAAAATCAGCAAACCCTGAATGAATATATCTGCGGTGATAACAACTATGGAGGCAGCGAAAAGTTCCTGCCCTACGTATGGAGCGAATAAATATTTCCCGCTTCCGGTGATACCTGTGTTATTATATACATTGCTTACCGTGAAGGCGGCAAATTGAACCGGCAAACAGCGCTGCAGACCACGCAAAGCGGGAGAAGGCTGCAGATAGGCAAGATGGTAAGACCCGGCTGCATTAAGTAAGAACGCAGTGAGATAATGAACGGGCCCCGGCATGTTTGCGCTATGGGCTAACAGATTTCCAACACATTTTCATAAGCGAAATCAAACCGGCACAAGCAAACTGCTATGCAATTACGCAATAAAGACGCCATATATCACAAGGGAGAAAAAACAACGTGAAAAATTACAAGAAAACAAAGGCGGCATGTTATCTTGGCTTCATTACCCAGGCAATTTCCGCAAATTTCGCACCGCTTTTATTTTTGAAATTTCATTCGGACTATAACATTCCTCTGGGAAATATTGCGCTTATTTCAACGGTTTTCTTTTTTACCCAGCTGCTTGTGGATCTGTTTTGTGCAAAGTATGTGGACCGGATCGGGTATCGAACAAGTATTGTTGCCTCGGAAATATGTTCTGCGGCCGGACTTATAGGACTTGCATTTCTTCCTGAGCTGCTTTCAAACCCGTTTGCCGGTATTATTATAAGTGTAATCGTTTATGCAACCGGAAGCGGGTTGATAGAAGTATTGTGCAGTCCAATCATCGAAGCCTGCCCGTTCGAAAATAAAGAAGCGACAATGAGCCTGACCCACTCCTTTTATTGCTGGGGGGCAGTCGGGACAATACTTATTTCAACTTTTTTCTTTGCATTATTCGGAATTGACAATTGGAAGATATTGGCAGTCCTTCTGGCTTTGATACCGGCCTTTAATATTTATAATTTTGCAACCTGTCCGATTGAGTACACGGTCGATGAGGGCAAGGGAATGAGCATTCCGTCATTGCTTAAAACACCTGTATTTTGGATAGCTTTCATATTAATGGTTTGCTCCGGCGCATCTGAGATTTCAATGTCGCAATGGGCATCAGCCTATGCTGAGGCAGCGCTCGGACTAAGCAAAACAATGGGAGATCTTCTAGGACCCTGTTTGTTTGCGGTGGCAATGGGTATCAGCAGGTTGTTATATGGTAAATACGGAGAAAAGATTGAACTTACAAAATTTATGATCGGCTCAGGCGTTTTGTGCATGATATGCTATATCATGGTATCGCTCTTTGATAATCCTGTTGTAGGTTTGATTGGATGTATCACATGCGGGTTTTCTGTCGGCATAATGTGGCCGGGAACATTCAGCATTTCTGTAAAGAAATTTCCTGCAGGCGGAACGGCTATGTTTGCACTCCTGGCAATGGCAGGTGATCTTGGAGGAAGCATCGGTCCGGGCATTGTGGGAAAAGTATCGGAGATGGCGGGAGATAACATACGAAGCGGTTTGACTGTCGGATTAATATTTCCGGGAGTGCTTGTTATCGGGCTTATTTTCTTAAGCAGGCTGAAGGTAGAGTGATATATTTGTAAAGCGCTTCGCATTAGGCACGGCTATTTAATATATGCGCATAAATTGCTGCCGGGAAATCATAAAAGGGAAAAGCTGCGACGAAGTGAAATAAATGCAAGAAGAAAACAGGAGATGAAAACAGGTCATGGAGATAATTTGGCACGGGACTGCCGCATTGGAAATAAGAAACGGTGCGGACAAAATCCTTTTTGACCCCTTTATACCGTTAAAAGGCGCGGACTGGGAGATCCCGGTTGAAGATTATGACGGATTTGAAAATATTCTGGTTACTCACGGACATTTCGACCATATTGTAAGTCTGCCGGAAATCGTCGAAAGGAACCCGGAGGCTGTAATCTACTGTACGCAAACGCCATACAAGACACTTCGCGGGAAGGGAATACCGGAGAAAAATCTGTCAAAAATAAATTATGGTGATTACTTACAGCTGGGTTCATTTTCACTTGAAGTATACCATGGCCGGCATGCGGTTCTTCCAAAAGCAGATATCAAACGTTTGAGGTCCATTTTGTTTGGCAAAAATAATGCAAATCTCGGCTTTATTATTCGGGAAAACAGACTTTGCAAAGAAAATGATGAAACGGTACTTTATGCAGTGCATGCATCCGGGAAAACCATAACCGTATGCGGAAGTTTAAATTTTCGCGAGGACTGCGAATATCCGACCGGCAGTGATTTGCTGGTTTTGCCGTATAATGGATGGGATGATAACTTCGATCCGGCCGTACAAATGATTGAAAGGCTAAAACCAAGGAAGGTTTTCCTGAGCCATTGGGACAATACATTTCCTCCGGTAACCGGGTTCATTGACCGTACGCCGATTAAAAATGCGTTTCCGGAGCTGATACTGGAATCAATACCGGGGGAGCTGCTGGAGATATAGGCGTTGAGAATTTATCAATAACATAAAAGATAAATAGTGTATTTCAAAAAACAAAAAGGCAGGCTCAACGGCCTGCTTTTTTGATTGAGAAATTATATCAAATTCCAAAATATGTATTGCATTAACCCAAAACTTATCCGTTCGGCGGGAGCTCGACATCTGAAAATACCGGGATGAATTTGGCAATGTAGTCGGCCATACCTTCAAGCATCTCTTTGCCCCAATCGGCATCAGCCCTTGAGGGCGCGTCGGGCATCCCGTATGCAAACCACCCGTTATCCGTGATTTTATTGATCGGCCTCGGAATAACTATCTGGCCGCCTTCAAAATCAACAGTGTTCCACCCGGTTGTCGGAAGCATGGGAGATATATCGTTTTTGAGATTCTCTTTTTCGTAAATGTAGTCTTTCTTTATAAGGCTCTCATCAACAGCCATAACACCGGCTGTTTCTTCGCCTCCGCCGTGTCCGCCTTTCCAGGCGGGATTGATCTGTCCCGCGATAAGCCACCAGTCTACACGGGCAAGAAGCGCCCCCTTGTCATATAGATGATGTGCGGTACACTCAATCGGCTTACTGTTTCCGCCGTGCCCGTTCACAACTATGAAGTGCCTGAAGCCGTAGTCGAACATCTGATCGAAAAGATGATTTAAAAGCTCGGTCAAAAAATACGGGCCGGTTGACAGAGTACCTGCAAACCCTTTGAGATCCTCGGTGGAGCCGTAGGGAAGTGCCGGCATGACAACTGCCAGGTCACTGCACCGGTTTTCAACGAGCTCCATGATTTTTTGCGGGATGAATGTATCGGTTCCGAGAGGCATATGTTTCCCGTGATTTTCCGTGCTGCCCGTGACGAGTATGGCGGTATCACCGGATTTAAGATACCGCTCTACCTCAAGATAGTTCATTTTGTCGAGATACATGATTACTGCTCCTTTTTATAGCTGCCGATTTCGCGGTCAAGCGTAACTTTTGATGAGAAAAATGCCATAAGTACGGAGGATAACAGAACACCGATTCCCATTATAAGCACTATGGCGGATTTTGCTGATTCCGGCTGTACAGGATACGGATTTGCATCTGTCTTTTCTATGAATCCGGCAAACTGCAAAATTATGCCGAGAAGAAGGGTTATAAGGGCATGAGCAAGCTTTTTTATAAGGCTCGTGACATTAGATACCATGCCGTCCATACGCCGTCCTTCTTTCCACTCGAGCACATCCGTGACATCAGCGCGGTTGATGCCTATTACTATAATCGTGATGGCGGTACCGATTCCGACGCAGAATGTGAAGAAGAACGCTGCAATGATTGTTTTTCTTGCAAACAGCGTGAATATAAGGGCGCCCAGAGCAAGAACAAGCGATCCGATGACCATGGTTTTATTTCTGCCGTATCTGGCATAAAGCTTTTTGACAAAAGGCGTTGCGAGAAGCGTGCCTACAATAAACATGGCGGAAACAGGCGTTACGAGGTTACGGTTGAGCATTACGTAGTTGCAGTAGTAGGCCGCGTATCCCGTCGTGAGCGTTACAACCATACCGTAAAAGAAGAAAATGATGAGGTTATATATAAAGTTTGAATCCTTTATAAGAATTTTGATTGCTGTAATGATTGATGTTTTGGGGTTATCCGTAATGACTCTTTCTTTTGTCGTGAAGTAGTTATAAAGCGAGCATGCAACCACAACAATTCCTATAATCAGTGCTGCTGCAAAGTAGCCGCGGCGCGGATTAATCATTTCCTCCGCTCCGTTAACAACGGTGACGCCCGCAACGGCATAGATTATCGGCCACATTATGAGTGTGGGAAGAGAGGAACCGAAAGCCTGGCCGTAGGATATATATTCATTCAGCGAAAGCCTTTCTCCGAGATCGCCCGTCGCAACCTGGCGGAGAGTGAATACCGGAAGATAATAAAAGGTTCTCGGGATCATGTATATAAAATACCAAATAAACGAATAGGCGATTCTTGCCGGAAGACTTGCGTCGATTGTCGTGAATATCATGACAAAACACAATGCAAACGGTACAACCGAGAACAAAAGCACAGGGCGCATGCGCTCACCGTTTTTGAATTTATGATTATCCACCCACGACGCAATTATCGGGTCATTTATGGCATCCCATATGACCGAAAGCGAAATTACGAGACTTGCAAGGGCAATGGGGATGCCGACAACAGACGTGTAGAACAGCTGCAAAAAAGAGCCGGTTGTCTGTGTGGTCATATCGCTTCCCATAGCGGTTAAGGCATAACCGAGTTTTTCTTTGAAGCTGAGTTTTTCCTTATCCATTTTTGAACTCTCCTGTCAAAGTTTATATTCGAAGGCCGTGTCATAGTCAAGAAATACAGAGACTTTCATTTCCAGCTTGTCGAGATTATAAAGGCTCGACCATTGGGTAAATCCGACATCACTGCCTTCAACAACATTCTGCGAGGCAATCTCCAGCATCTCCATTGCCATTTTATCGGACATGCCGTTTTTATATTTTTCAAGGCAGGCCCTGGCGAGGTTGTTTCTTTCGTAGCCGTAGCCGTAATGGTCTTCACGGCCGAGATAAAAGTTGGTACCGTGAGAGGTCTCGATAACCTTGAGCTCATTGTCTATCCATTCGAGCATCAAGGAGGTACCGGATGCGTCTGCAATAAAGATATGATAGTCATTGTCCGGCAGAGCGCTTTTGACATTTACGGATTTTGCAAGTTCAACGGCTTCACTTGCATCCTTGCAGTAATCAAGCATATGACGCATAAGTATCGGATGGAGCATGGTTTTCTTGCCGGGAGACTGCTGATTTACGCTTAAGTTTTTATTAACCTGCCAGCGCTTTTTGTCCGCGGTATTGAGAGCATATGCGCCTTTTTTGACGGTGGCGTCGAGCCTTTTCGGCTCATCACCGGGAACATCCGTCACAATCGCGATTTCTTTTTCTTCATCGGTCAATTCGTCGTACGGCTTCCACTCAACTTCATGCCACTCGTTTTCGGTCGGCAGATGCATGATTGACACGGCAAGCCCCTGATCGTTCATGCCGTCCATTACGGCAAGCGGAGCAGCGGCGAACATGGTGAGATCGGTCGTGCCGTCATCGGGTGTTCCTTCAAAGTATCTTCCTTTACCGTCAAGCCAGAACCCGTCGACAATGCCTATAGACGTGTATTTTGCACGCTTGTTGAGGGATTTAACAATCAAAATGAGCCCGGTTATGTCCTCGGGGGTTCCTTTTTTGTTGTAGCGGTAGTGTGAAAAGTCATAGTTGCGGCAGAAAAGGTGGTCGCCTTTTAAATTCTTTGTCAAAAAAGTAGTGCATCCGGGACTTACGGCTTTGACCGCAAGCTTTTCAAGAAGATAGTAGTTGCCGGTATACTCCATGTAATACACTCTGCCCTTATCATCAACTCTTTTCATGCTGTTTATGGCCTTTGCCATGGAAGGAGGCAGAATTTTCAATTTAGGATTGGACATTTTAATTTTCCTCAAAAAGATTTTATTGTTTCTTCGTTGAGACTTTCGACGGTCTTTGCTATAAGAGAAACGGTATATTCAAAATCTTCGTACGAAGTTATGCAGTTCATAGCATGAATGTATCTGACCGGAATCCCGGCTGTTACTACGGGCACACCGAGACCGTGAGTTAAAATGACGGCCGCATCGTTTCCGCCGCCCTCACGGACAGATTCCTGCACAGGCATATTATTTTTATCCGCCAGGTCCAGGATATATCGCTGAAACCGGGGAGAACATATGACGGAAACATCCATGTGGCGGAACATCGGACCTTTTTTCAGTGCTGTTTGGACAGCATAGGGCTCTGTAAAGGTATCATCCGCCGGACAGCCCTCAAAGCAGATTGCGATATCCGGGTTCACGTGATTTACGGATACCCTGGCTCCCCTTTCACCGACTTCTTCCTGGGAAGAAAGAACACCGACAACATCAACATCAAGATTCATTGAGCTGAGGCGGCGCATTGTTTCGATTAAGGCGGCGCAGCCTATACGGCAGTCAAAGCTTTTTCCGAAGAAAAGGCCGTTTTTGTCATCAAACTCGCACTCTGCGGCAGAAACTACCGGTTCACCGATCCGGATGGAGAATTTTTCTTTTGCTTCAGCGGCATCAAGTGCACCTATATCCACGGAAAGCTCGGATATAGGAATATCCGCTTTCAAATCATCCGCCGTTCTGAAATGTGCGGGTTTATTTACAAATACGCCGGATATCCACTCACCGTTAGCGTTCCTGACCTTCACCTTTGAAGCGGGCAGGGTTGAGTTTGTCCAGCGGCCGAGATTGACAACACGGAGCGTGCCGTTGGGACGTATGGAATGAACCATGAAGCCCACTTCGTCTGAATGCGCGTCGAGCATAACAAGAGGCCGGCTTCCTTTGTTGCTTTTGCTGTAAAGGTAAAGATTTCTCATACAGTCCTCTTCAATCGAGGCAAATGAGGACGCATACTCCCTCGCCGGTAAAAGCACCTCGTCTTCAAAACCGGAAGGACCCCTTGCGTTGCTTAGAGCTTTTATGAGGTTTATATATGTTTTTTCGTAATTCATGGTAAGTACCTGCTTTTTTGATTTTGAGTTTAGATCATTATACCACAGAAGTATTTCATATGGAATTTCAACAAGAAAGTACTCTGAAATATTATCAATTTTATTTCAGAGTACTTTTTTCGTAGCCGATACGTATAAGAATATTTTCTGCTTTCGGAATTTCAGCTTGAAAGTGCCGGGCGGGCCCTTCAAAGCCTTTATACCTTGTAAGTACGGCGATATCATCCTTTATACTGCTTGGGACAAAAGTGAAGGCGATGAAAGTCTTGCGGGATTTTCTCACAAAGCACATATCGCCGGTGCGGCCGCTAACAGCTATATACCGGACCGGGACCGAAAAATCTTCATCATTACAGTCTATTACAAAACAAAGACAAAGAACAAGATGATTGTGGAGTATACAAAGCGCAGCAATGATAAATTTGAGGATGCTTTACGGAAATATATCAACGGCAAAATGCAGGCCTCATATATTCAACTGCGGCTCTTGTCAGCTTGTTGGAAAGAGCAGTTTTCTCCCAATTTGTTTCTATGGTATGAAGGATAAATTCTGCTGTTTCTTCCGCTTCTTTTACGGCAATCCCGTAATATTTTGCAGTGGATATTGCATTTTCAATGGAAATTTCATTGCTGATACCGTCAACTGTCAAGGAAAGACAGTTGCCGTAAGGAACGGGGTTAATATCATACAGCGGTGACAACACCCAGCCTTTTGTGGTTAAAATAAACCCGTGATTGCGAAGGTGGTCATCACTGTTAGTGATTGCCATGTTGAATACTATCCTTTTCCATAGTTCTCTCAAATCCTCCTTCGGTGATGCACTGTTGGATTTTATAAAGGAAACAATATCGAGATAGCTGCATTCCTCCGGCTGACCGCCGGTTTTTCCAAGAAGAGTCATGGCCGATGCAAAATGAATACGCTTGTCACAATCTCGGTCAAAACGCTTTATCAAAAAAGTACTCCCGTATTTTGAAAAAGCTTCCAGCTTAGTTTCGGGAGAATTTAACCCGCACTGCTTGGCAAGGTCGTGAGCGGTTTTCTCCCATGCACCTACGTCATATTCATCCTTTCTTGATGGAAATTTAGCGATCCAGAGATTTCCATTCGGGTCACTTACTGTTGCCTTCGGTCTTGCACCGCCGAGAGAGGAACCGGGTTTTATAAGATGATTCAGCCATTTTGCCTGTAATGTGGTTTCTTCGCTTTCAAAATTCCGTGATGCTTCTTCCAGCGTGCGTATTGTGGTCCATGGCGGAATGGTAGTTTCGGAATCGCTTGAAAGAAAATCACCGCATTCGTCCAGTTTGAAACGGACAGCACCCATTCGGCTTTCGTCGTAGACGCCGAGCAAATAATCGCCGTCGTTGAGCTTGTCCGGTTTTCTCAATTCCATATCCGCGACGATTCTTTCACGACGGTCCATAAGCACACGACCCCACCGGTCGGGGCAGCTGTCGGAAAAAATACCGAATGCCGCTTTATTGACGGGGTACTGCCTTCCGGGAATATAGGCAAGATCGGGATCAATCATAAAATTGAAGCGGTGTTCTTTAAGCCAAAGATTGCTGAATTCAAAAGAATGCCGTTCCGTGCCCCTTATTCTATCGATATAAAGATATCCAATAAGCTCCGTTCTACCGAAGAATTCTTCATAAACAAAGATTTTCTTATCCATTGCTCTTGTCCTTGGGAGCTCGTTTTCTTGTTTTCAACTGTAAATCCTGCAATGCGCGGCCAAGCTCGTCATCCTTTGCCACAAGAAGTAAATCGTTATCAAGATTGTTGAGTGCATGAAGTGTTGCGGCATAAATGCCTATGGCGACGGTGGGATCGCCTTTTTCAACCTTCCAAAGTGTGGCACGGCTGATATCCGCTCTTTGTGATACAAGTTCGACAGAGAGATTGCGGCGCAGACGTGCTAGTTTTATTTGTTCTCCCATTGTGGACAGAATGGTTTCCGTCTGAGGAAGAACGGTAACGGCTTTTCTTCCCATAGTAGCTGCTCCTTATCGTAGTGCCTTTTATTATAAACTTTATTATTCATTATGTCGATAAAAAAAGACATTATATTTTAAAAACACTTTTACATGCCGGACCTATGCAACCGGATTTTATACGAGAAGCGGTGAGCGAAAGGGAAAAATACACCGATTTAAAGGCGAAGGCTTGCAAATAGTACAGTCCGGGCGGCCGGGAAAGAGGAAATGGAGGAATTTGGAAATAGATTCTTGGACCGTCCCGGCAGGAAATGCAAAATCTTGCGGAGGATAGGCTTCGCTGCAGTAAAATCAGCGCTTATCCGCAGAACCTCTCTTTGAGCGCACGCTACGCCATCGGCAGAGAGCTTTTTGAGGATGGTTATGACAAAAGTGACGGACCCTCGGCGCTTGAAGAAACGAGAATCCGTCACTTTTGTTATGAAAACAGAAAAAGAAAGTCAGCAGCAGACAGCCTCTCTTTTCCCAATGAGTTAATCAGTGACATTAAGTTGATTTCTACGGTTAGATTTTACCTGGTGCCTGTCCGGCTTATACAATTTTTTAAAGGACTTTCTGACTGTTTATGAATTTTTCAATTCCCGGCATTTTTCCTTGAAAGTGCCGAACGGGCGTGCCCTTCGAAGCCTTCGGCCCTTGCAAGGACGGCGATATCATCCTTTATGCTGTTCAGCCCCGTCTCGGTGAAATATGAGAACGAACTTTTTTTAACGAAATCGTCAACAGAAAGCGGGCTTGCGAAACGGGCACTGCCTCCGGTTGGAAGAGCATGATTGGTACCGCCGATATAATCTCCGATCGGGACCATGGAATATTTTCCGAGAAAAACCGAGCCGGCGTTTTCTATCAGATCAAGATAGTCAAAAGCCCTGTTGCTCATGAGCTCCAGATGTTCCGGGGCAAAGTCGTTGGCAATGGAAATGCCTTCTTCAATGCTGTCACATACAATGATGCGGCCAAGACTGTTAAGAGCATTCTCGGCAATCTCCCGGCGCGGAAGGGATGATAACTGCAGGTCCAGAGCCTTTTGAACGGAATATGCAAGTTCCTCTGAAGGCGTGATTAAAATGACGGGGGAGAGCGTGTCGTGCTCTGCCTGTGCAAGCATATCGGCAGCTATTGCATCGACGTCCGAGTCACCTTCGGCAACGATGACGACTTCACTTGGACCTGAGACAAGATCGATTCCGACTGTGCCGAATACCTGCTTTTTCGCTTCGGCGACATATACGTTGCCGGGCCCCACTATTTTGTCTACAGCAGGGATTGTCTCTGTCCCGTAAGCGAGCGCGGCAATTGCCTGTGCGCCTCCGCAGCGGAAAATTCTTGTCACCCCGGCAAGCTTTGCAGCTGCCGCAATCAGCGGGCTGATGTCTCCTTCACAGGTTGGGGGAGAGACCATGATAAGTTCGCTTACACCTGCAATTTTTGCAGGGATTGCGTCCATAAGAACGGTAGACGGATAAGGTGCCGTGCCGCCGGGCACATACAGCCCCACGCGTTTGAGCGGTATCACACGCTGTATGAGAACTTCGTTGTCAGTTTCAATCCGGAAACCCTGACGGAGCTGCGCACTATGGTAGCGGTAAATCCTGTCATATGCCTTTTGAAGGGAGGAAATTACCTCCGCAGGAACTTTTGAGGCAAGATTATCGATTTCATTTCGGGAAACCTCCAGCTCCTGCGGCCTGATACCGTCAAATTTTTCGGTATAATCAAGAAGAGCGGTGTCACCGTTTTCATAGACATTTTTTAATATTTCAAAAACGGCATTGCGTACCCCGGATGTGGCGGAATCGTCATAGGGCAGGATGCGGCGCGAAATATTTTTATCTCTAGTGACTGAAATCATTGCGGTATTTCAGCCGAGATTAAGGGTCGGGAAAAAGCCGCTGATGTCTTCGTTGCTCATATACCCTTTTTCAAGCCAGAAGCTGGTTGCCATGGTTGCGATTTCATAGACATTGCCTTCTTTTGATGTGTCGTTGAACTCATCGTTCATGGCTTTGTCGTAAAATGTAATGCCGCTGCATTCGTCCATAACCTCTTCTTTTTCAAGGTCGAGACCTTCAGCCATAATAGCACAGGCATCTTCAAAATTGCTGTTCAGATAATCGACGGCCTTGCACCAGCATGAGTACAAAACATCATAAACATCGGGATTTTCTTCAGCAAACTTTGTCGAAACAGTAAGAACGTCAATGATGGCTTTCGGGTAGTCGGCAGATGAGACAAGAATGTGTCCGCCTTCACGCTCGGAGCAGTTGGACAGTGCGGGCTCCCAGGTTACCGCCGCATCGACTTTGCCGGCGATAAAAGCTTCGCCCGCTTCGTCATTTCCCATTTCAACAATTGTAATTTGATCCTCGGTTATATTGCTGTCGGCAAGTGCCTGAAGGAAGAAAAAGTATGATGTGGCTGACTTGTCAAGAGCTACGGTCTTGCCGGCAAGATCATCCATGGATTTGATTTCTGCGGTGGCAATAAGACCGTCACCGCCGGTGGACGCATCCATCGTGCATACATAAGCCTCAGGGGTTCCGGCGTCATACTGGATAATATCACGGTCGAGTACCTGACCCAGAACCTGGATCGAATCGGAAAGGAAAGCCGCACCGTATGTGGATTCATCTTCCATTATAACTATATCAACGTCATAACCGGCCTCTTCAAAGTATCCCAGTTCTTTGGCAATAAACAAGGGTGCATAACCTGCCCATGTGCAGAAGGCGGCGGTAATTTTTTTGTTTTCCTGAGAGGCGGTTTTCCCGCAGCCGGCAAGCAGACCTACGCACAGCGCAATGACTACAATGAGTGAAAGTGTTCTTTTCATGATTTTTTATATCTCCTATAAATTAATTTTTTCAATTTTCGCTCCAGAGGAGCTCCATTATCCGCTTTTTGATTGACAGGAAACCCTCGTCTGTCAGCGCATTGTGGTTCCTCGGTACGCTTAACTCAACGGGAATGATCTCAAGAATCTTTCCGGGCCGGCTGCTCATGACGATTATTCTGCTTCCAAGAAGAATGGCCTCGTCAACATCGTGCGTGATAAACAATACCGTGCTCCCGGTAGACTTGGTCACATCTGACAAAAATTCCTGCATGGCAATCCGGGTTTGTGCATCAAGGGCACCGAAGGGCTCGTCCATCAAAAGAAGCGCCGGATTGTTGGCAAGAGTCCTCGCAATGGCAACACGCTGCTTCATCCCACCGGAGAGTGTGTCGGGCATGGCGTTTTCGAACTCTTCAAGTCCTACAAGCTTAATGTATTTCCTGGCTGTCTCTTCCCGCTCGGATTTAGGTATGCCGCGCATCCTGAGTCCGAATTCAACGTTTTTTATAACGCTCAGCCACGGGAAAAGGCTGTAGCCCTGAAAGACCATGCCTCTGTCGCCTCCGGGCTTTGTAACGGGCTTGCCGTCAACCTCAATAGTACCGGAACTGGCCGTATCAAGTCCTCCGATAATGTTTAAAAGAGTGGTTTTCCCGCATCCGGAAGGACCTACAATAACCACAAACTCGCCTTGCTCTATTGTAAAGCTTATATCTTCAAGTGCACGGACAGTATTTTTGCCGTCGGTAAATGTCTTTTCAATATTTTCAACTTTAAGTTTAGACATACTTCAGTCCCCCAAACGTTTGTACCAGGGAACAAGAATCCCGGAAATAAGTCTCAAAAGGAAGTCGGTTATTAACCCGATCAGTCCTATAAGAATAAGGCCCATAAATATTACATCTGTTGCGAGAAAACGCTGCGATTTCAAAATGATATATCCGAGTCCCGAACCTGCGGCTACCATCTCGGCAACAACAAGATATGTCCATGCCCAGCCTATCGTCAGACGAAAATCATCCAAAAGACCCGGGAGGGATGCGGGGAGTATGACGTGAATGTAAATCTGCCATTTGCTTGCATCGAGCGTCAGCGCGGCATTAATCTGGTTTTTATCTACCGATGAGACAGTGTCGCACACCATCAATACGAGCTGAAAAAATGTTCCGAGCCAGATAACCATGTACTTCTGCGTTTCGTCAATGCCGAGATAAAGGAGTGTCAGGGGAACGAGAGCAACAACCGGCAGGTAGCGCGCAAATTCAATAAAGGGACGGATGACTGCGGTGAATTTCTTTGAGATGGCCATCGCCATTCCAACGGGAACGGCAATGATTGCAGACCAGAACCAGCCGACCATTACACGTTTTGTGCTGACCCAGCAGTTTTCCCACAAACTGCCGTCGGACAGACCTTTGCGGAATTCATCCAGGACGTCGGATGGAGAGGGAAGAAAAATCCGGCTTACAAGGCCGCTGTAGGATAAAATGCACCAGGCTGCTATCAGAATCCCGAAAACTGCAACGGAAAGCCATTTGTAGTCCCTGGTGTTAATGTTTTTGGTATTCAAATCTATAAATTCGCTTTCTGAAAAGATTAGTTTAATTCTTTAGTTCGTTAGCATATTAAAACGATAACGTCTAAAAGTCAAGTGCAAATTAAGAATTAACATAAGGTAAAGAAAAATGTTTTTCAAAGTGTATAAGGATTATTGGACTTCGATATGAAGATTTGTGTAAATCACCGGTATATGGACAGCTGAGATGATTTGGTTGTTTTGCCTGTAAAGGAACAACCGGGAGGATTATATGACAATGAATATTACATTGTCCCAACTTGGCAGATTCGGGTTTGGACAGAACGACAGAATCGGTCAAAGCGGGAGTGAATAAGACAATTACAGCTTTACCGTTACAAAACGCTTTAGGGAACTTTTGCGCATTACACATCAAAAGAAGTTCCCTAAAAGGAGAAAATCATGAACCGGTTCGATGAGATTTTGCTTTCCGGTAAAGAAGCAATCGATGTTGCAATCGAGCTGTGTATGTACAGTATGAAGACGCAGATCTTTCTGGATGGAAATAAGCGCGCAGCGGTTATCTATTCGAATCATTATCTGATTGCTCATGGGCAGGGCTTCCTTGTGATACCGGAGGAGTATGTGCCGGAATTCAAATAGATGCTGATATCATTTTACGAGGGAGAGGATCTAAGTTCTATCAGCGAGTTTCTGAAAAAGAACTGTTGGAAAACTTTTTGATCAGCACTCAAAAAAATTCTGCCACTCTATTGAAAAAACGGGAAGTGAAAAACAGCTCCTAAAAAATTTGCATATTTTGTCAACAACTTATGACATAAGTTGTTGACAAAATGATTTACTTAAGAAGAAAATATAGAAAACAAATCTAACGAGATACGCTGAAGCAGTAAAAATACATACAAAATCAGGGAACGAGGAATAAGGTGTCCGTTCACCTTTGCCTGATGCAATGCTTTCGGGTGTAGTCCCCCCTGGACATATGATATAGGTATTTAGGAAAGATTATGGAAAGCACTTTTTTGACAAACTATACAGATAAGACATTTCTTGATGAAATCAAGGATGATTTACGTCACTGTTCATCCTTTTCCTTCTCAGTCAGTTTTATAAAAAAAGCCGGCCTTGTTTTATTGTTGACGGACATCAAAGCGGCACTTGAACGTGGGGCTCACGGCCGAATCATTACGTCAACATATCAAAATTTTACGGATATAGATTCTCTCAGAACGTTTGCGGTCTTGCAGACAATTTATCCAAACTTCACGTGCCATCTTGATTTTGATAGCTTCCATGATGATGCTTTTATGGTAATAGGTTATCATTCAAAAGGATATCTCTTTGAAAACCCGGACAACATGTGCAAAGTCGTCGTCGGTTCATCAAACATTACAAGGAGTGCACTCAAGTCAAATATTGAATGGGATATAGCGGTAGAGGAGTCTCTACCGTCAAAGGTTTATAATAGAGCTCTTTCAGAGTTTGAAGATAAATGGCAGGGAACGCATGACCTAACTGATGATATTATAAGACAGTACATGACCCGTCTCGATTATGCGATTGAACGCTGGGACATGGATTATGACCTGGAACATGTTCCTGCAACTCCGAACTACATGCAAAAAAAGGCGCTTAAAGAACTCAACCGCTATAGATCGACTGGAGTCAATAAGGCCTTAATAATTGCAGCTGCCGGAAGCGGAAAAACTTTCCTTGCAGCCTTCGATGCATATAACTTCAATCCAAATAAACTTTTATATGTTGTCCACGAAGGTGCAATATTGAATAAATCTTTAGAAACATTCCGTGCTATATTTGGAATTAGCAAATCATTCGGGATCTATGGCGGTGGCAGCAAAGAGATAAACGCTGATTTTCTCTTCGCAACAAACGTATCTATAGCAAGTAACCTTGAGCTTTTCACTCCTGATTATTTCGACTACATCATAATTGACGAATGCCACCGCGCTGCAGCCCCAACATATAAAAAGATAATGGATTATTTCAAGCCGGAATTTATGCTTGGATTAACAGCTACGCCGGAGCGCATGGACAATCAGGACATATTTGAGCTTTTTGATACTAATGTCCCTTTTGAGCTTAGGATGCGTGAGGCTTTAATAAATGACCTTATAGTTCCTTTCCATTACTATGGTATAAGAGATGAGCTTGTTGATTATGGTTTAACAGGCAAAGAGGAGCGCAGACTTATATCCCAGATGGTTACAGATGAACATGTCGCATTTATCCATGATGAGATGGAAAAGCACAGGGACGGAATACCGGGAAAATTAAAAGCGCTTGTTTTTTGCCGGAATGTTCAACACGCGCAGATGATGAGTGAAGCTCTTTCTGCGTTTTACACATCTGCCTATTTAACAGGGAAAAATGACATTGGTTCAAGAATAAGGGCATATAACGAACTTCAAAATGACGACTCACCGCTGGAAACTCTATGCACGGTAGATATTTTGAATGAAGGTGTGGATATTCCTGCCATAAATATGGTTGTATTTCTTAGACCAACGGAATCCCAAACAATTTTCATTCAGCAGCTCGGACGCGGACTCAGAAAGTACCCGGGCAAAGAGTTCGTGACGGTGCTCGACTTCGTTGGGAATAATTACAAAAGAAGCTTGCAGATAATGCTGGCGCTGGGAAGTCTTTCGAAGAACTTCGTACTGGAAAAGAAACTCTTGGCAGCACTCCTGATTGATGACTTTAAACCTCTTGGGCTTGCTGAATACGGGGTTGAAATCCACATTGACGAACTTAGCAAGGAAGAAATCGCCGAGTACATACAAAACGAGAACTTTAACCGTATAAATTATATTAAGCAGGATTACTGTAATTTTAAAAAGTTTATAAATGCCGATAGTTATCCGTCACATATGGATTATCTCAACAGTGATTGTGCACCGGATCTTATCAAGTTTATGAACATAAAGATGGAAAATAAAAAGACCCGGTCATACTACAGCTTTTTGAAGGGGATAGGAGAAGAAACAATACCTGCATTCTCTGATGAACAGGTCGAATTTATAAATTACCTATCAGAGATGCTCCCTCTTGTCAGGAAATACGAATATCTCATATTTAAGGACCTGGTGGACGGTGAAAACGATCCTGCAGCATTAAAAAGCAATGTGAAAGAGCAAATGTTGAAGTTTTCGGAAAAAGAATATACTCATGCGACTGAGTATATTAATAAAAACGGCTTTGCCTTAATTAATGAAAGCCGTGCTGAACTCAATGTCAGCCTCAGTAAGCAACTCAAAGAATATCTTGCCGATCTTATAGAATACGGCTTAACCCGCTATGACGTTGAACTCGGTGACTGTGAAGAAACGTTTAAATTATGGCACAATTATAGAAAAGATCAGGCAAAGCTTAAAATATGTGCTAATCCGGGCGACACGATGAAAGGAACCGATGTAAAAGACAAGACTGTGTATGTGTATGTTGGGCTGAAAAAAGATCTTTCGGAAGATGACAGGCTTAATTACAAAGATAAGTTTATAGCACCGGATGTTTTGCAGTGGGAATGCGAAGCCGGAATATCCGATGCGGAAAAGAATAAAATCGAAAACTCCGATAAAGTTATAATGTTTGTAAGAAAAGTTGATAATGAGTACGGAGTAACATTGCCGTTTACCTATGTAGGCGAAGGCAAGATGACCAACAGACGAAATCTTGATAATGCGGGCAAGACGGCACTGTTTGACATAGTTATGGATAACGAACTCCCGGAATATCTGCAGTTCGATTTTATGAATTTTAAGTAGTTAATATGAAGACAATCAAAGTGGCGGCGGCCGTAATTAAAGATGGCGATAAAATCTTTGCAACACAAAGAGGATATGGTGATTATAAAGACTGGTGGGAGTTCCCCGGAGGTAAAATTGAGAAGGGGGAAACTGCACAGGAGGCGTTGAAAAGAGAAATCGCTGAGGAACTTGATACCGAGATCTCTGTAGACAGCTATATCTGCACTGTAGAATATGACTATCCGGATTTTCACCTTTCAATGCAGTGTTTTTTGTGCACTATCATATCCGGGGAGCTGCTCTTGAAGGAACATGAGGATTCAAAATGGCTCACAAAAGAAAACCTTTTATCTATTCAATGGCTGCCGGCGGACAGAGTGGTAATCGATGAATATTTTACTAATTTAATGGGTAACGAACTATGAAGAACGGAATAAATCCAAATTCAAATGCAATTCATCCGATTGCAGAATATGATAACGAGATATATGTTAAACCAACCATTACAAACCCCAATATTGTTGTGGGTGAGTTTACTTATATTGCCGACGCTGAATTTGAAAGTCATGTAACCAATTTCTACCCGTAAAGTGCCAATAAAGAAATTTCAAAGTGCCAAAATGACACTTTGAAATTGTCGCTTGAGGAATTAGCAATTGTTAATGTTTTGAAAAGTAATCCGACTGCAACTCAGAAGCAGATAGCTGAGCTGACAGGAAAATCAGAAAGAACAGTCAAACGTCGAACCGTGGAGATGCAGGAAAAGGGTTTGATTTGCCGTGTGCATGGAAAACGTAATGGAAGATGGAGGGTAGTAGTTGAGTTATAGCTCAGTTGACCC
>R05__coassemble_350_pt1 | contig 23557 bp, 19 predicted proteins | sample R05__metabat2_high_PE_014 | metagenome-assembled genome bin R05
ACAGATATTTTATGATATTATAAAAGGACTATGGATACAGAAGAAATTAAAAATGAAATAATAGAGGGCAGAAATGCCGTTATTGAGGCACTTCGAGCCGACAGAAACATTGACAAGATTTACATCAATAAAGGCGATGTGGATAAAACCCTTGGGCATATAGCTTCCAAGGCCAGGGACAAGGGAATTGTAGTTGTCGAGTGTGACAGGCGGAAACTGGATTTCATGTCTGTTACGAAAGCTCATCAAGGCGTTATAGCTCTTTGTGCTGTAAGAGATTACTGCTCGGTAGACGACATTCTTGCGCTGGCCGAGGAAAAAGGCGAAGATCCGTTTATTGTAGTCTGTGACGAGATAAGCGATCCCCATAATCTCGGTGCTATAATAAGAAGCGCTGAATGTGCCGGTGTCCACGGGCTTATTATTCCAAAAAGAAGAAGTGCCGGTCTCACAGCTATAGTAGATAAAGCATCAGCGGGTGCAGCCGAGCATTCACTTATTGCTCGCGTGCCGAATATAAGTGCCGCACTTAAAGACTTAAAGCAAAAAGGTCTTTGGATATACGGCACCGCTGCTGACGGTGAAAGTCCTCTGTGGAAAACCGATTTTTCCGGTCCGGTCGCGCTTGTCATCGGCTCGGAAGGAGACGGGATCAGCCGTCTGGTAAAAGAGAACTGCGATTTCATGGTTTCTCTTCCGATGAAAGGAAACATCGGTTCTTTGAACGCTTCAAATGCAGCGGCAATAGTAATGTATGAAATTTTAAGGCAGAAAACACTTAATGAGTGATGAATCCCTCAAAAACGATATAAATCTTACCGATGAATATGCACAGATTTTTGCCTCTGTTTACGGGCAGGGGCAGGAAGCTGTGCCAGATTTGGTTGAAGAAGATAAAGCACCGGTTCAAGATCAGAATTTCGACTGGGAAAGTCTTTATTCTTTTCCCGAAAGAAAGCATGCTTTTGAAAGTACAACCACTGATGAGACCGACTCCGAAAACAGTTATGCATCTCACGCCTCTTCTCAGGAATATGATTATGATGCCCCACCAGATGCGCGCTACAACTTAGAGCAGGATGATTATTGGGATGAAAACGCTTCGGATGAAGATGACGATGAGGATTTTCCGAACTCGTTCAAAGATTATCTCGGTGCCAAACTTACAGGCACGCTGTTTCGAATAAGGGGCAGCGTCCCGGCATCATCTTCAACTTCAACCATGGAAGACAGTGACGATGACGTTCTCGGCCGCGAGGTAAGTCCGAGGTATGCCGAAAAGTACTATGGAGCGTGCCTTGCAAGTATAAAACAAAGAGTATTTTTAGGACTGGGCATCATATTAATTATGATGTACCTCTCTTTAAATCTCCCCTCGGCAGGAGCCTTGAAGAGTCTTACAGGGAAGGCAATCAGCGTTACTGCGCTTCAAATCGCTTTGATGATTGTGTGCCTGGATGTTTTTACAACCGGTATTCTAAATATGTTCTCCGGAAAATTAGGCGCGGATTCACTGGCATCTATCTCATGTATCGTTACGCTGCTAGACGCCTTGAGTATTCAATATTCATCTTTTGCCGAGCCGCATCTCCCGCTTTGTCTGATATCATCATTGTCATTATACGGAGTGCTTTGTTCTTCTTTTTTGTCAGCAAGAGCAATTAAGAGAACCGTAAGAGTCCCTTCAATCGGCAAAAAAATGTACTGTGTAACCTGTGAGGAAAACATCATAGGGCATGAATTGACAATTCTTAAGTCCACAAGGTCTATTTCCGGTTTTGTTCGCAGGATTGAAGAAGAGCCTATTGATGAGCTCTGCTACAAAAAGGCATCAATATTTATTCTTATTTTTTCTGCCGCTTTAACGGCGGTAACCGTTATTCTCAAAAATAACTTATCAAATATTTTATTTATTTTCTCTGCAATTTTCTGCCCGGCCGTTCCCTTTAGCGCACTGATGTGCTTCTCTCTCCCGTACTTTGTCGGAGCAGGCAGAATTTTCGGACAAGGTGCCGCAATTGCCGGATGGTCAGGAGCATATGATCTCGGGCACAGCAAGAATCTCATCGTAACGGACCGCGACATTTTCCCCGACGGAACCGTTGAAATCGAAGATGTAAGAATATTTGCCAATTATGATTCTAAAAAAGTAATTTCCTACGCTTGTTCCCTTGTGCGCGAATCAGAAAGCGCGCTCACAAATGCCTTTGCCAGACTTTTGGACGAGAACGGGTGCAGTTACTGTAATGTTGATAGTTTGGAGATTCTGCAAGGCGGAGGATTCAAAGGATTAATTGAAGGGCACGTTGTAATTTGCGGAAGCACGGATTTAATGCGTCTTTTGGATGTAAAACTTCCATTCCGTCTTTTAAGCCAAAGGTCTGTTCTGCTTTCAATAGACGGGGTCCTTTATGGTATTTTCAATATAAAATACTCTCCGAGCGAAGATGTAAGAAAAGCACTTGTGTCACTTATGAGGTCAAACCGTCATCCGGTATTTGCCGTAAGGGACTTCAATATTACGCCTGACATGATAAAGGAAATATACGATGTTGCAACCGACGGGTATGATTTTCCACCTTATCAAGACAGATTTAATATATCCGAAGCAAAACCGGCAAAGCAAAGCCAGGTATCATCTGTGGTATGCCGCGAAGGTCTTGGTCCTCTCACAGCAATGGCGGATACGGCAAGAAGTATTTTTGTAATTTCTAAAATAAACTCCGTTTTATCCGTCGTCTGTTCATTTGTTGCCTCTATTCTTTTCTTCTACCTTATATTCACTGGCAAGGAAGTAAATGCCGCAAAAGAGCTGCTTTACTCAGTTCTATCATCGCTCCCGGTTTTGATACTCGGCATAATCACGAATTTCCCGTTCTGACTTAAAAAAATGCAAGCTGAAAATTCAGCTTGCATTTTCAATTAATTTTATTTCAAAATCAAACGCATTCCCCGCGCTGCCTTCAATTACGGTTATATCTGTTTCCACGGGCTCGGCGGATTCATAGTATCCGCTCGGCGCATCCCACGGTCTGAATTTAAACGGGTCTGCGATGTCGTATTCTTCGATTAGGCTGTCGTATGTTCCTTTTTCCTCCTTAATTCTGCAGCTTGTCTCATAGTCCATGAAAAGCCCGTCACCTTTTGAATCTATCGAAAAAACAGGTATATCTTCCGAATATGCCGAGGAGTAAAGTGTAAAACCTCCATTATTATTTTTTGTTCCGGAGACCTCCATGCTCACATCTTCATATTCTTCATATTCATCCGAAACATCACGGAAATAAAGTCTTCCGGAAACTTTATTCCCTTCATCTTCAATTTCCGGTGTTTCAATTACATTTTTAATTCCCTGCGAAAACACATATGTGATTCCTTCGCTGGGGAATTCAAGTGATATTGTTTTATCGTCGGATACAACGTTGCCCTCAAGCTTGTTTATAAGAATTTCATCGTCTAGAAAGTCTATTTCGCAGCTATGACCGTCAATAGTAATGTTTGCACTCCCGTCCGGGTAAGTCCTCAATTCACCTTCAACTCCGCTCACCTCTTCGCCGTCAAGGTAGACATTAATCAGGTCATATGAAGCGTACTGCTCTTCTTTTGTCGAGCAGGAGCACAAGAAGAGCACAAAAAGCACGAAGATTAAACAGTATTTTTTTGTCGGTAATTTTTTCATTTTCATTTGACGAATTTTAACATAATATTCTTGAATTGAAAACTCATATTTAATATAATGTCAGCGTTATGTGCCCGTAGCTCAGTTGGATAGAGCGTCAGACTCCGACTCTGAAGGCCGTGCGTTCAAGTCGCATCGGGCACTTTTAAAGGATAATTATGAGAAAGTTAAGTATAAAAAAATTTATTGCTCTTTTTTTGCTAACGGCAATGGCCTTGACGTTGAGTGCCTGCGGTGAGAGCAAATCATACCAGCAGCAGATTGCCGCGATGGATACTGTGATGACACTTACCGCTTACGGAAAAAATGCGCAAAAGGGCCTTAAATCTGCTGTTCAAACAATAACCGCGCTTGATGCTCTGGTTGATCCCGATATTGAAACAAGCACCACCTACGCGCTCAACAACGCAAACGGAGAAAAAGTCGTTGTCTCAGGTCAGGTAGCCGAAATGCTTCTTGATGCAATAGATATATATGATAAGACAGACGGTAGTTACGACCTCACTATATATCCTCTTGTGAAAAGATGGGGATTTGCTGACGGCAAATACTATGTGCCCACCGACGAGGAGATTGCGCAGGATCTTTCACGCCTGTGTATGGGTCAAATCAGCGTCTCCGCTTTCCCCGCAAGCGGAACCTATGCCGTATACATGCCATCTTACGGTCAGATTAGTTTCGCATCGTGTGCAAAAGGCTGTGCTTCCAAATACGCAATAGATGCCATGCGAAAAAACGGTGTAACATCAGGTATCGTGTCACTTGGCGGCAATGTCCAGACTCTCGGAGTAAAGCCCGACGGTACAAACTGGACAGTAGGTATTGTAGACCCCAATAATACAAGCGGATATCTTGCAACAGTGTCCTGCGGAGAAACGGCAATCGTCACAAGCGGCTCATACCAGAGGTACAACCCCGAATATCCGAAGTACCATCATATAATTTCTCCCAAGACCGGTTACCCCACCACAAACGGTCTTAAATCCGTAACAATAATTTGCAGTGACGGTACAATTGCCGACTGCCTTTCAACAGCAATGTACGTAGTTGGCGAAAGTGCAGCGCTTTCCTACTGGAAAACCTACGGCGGCTTTGAAATGATTCTAATAAATTCCAACAATGAAATAACCGCTACAATCGGGCTTCAGGAAAAAATCGATGTTAAAAACACCAACTATACTTTGAAGTATTACGAAGGATAATGGCTCAGTTTAACGACAATATAATCACAATCAAGGGCATAGGTGAGAAAAAAGCTCATGCTTTCGGGCGTTTGGGCATAAAGACTCTCTATGACCTTATTTCTTTTTTCCCGAGAAAATATGAGGACCGCACAAAATATAAGTCAATAGCGCTTATTGAAGACGGAGAGAGCGCCTGCATATCCGCCGTTGTTGCAACAACTCCGACTTTAAGCCACATCAGGCGCGGAATGGACCTTGTAAAATTCAAAATAACCGACGGTACAACTTTGTGCGACGTAACTTACTTCAACCAGAGCTGGATTAAAAACAACATCGAATGCGGCCAGGAATATATTTTCTTTGGAAAGATGGAAAAGAAGGGGTCTCACTGTTCTCTTGTAAATCCCGTTTATGAACTTGAAACTTCCGAAAACAGAGTCACCGGAAAAATAATCCCCATTTACAGTTTGACATCCGGGGTAAGCCAGAAGGATGTCAGCCAATCCGTAAGATATGCCCTTGACAGCTGTGAGGAATACATAAGTGATATCATTCCGGAAGAGGTTCTTTCAAGGCAGAAGCTTGCAAGGGCAAAATATTCATTTGAAAATATACATTTCCCTTCTGATTTCAAAGCGCTTGAAATTGCCCGCCGGCGCCTTATTTTTGAAGAGCTGTTCACTCTTGCCTGTGCTCTTGGAAAAATGCGCGGTGAAAGAACGGCTGCCGAAGGCATAAAAATCAAGGATATATCTCTTGATGAGTTTTATAAATGTCTCCCCTTCTCCCTGACAAATGCTCAAATAAAAGCAATCGATGAAGCGGCAAATGATATGTCGTCAGGATATATGATGAACAGGCTGGTACAAGGTGATGTCGGAAGCGGCAAAACTGTCGTTGCGGCAGCTCTTATTTATCTCACATATAAAGCCGGATACATGAGTGCATTTATGGCACCTACCGAAATTTTGGCCGAGCAGCACTTTCAGACTCTTACAAAAATGCTTTCGCCTCTCGGACTTTCCATATCCAAACTCACAGGTTCAATGAGTGCCAAAGAAAAATCCAATGTCAAAAAAGCGCTTTTAAACGGTGATATAGACCTGATTATTGGCACTCATGCTCTATTTACCGATGACGTTGAGTATAAGAATCTCGGCCTCGTAGTAACCGATGAGCAGCACCGGTTCGGTGTGTCGCAAAGGGCGGCTATTATAGAAAAAGGTGAAAAGCCGCATGTTCTGGTAATGTCAGCCACTCCGATACCGAGAACACTGGCTCTTATAATTTACGGTGATCTTGACGTATCGGTAATAGATGAACTGCCCCCGGGCCGTCAGACGGTAGATACATTTGCCGTGAATGAAAGCTACCGAGAAAGGCTGAATGGCTTTATAAAAAAACAGTGTGATGCATCAAATCAGGTTTTTGTTGTCTGCCCGATGGTTGAAGAAAACGAAGAAAACAATCTGAATTTAAAGTCAGCCGAGCAGCACACGCAAGAGCTCCGCAGCGCTCTTCCCTCTTTAACGATTGAGTGCGTTCACGGAAAAATGAAGCCTAAGGAAAAGGATGAAATAATGTCCAGATTTTCCCGCGGAGAAATTGATGTTCTTGTATCTACAACCGTAATTGAAGTCGGTGTTGATGTTCCCAATGCCACACTCATGATTATAGAAAATGCCGAAAGGTTCGGTTTAAGTCAGCTTCACCAGTTAAGAGGACGGGTCGGACGCGGCCAGAGCAAAAGCTACTGCATTCTTGTCTCCGACAGCAGCACATCCGACATAAAGGCAAGGCTTGATGTACTGTGCAGTACAAACGACGGATTTAAGATATCCGAAGAAGATTTAAGATTAAGAGGACCGGGTGATTTTTTCGGTTCGAGGCAGCACGGTCTTCCGGAAATGCATGTAGCTGATCTTGGTGTAAATACAGATACGCTTAAAATTGCCCAGGAAGAGGCAAATCTTGTGCTCGGCAAAGACCCCGAGCTTTCAAGCAGTGAAAATGCTCTTTTAAAGCAGCGTATCGATGCAATGTTTTCAAGCAATTTTGACAGGTTCAACTAAAAAGCGGAGGCAAAAACCTCCGCTTGATTTTAATCTCTGTTTTTTTTGCTGTCTCCTTTGTGAAGAAGAGGAGATATTCTTTTATAAAGAAGAAATGTCAATGCCGAATCAACGGCACCTTTTATCAAATTGAACGGCACAACCGCAAAAAACACAAATGAACCGATATCTTTTATATTGCTGTTAAGCTTTGTGCCCGCTGCAATTATCTGGTCGAGAGGCCAGGAATACATCTCGGAATACTTCGGCAAAAGATACCAGGCGTTAAATGCCGAACCGAACACCGTCATGCACAACGTGCCTGCTATCATACCTATAAGCGCTGACCTCTTACCCGGTTTTGCGTGATAAACTATGCTGGCAGGAAGCACAAATGTGCAGCCTATCACAAAATTTGCGTAGTCGCCTACAAATGCGGTGGTAGTGCCTTTAATCAAAAGCTTTAAAAGTATCTTCAAAAGTTCGCTTACAACTCCTGCGACGGGTCCGAGATAAAATGTGCATATCAGTATCGGAAGTTCGCTTAAGTCTATCTTATAGAAGCTTGGTATGAAAAATATAGGAATTTCAAGCAGCATCAAAGCTCCCGCCATGCATGAAAAAACAGCAGTATAGCTTATGTAGTGCGTACTTTTAAACGGCTTTCTATCCTTGCATACAAATTTTTCGGCTAAAACAGCCAGCAAAAGCATCACCGCAAAGGTTGCCGCGCAAGTAACAATAAATTTAACAGCTTCCATATTGCCCTCCTGAAAACAAAAAATACCCGAAGCGTATCTTCGGGTAAAGCGCACAATTAGCATCTTCTTCCATCCAGACTCTACTGTCGGTTACGGAATCTCACCGTATCGTGCCCAAGCGGGCTCGCGGACTTTACCGCCGGTAGGGAATCACACCCTGCCCTGAAGATAGTCAAATTATAGCACCGTCATAATCCTTATACAAGCAAAAAATCAGTACAACTGTAATAGGACTTATGGTATACTGTCAAAAGATATTTAAAATGACAAAGGAGATTTCTCTTGACTGACTTCACTAAACTAAAAGACTGTGAGCTGTTCTTATTTGATATGGACGGCACCTTGTATCTTGGCGACAATGTATATGAAGGTGCAATAGATTTGATGGAAAATCTTCCGTCTCTCGGAAAAAAATACATATATCTCACCAACAACTCCTCACGCGCCGGTACAGATTATATAGACCGGTTAAGAAAATTAGGCTTCCCGTGTGAAAAGGAGAATGTTTTTACATCCGGAATGGCAACCGGAATGTATTTGAATCAAAAACATAAAGGTGCGAGTGTTTATCTTGCCGGCACAAAGGCATTTTTCAAGGAACTTGTGAGCTACGGCATCAATCTTGTCAACGACGAGTTTGGCAGCACGGAGGCTGATACTGTTGATGTAGTTGTACAGGGTTTTGATACAGAGCTTACATATATGAAGCTTGACAAAGCCTGTCACTTCTTAAGGAGAGGTGCGGCATTTATTGAAGCAAATCCCGACTGGGTCTGCCCGATGCCTAACGATGAAGTGCTCCCCGACTGCGGCTCAATTTGTGCTCTTTTGACCGCATCGAGCGGTGTAAAGCCTGTTGTAATAGGAAAACCGAACAGAAACATGATTGATGTTATATCCGAGATGACAGGTATTCCTAACGAAAAAATTTGCGCCGTCGGTGACAGGCTCTATACAGACATTGCGGTTGCTCAAAACGCCGGAAGTGTAAGCGTGCTCGTTTTGTCAGGCGAAACGACAAAAGAGATGGTAGATGCCGCAGATCGAAAACCCGATTATATTATGGCGGATGTAGCCGAGCTTCATCGCGCCCTAAAAACATGAAAAATTATATCTATCCTATAATAATCGTTATATTGCTCATGATCTTTTATCTCGGCATTCCGGATTTGGGAAAAGTCGAGATAGGCGTCAAAAGAGGCAAAATCGGCAGAAACGACCGCATAATAATGGCAGCAATTACTGCCGTTTTTGCAGTTGTGGATTTTGTTGGTCTCGGAATCAATGACAATCCGCAAACCTTCGCAAAACTTCTTGACGAGACTGCATACATGAGTCTTGACGGTAATACCGAAATAAGCAAAATTGTCCTTTATACGGGCGTTGGCACAGGTGACTACATAATAGATTACTCATGTGACGGCAGCAATTGGACCCAGGCCTATTATTACACGCAGGATTCCGCCGCCGTTTTAAAGTGGCAGACAATCGTGCCTCAGTGCAGCATTACAAAGCCTATGTACATCAGGATGTATTCAAGCGGAAATGCATACATGGGTGAGGTTGCCTTTATAGACCCCGACGGAAATATAATTCCGTACAGCTGCTCGGTAGGTGCTCTCAACGATGAGCAAAATACCATTCAGTTCACTCAGACATATCTCAATTCCACATATTTTGATGAAATATATCATGCAAGAACGGCATGGGAGCATTTAAACAACATCTATCCGTATGAAATATCTCATCCTCCGCTCGGGAAACTCATAATAGGTATCGGTATTTTGATCTTTGGCATGACGCCCTTCGGCTGGCGCTTTTCAGGCACTCTTTTTGGCGTGCTTATGATTCCGCTGCTTTACATTTTTGCCAAAAAAATATTTGATTCCACCAGAGTTGCAACGTGCACGGCGCTTCTTTTGGCGACCGAGTTCATGCATTTTGTCCAGACGCGAATTTCCACAATAGATACATATGCTGTTTTCTTTACACTTCTTATGTATCTTTTCATGTACCTTTATATAACCGAAGAAAAGCAACGTTATCTTGCTCTTTGCGGCATATTTTTCGGGTTTGGCACAGCCTGCAAATGGACATGTCTGTATGCAGGTGCGGGGCTTGCGGTAATCTGGCTTATTTACCGAATTTCAAAGCGAAAAGAAGGAATTTCGTCTCTTGTTAAAAACATTGGTTTTTGCCTTATATTTTTCATTTTTATCCCCGCCGTCATATACAGCCTTTCTTATATTCCATATGCCACCGCAAGCTCAATAACTCCTGTTTTTTCAAAACAGTTCTACAAGATGATAATTGACAATCAAAAGATGATGTTCACCTATCACTCAACACTTGTTGCCGAGCACCCGTACTCATCGAAATGGTATCAGTGGATATTCGATATCCGCCCCATTCTTTATTATCTAAAGTACAATTCTGACGGCACTCGTCAAAGCTTCGGTTCTTTTATGAACCCGATTACATGCTGGGGCGGCCTGGTTGCTATGTTTGTACTGCTCTATTATGCAGTTGCAAAACGGGAAAAAGCATCGGCTTTAATTCTGCTTGGGTATCTGTCCTGCCTTGTTCCCTGGATATTTGTAAAGCGGATTACTTTTGCCTATCATTATTTTTCTTGTTCCGTATTTCTTGTACTTGCCATCGGGTATGTTTTTGCCACCATGGAAAAGGGCGGCAAACATTCCAAAATATATATTTACGCATTTACAGCCGTTTCAGCCGTTCTCTTCATCGGGTTTTACCCCGTGCTCAGCGGAATACCAATAAGCGAAAATATACAGCATACATTCCTCTCATGGCTTCCGACATGGCCGTTTTGACAGCATTTTATCCCCCCGGGAGGCTTTTCAACATTTCCCGGGGGTGTTATTCTAATATCAACTTATTTTTTGTTTCTTAAAGGGAAAAAATATGAAACACAGCACTAAACATATTCTTCTTGCGGCTTTGTGCCTTGCGATAGCTTTTATTCTCCCGACACTTACCGGAATGGCTATAAACAAGGTATGGTCGCCTATGCATATTGCAATATTTATTTGTGCATACGTTACTGACAGAAAGCTCGGAGCTTTGACCGGATTTATCGCCCCTATTGCAAGAGGTCTTCTTTTCGGCATGCCCCCGCTCTTCCCTACTGCAATTGCCATGGCGTTTGAGCTTGCTACCTACGGCTATATATGCGGTCTTTTAAATGTAAAACTTCCAAAATCAAATAAAAACATTTATGTCTCTCTCATTACGGCAATGATTATAGGAAGAATCGTATGGGGGCTTATATCATGGGTACTTTATACACTCATGGGAAATCCTTTTACGTGGAAGATTTTCATTGCCGGTGCGCTGTTAAATGCCTGGCCCGGCATAGTTCTTCAGATTATTGTAATTCCCGTTCTCATTATGGCTTTAAGGAAAGCGAAGGTTATAGATCATGGACATAGTCACAATTAAAGAATACTTCGACTCCTGTGCGCCTTCGTGGGATGAGGAAATGATTCGCGATGACGATATAATAAATCTGATTCTGGACAATGCGAATGTATGCGAGGGCAAGGAAATTCTCGATGTTGCATGCGGAACAGGTGTGTTGTTCCCTGACTACATTAAAAGAAATGTAAAAAGCATAACCGCAGTCGATCTTTCCCCTGAAATGATAAAAATCTGCGAAGAAAAATTCGCAGATGATAACATAACTTTAATTTGCGGAGATATAGAGGAAATCACAATATTAAAAGACTTTGACTGCATTATGATATATAATGCGTTTCCTCACTTCCCTCACCCGGAGACTGTCATATATAATCTGTCTCAAATGCTCTCCCCGGGCGGTACATTAACGGTTGCTCACGGAATGAGCAGAGCTGCACTTGACAAGCATCACTCCGGAAGCGCACGTCATGTTTCAAACTCGCTTATGAGCGAAGAAGAACTTTCGTCAATTATGGGGCAATATCTCGATATAACAACCGTAATTTCCGATGACAGAATGTATCAGGTAACAGGAAAAAAATCATAAAAAAAAGCACAGGCCGGGATTTTATGGTCTGTGCTAAATTTTTTTAATTTTTCTTTTTCTGCCAGTATCCGTTGACATCTTCAAAACCGTTTCTATTCATCACATATGTGATTTCAGGAAGCGCGAAGGTTACGTCGCTGTCAAATCCTAAGGTGGTTTTAAGCTTTTCCAGCATCCTGCTGTGTTCTTCGCACCATTCGTCGGTTTTTTCGCAAATTTCCCTGTATTTGGTCTCGTCAGCGAGATTTTTTTCTTCCTGTTCTTCAAACCATGCATATTTATTCCAGGCAATTGCAAGCGCAGTCACGATGTTTTCCTCTGTAGGCTTTGCCTCCACTGCCATTTCAAGCTTTGTACGGTTTTCAAAAACAGGATGCGGCTCGGTATCTGTATTTTTTGCCGCCTTTGAATTGTTCTTTTTATAATACGGACGGTATCCTTTTTTTCTGTTGTCTGACATAAATTATTCCGTTTCGAAGTTATTATACAAAGTTTATATATCTTTATAAAAGCAGGCATCAGCATTTTTACTGATGTCTGCCTTATTATAAGCTGGATAGGTGACTCGAACACCCGACCTACGCATTACGAGTGCGTCGCTCTACCGACTGAGCTAATCCAGCACAGAACGAATTGTATTATAGCTTAAGATTTCATTTTAGTCAATCGTCAAAGATAAACTGCATTTCGGATATGATGATGTATCCCATCTGTAACTATTCCACATGTCGCTGTCTGATTTAAGATAAATCCTATCGGTATCGGATTCAAGAAAATCATAAGGGTCAAAGTGATAATAACTGCCGTCAATTTTAATTAAATTCCAAAGACGGTCGTTGTAGTTTTTCTGTCCTTCCACAACGGCACTGTCAAGTCCGATTTTATTGCACAGTGCTACTGTTGAAAGTGCAAGAGCCTTGCTGTTTCCCTCTCCGTTCACAAGGGCTGAATATATCGTACTGTCATCTCCGATTGCGATATTTCCACGGATATATTCAGCAACGGCCTTGAACTTTTCATTGTCGGTTTCGTAAACATCATTAAAAGGATTTATGAAAGAAAGCTCTTCTTTTTCCAGGATAAGCTTTTCATCGCTCATCCCGTAATTAAATGTCATATTATAAAGTTTCTGATTTCCCGTACCTCCGTAAAGCTGTATGTTGACGCTTGGCTCTTTAGGAAGAGAAATCGGGTTTTTCAGATAAATATCCGATACCATGGAAGCAATTGATTCTGCGGTGTAGGAGGAGTTTTTAATCAGTATAACCAGCTTTTTCTCCCCGCTCTCCATAGTCTTTTTTATGAGATCGGATATACCGGTTGCATACTGCATCTGATAAATTTTATCAAACGGCACGCCTGTATCGGCATATGAAACGCTCAAGGTTGCTTCATAATAATTAACAATCTTTGACAGCTCATATGAAATATTATCGACGCAATAAGCACAAAGAGCATTCTGCGACCTCACCTGCCAGCATGCCTCTGCAAGATCCTGTGAAACATCACCGGAATAATTTTCCGGAAAAATAATATTAACTTCTTTCTCACCCATCTCCACTGCATTTTCAACCGCTCGCTTAAGTTCGCTTAAGTTCGCAGTGGTAATTCTTCCCTCGTTTTTTGAAAGGTCCGGTGATGAAATGACATAATCATTTACGGCAACATATTCCTTGTCGTAAAGTGCGCACGAGCTAAGGCAGGCAATCATGCAGATAACAGTTAATAGAGTTGTCGCTTTTCTTATTATCATAAAAGTGAAAGTTGCTCTTCTCCCTTGTCTTCAGGCTTCATAGGATTTCCGGATGCGGGCAGAGATCTGGCTCTGCGCCTTGCAGCCCCTTCAATACCTGCACTTTCGGCGGTTTTAGCATTTACAAGTTTTTTATTTTTGGCAAGCCTCATGCACGAAACACCCTGTGTTGATCTGCTTTCCTTGGTTGAGAGAAGGCTTGAATTGAATATCATCATCTTTTCATCCGACGAATAGCAAACTATATCTTTTTCTTCATCCAATATGATTACAGCTGCGAGCGGGCTCTTATTTGAAAATGCATTCTTCAGTTTACGCCTGTTGTTCTTCGTCTCATAAACACTTAAATTGAATTTTGCACATTTTCCGTTTTCAAAGAACAGCAGGACATTTTTCCTGTAATCCTCAGGGTCGATAATGGTTATTACTTTTTCGCCTTCATCCATATCTAGCTTTGTAGGCAGGTAAATGCCGAGCGTCGAGGCCCTGCTCTCTTCAAGATCGCACACTTTCACTTTGTATACCTGCTGGTGGTCCGTAAAGATAAGAATATCTCTTGCGTTGTACGATTCAAAGCTGACACTGAGGGAATCGCCTTCTTTGTACTTCTGCTCGCCGCTCATACGCAAAGCCTGATCGTTAATTTTTTTGAAATAACCCTCTTTGGACAAGAACAAAGTTACGTGGTAATTGTCAATCTGCCTTGCCTCTTCAACGTATTCTTCTATATCCGAAGCATAGACAATAGTGGATTTTCTCGGTGTGACATACTTTTCGTTTATTGCCTTGAGATCATCCGTAATTATTTTCCTGATTTTACGCTTGTTGTTAAGTGTTGATTCAAGTTCGGCAATTTCCTTTTCAAGCGATGCAATTTCAGACGTTCTTTTTAATATGTGCTCCCGGTTTATATTACGGAGCTTTATTTCCGCCACATACTCAGCTTGAAGCTGGTCTATGCCGAATCCCATCATCAGATTCGGTACAACATCGGCCTCAAGTTCCGTGTTGCGGATAATTGATATTGCTTTGTCTATATCAAGGAGTATCTTCTCAAGACCTTTAAGGAGATGCAGTTTCTCGCCTTTTTTCTGAAGGTCAAAGTATACTCTTCTTCTGATGGATTCGATTCTCCACGAGACCCACTCGTCGAGTATTTCCCGCACTCCCATCACTCTGGGATAACCGGACACAAGTATATTGAAGTTGCAGGAAAAAGGCTCCTGCAGAGGAGTGAGCTTAAATAGTTTCTGCATAAGCTTGTCAGGATCCACGCCGCGCTTGAGCTCTATGGCTATTTTAAGTCCTCCGAGGTCTGACTCGTCTCGTATGTCGTTTATTTCACGTATTTTTCCGTCTTTTGAAAGATCAACTATTTTATCAATAATAATGTCTGTGGAGGTCGTATACGGGATTTCATATACCTCAATTATGTTTTCTTTCGGCAGATGTCTCCATTTGCTTCTGACTTTGAAAGAGCCGCGCCCTGTATTGTATATTGCCTCCATTTCCTCGCGGTCAAAAATAATTTCTCCGCCGGTCGAAAAGTCCGGAGCCGGCAAAGTTGCCATTATATCCGCATTCTCGTCATTGAGGTAGTTAATTGTCGTTTCACAGACTTCGTTTAAATTGAATCCGCAAATCTGGCTTGCCATACCGACCGCGATGCCGCTGTTGGCACTGACAAGAATATTGGGAAATGTTGTCGGAAGCAGTCTGGGTTCTTTTTGTGTTCCGTCATAGCTGTCGTCAAAATCAACGGTGTCTTTATCTATATCCTTAAAGATTTCGGCACAAATGGGCGTAAGCTTTGCCTCCGTATATCTTGAAGCCGCATAAGACATATCTCTTGAATATGTCTTACCGAAGTTGCCTTTTGAATCGACAAACGGCGCAAGCAGAGCCTCATGGCCGACCGAAAGTCTTACCATGGTATCATAAATTGCCGCATCGCCGTGAGGGTTAAGCTGCATAGTACGCCCTACAATATTTGCACTTTTCTGTCTCGGCCCTGTCAAAAGTCCCATCTTGTACATCGTATAAAGGAGCTTTCTGTGTGAAGGCTTAAACCCGTCAATTTCCGGAATTGCGCGCGAAACGATAACGCTCATGGCATAAGGCATATAGTTTACCTCGAGCGTCTCCGTTATCGGCTGGTCTATTACCTCACTTTTAAGACCTATAACATTTGGATCATCATAGTGTTTTTTTATTTCATTGTCCTGTTTTTTTCTGGCCATCTGCTACCTCACGAAATATCTGCCATATCGAGATATTTATATCCTTCGTCAGCTATATGTTTTTTTCTTCCTTCAAGGTTGTCACCCAGAAGAAGCTCAAATACCTCGTTCATTTTCTCTATATCATCGGGCAGAACTTTTATAAGCCTCCTAGTTTCAGGATTCATTGTTGTCATCCACATCATACCCGGATCATTTTCACCGAGACCCTTGCTGCGGTTGATTGTACACTTGGCACCGTTGAATCCTTCTACTATCTCCGCTTTTTCCCGGTCCGAATACGCAAAATAGGTTTTATCCTTGCATTCGATCTCATAAAGCGGTGACTCTGCAATATATACATACCCTTCGTTTATAAGCGTAGGAACAAGCCTGTAGAGCATTGTCAATATAAGCGTCCTTATCTGAAATCCGTCAACATCGGCGTCGGTGCAGATAATAACCTTGTTCCATCTGAGATTGTTGAGATCAAAAAGTCTTAAATCCTTTGTATGCTTGTCATTTACCTCTACGCCGCAGCCAAGCACCTTTATAAGGTCGGTTATAATTTCGCTTTTGAATATTCTCGGATAGTCAACCTTAAGACAGTTTAGTATTTTGCCTCTAACGGGCATTACTCCCTGGAATTCCGCGTCCCGGCTCTGACGACAGGCGCCGGCAGCCGAGTCGCCCTCCACTATGTATATCTCGCGTACATTAACATCTTTCGACCTGCAATCGATAAATTTCTGAACCCGGTTTGCCATATCGATTTTTTCTACAAGGTCTTTTTTTATTCTGACTCTGGCCTTCTCTGCACCTTCACGTGAACGCTTGTTAACCAGAATCTGATCGGCTATACGGTTGGCCTCGGGCTTGTTTTCGATGAAATAAACCTCAAGTCTTGACTTGAAAAATTCATTCATGGCCTGCTGGATAAATTTATTCGTAATTGCCAGTTTTGTCTGGTTTGAATAGGATGTCTGCGTTGAAAAGCAGTTTGTTACAAGAATAAGGCAGTCCTGTACATCCTGCCATTTGATGCTATCTTCGTTCTTTGTATACTTGCCTTGCTGTTTAATGTACGCATCTATAGCATTCGTAAAGGCAAGCCTTGCAGCATTTTCAGGGCTTCCACCGTTTTTCAGCCAGGATGAGTTGTGATAATATTCCTGTCTTGAAACCTTGTTTGAAAAGCAAAAGCAGGCAGAAATTTTAAGCTTGTAGTCGGGAAGATCTTCCCTGTCACGGCCTTTTCTCTCAGCCGTGATAAATTCCGGCTCGGATATCGGATCGTCCTGTGCAATTTCCTTTACATAGTCAACTATACCGTTTTCATAGAAATAGTCCTCTACTTCGAAACTGCTTCCTTTTTGTATCTTGAGACGGAAAGTAACGCCCTGATTCACGACCGCCTGTTTATGCATTGTTTCCTTGAGCCAGTCAGAGGGAATATCTATATCTGTAAAAACCTCTAGGTCCGGGCGCCATTTTATGGTAGTACCGGTCTTTTTGCGGTCAGACTCTTCTATTTTAAGTTCGGTCCCTTTTTTGCCGACTGCTTTTCCCTTTTTGAAGTGAAGGGTATATTTCTTGCCGTCACGCCACACATTTACATCCATGTACTCAGATGCATACTGTGTTGCGCAGCTTCCAAGGCCGTTCAAACCGAGTGAATATTCGTAGTCTCCCCCGTCGGCATTGCGGTATTTTCCGCCGGCATAAAGCTCACAGAAAACCAGCTCCCAGTTATATCTCTTCTCTTTTGTATTGTAATCTAGAGGGCAGCCACGTCCGAAGTCCTCAACTTCTATGGACTTATCTTCGTAATAAGTAAGAGTTATAAGATTGCCGTGACCTTCTCTTGCCTCGTCAATCGCGTTGCTCAGTATTTCAAACGCCGCATGCTCGCAGCCCTCCAGGCCGTCAGATCCGAATATGACGGCAGGACGTTTCCTTACTCTTGCTTCGTCTTTAAGCAGTTCGATACTTTCGTTGCCGTAAGAGGCAGTTGTTTTTGCCATAAATAAAACCTCATAATTGCTAATTCTTTTAAATTATACCATATTTTGTGGGTTATTTCAATCATAACGGTCCAAATGTGGTACTTTTGTACAAAAGCAATAATTGTAAAACACTTTTTCAAATCCTTGATTTATGCTCCGGATCTGTTTCGTATATGTCAAAATCAAGACCGTAAGTGCGCGTAAAATTGTGAGAATTGTTAAAATTTTGTCAGGTGTAAAAAAGAATATTGTTTTTGATTTTTTACGGCTGTATAATTTCGGCATTCCAAAATAAAGCTATAAAAGAAGGCGTAAAGATGACCAATAGTTACTTAACTAAAGTTTATGCACAGGTCGAATCCAGAGACCCGAACGAACCTGAATATTTACAGGCTGTCAAAGAAGTTTTTGAATCTCTTGAACTTGTAATAGACAAACACCCGGAGTGGGAAGAAAACGGAATTTTAGAGCGTTTTGTTGAGCCCGAGCGTGTAATTGAGTTCCGCGTTCCATGGGTTGATGACAGCGGCAAGGTGCAGGTAAACAGAGGCTACCGTGTACAGTTCAACAGTGCAATCGGACCATACAAAGGAGGATTGCGTTTCCATCCTACAGTGAACTTAAGCGTAATGAAGTTTCTTGGATTTGAGCAGATTCTCAAAAACTCTCTCACCACATTACCTATGGGCGGCGGCAAAGGCGGTTCAGACTTTGACCCGAAAGGAAAAAGTGATGCTGAAATCATGCGTTTTTGCCAGAGTTTCATGAATGAGCTTTACCGTCATATAGGGCAGTTTACCGATGTACCCGCAGGCGACATCGGTGTAGGTGCAAGAGAAATCGGATATCTCTTTGGCGAATACAAAAAGATTGTAAACCGCTTTGACGGAGGTGTGCTCACAGGAAAGGGTATATCTTTCGGCGGCTCTCTTGCAAGAACACAGGCAACAGGATTCGGCATTTGCTACTATTCCCTCGAAGCGATGAAAAAGCTTAAAGGCGATTCATACGAAGGAAAAACAGTTATAGTATCCGGTTCCGGCAACGTTGCTCAGTACTGTGCTCAAAAAGCAACTTCGCTTGGTGCAAAAGTTGTTGCAATGAGCGACTCCCAGGGTTATGTTTATGATCCAAGCGGCATAAATCTTGATGTTCTTTTTGATATAAAGCAAAAAAGGCGTGCAAGAATAAGCGTATATGCAGAGGAAGTTCCCGGCAGCGAATATCACGAGGGATGTAAAGGTATATGGAATGTAAAGTGTGATATCGCCCATCCCTGTGCATCACAAAACGAAATGGATGCAGATGGAGCACAATCTCTTGTAGACAACGGATGCATGGCTGTATTTGAAGGGGCCAATATGCCTCTGACTCCGGAAGCAATCGAGATAGTTCAGAAAAACGGTCTCCTCTACTCTCCCGGTAAAGCCTCTAATGCAGGCGGCGTTTCTACTTCCGGACTTGAAATGACACAAAACTCCATGCGTATGTCATGGTCATTTGATGAAGTCGATGAAAAGCTTCACGGCATAATGGTAAATATCTTCAATGCATGCTATGACGCATCTGTTGAATGCGGATGCCCCGGAAACTTAATGGTAGGTGCAAATGTTGCAGGCTTTTTGAAAGTTGCAAATGCAATGATGGCACAGGGCATAGTATAAGCGCAATAATTTTTTTCGGGACACCGGTCAATCTCCGGTGTCCCGTTTTGTTCACATTTTGTTCTTATGAGATTAATAACCGATTTACATTTTATTTTCAGGCAGATAATATAATACAGTTAACTTACAAGACAGGTGGTTATAATTTATGGCACAGTTATCCAGTATGCCCCTAGCGGGAATAGTTGTAATTTTTGTTATTCTTGCACTCTTTGCACTTTCCGTGATTATTCTCTTCACCGTATACGGAAGGTATAAGATGCTCTCTTCGCAGTTCGGTGACTCGCTTACTGGCGCCGGAACTTTTGTACGGTCGGCAGTAAATGACTATTCCGAAGGGTATGCAAAATTCGGAACTCAAGTCAACACACCTGCAATAATTGAAAATGCAGTAAACACGAAGCTGTCGGGGCTTCTCCTTGGCGAAAGATTTTTGAATAATGCTGTTTCTCTTTTCGTAACGCTCGGTCTTTTCGGAACATTTCTTGGATTGAGTCTTTCGGTAGGCTCACTGACGGAGCTCATAAGCTACTCAAACACATCGGAATGGCTCAGTGTTCTCGACAGCGTCGGCGGTGGACTGATGTCAGCGCTTTCCGGTATGGGCGTTGCATTTTACACATCCCTTGTAGGTGTTGCCTGCTCAATATTTCTTACGATACTAAAATCGATTTTCTCACCTTCCCAGGCGCGTGAAACCATGGAAACAAAGATGGAAATATGGCTTGATGACACAGTGGCGCCAAAACTTCCGTCAAACGTATCCAACAGTGAAGCCGAACTTCTTACAAAGCTCATGGACTCACTGAAGCTTGCCTCCGTTTCCATGGAAAATACACTGTCCGAATCCACGCAGAAACTCAATTACACCCTTACAGCTTTCAACTCAAGCGTTGACTCGTTCAACAAAGGCGTAACCGGATTCAACGACTTCAACCACGCACTTGAAGGTACTGTTGAGCGTATGGATCTTGCCTTAAGGAACGGAATAAGAAAGAGTGATTTCTCATGAGAAGAAGTTCATCACCGATTAAAAAATCTGCATCCGGCGATGGCGGCGAGCAGGGATTCTGGCCTTCATACGCAGATATGATGTCCTCTTTTGCACTTATACTTTTCTTTTTGATGCTGCTTTCATATATACAAAATCTTGTCACCGGCAACAACCTTCAAAACACCCAGGAAGTTCTCTCGCAAACCGAAACGCAGCTGGCGCTCACGCAGACCCAGGTTGAGGAGGCCGAGAACAATCTCGATCAAATCCAGCTTGAACTTGACGACGCAACCGAGCAGCTCAAGGGGCAGCAAAAGCAGCTTTCAACCCAGCAGGCTCTAATAAAAGAGCAGGAGGATTATCTGGCTGCCGCAAACGAAGAACTTTTGGAAATGCGCTCTCAAATGCAGACAATCGCTGTTTTGCGTCTTTCAATACTGGAGCAAATCCGTGACAGCATAGTCGAAGTCATGGGAGACTCATCAAAGGTCGACATAGGAGACAACGGCAACATTATTTTGAATGAAGGTGTTTTCTTCGACCTCGGATCATATGACCTGAAAGATGATGCAAAAGGTGTACTTAATCAGCTCATCACCGTATTCAACAAGTTCCTGGCAGATGACAAAAATGCGCAGTATATAGACAGCATTGTAATTTCCGGTCATACGGACTCAACAGGTTCAGACAGTGACAACAGAGTCCTTTCAACCAACAGAGCAAATGCAGTTTTGAACTATCTGCTCTCAGGCGGACTCAGCAAATATTCCGAATATTTCTGTGCAGCCGGTTACGGTGAAACAAGGCCTGTTGAGAGTAACGACACAGAAGATGGCAGAGCCGCAAACAGAAGGATTGAAATATCCATAATATTAAAAGACGACACTGTCCTTGATATAGTCAACGATTATCTCGATATAGATGTACCGTCAACCACCTCATCATCAGCATCGTCCGTGTCATCCACGGCATCATCCGCCGTAAAATCCGGCAAAAAATAATTCAACTTCCGGGCTTCATTCAAGTCCGGAAGTTTTTTTATCAAAATCTGACATAAAATGTATTTACACCATCACAGCTTTCACACCATATTTTCCCTTTATGGTTTTCTACGATCTTTGCGGCAATTGAAAGGCCCAGTCCGTAGCTTTGATTCATGCTGCGTGCCTTATCCGCTCTGTAAAAGCGTTTAAAGATGTTTTCTCTGTCGTCTTTGGGAATCTCATCACCTTCGTCAGATACGCTCAAAACAATTCCTGACGGCTGTTTTGACAGTCTCACTATGGTTTCGGTACCGGCATAACAGTATTTGCCGGCGTTGTCCAAAAGAACCGATACAAGGTTATTAAGTTCCTGCTCATTTCCTTTTATCTTTATGCCGCTTTGAATTTCAGTTTTGATTGAAAGGCCTTTTTCGTAAAAAGCAGGTTCAAAATGCATAACGGCATCATTCACGACTTTGCTTAAATCCACATCCGTCAACATGAGATTGTCGCTTTCCACATCGACTTTCGTAAGATCGAGCATACTTGCAACAAGTCCTTTCATTTGCGTTGCCATCTTAAATATGGCAGATGAAAGCTTCATTCTCATATCGTCGCTGCAGCTGTCTGACTGCAGCATTTCAGCGTCTGTCAAAATAACGGTAAGCGGGGTTTTAAGATCATGTGAAGCGTCAGCTATAAACTGCCTTTGCTGTGTCCATGCCTGCTCGACAGGCTTTACGGCCCATCTTGCAAGAAGGATGCTGATAACAAGAAAAGCCACTTCTGCGGCAATTCCTATCAGAACGCTTGTTCTGACGATTCCCGCAACAGTAGTATCCTCGCTGGACGTGTCGGCAAAAACTATTATTTCGCCTCTCGGTGTCTGATTTTTGACAAATCTCAGCTTGTATTCCTTTAATATACCCTGGTCCGTACCGGCACTGTCAGCAGCCTCGTATATTTTTTCAAGCTGCTCGGTGTCGGTAAGATCATAATATCCTCCGAATGCATCCAGCTCTCCGTTTTCGTCATATCTTAAAGTAAAAAACGGCAGTCTGACATCATCATTGCCACTATCATCGGGAACGCCCGGTTTTCTTGGCTCCATCGAAAGATTTCTCATCATATTGATACTGCTGGACCTGATGTCATTTCTTGTAGAAATCACAATAAAGCCCAGCAAAATGCTGAGCACTATCGTAACTATAGTCATATTTATTATTACGAACTTTACGCGGAGCTTTTTAATCATCGGAAGAAATCTCCAGTTTATATCCCAGTCTCCGTACTGCATTAATTGAAATATTCGATCCTATTGAAGCAAGTTTTTTCCTCAAGAATCCGACATAAACCTCAACATGATTTTCAACCGCGTTCGAGTCGAATCCCCATACATGAGACAGGATTACTTCTTTAGACAACAGCTTTCCCGCATTTGAAAGCAACAGCCTCATCACATCAAATTCTCTTGCAGTAAGTGCTATTGAATTGCTGCCGCACGCAAGTGTTGCTGTGGATAAATCCAGTCTGGTATTTCCATAGCACAGTTCATCAACCTGATCGCCCTGACGTCTCAAAAGGGCATTAATGCATGCAAGAAGCTCTCTTGAATCAAAAGGCTTTGTAAGATAATAATCAGCTCCGGAGTTAAGGCCCTCTATCCGGTCATCTATATCGCTTTTGGCTGTCAGCATAAGGATAGGTGTTGTACATCTCTTTGCTCTGACGGTTCTTGCGACTTCAAAACCATTGAGTCCGGGCATCATGACGTCAAGTATTAATAGATCGTATATACCGCTAAGTGCGTAATCCGCTCCGTCTTCCCCGTCATAAACAGTCTCAACGTCAAACCCTTTGGTTTCAAGAAGCATCTTAAGGGAGTCTGCGAGCAGGACTTCATCTTCGACAACTAGAATTCTCATATTCAAAAACACCTTTGCTATTAATCTGTAGCAAAACAGTAGCAAATCAAACTTAATCAAAACTGAATTTGCAATGATTATACATGACATGCAAAAAATAATAAAGAGTGCGGTGAAAAGACAACCGCACCCTTTATTAAAATTATTACTCTTCGGCAGCAGCCGGTGCTGCTTCCTCTGTCGGCATATCCTCTGGAAGTTCCATTCCTTCGGGCATTTCCATGCCTTCCATATCGGGCATTCCCTGGCCACCCATTCCGGGCATTCCCTGGCCGCCCATTCCGGGCATTCCCTGGCCGCCCATTCCG
>R05__coassemble_371_pt1 | contig 22508 bp, 18 predicted proteins | sample R05__metabat2_high_PE_014 | metagenome-assembled genome bin R05
AATTTTATCCGTGATATAAAGCTGCTCGCATTTCCGGGTTAACTCTGTCAGCACCTTTTATTACGCTATGATGTTGCAATTTGGAAAATTATGCGTATAAATATATGTATAAGCATAAATCTGCACATAAGTCGAACGGTTGAAAAGTAAAATTAAAACTTAAAATTTCCGGAAACCGGAAGTAATTATTTAATAGAAAGGCGGTTGTCCGGGCAAAAACTGCAATGCTTCCTCTTCGCAGCAAGCTACGCATTTTCCGCCTATGGCACCACAAAAATTCAATTATGACAGACAAAGAAAAACATCAGGACACATGTGAAAAAGACACCGAGTCCGTAAATGAAAAGCGCGCCCTTACCGGTGAAGAGCTTGACGCAGTCACCGGCGGATCTGCCCATGTAGCCGTAAGCATGGCCATCAAGGCAGTCACACATTTCAGTGAGCGCTGATTGTCCTGGCAATTTATTAACCATCAAAGGCACCACGTCTTTTAAGCATACGGCGTTATAAGTTTGCCGTATGCTTAAAAGACGCATTATTTTTTCATTGCTGTGGCTGTCACGGCCGTGTTAAAATATCTTTGACAAAAGTTATCGGGGCAGCTGCATCGGCGGTGAAATTATGTGCAAAAACAATCACCCCATCACGTCAAGCCCGCTTTCCGGTTCAGCCTCACATGATTTTAAAATATGCGGCCGTGAACTGTGTCAAAATCTGCGGCAATTTATTTCTGTCCTCATTCAGGGGCAGGCATAAGCCCACATAAAAACGGAGGCTGAAAATGGAACTTGCAATATTCTTTAAAAGCGTTTTGGATCAGGATACTTCCCCTGTTGTGCTTTGTGACCTTGATCATAAAATTATTTATATGAATAAATCCGCGGATGAACACTACTCAAAATACGGCGGTCATTCACTTGTCGGCAAAAATCTTCTTAACTGCCACACACCTCAGGCAAAAGATAAAATAGTCCGGACACTCGAATGGTTTGCCAAAAGCAAAAGCCACAACATCATCTACGAATTCCGGAATGACGAAGAGAACAAGGATGTCTACACTGTTGCACTGCGTGACGACGACGGTGAACTTATCGGGTATTATGAAAAGCACGTCTACAGAGACAAAGAAACTGCGAAGCTTTTTGACTATTCCGATTAATACTTTTGGAAGCAAAGTTTCATAACTTGAAGCAGATGCCGACTATTGATTTTTTCGGCTGAATTTGCGGCCGCAAAGGTATCAAACTATGACAGATTCGGGAAAACAGCAAAACACAAAAAAATCAACATCAGAGCAGAAAACTCTTTTTATGTCCGTGCTGATGAGTGCACCGGGGCCGCTTGTTGTCGGGCTCGGACTTATTGTAGGCAAAAGCAGCACGCAGCTCTCCGACTTTTTCAGGCGCACAGCAGAACTTCTCGGCATAATTTCTGCCTACGTTATTTATAAAATAACGAATAAAGACGGAAAATGTGACGAGTGTGAAAAAGCCCGGCTTGAAAGACTTTCGAATATAATTGTCGGTGCGATGATGTTCCTTGCCGGCTCGATTTTAATGATCCTTGCCTTTACCGGAAGTGATACCGAGACGGGAAACGTGATTCCCGGTCTCAGCATTGCAATACTCGGAGTCATAGCAAATACATTTTTCTGGATTAAATATACATCTTTAAACAAAGCTCAGCCCAATGCAATCATTGCCGTACAATCAAGACTTTACCGGGCTAAAAGCCTTGTTGACGGCTGTGTAACAATCGCGCTTCTTTCGGTTGCTATATGGCCCGGCACCGATCTTTCATATATGCTCGACAAAATCGGGTCCGTAATAGTGGCTGCATATCTCGCATTCTGCGGGATTAAGACCGTATATGAAGCCTCCGTTAAAAAGAGGGAGAATTCACTGTGAATTTTCAAGTTCTTTCAGAGCAGTCTTTTGATTGCCTTATATCTTTTATAAAATATATTATCCCCTGCGTTATCGCTCTTCTTTTAATACATTTCCTTTTGAAAGTTCCGAGCTACGTATTCAGAAAGTGCCTTCACTTGGTTGCCTTTACATGCGTAACGGTGATGATTGTATGTGCCGAGAGCTGGCAGGCAGCCGTAATTGCTTCGGTTATAATTATAATAGTCATCTACCCCGTGCTTTCTCTGCTTGAAAGGCAGGCGTGGTTCGCTCCGCTTTTCGTGCAGAAATCCCGGGGAGAAATCAAGAGAAGCCTTGTAATGCTCTTTGGAATGTTTGCCGTACTAACAGCCGTTTCCTGGGGATTATTCGGCAATGTCTGTGCCTGCGCAGCTGCTATTTTGATGTGGGGCACAGGTGATGCAGCCGCAGCTCTTGTCGGTATTCCTTACGGCAATCACAAGATAAAACTTAAAATCACAGACGGCAAAAAATCTCTTGAAGGCACGGCTGCAATGTTCATTGTTTCAACCGCCGCAGGTTTTGCAACACTTTATTTTTACGGTAAATATCCCCCGGGCCGCTCTTTTGTATGTGCTCTTGTTGGCGGCATTCTCGGTGCGCTGACCGAGCTTATCTCCCCGAGCGAATACGATACCGTGACGGTACCTTCCGTGATTCTTGCAGTGGAGCTTATCATCCTGCACATTTTCTAAAATCCCATCTTTTATAGCGTCGCATGGATTTTCTGCCGTTTAAAAAAATTTACGGCAGCTGCGCATACAATCCCCCTTTGGAAAATCAAACCACACCGGAGGCTATACTTCTTATGAACAACAAATTAGGAGCCATCCCGCTTTCGTCGGACATATTGACAAAAGCAAATATCGGACTTTGGGCATTTGAACTTGATGAAGGTTTGCCGCCAAGAATGTATGTTGATGAGGCAATGCTCGGCCTTATCGGGCTTAAGGAGCAGATTTCGCCCGAGGAAACCTATCACGCATGGTACGACCACATTGACGAAGGCTCTTACGGTCTTGTTGCCGAATCGGTCGAGAAAATGACATCCGGCGAGCACGCCGAGGTACAGTACCCATGGCATCATCCGAACGGTGAGACATGGATTGTGCGCTGCGGAGGCGTGAGAAATTTTGACTACACAAACGGTGTCCGCATAGAAGGCACACATCAAAACGTCACCGAACTTATTCACTATGATGATGAACAGCGCAAACAGGCAAAGTTCATGGAAAATCAGTACATCGTCTCAAAATTCCGTGCAGACTCCCTTGCATATATTGCGGATAATGAGCCGGATTTAAATAAAGCCATGGACTTTTTCGGCAGACGCATTCTGGAGATATCCGGCTGCGACCAGGTTATTTTCCGTGAACTTGACGGAAACCGGATTGTACTGAATGCTCCGGGAATTGAGGATATACCGCAAGAAATCTGTTCAGACTGTCCCTTTGCCGATTTCGGCGGTGATGAATACGGTGAGGACGGCATTGTACTTATGGACGACTGCCGTCTCGGCTTCAACGGTGTAAATACGCATCCCGGCTGTCCCGCAAAATCATCTTTCATGCAGCGTATCTATTCCGACGGAAAACTTGTGGGTCTTCTTACGGTTCACTATCTCAGAGACTATCATAAATTCACCGAAGGCGGCATCAGTATAATGAAAGCCGTCGCCAGGTATCTCGGGCTTCTTATCGGGCGTATAAATAAGCAAAAAGCAGATATGGCAAGAATTGAGGCTGAGTCTGCAAATAAGTCTAAAACACAGTTTCTCTTCAATATGTCACATGACATCCGCACACCCATGAACGCGATTCTCGGATATACAGACATCGGTCTGCGTCACTGCGACAATGCCGTGCAATCCAAAGCCTATTTTGAAAAAATAAAAACCGCCGGAAATCATCTGCTTAATCTTATAAACGACATTCTTGAAATGAGCCGGATTGAAGCCGGAAAAGTTGCACTTTCAAATTCGCCCATGGACATGCGCAAAGCTATGGACAACGTAGTTCAGATGAACAAATCACTTGCCACAGCAAAAAGCATCGAATTTACAAGCGATGTAGTTGATCTTGAAAATCCTTACGTTTATGCAGACGAGCTTCACTTAAACGAGGTAGTCATCAACCTCATTTCCAACGCAATCAAATTCACTCCGGACGGCGGAAAAGTCAGCTGCACGGTTCGTCAGAAATCCGGTGTAAAAGACGGCATTGCCTTGTATCAGTTTATAATCGAGGATAACGGCATCGGCATGTCAGATGAATTTCAATCTCATCTTTTCGAAGCGTTTTCAAGGGAAGATTCATCCCGCGTTTTAAAAGCCGAAGGCACGGGGCTCGGTCTATCCATAGTAAAGAGCATCGTTGACCTTTATGGCGGTACTGTTGATGTAAAAAGCAAACTTGGTGAAGGCTCCACCTTTACGGTTGAGCTGCCTTTCAAGGTTATGACAGATGACGAAATTTCAGCATTTGAAGGCAGCTGCCAAACCGGTACGGAAATTCCGTCAGTAGAAAAATTTAAAGGCAAAAGGGTTCTTCTTGTTGAGGACAATGAGATGAATCGTGAGATTGCATCAGATATTCTGACTGAGGCAGGTCTCATTGTGGAAGCGGCCGAGGACGGTGAAATAGCTGTTGAAACGGTTGCCGAAAAAGGCCCCGGCTATTACGATCTCATTCTTATGGATATACAGATGCCGGTCATGACCGGCTACGAGGCAGCATCTGCAATCCGCTCCATGCAATGCGGCGCCAGCGTCCCGATTATTGCCCTTTCTGCCAATGCATTTGCCGAAGACCGCGAAGCTTCCCTTAAAGCCGGAATGAACGATCACATTGCAAAGCCTATAGATGTCAAAAACCTTTTTACGGTTATGTCGAAATTCATATAATCTTATCGACATTTTCAAAAAGCCCTACGATCATGTCTGAGCGGCATGAATCATAGGGCTTTTTTATATCGTTATATGGTGTGGTTTTTGACCAAAGAGCGCAGTCATCTGCAGCTGTTATCAAGTCATATTTTCCTCTGACGGAAGCTCAACCAAAGTTACGGTATGATGAGTTGCGGGCACGAATACATTCAAAATATCTGCCGTCTTTATTTTCATAGACGAGCTGTTGACGCAGGGATGGCATCCGGTATACTCCTCTTCCAGTAAATCTTTATCTATAATGAGGCGTACCGCGCATCCGCTGTCATATATAAGGCCCATAACGGATAATGAACCGGGTTTTATGTTCAGGTATTTCATCATCTGCTCCGGGCTTGCAAAAGATAGCCTTGCGCATCCAAGCTGCGACGAGAGAAATTTTGTCTTAAAAGGTTTATCTCCCGGCATCATAAGAAGATACACATCCGTCATCTGACGGTTTGTCAAAAGAAGGTTCTTGCATATTTGGCATCCGAGGTCTTTTTCAACTTCATGGCACTTTTCTATTGTGTCTGCATATTCGTGGTCTACCACAGAGAATTCAATACCGAGACTGTTGAGATAATCATAGCACTGTTTTTTGATTTCAAGCTCTTCCATGTCTGTCCTCTTTTCTTATATAAAAGGATTAAAAAATCTTCCGCCGTTTAAAATATTGAGTGCTATTGCCGCAAATACCAGCAAAGCGCATACGGCTATTGAAATTATGTCCGCTTTTTTGAATTTTCTTGCTCTGTACCATGTCCTCTTCGCATTTTTACCGAAAGACCTCAGTTCCATGGCATTGGATATGGTTTCTATCTTGTCCATTGATGAAAGTATCAGCGGGATAAGTATCGAGCTTGCGCTTTTAAGGCGTCTGAAGACATTTTCCTTTTTGCTCATTTCGATTCCCCTGGCCTGCTGGGCCTGGGATATTTCATGATATTCCCGCTGTATATCCGGTATATACCTCAGCGCAAGTGACACGGAATAGGAAACCGAATAGGGTACGTGGAGCTTATTTAAGGATGCCGCAAACTCCGACGGCTCGGTCGTCGTTACAAACAGCACAACTATCGGAACAATCGAAAGACACTTGAGCATCTGGTTCAGATGATAAAAAAGCTGCTCGGCTGTAAGCGCATATTTCCCCGTCATGCCGAAAAGCAGATGCTTTGTACCGTAGATTCCGCATGCATACTGCGGTGAGAAAAGATAAATCACTATATTATTGAAAACCATAAAGATAAGGGTAAAGTTCAGTATGAAAGATACGTCTTTATACCTTATCTTTGAAATTTTCATGAGTATGAATGCCGCAACCGGCATAATAAGCAGAAACCTTGTGTCAAATGTCAGCATGCAGGCAGTCGACCACAGGATGAGGCAGAGAAGCTTTGTCGCTCCGGTAAGGGCATGTATAGGTGAGCGCCGGTCAATGTAGTTAAAAAGGTTCGTCATAGACCTCTCACCGCCTTTTCATAGCTTATAAAGCGCGAGACGAAGTCTCTCGGTGAGTCTATATCGCACATCGATGCAAGGTCGTATAGTGACGTCCTTTTTAGGCTCGCTTTTTGCGTTACGGAGTCATCCGTAAGTATGTCCGCACACGGCGCGTCGGCAACCGCTTTTCCGGAGTCGAATACAATGGCACGCTCAGCATACTCGAGCATGAGGTGCATGTCATGGGTTATGAGCATTATGCTTATGCCGCGAGCGTTGAGGGAAGATATAAACTCCATTATATCCGTATAGTGCGCATAGTCCTGCCCCGCGGTCGGCTCATCGAGAATTATCATGTCAGGCTCAAGCACAAGAATCGAGGCTATGGTGACTCTTTTTTTCTGTCCGTATGAAAGGGCCGATACAGGCCAGTTTCTCATATCGTAAAGTCCGCATACTTTAAGGGCGTCATCGACTTTTTTATCAATATCGTCCTCAGCTGCTCCGCGCGTAACCAGTCCCAGCGCAACCTCATCTCTTATCATGACCTTGGATATCATCTGGTTCGGATTCTGCATTACATATCCTATGCGGTCGGCTCTTTCCTTTATTGAAAGGCTGTCAAGATCGATACCGTCGAACGTTATTTTCCCGCTTTGCTGCTTTTCAAATCCGCAGATAAGTTTTGCAAAGCTGGTCTTTCCCGCGCCGTTTGTGCCGGCAATTGCCATTATCTCCCCGCGCTTTACATATGCGGAAATATTGTCGACTGCATTGTGTCCGTTTGCATATGCAAATTCAAGACCTTCACACTTTAAAAGGACGGGCCTTGAATCGTCTTCTTCCTTCCTCTCCGCCTTTTCATACCATAAACGGACCTTTTCCCTGTCATCCGTCGACAACTCTATCTCATTTATGCTCCATGGGTGCATGGACGGCTTTATCTCGACACCTGCGTATTTAAGCGCAGTTATATAAAGCGGCTCCCGGATCCCGTTTTTTATGAGAAGGTTTGATGACAAGAGCTCATCTGCAGACGAGTTTGAAAGGATTCTGCCCTCATTCATAAGCACGACTCTGTCGACATGTCTCCAAAGCACATCTTCTATTCTGTGCTCAATTATTATGACTGCCGCGCCCGTCTGCTTTTGAATTTCGTCTATAAGCTCAATTGCCCTCTTTCCCGTTGCCGGGTCAAGATTGGCAAGCGGCTCGTCAAAGAGAAATACATCGACATTGTCAACCATTATCCCGGCTATGGAAACTCTCTGTTTCTGTCCTCCGGAAAGTTCGCCCGGTGCGTTGTCAAGAACCTTTTCAAGATTAACGCGTTTTGCAGCTTCAAGCACCTTGCCGTGCAGCTCAGGCTCTTCGACGCACTCGTTTTCAAGTGCGAATGCAATGTCTTCAGCGACCGTCAGTCCGACAAACTGACCGTCGCTGTCCTGCAAAACAGTACCTACTGTTTTTGAGATTTCAAAGAGGCTCATTTCTTTCGTCTCTTTGCCCGAAACTGTCAGGCTTCCGCTGATCTGTCCGCGGTAAGAGAAAGGAATGAGCCCGTTGATACAATGCGCCAGCGTACTTTTCCCGCAGCCGGAAGGCCCCGCTATGAGTACCTTTTCGCCTTTTTTTATTTCAAGGTTGATTTCAAAAAGCGTAGGTTCACTCTGCGCATCGTACTGAAAAGAAAAATTATCAAATTTTACTATGGGTGTGTTTTGTATTTTCTTTCTTTCCTTTGTATCGAAAAGATATTATTTTTCCTTCTTAAGTGAGCCCTTCTTGGGTTTTGCAGCTGCATATGCAAAGCAGAGAAGGCTTCCTATTATGAGCGTTGTAACGAAGTTCGAAATACCTGCCATAAGTCCCTGTGCAACAAGCTTTTCCGTGGGCTCGGAGTAGATGAGCACGTCAAGTGCCGGTGCAATGAGTCCCCAGCAGATAAGGTGACCTATGAGCTGTACGACATTAAATCTCACGCACTCTTTTGCGGAAAATACGCCGTCATAAAGTCTGATTTTCTTGTTAAAAATACCTACAAAGAGACCGAATACCGCGGATGCTATAACCCAGCTCCACCAGATACCGCCGAAAGATCCGCCGTAGCTGAAGTCTATAAGAGCATGTCCGATGAGTCCTATAAAAAGTCCCGCAACGGGTCCGAATACGGTTGCCATGAAAGCAAGGAGGCCGTACTGGGTTGTGATGTTTGTGTTTGGCACTGGGCTCGGGATTGATACGAAGCGGCCAAGCACAAAGAAAAGTGCTGCACCAATGCCGATTGCGACGATAGTTTTAACTGACAGTTTTTTCATTTTTCTTCCTCCAATTTTTTCCAAGCTCAATTACTCCGGAGCAGTAAAAAACCGCCTTGCCGGCGGATCAGATTTTCTTATCTTTCGATCTCTCGCCGGATTTGGCACCTTGCGATATTTCACAGGTTGCCGGGTTTCTCAGGGCCGTTCCCTCCACCGCTCTTGATAAGTTTGTTCACTTGTTAAGTTAATTATATTTCTCCTGCTGTTTTTGTCAATGTGTAATTCCTTAATTTATTTGCCCCGGATTCGAAGATTTCTAATCAAATTAAATAATACAACGGGTTTAAAGAATTTGACGTAAACTTCATCATTTTCTTTAAACCCGCATTTTATTCTGTTATCATTTAGCAAAATAAAATACGGCAGATCCATTCCGACCAAAGATTGCTTCTGCCGTACTTCTCATAACGCAAAGAACAGGAGTTGGCCCATTCCTCACGCCAAATGCATGCTAATGTTAACTGTATTAACTCAAAAATGCAATACATTTTCTCAAGATTTTTACGACAGAATCGTAAATAGTATTAACTTTTTCTCAGTTTCTTGCTGTTGCGGGCATACCGGCTGCCTTACCAGACATGCTTATTACAAAAGAAGTTTCCGGTTCAAATCGCACAAATACACCATTTTTGTCTTACGAGTGAAATGCTCCCAATGCGGCTGTACTCATGCCGTCCTTCTTAGTATTATGGTTCCGTATTCTCAGATTCCCCTGGAGGATCAGATATCTGTTATTGATGCCCTTGAATCCGGTGGTGACATTATGTCGGTTACTGAGGAGAATTATCTCATCGAGCCACAGGAAGTCTACAATATTGTGCACAAGTACATAAAATTTTGGAAACAGCGTTTGCTTTCCATAGAACTTTTTTCAAGAGATACTTCTCATGCTTTTTCGTCAGATTTCTCTCAGATTACGCCTGACGCAATACTCTCCTACTACCGTATCGCAAAAAATAATATCTTTAACTGCCAATGTCAAATCATATTCAAGACTTCTGCCCGCCGTTTGGCAGGATTTTCTTTAACAAAACGGATGTGTATAACACATCCGTTTTACTGTCCGTATATTTTTACGCGTTGTTTGCTATGGCTATCTTAACAATCCTCGATGTCCCGAGTCTCGTTGCTCCGAGCTCCATGAATTTTCTTGCATCATCAAGCGATGAGATACCTCCGGCCGCCTTAATTTTAAGAGACGGTGAGCAGTACTTTTTCATCAGCTCGACATCTTCGAATGTGGCACCGCCTGTTGAAAATCCTGTCGATGTCTTTATAAAGTCGGCGCCGGACTTTGATACTATATCGCACATCTTTATCTTTTCATCTTCCGTAAGAAGGCAGCACTCTATTATGACCTTTAATATATGACCCTTTGTTGCTTTTCTTACCTCTTTTATATCGTTTAAGACGCCGTCATAGTCCCGGTCTTTAAGCATGCAAAGGTTTATGACCATGTCTATCTCATCCGCGCCGTTTTCAATTGCGTCTTTGGCCTCGGCTGCTTTTGCCGCGGTAGTAGCGTAACCGTTCGGGAAGCCTACAACGGTGCAGATTTTCATTTTCTCTCCGACATAGCGTTTGGCACCTGCTACATGGCATGAGGGAATGCATACCGAAGCGCAGCCGTACTCAATCGCCTGATCGCACAGCTTCATTATCTCCTCACTTGTGCAGTCTACCCTGAGAAGAGTATGATCGCATATTTTTAAAATATCTTCTAATTTAATTTCGTCCATATTTTTCCGTCCTTTATATCAAGTGTTACTTTGCTGACAGTTTCGCCGCAGGAAATAATTTCTTCCGCCATTACATCCTCTATTTCCTTTTGGATAAGGCGGCGCAGGTTTCTCGCTCCGTATGTGACGCTGTAGCCTTTTTCAACCAGATACTTAACAACATCGTCCGTCCACTCAAGGGATATATTTTTCTCCGCCATTACGTCTTTAAGCTCGGTAAGCATAAGCGATGATATAGATGCAAAATCATCCTCACTTAACTGGTTGAAGCATATTACCTCATCAACGCGGTTTATAAACTCGGGGCGTAAAAACTCTTCAAGTGCCTTCATGGCACGCTCGCGTGTCATGTCGGATACCGTTCCGCCGAACCCCAAAGCTCCGCTTCCTTTATTGTTGGACCCGGCATTCGTTGTCATGATTATAACCGTATTTTCAAAATTCACGTTTCTTCCCTGTGCGTCGGTTATATGGCCGTCGTCGAGAATCTGAAGAAGAATGTTCATGACATCGGGATGGGCTTTTTCAATCTCGTCGAAAAGCACAACAGAGTACGGCTTGCGGCGTATCTTCTCGGTAAGCTGTCCGGCCTCGTCATATCCTACATATCCCGGAGGCGATCCTATAATTCTCGACACCGCGAACTTTTCCATAAATTCGCTCATGTCAAGCCGGATAAGGGACTCGGGGGAATCGAACATGTCCTCGGCAAGGCGCTTTACAAGCTCTGTCTTGCCTACACCCGTGCCTCCTACAAATATGAAGGAAACCGGCTTTCTTTTTGTCTTAAGTCCGACTCTTGAGCGCTTGATTGCCGCGCAGACCGAGTCAACCGCTTCATCCTGGCCGACTATGTGTGCTTTGAGCCGGTCATTGAGCCCTCCGAGGCGCTTTATCTCATCTTCTTTAATAGTGCTTGCGGGAATCTTTGTCCAAAGCTCTATTATTCTTGCGAGATTGTCTATGGTAAGGCAGGGCTTCGGCAGCTTCTTAAGCTCATCAAGTTCCGCCTCGTCTTTTATCTCTCCGGATTTTAAGACCGCAACTCTTTCATAGCGTTTATTGAGAAGCTCCTGCACATTCTCTTCACCTTCCGGCAGCTTTTCGTTTTCGAGCGCGTCCCTTTCAAAGCGGATATTTGCAAGGTCCTTTTCAAGCTCGGCAATGCGGTTTATATTTTTATCCTTCAAGTTGACATCAGAGCACGCTTCGTCTATAAGGTCTATCGCCTTATCCGGCAAAAAGCGGTCCGTAATATATCTTTCGGACATTGTGACCGCAAGGCGGCACATATCTTCGGGAATTGCAACGCCGTGGTAGTCTTCATAGTAGTGGGCAATTCCCTTTATTATCTCTATGCTGTCTTCAATCGAAGGCTCTGCTACGGTTACAGGCTGGAAGCGCCTTTCAAGAGCGCTGTCTTTTTCTATGTGCTTTCTGTACTCGGTGAATGTGGTTGCACCGATTACCTGCACCTCGCCGCGTGAAAGAGCGGGCTTTAATATATTGGCTGCATTCATGCTGCCCTCGGCGTCACCTGCTCCGACTATTGTGTGAACCTCGTCTATTACCAGTATGACATTCCCTTTTCTTTTGATGTCTTCTATAAGGCCCTTCATGCGGCTTTCAAACTGGCCGCGGAACTGCGTTCCCGCAACAAGCGACGTAAGGTCCAAAAGAAATACTTCTTTTTCTTTAAGCTTTGCCGGCACATCACCGTCAACTATCCTCTGGGCAAGTCCTTCGGCTATCGCTGTTTTTCCGACGCCCGGCTCTCCTATTAAGCAGGGATTATTCTTCTGGCGGCGGTTTAGAATCTGGATTACACGCTCGAGCTCTTCTTCGCGCCCTATCATGCGATCGAGCTTGCCGTCGCGGCTTTTTTGATTGAGATTGATTGTATGGGCGTCGAGATATTTAAATCCGCTTTTCCGGTCCCTGGGGTTTGCCGCGTTTTGCGGCCGGTCGCTGCTCTTTTTATCTTCCGCGCCTTCTTTTTTCGCTCCGCCGAAGCCGAAATTTTTAAGGAACGGGAAGGTTGCGGTGTGGCCGTCTTCTTCTGTCTCGGAATCATCCGACGGAAGAAGTCCGTCGAAAGTTTCAAGAGCCGATGCCATTTCGCCCGAAAGATTGTCTATATCCTCGTCCGTCATGCCCATCTTGTCCATTATGTCATCAATAGGCTTAATGTGCAGTTCGCGGGCGCACTTTATACAGAGACCTTCATTTTTGGTCTCGCCGTTTTCTACTTTTGTTATGAACACGACTGCCGGGTACTGGCCGCAGCGTGAACAGAGTTGATGCTTCATATTATATTAATGACCTCGTTATAAATCTGAATGCAAGGAAGAAGTTCATAAGTGCCGACCTCTCGGCCGTCTCCTTCCCTATTATCAAGCCCGTAAATCCGAGCACCCAGCATATAAGGACGCAGAATAAAAATCCTATTATAAGTCCTATGGCACTGCCGGACACTTCGTCAACAACATCGAGTCCGGGGAGCCGGATATCCAGGTTGAATATTTCCGTAATTGCGCAAAGAAGAATAAAAATCATGATAAAGGCAACCGTCACACATCCGACATACGCTATCGTGTTGCATACCACCGTTATTACGGACTCGGTCATGGTAACGTCCTTATCCTCGGAGTATTTTACACAGTCCTCGGCCAGGTCCTCGCTTGCCTCTTTATAAATACCTATTTCGCGAAGGCACTCGTAGGCATAATCGTATTTGAGCGAGCCGTCCTTTTCGAGTATGTCCTCCAGGCTTAAGTCGCTGTCGCCGTACCCGAGGCTTTCGAGCACGGTGTCGGTGTTGTTTCCCGAATCCATATAGCCGTTTATGAAAGGCTCGAGTGCCGGCACGATCTCTTTTGAATACGTATCTGCGAGGATATTTGCGCCGACAAGAGAAACAATCATAAGCAGAAGCGTTATTATGCTCCCGATAAGTCCCTTTTTAAATCCCTGACGGATGCACAGAGCAAGCACTATCAGTAAAAGAAGATTTATTGCAAGTTTCAAGCCTCGTCCTCCTTTGAAAACATTTCTCCCGCCTTTCCCTCATACCAAAGGCGGTTGAGGTAAAGGCCCTGCGGCGGCATTGTAGGGCCCGTAAGCCGTCTGTCGCCTATTTCGAGAAGCTTTGGAATATCTTCCGGCTCTATTTTGCCGTACGATGCGTATACAAGCGTACCAACAATTGCGCGGCACATATTGTATAAAAATCCGTCTGCGCAGATATCGACGGTTATAATGTCGCCGGACTTGTCCACATTGCACCGGTAGACGGTTCTGACGGTTGTTTTGGTCTGCGTCCCGAGCGATCTCACGGCTTTAAAATCGTGAGTTCCGACAAAGCCTTCGGAAGCCTTTTTCATCTTCTCGATGTCAAGATGCGAGGGGTAAAAGCAGGCGCGGTCTTTTAAAAACGGATCACGCAGCTCGGAGTTTAAAATTATATATTCGTATTCTTTCTTTTTGCACGAAAGAATTGCATTGAAGTCCTCTTCCTCGTCAACGGCGTCAACCACCGCTATATCGTCCGGAAGCCTTGCATTCACGGCCAAAGGAATCTTGTTTACAGGAATATTCGACTCCGCTTTGAAGTTTGCGCAGTATGTGTTGGCGTGTACTCCCGCGTCGGTGCGTCCGCAGCCCGTGCACTTTATCTCACCGCCGAACACATCCGACAGTGCCTTCTGGAGTGTCTCCTGTACGGTAATATCACCTTTCTGGATCTGCCAGCCGTGGTATGCCGTACCGTCATATTTAAGTTTTAAAGCAATATTGCGCATGCTGTAAATATAACTCCGACCGCAAGTGCGATATAATCCCGCTTTTGCATTTTAAGTACATTAAGTCTCGTCCTGCCCTCGCCTCCGTGATAGCATCTGCACTCCATGGCAACGGCCAGGTCATCGGCGCGTCTGAATGCGGACACAAAAAGCGGCACGAGTATCGGGATAAGTGCCTTGGCGCGCTTTACTATTCCGCCGGTTTCAAAATCGGCGCCGCGCGCTTTCTGGGCTGACATTATCTTGTCGGTTTCTTCTATAAGCGTCGGAATAAACCGGAGAGCCATCGACATCATCATGGTCATCTCGTGTACGGGCACATGAAGCTTTTTAAGCGGGGATAGCATCATATCAAGCCCGTCCGTCAATGCCATAGGGCTCGTCGTGTAGGTTAAAAGGAAGGTTCCGACGATCAAAAGCACTATGCGGATTATCATCTGCAAAGCACGCTCTATGCCTTCGTATGTTACAATCCAGCCTTCTTTTATGGGTGTTCCGCCGGTATAGAATACATTCAAAAATGCCGTCAGGATAATGATTATGAGCATACCTTTAAGGCCGCCGAATATGCTTTTTGCCTTAACGCCGCTCACTGCCATCAAGATAACGGATACAATCATTACGAAGCCGTAGCCGTACCATGTTTTCACATTGAAAAGCGCCACTATATAAAGTATAACCCAAATTATCTTAACACGTGGGTCCAGTTTGTGAACAATTGAGCTGCCCGGGAAATACTGTCCGAGGGTTACGTCTTTTAACATGACTTCATCCTCCTCAGTTCCTCTATAAGCTGGGCGTGCGTATAGACGGGTTTTTCAATACCGATCATTCCGGCAATCTCTGCCGCCTTCGGAAGTGTAAGTGACAGTGATTCTATCCTCTCCCTGTCGGAAAAGACCTCTTCAGGCGTCCCGTCAAGGGACAAGTGTCCTTGTGAAAACACCAGAAGCCTCTCGGCGATTTCCGCGATCGAGTCTATATTGTGGGTGACCATTATTACGGTCGACCCGCTTTTTTTCTTATATTCGACGAGATTGCTTAAAAGCGCCTCACACGCTCTCGGGTCAAGTCCCGCCGTAGGCTCGTCAAGTATTAAAATCTCGGGGCGCATGGCTATAACGCCCGCTATCGCGATGCGTCTTTTCTGGCCTCCCGACAGTTCGAGCGGAGACTTATCGAAAAGATCCTCTCCGACTCCTGCAAATTCGGCCGCTTCACGGACGCATGCGTCGATTTCATCACTGCCAAGTCCCATATTTTTCGGGCCGAATGCGATATCGGCGTATACTGTTTCTTCAAAAAGCTGGTACTCCGGGTACTGGAATACAAGCCCTACTTTAAATCTTACATCGCGCTTTGTCTTTTTCGACTCGTTTATGTCACATCCGTCAAGGTAAATTTTACCGTCTGTCGGCTCCAGAAGTGCATTTAAGTGCTGTATGAATGTGCTCTTACCGCTTCCCGTGTGGCCCAAAAGCCCTACGAGCTGCCCGGAGGGTATTGTGAGCGAGACATTTTCAATAGCCGTCTTTTCAAACGGTGTCCCGACGCTGTATTTATGTGTAAGGTTTTCAACCCTCAGCTCAGCCATCTGGTGATTTCCTCTGCAAGTTCTTTTTCATCAAGAGTTTTTATATTTAGGCCAAGGTCGTGTATCACATCCATGACCTCCGGCACGTCAAGTCCTTCCGCCTTCATTCTGTCAACGTCCGAAAAGACTTCAAGCGGTGTGCCTTCAAGTACCTTTTCTCCGCCCGAGAGCACCACGAGCTTATCTGCATCTATGCACTCTTCCATATGATGCGTTATAAGCACAACTGTCATTCCCTTTTCGCGGCAGAGACGCTTTATTGTCGAGATAACATCCTCCCTGCCCTGCGGGTCAAGCATTGCGGTAGGTTCGTCCAGGACTATTATCTCAGGCTCCATAGCAAGTACTCCCGCTATGGCTATTCTCTGCTTCTGTCCTCCGGACAAAAGATGCGGTGCGTGAAGTGCATACCCCTCCATGCCGACGGACATGAGCGAATCATCGACTCTCTTTCGTATCTCCGCGGTCGGTACGCCGAGGTTTTCCGGGGCAAATGCGACATCTTCTTCCACAACGTTTGCAACAATCTGGTTGTCGGGGTTCTGGAAAACCATCCCTACCATCTTGCGGATGTCAAGCGTCAGAGTTTCATCTTTTGTATCCATGCCGCCGACCGTGACACTGCCCTCATCCGGTACGAGTATCGCGTTCATCATCTTGGCAAGAGTGGATTTGCCGGATCCGTTATGGCCGAGAATCGCTATAAACCGGCCTTTTTCTATGTCAAGTGAGATGCCGCGAAGGGTCTCCATGTCATCTCCGGGGTAGGTATAATGTATATTTTTTATTTCTATAGCTGCCAACGGCATGTCGCTCCGCAAGGCAGGATGAGGCCGGAATCCTTTACAGGCAATCCGAGCTCTTCCGCCTCGGAACTCCCTCCGAACTTTTTAGTAAATATGCTCTCGGTTATATAACTGAGAACCGACGGGGCAAGCCCCGTTGTATATGAATTTATGATGACAAATAAAGGTCTTTCCGAAAGTACCGATGCCGTGAGCGACACAAAATCCCAGAGATTTTCCTCTATTTTCCATGTCTCTCCCCCGGGTCCGCGCCCGTATGAAGGCGGATCCATTATTATGGCATCGTATTTGTGTCCCCGGCGGATTTCACGCTCAACGAATTTTTTGCAGTCATCGACTATCCAGCGAACAGGTGCATCTTTAAGACCCGATGACTCCGCATTTTCCTTGCCCCAGGCAACCATTCCCTTGGCTGCGTCCACATGGCATACGCTCGCGCCCGCCTTTGCGCAGGCAAGCGTTGCGGCGCCCGTGTATCCGAAAAGGTTCAGTACGGAAATTTCTCTTCCGGCACCTTTTATTTTTTCCATGGCAAAATCCCAGTTTGCGGCCTGCTCGGGAAAAATGCCCGTATGTTTGAAATTCATCGGCTTTACATTGAAAGTAAGGTCGGCATAGTGAATCTGCCAGGATTCCGGGAGGCTTGCTTTATTCCAGGCACCGCCGCCCGTGGACGACCGTTTATAGCTTCCGTCGGGATTATACCATCTTTCGTCGATCCTCGGTGTTGACCATATGGCCTGAGGATCCGGTCTTATAAGGATGTAATCGCCCCAACGTTCAAGCTTTTCACCGTCCGAGCAGTCGAGAACTTCAAAATCTTTCCAATTTTCGGTAATAAACATGTAATTTCCTTTAAAAATTCTGCGGATAAACTATCAAAATATTTTACCATACAAGCTATTTAATTGGAACATTTAAATTTTGATTTTACAAGATAAACGCATCAATTTTACTGCCGTTCACAGCCCGATTATATGGACCTAGTCGCAGTACGGATATATGGATTGACCGTTCCCCCTTTGTTAACGTTTACGGAACTTCCCGGAAAGCCGCGCATAAAAAAGTAAAGAGTGCAAGTCCTCCAATCCGGTCAGTGACATACCGGCAGCGAATTGAAGTCGCAAAACAAGAAGCTGATTTCTTTTTAATCTCTTAGAAAATTAAGTTCTAAAGAGGAGCTGGCAGTAAGAAAAAATATAATGCAGTGGCAAGAGACGGCACTCATTTTTGATGTACCGTCTCTTGTATTTTTTACGTAGAAAGACTTTTGCCGCGTCTTTCTACGGTATTTTATCTGCCGTAAATATAAAAGGGGGCTCCCGTAAAGGGAGCCCCAAGCAAAGGGGAATTTGCTTTATTTGTTTTTCTTAGCTTTAAGTCCACAATGCGGTCACTACTATAACTGCCGAATCGGATTGGCAGATTGCCTCGTTGATTGGTACCGTATTCCCTGCGGCATAAGTAGTTTCTCCATCTCCGATTTTCCATCCTGCAAATGTCATTGATGGATCGGTAAACGAGCACTTTGGAAGTGTAAGAGTATCGCCAATCTTAACCGTTTTGGATGTCATTGTGCCGTTTCCGCCGTTTGGCTCATAAATAACGGTATATGTGGTCTTTGTCCACTGGGCATAGAGTTTCACATCCGAGCCGTCCTTGCTGAGCTTTGAAACGCTCTGACAGTTTGTATACTTGGTTCCCGTGCCGTCGGCCTTTGTATTCCAGCTGCTGAATGTGTATCCTGTGCGCTCAAACTCATTTTCATCGAGCGTGTATGATTTAGTGTAAAGAATACCTGTTGCAGTCTCATATTCTTCGGTGCCGTTGTTAGCATAGTATACAATATTATAATCTGTTTCTTCCCAGACAGCGTAGAGTGTTACTGTGCCGTTTACTGCATAGTCCGCAAGGTCTTTCATATCTACGCTATCTCTGTCGCCAAGATCTTTCTCGACATCTTCGGGGTAGAAGCTCCATCCAAGGAAGGTATAGCCGTCGCGCTTGAATACGTTTGCTGTAAGAGTGAAGGAATCTGAATACTTAACGCCGGTTCTTGTAGTCATGCTGCCGGATGTCGAGCCGTTTCCGTTGTATACAACGCTGTACTTGCTCTCGGTCCACTGTGCGTAAAGCTCAAATGTTTCGCCTTCGCCGACAACTCCGGTAACCTTGGTACCCGGTTTATATTCTTTTCCGAGTCCGCTTTCAAGAGTATTCCAGGATTTGAATGTACGTCCTTCCCACTCAAAATCACATGTGTCTATTGTGTAAGCTTCACCGGTATATGCTGTAACCGAGCTGGAGTCGGTTGTATCGTTATTTGCATAGTATACAACATCGTATTCGCCGGATGTCCACTTTGCGTAAAGGGTCACAACCGCACCGTTTGTCGGTGAGAGCATGCTGTACTTTGTTCCGGCATCGTAGCTGTCTCCGAGTCCGTCAGGTTCTGTGTTCCAGCCTGCAAATTCAAATCCGCTTCTCTTAAATCCTGTGCCCTTATTTACTGTGTAAAGCTGCGTGTACTTAAGAGTCTTTGATGCCGCAGAGCCTGTACCGCCGTTTGCATTATACTGTACGGTATACTTGTTTTCTGACCACTGGGCATAGAGTATGAGAGTTTCGCCGTCTGCTTTAAGTCCGGTTACTTTCTGGCCTACCGTATATGACGTGCCTTTACCGTTTGCCTTGGTGTTCCAACCTGTGAACGTGTAGCCGAGGCGGTCAACATCCGGTGCCTCTATTGCATACTCTTTATTGGTTGGAATATCCTCAGGATCGGATGCGAAGTATCCCTTGGAATCATAATTGCGCTCATACCGGATTGTATACGTTCCGCTTGCCCACTGGGCATAGAGAGTCACGGTTGCGCCGTTATCCTTGCTGAGGCCGTAAACTGCCGCTGCGCTTTCATATGATTTGCCGGTTCCGTCAGCTTCGGTGTTCCAGCCTGCAAATGTGTAGCCTGTTCTCTTGAAGTTCTTGCCGGTATCAAGCTTGAAGAGTGTTGAGTACTTAACTGTCTTGCTGTTTGCACTGCCGCTTCCGCCGTTTGCACTGTACTTGACAGTGTAGGAATGCTCATTCCACTGGGCATAGAGACGGATTGTGCTTCCCTTGGAGCTGTCAATCTTGTCTCCGGCGTTATAGGTTGTACCCTTGCCGTTTGCCTTTGTATTCCATGACTTGAACGTATGTCCGTCGAAGTTGAACATATTTGCCTTTATAGTTGCAACTTCGTCTGCACTGAGCACATCGCTTACCGCGGTAAATTCGGTTACGTTCGGGTCATAAATTATTGTATAGTCACCCGGTGTGCTCCATGCTGCGTAAAGTGTAATCACGCCGTCTTTTGCGTAATCTGCGTAGTCGGCAATATTGATTGATGCACTCAGATATTCATCGTCATCGGGTATTACCGTCCAGCCCCGGAAGTCGCATCCGGTCTTTTTAAATGTGTTGGACTTTACTGTGTAGGTTGCATCATAGGCAAGACCTGTCTTTGAAGACATGCTGCCGGATGTTGAGCCGTTTCCGTTGAACGCAACAGTATACTTGTTGGCCGTCCACTTGGCATAGAGCGTTACGGTTGCGCCGTCTTCGCTGCTGAGGCCCTTTACGGTTGCACCGTCTTTATATGATGTGCCCTTGCCGTCTGCCCTTGTGTTCCAGCCTGCAAATGTATAGCCTTTTCTTGAAAAAGCGTTTGCTTCAAGAGTAATAGATGTGTTTACATCGACTCCGGTTTCGCTGGCCATGTAGCCTTCATCCGCGCCATTTCCTTCAAATACTATCTTGTATTCGGCCCCGGCCCACTGGGCGTACATGTATACGGTTTCGCCGTTAACCTTTGTAAGTCCGCTTACCTCTTCATTTACGGCATATGACTCACCGCTTCCGTCGGCCTTTGTATTCCATCCGGTAAATTTGTATCCGGTGCGTTTGAAGCCGTCGCCTGTAGGAAGATTTACATCCTGGTCATAAGATACGTTCTTAATGGATGCAACCGTTCCCGACCCGCCGTTTGATTTGAATGCGATTATATATTTGCACTCATCCCACTGGGCATAGAGGGTAACCGTACCGCCGTATTCTCCGGTGAGATTTTTAACCTTCGCGCCGTCTTTATACGCTGCGCCCGAGCCGTCGGACATGGTATTCCAGCCCTTGAATGTAAATCCTTCATTTTCAAAGGTGTTTGCCGTGAGATTGTAGTTTGTACCGTACTTGAGCTTGAGCATGGGGTCCATGCTGCCGGTGCCGCCGTTTGCGTCAAACTCGATATCGTATTTATTGAGAAGCCACTGGGCGTAGAGCGTTACGGTTGCCTTATCCGTACCGGAAAGGCCCTTTACTGACTCGCCTACACTGTAGGATGTGCCGCTTCCGTCTTTTGCGGTATTCCAGCCGTCAAATACATAACCTGTTCTTGAAAGGCTGTCACCTGACTCAATAATATAAATATCGCTGCCTGCAATATCCTTATCCGGTCCCGGAACCGTGCCGGTGCCGCCGTTTGCATTATATTTTACGGTGTATGTTTTCTCTTCCCACTGGGCATAGAGGATTGTTATCGTCTCGCCTGCAAAGGCGCTGCCAATGAAGGATGCACCGTCTTTATATGAAATTCCGCTGCCATCCGCCATCGTATTCCACTCTTTGAATTTGTATCCGTCATATACGAATGCATTCTTTGTGAGAGTGTATCTTCTTGATGTTCTGACATCCTTTATGGGATCCATGCTGCCGGTACCGCCGTTTGCGTCAAACTGAACTTCGATTGTTCCGTCTGTCCACTGGGCATAAAGGGTTATTACGGCATTTTCACCGGTCGTTATATTCTTAACTTCTATTTCATCCTTGTAGTGAGTACCGGAGCCGTTCTGGTTGGTTGTCCATCCGGCAAATTCATATCCGGCTTTTGTATATGCGCATTTTGTAAGAGCTTGCTCTTCATCATATGTAAAGAGCTGCTCGTCCATGGCATCGCCTGTACCGCCGTTTGCATCAAACTTTACGGTATAGCCGTTTGGTGCCCACTGGGCATACAGGGTTATTGTGACATCGTCCTGGCTTGCAAGCTTGTTTACAATCTGCTTATCATTATATGATGTTCCTGTGCCGTCCGCTTTGGTATTCCAGGAAACGAAATGGTAGCCTTCAAGCTTGAATGCATTGGCAGTCAGCGTAAAGTTCTTTGAATATGAAACTACAACGCCGTCCATAGAGCCCGTTGCCATGTCCTTATATTCTTTAGGCTCATTTGCCTTGAACTCTATTTTATAGCTGCACTCTTCAAATTTTGCGGTAAGAGTGACTGTCTCGCCGGCATCTGCCAGGGCGTAGATGCTCGCGCCGTCAAGATATGTCTTGCCGTCTTTATCTTCCCAGCATTTGAATCTGTAGCCGGTCTTTTCAAATTCGTTCTTTTTAAGAGTATAGTTAACCTTCGGGTCAAGTCCCGACATGGGTGTCATTGTGCCGGTAGCATCCGATGCCTTGAATACTATGCTGTAGCCTTCAAGAGCTTCCCACTGGGCATAAAGCGTTACTGTTGAGTCTTTTACTGAAGACAGAGCGGTTACCTTGGCTTTATCATCATAAGCTGTACCGGAGCCGTCAGCTTTAGTGTTCCATCCCTTGAACACATATCCTGCAAGGTCAAATGCGTTTTCCGTGAGCGTGACGGTCTCGTTATACCCTATGCCCGTCATATCATCCATTGATCCTTCTGCACCGTTGGCATCGAAGATTATTTTGTATTCTATTTCAGTCCAGGCAGCGTAGAACTTTTTATCCCCGCTGTCGGTATCTACAATTTTCGTAACAGCTGTGCCTGTCAGATCGGCGTTATCATACCAGCCGACGAAGGTATAGCCGGTTCTTGTGGGATCTGTCGGGAGATTCACTTTCTCGCCGGATTTATAGCTCTCTACATAAGTTTCTGA
>R05__coassemble_397_pt1 | contig 21464 bp, 20 predicted proteins | sample R05__metabat2_high_PE_014 | metagenome-assembled genome bin R05
AAGAAGGCTTCGATGACGGTTATGACGAAGGCTTCGCCGAAGGCCGTGACGAAGGCTATTCTGCCGGCCGTGACGAGGGCTATTCTGCCGGCCGTGACGAGGGCTATTCCGAAGGAATAAGTCGCTATAATGAAGCGGCAATTTTATTAAGAGATGGTGCCAGTCCGGAAACCCTTATTGAAAAAGGATTTAGCAAGGATATTATTAAAAGCGCATGCGATTTATTGTACATCCATTGTGAGTTGTAAGCCTGCCCGGATAAGCGGCAGCATAATAACAGCTATACATTTTCTTAAACTTGACTGCTTCACCAAAGGTCGTTAAATACGCTTTTTGTATAGTTGCAATTATCGGAGAAATTATTGTATAAAATCGAATATATTTCGCCAGATAAAAAACACTGTTAAATCATTTGATCTGATGATATATTAAACAAGAATCAATATTAAAATATAAGAAGGAAAAACAAATGGAACATCTTGTAAACTATTCCAGAAAATATGGCTCAGACCCGACTTATGTCTGCGCCGGCGGCGGAAACACGTCTATGAAAGAAGACGGTGTACTCTATGTAAAGGGGTCCGGATGCCAGCTTGGAACAATCGAGCCGGAAAACTTTGTAAAAATGGATATAGATAAACTTTTATCCATACTGAATAATGTTTATCCTGAGCAGGACAGCGAGAGAGAAGCAGCATATATGGTGGACTGCACTGCGGCGAAGCTTCCCGGTGAGGAAAATAAAAGACCTAGCGTTGAAGCGCTTCTTCATGCTCTTTTCCCGCAGAGATATGTGCTTCACCTCCACCCGGCTCTTGTTAATGGACTGACATGCGGTGTTGACGGTGAAAAAGTCGCAAATGAGCTCTTTCCCAATGCAATATGGGTCGCAGCATGCAAACCGGGATATACTCTCGCTAAATCGCTGGACGGCAAAATTAACGAGAACGTGAACACTGTACTCCTTCAAAATCATGGCGTTTTCTTTGCAGGAAACAGCGAAGAGGAGCTTGATGCACTTGTAGAGGACATGTTTAAAAAGCTCACATCGAAGCTCCCGGGAGAACTTCCCTCGGAACTTGAAGACGTTGACCTGTCAAAGCCTTTCACACCGGACCATATAGTTTACTGCGGAATAGGCCCCGAACTTCCGGACACGGATAACGCCAGACTCCTTTATCGTGATGCACAGAAAATAAACTGGTATTCCAAATCGTTCGGCGGACCGCTGCCTCTCAGCGATGAGCTGGTACAGTTCATAACACACTGGGAAGCCGAATCCTACCGCAAGAGCAAGCAATAATATAAAACATATTGCATTTTTTAAGTACAGCAGCACCGCATGCTTTTATAAGCTTGCGGTGCTGCCGTGCTTAAAGGGACTCAAATGCCGGACGTTGACCAGGATGCTCTGTACTGCTGCGGAGTAACTGATTCCATACGATGAAACAGCTTTATATAGTAGGAAACGTTGTTGAATCCCGAGGAGTATGCTACCTCCGAAACCGGGAGCTCAGTCGTACGAAGGAGCTCCTTTGAATGTGTTAGGCGGAGATTTATTATATAGTCTGTCGGGCTCTGACCTAAGTATTTTTTTACTTGGCGCTGAAGATGATATTTGCTTATTGAAAATTCTTTTGACAAGTCATCAAGGGTAATCCCTTCGGTGAAGTTTTCCTGCATATACTTTCTGATTGAGATTATACTTTCAGGAACTTCCGGGTATGCTGATGAGTCAACACTTCTTATAACAGCACAAAGAAGCTGGGTAAGACGCGATGAGCATTCGATACCGCAGCGGACGTCACTTGTATAATTGCTGCTGATCTTCAATATAGAATAAAAATAATCATATATTTTTGTGTCTTTGAGCGGTGTAAGGATGTTCCCGTCTGTCTCCGAAAGATATGCGCTATAGTAGCTTTCGGTTGTGGCACCGTAAAAATGTATCCACAAAGCTTTCCAATGCCCGACCTCGGGATCGGTATAGTATTTTTGATGTTTGCGGCAGTCTATCCAGAAAAAACTGCCTTCCGGGCAATAGTGCTTTTGACCTTCATACTCCATGATACCCTGGCCCGATAAAGTCAGACTGACATAGTATGAATCCAGCCCTTCGCGCACCGTATAATATTTGGGACCGGAATCGAATAGACCGACTTCTTGCAGATAAAGAAGGTTTTCCCTCGAAAATGGATCTGCCGTGACAATGTTCCAGACGGAGTCTTCTGTCATGTCAATTCTATAGTTTAAGGTTTGCATAAGGCCTCCGAAATAGCAAGATAGTGTTATTTTCAAGCAATTTAAATATACTATTCAAATTGCAAGTTGTCTATAATATATAAAAAAGATTCAGGAATTTTAAAATAGTAAGAGTGTTTTTGGATATATTTATTAATAAAGATGCAAGCAATAAGATAAAAGGTTACATAACAATTTTTTTGCATCACTCAGCAAATAACATACGCACATTACAATCGCAAAAAACAATTGTTGAATAAAATACCAGCAAAATAGCGGGAGAGACAAAATATGGGAAATGAATATCTTCTGGAGATGAACCACATCACCAAAATTTTCCCTGGCACCAAGGCTCTTGATGATGTCAGTTTCAACCTGAAAAAAGGTGAAATTCATGCAATCGTCGGAGAAAACGGTGCCGGAAAGTCGACGTTTATCAAAGTGCTTACCGGCGTACACCAGCCGGATGGCGGTGAGATAATTCTCGATGGGGAAAAAGTGGAAATGAGCAATCCGCTGGTTGCTCAGGATTACGGCATAGCAGCCATATATCAGCATCCGGCTTCATACCCGGACCTTTCGGTTGCAGAGAATATCTACATAGGACACGAGTTCAAGACAGGTCCGTTCATAAGCTGGACGAAAGCCAACAAGGCGGCGCAGGAACTTCTCGACAGTGTAGGAGCAAACTTCTCGTCAACAGCTTCTGTCGGTTCTCTTTCCGTTGCACAGCAGCAGCTTGTCGAAATTGCAAAAGCTCTTTCAATGAATGCAAGAATCCTTATAATGGACGAGCCGACCGCCGCGCTTTCAAAACGTGAAAGCGAAGAGCTCTATGATATAGCCAGAAAGCTTCGCGACGAAGGCGTTGGAGTTATCCTTATTTCCCACAGATTCGAGGATATCTTCGGGCTTGCAGACAGAGCTACGGTATTCCGTGATGCAAAATATATCGGTACATGGAATATTGAAGATGTGAATGCATCTGACCTTGTAAAATACATGGTAGGCCATGAAATAGGAGACTTCTTCCCGAAGAGAGAGCACAACATAGGTGAGGAAGTTCTGCGCGTTGAAAATCTTTCGCGTGAAGGATATTTTGAAAATGTATCGTTCAATGTTCATGCGGGTGAGGTTGTAGGTCTTACCGGGCTTGTCGGTGCGGGACGCACGGAAGTCATTGAATCGGTATTCGGAATCACCAAAGCTGATTCCGGCAAGATATTTATTAACGGCGAGGAATATACCGGCAAGCGTACTCCGAGAGACATGATGAACGCAACACTCGGATGGCTTCCCGAAGACAGAACAAAGCAAGGTCTTCACTTGCACTGGTCAATCAACCATAACATTTCTCTTCCGATTATAGATGACTGTGTGAACAAGCTGTTTATTTCAGATGAAAAGGAACATAAAGTATCCAATGAAATGAAAGAGCTTCTCGCTATAAAGGCACCGGATGTCGAAACACATTCAGGCGCACTTTCAGGCGGCAACCAGCAAAAGGTAGTTATAAGCAAGCAGCTCGCAGCCAACTCAAGGATTATAGTTCTTGATGAGCCCACAAAGGGCGTTGACGTTGGTTCAAAAGCTCAGATTTATCAGTTGATGAACGACATGGTTGCTGAAGGCATAGGTATTTTGATGATATCTTCCGAAATGCCTGAAGTAATGAACATGTCAGACAGAATTTATGTTATGGCAGAAGGCAAGGTTGTGAAAGAATTCCAGGCTGAAGGTCTTACACAGGAAGAAATTCTTGCTGCTGCAATGAACATAGGAGAGGAGGCAAGCGCGTGAAAGATAAAAAGAAATTTTCCCTGCTGACATTTTTTATGGAACACCGCGAAGCCCCGCTGTTTCTTGTTCTTGTTCTTCTTATTGTCGGCGTCGGAATCAAAATTCCGGGCTACTTTTCAGCAAACTACATAAATATTCTTAAAAACTGCGCATTAAATCTTGTTATGGCAGCCGGTATGCTTTGTGTACTGCTTGTAGGTTCAATAGATATATCCGTTGCGGCAATTCTTGAACTGTCTGCTGCAGTTGCAGGCGTACTTATGAGAGACGGATACATTCAGTCAACGCTGCTTATGTTTGCAGTAGGTATAGGCATCGGTGCCGTGATAGGTGCTTTAACGGGCGTACTTATGAGTTACGGAAGAGTCCTGCCTATCATAGTGACTCTGGGCATGACCTACCTTTGCCGTGCACTTATACCGATGGACTTTATTCTCGGAATGAACAAGATAGCAAGAATTGACCTTGCGGATTCATTTAAAGATTTCATCCTTGAAAAATATCTCGGACTTCCTCTTATAGTGTATATAGCATTCGGCACGGCTCTTGTCATAGGTCTCTTCCTGAGGTATACAAGAACGGGAAGAAAGCTTTATGCAGTCGGTTCTAATGTTGAAGCTGCCGAGATGAGAGGCGTAAACGTGAACCTCACAAAAATACTGGCACATGTAATCTGCGGCGCAACAGCAGGCCTTGCCGGAATCATGAGACTTGCGGAGTATAACGCAATTGAAAAAGGCGCTGCAAACGGCGGGGAGATGTATGTTATTGCAGCTTGCGTCCTTGGCGGTGTATCCGTTATGGGAGGCTACGGCAAGATGATCGGCGTAATAGTCGGAGCGATACTTATTGCCACTATAGACAGCGCTATTCCACAGCTTTTTATGGACGCAACAATGATGAAGGAATTTTTCAAGGGAATCCTCATTCTTGCGGCAATACTTCTGAATGTTATCCTTCAGCGCGTATCCAATAAACGTAAGGCAAAGGAGGAAAGCAAGTCATGAAAAAGAAAAAAATCTTTTCCTGGGAGCTTATGCTCGTAATTCTTCTTGCGGTACTCTGGATTGTATTTGAAAGCAAAGACAGTGCACGCGATGCGGCATTGCTCGCTCTTGGGAAAAAAGCAAAGAATGTATTCAATGTGAAAAACATGCTCTCCGGCATGGGCGTATATATGTTATATAGCTTCATGGCACTCGGCATGGCACTTATACTTGGAATGGGGGATATAGACATATCCGTCGGTGCCAGTGCAACGCTTTCGGCGGCAGTAATGGGAGTTCTTTACAGAGCACTTATAGGCGGCGGAATGGCAAACGGACTTGCTTTCACAATAGCAATTATTGCATGTTTGATAACAGGATCTCTATGCGGACTTTTAAACGGTGTCCTTATAACAAGATTCCGCGAACTTTTCCCGATGATAGTAACGCTCGGCACGCAGCTTTTCTACCGTGGTTTTTGTTATCTTTTCTTAGGAGGAGATACCCTGAAATTCGAAGGTGATGAAACATGGGGAAAGCTTAAGACATTATACAGCGGCTCAGTTGACATATTCGGACTTTCATTTCCGACAATACTTTTCTGGTTTCTGGGATTTTCCGTAATATTCTATATATTCCTGCATAAGACAACCGGCGGACGCAAACTTTTCGCTATAGGTGAAAACAGAACCGCATCACTGTACAGCGGTGTAAGAGTAGATAAATTTGAACTTTTGATGTTCGTAATTTGCGGCTTAATGTCAGCAGTTTCGGCACTTTTCTATGTAGGATGTGCATCGGCAACAGTAAGAGCCGACGCAATGCAAGGTTATGAGATGTACGCCATTGCGGTTGCGGTACTGGGAGGTTTCTCAACAGACGGCGGTAAAGGTAATATCATAGGTGTCGTCCTTTCTGTCATCATCTTCGGTGTCATGAAAAAAGGTCTCGGAACGCTGTTCGGATTTTCAGACAGTACGGTAAACCTTGCAGTCGGTATAGTACTTATTCTCGCATCACTTTTGCCTAACATAATTGAGGATATTTCAAACAAAATCCGTATTAAAAAGCAGCACGTTAATATTCCGCAGCAGGCAAAAGCCAATTAATTCAAAACCAACACGGCAAAACCGTGTGGTATAAAAAATCTTTTTATGGAGGAAAGACATGAAAAAGTTTTTAGCACTCGCACTTGCACTTTGCATGGTATTTGCTCTTTGTGCATGCGGCCAGACCGCAGCAACCACAACTGAAGCAGCACCTGCAGCAGAAGCAGCACCCGCAGCAGAGGCAGCTCCCGCAGAAGAAGCAGCACCTGCAGCAGAAGCACTCCCCGGCGAAGGCATCACAATCGGTGTTGTCTACAAGCAGTCCGGTAATGCTTACTTCCAGGCTGGCGTAACCGGCTTTGAGAAGGCAGCAGAAGAACTCGGCTTCACATTTATGCACGATGGTCCTGATGACAGCTCCAACGACGGTCAGGAACGTATCATCCGTAACTACATCGACCAGGGCGTTGATGCTCTTTGCATTTCCGCAAATGACGCAGCAGGTCTCGTAGATGTATGCAAGGAAGCAAAAGATGCAGGTATAGTAGTTCTCTCTTGGGACGCAAAAGTTGATCCCGACGGACGTGACCTCGACATCGAGCCGGCATCTGCAAAGGTTATCGGCCTCACACAGCTCGAGTTCATTGCTGAGACAATGGGTTATGAAGGACAGCTCGGTATCGTTTCTGCAGGCGCAACTGCTCCTAACCAGAATCTCTGGATCTCCTTCATTGAGGAAGCTCTTAAGGAAGATGCCAAGTATGCAAACATCGAATACGTCGGTGTTGTATACGGTGACGATGACTACACCAAGTCCTATGATGTAACAAAGGCTCTTATCGACCAGTATCCCGACCTCAAGGGTCTCATCGTTCCTACAACCAACGGCGCACCTGCAGTTGCAAAGTGCATCATTGACGAAGGCAAAGACGATCAGATCAAGATGACAGGTCTTACACTTGCTCACGACATGGCTGAGTACATCCACGGCGGTGTTGCTCCTGCAACATTCCTCTGGAACCCGATCGAGCTCGGTTACGTTTCTTCTTACGTAGCAGTAGCAGCCGTCAACGGCGAATTTGACTGCGCAGAAGGTGCAACAATCGAAGTTCCGGGATTCGAAGGACTCGCAGTAGAGCAGTCTGACGACGGCGGCCTCATCCTTTACCTCAACAAGCTGAACAAGTTCGACGACAGCACAGTTGACGAGTGGATTGAAGCTCTCTAATATCTGATTTTCAGGATTAGACACAATCTAAAAACGGACACCGCACTAATTTGGTGCGGTGTCTATTGTAAGAACAAATTTTCACGACAAAATCAAAAAAGGGGTAATTGTCAAATGATAAAAGGATTCAAGATGAAACTCTATCCCGGCATGGAAGAGGAGTATGAGAAAAGACACAATATGCTCTGGCCGGAGATGAAAGAAAGTATCCACAACCATGGCGGAAAAAACTATTCGATTTTCCTCGATAAAGAGACGCTTACACTTTTTGGTACAATCGAGATTGAATCCGAAGAAGAGTGGGCAAAACAGGCGGATGACGCCATAAACCGCAAGTGGTGGGACTTCATGGCGGATATAATGGAGACCAATCCGGACAACAGCCCCGTAAGTGAAAATTTGCACTTGGTATTCCATCTTGACTGATATAGGAGAACACAAATGACAAGATTTGAATCTGCAAAAGAGATTTACGCAGCAAAAGGCGTAGATGTCGAAAAAGCACTTGATACACTTAAAAATACAGCGGTTTCCCTCCATTGCTGGCAGGGAGACGACGTTGTGGGATTTGACTCAAAACAGGCTGCATCCGGAGGAATCCAGACAACAGGAAACTATCCCGGACGTGCAAGAACTCCCGAGGAGCTCATGGCAGACTTTGATAAAGTCCTTGAACTTACACCGGGAAAGAAAAAGATAAACCTTCATGCAAGTTATGCAATTTTTGATGACGGCGAAGTCGTTGGACGCGATAAGCTCGAGCCGAAGCACTTTAAGGCATGGGTTGACTATGCGAAAAAGCGCGGACTTGGCATTGATTTCAACCCGACATTTTTCTCACATCCGATGGTAGTTGACGGACTTACTCTTTCTTCACCGAGAAAAGATGTAAGAGACTACTGGATAGCACATGGAAAATGCTGCTTAAAAATTGCAGAGTATTTTGCTGACGAAACAGGCATGCCGTGTCTTTTAAACTACTGGATGCCGGACGGACTTAAAGATTATCCCGCCGACAGACAGGGCCCGAGAGCGAGAATGAAGGCATCGCTTGATGAAATATTCGCTGAAGGATATGACAAGACCAAAGTTGTTCCGACACTTGAAAGCAAGGTGTTCGGTATAGGCGTTGAGGCATATACGGTCGGCTCAGCTGAGTTCTGCCTTTCCTATTCAATTGCCAACGGAATTACACCTCTTGTGGATAACGGACATTATCATCCGACAGAGATGGTCAGCGACAAGATTTCATCTCTTCTCCTTTTTGCACCGAAAATGGCACTTCACGTAACCCGCCCGATGAGATGGGACTCTGACCATGTTATATCTTATGATGACGAGACACGCGAAATGATGAAGGAAGTAGTACGCTGCGGACTTGACAAAGTATATCTTGCAACAGACTATTTCGATGCGTCCATAAACAGAGTTTCAGCATGGATAACCGGTTTGAGAAATTTGCAGAAGGCGCTTTTATATGCACTTTTGGAACCCGACTTTAAGGGGCTTCAGGATGAATGCGATTTCACATCTCTTCAAGCAGAGATGGAAGCATACAAAATGCTGCCTATAGGAGATATTTGGGACGAGTTCCTCGCACGCGAAGGCGTTGAGAAAGACTATCTTGCAGTTATAAAGCAGTACGAAAAAGATGTACTTTCAAAGAGAGCATAAATCCAAATAAGCAAATATGATTGTATCTGCGGTGTCGAGCAATTCGTCACCGCAGTTTTATTATGCGTTGTTGCCAATCAAAAAATATAGTGATATTGTTTATAGCGCGAAACGGACAGAGCGTATAGCATAACGTTTTGGAATTGCATTACAATCAAGCATTCTTGATAATTACATAATGCATCAAATTAAGATCTTAAGGAGATATCTTTCTATGACAGACGAAGAAAAATGCGCAAACGGCCTATGGTACTACACTACTTTTGAAGGCCGCGAAGAGGAACATATAGCATGTGATGACCTCTGCTTTGAATATAACCACACAAGACCCTCGGACATGAAAAAAAGAGAAGAGATTATACGTAAGCTCTTCGGGAAAATAGGGAAGAATCCGTATATAGAACCGACAATATGGTGCGGCTTCGGCTCACATATAGAAGCCGGTGACAATTTCTACGCGAACAACAACTGTGTATTTGTAGACCCCGGTAAAATTACTTTCGGTGATGACGTATTTATAGGTCCGAACTGCGGATTTTACACCGCTGTGCACCCGGTAAATGCTGAAATGAGAAATCTTTTAATAGAAAAAGCCGACCCGATTACGGTCGGCAGCAACGTGTGGTTCGGCGGCTCATGCTGTGTACTGCCCGGAGTTACAATAGGCAGCAACGTTGTCATAGGAGCCGGAAGTGTTGTTGTAAAGGATATTCCCGACGGAGTTGTTGCATTCGGAAATCCGTGCACGCCTCATCATCCAATAGGAGATGCAGATAAAGCGGAAATAAAAGCACAGCTTGGAATAGAATAAAATGAGAATTAACGACAGGATCTCGCTTGTCGGAGGCGGCAGGTGGAGCTACGGAATATCCAACCCCGTAGACTGCAGTGTTTACGTAATAGAAACGGGCAACGGCCTAATTATGATAGATTCGGGATGCGGCATAGAAAGCGAAAGAATCGAGAAAAATATGGACGAGCTTGGGCTCAGCGTCAGCGACGTTAAAATACTTATTCTTACACATTATCATGCGGATCATGCGTGCGGGTCGAAATGGATTTCGGAAAGGTCCGGATGCAGAGTATACACATCGGAAGGTGAGAGAGACTGCATCGAAAAAGGCGATGACGTTGCGGCAAGCCTTGCACCGAACCGCGGAAAAAGCTATCCGGCGGATTTTATATACCCGGCATGCCCCGGCGTAACAGGCCTATCTGACGGAGATGAAATTTCTCTTGGAGATGTCACGCTTACGGCATACACTGTGCCCGGACACAGCTTATGCGACCTTACAATGTACGGAAAAGTGGGCGATAAAAACTGCCTTTTCTCAGGAGATGCAGTGTTTGCAGGAGGCGAAATACTTCTTCAATCCCTGTACGATGTTTCCATACTTCCTTACTTTGAGGGTATCAAAAAAATTGCGGAACTTGATATAGACTCCCTCTTCCCGGGACACGGTCAGTTTGTACTTTCTGACGGAATATGGCACGTAAAAAAATGCCTTGAAGGGTTTGAGAGCGGACTAGTGCCGAAACAATTTCATTATTTTGCGTAAAAATTCCCGGAGCAGGAAAGAGCTCCGGGAATTTTTGAAGATGTTACCAGGAGAAAAGCTCCCAGGACGTCTCGAGACCTTTTTCGGTAGACTCTCGTTTAAGCATTTCGGCACCGAGTGCTATGCTTCTGCAGCTTAAGGACGGATCGTCTATGTGATGGACACACTCGTTGACCGCCTCGACACCCATTTCATACCTTGGAACATTGATAGTTGTGATTGCGGGGCTTGTGAGAGTGGACGGGAAGAGATTATCAAAACCTGACACGATGATGTCATCGGGCACTTTAATGCCGCGCTCTTTAAGACCCTTAAGAATTCCGAGAGCGGCTTCATCGTTGGAAGCCTGGATAGCTTCGAATTTTACATTCTTCTTAAATGCACTCGAAAACAGCTCGTATGATGAGCTTGAAGAGAAGTCTTCGCCTAAAAGAATCATGCTGTCATTTAGTTTAATTCCGTTGTCCTTCATTGCCTGCTTGAAGCCTGCAAGCTTATCCTGCTCCTGCTTGAGCCCAATGGGGCCCGAAGCATATAAAATTTTCTCTTTTCCGAGTGAGAAGAGATATTGAGTCATCTTATAACTCCAATAGTATGAGTCTACGGTGACAGAAGATACAACAGAGTCGTCTGCCGCAACTTCCAAAAACACAACCGGAGTGTAGCGCCCCTCGAATGAAGCAATTTCATATGACCAGTTCCTTATATCATGATAGTCGCAGCATGAATCGAGAATTATGGCATCAACATTGCTCTCACGCAGACGGGAAATACATTCTTTTTCTATTTCGAAATCAAAATACGAGTTTAAAACCATGATGCGGTAACCATATTTTTCCGCCGTATCAAGGATTCCTCTCATGACCTCGGTGAAGAACAACTTGGTCATATCAGGAAGGATTACGCCGATTGTGTTGGTTTTTGCGGTTTTCAGGCTTCTCGCACTTAAATTGACATGATAATTGAGCTCGTCAACAGCTTTAAGAACACGCTCTTTGACTTCAGGTGAAACAAAGTGCTTTCCGGTAAATACATTTGAAACAGTTGCAATTGATACGCCGGCCTTTTCGGCAACGTCTTTCATGTTTACCATTATATTATCCCCTTCATATAGCCGTTAAATGATTCGCGGTGCAAAACATAAAAATGCTGCTCAAATTTAAACACAATTAAACGTTTAAATCAATATGGATTGTAGATGTTACACAATTCTTCTTTCGGAAATCAAAATATGAAATAATGACTATTGTAAAAAATGACAATGCAAGGCGAACAGTAATATACAGTATGTACAAATATTTGTTAATCTATTGAACTTTACAACGTAAAAGCATATATTTAAATTGTATTTAAACGTTTAACTGAACACGCATAAGCGGAGAAAGGAATACAATATGGCAAAAGCAACAGGCAGCAAACTTTGGGTATTTCCCGACGGTGAACTTCCGGAACCCGGACCGTATGATGCAAAAGGTCATGAATCGGTAATAATAGTAAACACGTCGTCCGAAAAAGCGGTTCTTGAGCTTACAATATACTATACAGACAAAGACCCGGTATCCTCTATCAAGGTTGAAGTTGAACCGGAGCGCGTACGCTGCATAAGAATGAATAATCCCGACGATCTTGAAGGTTATATTGTTCCTATCGGTGTGCAGTATGCGATGAAGTGGGAGAGTACGGTTCCCGTTGTCATGATGTACGGACGGCTTGACACGACAGACCAGCCGATGCACTTCTATATCAATCAGGCTTACAGCGAATAACAAGTTGATAACTGCCGTTAAGGCGTTAGCATAAAAACGAAAATTCTTTTAATGGAGGAAAAAATAATGAAAAAGTTCTTGGCACTCGCACTTGCACTGTGCATGATTCTTGCACTTTGCGCATGCGGTCAGACTGCAGCTCCTGCAACAACAGAGGCAGCTCCCGCAGCAGAAGCAGCACCCGCAGAAGAAGCACCTGCAGCAGAAGCTGATGGAAAAGCCGAATATAAAATCGGTGTTTCTATCATGGAGCTCACAGCTTACACATGGTACCAGGGTGTTATCGACGGATGCAACAACTGGCTTGCAAAGAATGGTGACAACTACGGCGTAAACTTCACATTTGACTTTGAAGATTCACGTTCTGACACACAGACAATGCTTACCAACGTTGAGAATATGCTCGCTGCAGGCAGCGACGGCATCATCCTCTTCCCGACAGACCCCAGCTCAGCAATCCCCACAATGAAAGAAAACGTTGCTAAGGGCATCCCCTTTGTTATCGGTGACTATGCTCAGGAAGCATCTTCTCCGGAAGATGAAGTATGGGCAACATTCGTCGGACATGACAACAAGGCTCTCGGCGTAGTAGCAGGTGAAGTTGCTGTTGAGTACTTAAAGACTCTCGACAAAGAAGATCCTGTCTGCCTCTTCATCTGGCGTCCGACTTCAGGCGCTGTTGCACAGGCCCGTTACGACGGATTTGCAGAGACAGTTCTTGCTGCATTCCCGAAGGCAACAATCATCCAGGAAGGCGACACCGGTGCTGGCAACCGTGACTCCGCTCAGACCCTTATGGAGAACATCCTCGTTCGTGAGCCCGTTATCGATGTAGTCTGCGGACACAACGATGCCGAAGTTGTCGGTGCATACAATGCAGCACAGCAGGCTGGACGTACCGAGTGCAAGTTCATCGGTATTGCCGGTGACATCGACGTTCTCAACTGGATCAAGGGCGGCGACGCTGCATGGCTCGGCGAAGTTCTCCAGGATCCTTGCGTACTTGGTGAGCAGGCAACTGACGCTATGTACCACGCACTCGTACTTGGCGAAGAGCTTCCCGCTTCTTACGAACTCCCCGCACCTGAAGCAATCACTCCTGCAAACATTGCAGATTATGATTACGAATCTTGGGGATGGCTCGTCGGCTAATCTAAACATTTAAGTTTAAATGCGGGGAGCAAGTCTCCCCGCATTCCCCTTGAAGCGAAGAATTTTTCTAAGGCTCAACTAAAGGAGAATACAAAATGATACATCTTCTTCCGGAACCTAAAAAAGTCGTCGAAAGAGACGGCGCAACAAATCCTATAACCGGATTTGCATTCAAAGTCGAGGCAGGGAAGCTGCCTATCGATGAAATTCTTGAAATTGCCATGTTCCGTTTTTGGAACCGCAAGGATCTTATAATTGAAAAAGCGCAGGCAGACGGCCTTATGAAGGTCACAGTGCTGTGCGGACTTGAAAGCAACGATGTCGAAGAAGGAAAAGAAGACCTCTTTAATAAGCAGGGATATATTCTCGATATCTATGAAAACGAAATCAAGCTGTATTACCTTGAAAGGGAAGGACTTGTTAATGCAATTACAAGTCTTAAGCAGTTAATATATAAAGAAAACGGGCAGGACGTTCTTCCACTGTGCAAAATAACGGATTATCCCTCACTCTATGTTAGAGCGGTTGCACCGACATTTTCATGGTATGCCGGGTACGGACGTATTGGATTTGACAGCCAGCTCTGGGGATATGATGAGTGGGCGGAATTTTTAAATGTCTGCCTCGACAATAAAATAAACCAGTTCAATATGGTTATGTACGGATACTGGCCGTTTGACAATCCGGGATACCCGGAAACATCTTTCAGAGACATACCGGTCAGAATCTGGAACGCCGAAAACCGCAAGTGGCTTACGGTCCACTATACGCATCCGAACCTTGAGGAGCCTTACCTTGACAGGTTCATTGATTATGCCCATCTCTTCGGAGTAAAGATATTTGCCTACGTAGGTTTGAACTCATATAACGGGGCATATTCCATAAAGCATCCCGAAGCAAGAACAAAGCCGCCGAAGTCAGGACAGTTTTTAAACGACTTTGACTCGCTTTGTCTCAGCTACCCCGGTACAGTTGACTATATACTTGATTCTATGCGTGAAATTGCAAGACTCGGTTTTGACGGTTACACGCTTGAAGAAAGTGAAGAGGGATTTTGGTACTGCGAGTGTGACGAGTGCAAGAAGACCTGGCATGCTGCCGCACCTTCACCGGTTGTCGCAAAGCACAATGCAAATATGTGGCTTTTAAACCGGATATACAAAGCTGTAAGGGAAGTAAATCCGGACTGTGTAATCGGCATAAGAGCTTACCGTCAGCCGCCGCTTGAGAAAGACCCGGCATTTTTGAGAAGCTGCGTAGAGTCGATGCCCGAAGATATTATGCTTTTCTGGGCTCCGGGGCTGTATGTTCCCGAGACGGAGTTCCCGAAATGGGCGGACGCCTTCGGATGTGACCATATCTGGGCACGCGATACAGAGGCAAACTCCATCACATCAACGATGGGAAGGCTTTACAGGACATTCAAGTCCAATATGATAAGATATTCCGACGAAGCCAACGAGCAGGTTATAGAAACAGATATCAACCAGCATCTCGGAAGTGTTGATATAGGCGCTCACGGAATAAACGGCTTCATGTTTGAGTGGTACGGGCTTTTCCTTTTCCTGTTTGCTCACGGCAACTACGGATGGGGCTCGAAAATGGATGCGGATGAGTTCTTTGAAAAAGCCTGTGAGCTTAACTTTGGCGGAGAACTCGGTGAGAAAGTTCTCTATATTATGAGAAATATTCTCACGATACATGAAAGCCAGATGCCGTTCTATACAACACCGTTCCCGTTCCAGAAAAACAAAATAACGGAGGATGACATTCCGGCAATTAATAAAGCAAAGGAAAATCATCCAAAACTGCTTGAAATGATAGATGAATGCCGCGAAGCGTGCTATCGCGAAGGGCCGCTTCACCCGTGGCTTACGCATTTTGACAAGCTATATAATGCCGAGCGCAGAAATGCGGTTATATACGATATGGTACTTGCATCTTTGGATTACGAAAAAGAAACGGATCCTGATAAGAAAGATGCCATACTTGACGAAATCCTTTACTACAATGAAAAAGATTTCGACATAGTAAAAGAGATGTTCTTCGACATAAATCCGGTCGAGGAAACCGGCGTCAAGAGCTGCATGTACCCTTACCACGAAATCAAAAGATTGATTTATAATATTCGCCACCCAGAAGAGAAAGATGACGGAATAATCTGTTCCGGAATCGAAGCGCTCGGCTGGCTGTGGCTCTAAGACTTGGAGAGGAGATGACAAGAGTAAACCAATGAGTGCACAGGTTAATGAAAAAACTGGTGCTGAAGTTACCCCGCTGCTGGAGCTTAAGCACTGCACAATGGAATTTCCGGGAGTCAAGGCTCTTGATGACGTAAGCTTTACGCTTATGCCCGGCGAATGCCATGGTTTGGTCGGTGAGAACGGCGCAGGTAAGTCGACACTTTCAAAGTGCATTACCGGCGAAAATAAGATGACAGCCGGCGAACTCTACATTAAAGGAGAGAAGATGGATCTCTCCACTTACAATATCCGCGAATCACAAAAGCGCGGTATTGCAATTGTTCATCAGGAATTCACGCTGATGAACGACATGACGGGCGTTGAGAACATATTTGTCAACAGATATGAGACAAAAGGGCCTTTCGTTGACTGGAAGAAACTCAATGAGCGTGCGAAGGAACTTATGGACTTCATGCAGTGTGATGTTGACCTTACAGTTCCCGTAAAACAGCTCCGTACAGCAGAAAAGCAGATTGTACAGCTTGCAAAGGCGATTTTGGACAATCCCGAAATCATCATTTTTGACGAGCTGACCGCAGTACTTCAGGAAAAGGATATAAAGAACATCTTCCGTATAATCGATGTCCTTACATCTAAGGGAATGGGCATAATTTACATATCCCACCGCCTTGATGAAATATTCGACTGCTGCGATTCTTATACCGTTCTTTGCGACGGAAGATTTATAAACTCGGATAAAGTCGAAGGACTCAGCAAGCCCGACCTTATCAAGATGATTATCGGCCGCGAACTTGAAAATTCATATCCTCCGATCAACGAGGAAATCGGAGATATTATCCTTGAGACAAAAAATCTTACAGCTCCGAAGGCATTTAAGGATGTATCAATAAACGTACGTGCCGGTGAAGTCGTCGGAATAGCAGGTCTGGTAGGCGCCGGCAAGACGGAGCTTATCCATGCAATTTACGGAAATCACAAGATTGTATCCGGCGAGGTATATGTCAAAGGTAAAAAGCAGAAATTTTCAAGACCTCAGAAGGCTATAGCAAACGGTCTCGGACTTGTTCCCGATGAAAGACGCACGCTCGGTCTTAACATGGTATTCGACATAAAGGACAATACAACACTTCCCTCTATTGCCGATTTCCCGAAGGGCAAGATATTCATGGACCATGAGGCCATGACAAAAAAAGCCTTTGAGTTTGTTGAGAAACTTAAGCTTAAATACGTCAACCTCTGGAACGGAGTAAGGAAACTCTCCGGCGGTAACCAGCAGAAGATAGTAGTTGCGAAGTGGATGCTCAAGGATGTAGATATCTTCCTTCTTGACGAACCCACACGCGGTATCGATGTCGGTGCAAAATATGAGATTTATTCTCTTATCAGCGATCTTGCAAAGCAGGGCAAAGCAGTTCTGCTTGTTTCCCCTGAAATGGAAGAGCTTATCGGATGCTGCAACAGAATCTATATAATGTACGAAGGACAGATTATGGATGAAGTTTCAGGCGAACGTAAGACACAGGAAGTCATTATCAACAGCTTGTTAGGAGTGAACTAAAATGGAAAACACATATAAAGAAAAATCCAAGAAATACTCGGGCGGCGTGAAGGCATTCATAGACAACTGGATGATAGTCATCCTCTTCGTTGTTCTGTTTGCTCTTTGCTGCATATTCTCCCCCAACTTCCGCACGACGGCGAACATAATGAATATTCTCCGCCAGGCATCATTTATCGCAATTATTGCAATGGGCGAATTCTTCGTAATCCTGATAGGACAGATGGATATGTCGGTATCGTCAATTATCGGTACGGTATCAATCCTTTTTGCGGGATTCGTTGTTAAAAACGGCATGCCTATGTGGCTGGCAGTTTTGATTGTGCTTGTTATCTGCGTAGTAATAGGAATCATAAACGGCTCCCTCGTTGTATATGGCAAGATGCCTTCATTCATAGCAACGCTTGTTGTCATGAACATACTCAAGGGTATCAACTACATTTACTCGGGTGCTCTCCCGATTTCCGGCCTTCCCTCCGGATTCAACTATATGGCGGCCGGTTATGTCGGATTTGTTCCGTTTGCGGTTATACTCATGATTATAGTTGCTGTAATTTTGACAATATTTACTCAGCACACGGCCCTCGGCCGCAGCATTTACGCGGTCGGCGGAAACCTTGAGGCATCCAAACTTTCAGGTATAAATGTCAACTATGTTTCCATCCTTGCATTTATTCTCTGCGCAGTTCTTTCGATGATCGGTGCGCTGGGACTTACAAGCAAGACCCTCTCCGGCAACGTAACACTCGGTGATAACCTTCTTTTTGATGTCATGACAATATGCGTTCTCGGCGGAACAAGCCTTACGGGCGGCCGCGGAAGAATAGTCGGTGTTGTTATCGGCGCTCTTTTCATGCAGGTTATAACCAACATCATGGTTCTTCTTTCCATCAACACCTACTGGCAGTGGGTTGTTAAAGGCATTATTCTTGTTGTTGTTGTTCTCATAGACTCCAACTCCAAGAAAGACTGATAAAAAATAATATCCTCTGCCCTTACGGGGGCAGAGGGAAATACTACAAAGGAGACTTACATTTATGCAGATGGTTGAAATGTTCTATGACCAGCTGGAAGATGCCAAGAACCGCAAGGTTCCGTTTGTAATTCCTATCGGCACCATAGAATACCATGCTCACCAGGCTTCCTGCGGAACCGACACGATGGTTGTTACAGGTACTCTCCGTGAACTTGAAAAGAAAAAAGAAATCGTTGTCTGCCCGCCTATATGGTACGGAGTAGCAAGCTATGCGGTTTGCGGACCCAGAGTAGGACACGTCAATGTAGATGAAGACACATATTTCCAGTACATATACAGCGTGCTCAAGTCAATGGTTTACGGCGGTGTAAAAAATATTTACTGCATACCGCATCACCAGACTGAGGCTGCAGGGCTTATGCCTATGACAATCGCATGCTGGAAAGCGGCAAAGAGACTTGCCATGGAGTATATGCATGATACCATGGGTGACGGCTGGTGGGGCAGCGATGCCTATGCCGACTACTATGATAATCTCGGAACCGATGACGACCCGTTCAACTATGTAAAGGTAATACCTCTTATAGGAGCTGAAGCGCAGAAAAAGTGCGGCGGATTCGATCATGCCGGCAAGTATGAGACTTCGCTTATGATGGCATGCTATCCGGAATGTGTTGATCTTTCGAGATGCAAAGACAATACGGAATGGTTCGCTGAATCTTCAAAGGAAGCAAGTGCAGAGCTTGGAAAACACATGCAGGAGTGCACGCTCGAGTGGCTCATGGAGGCAATTAAGTAATGAGACAGATTAAAGTTGAAGCTTTAACAAAAGAGGCATTTGCGCCATTCGGACAGTACTACACGATGGACAAGCCCGAAGGACATGCCCTTTGCGGCGAGATCCACAAGTTTTTCCCTGACAGACTGACAAATGCCGGCTACAGCAATATAGGATATTCTCCTATACTTGTTAAAAAGCCGGAGAAGATGCTTATAACCGCAGTTGAGTATCATACAACAACGGCAGAAATGATTCTTCCGCTCAACGATGATATGATTCTTCATGTGGCTCCGGCATCCGCAGGAACACCGGTTCCCGATGAGACAAAAGCATTCTTGGTTCCGAAGCATACGCTTATAAAGATGAATGCCGCAATCTGGCACCTGGCGCCGCTTCCGGCAAATGTCGATGAACTTGCGGCAATGATTATTCTGCCGGAGTGCACATATGCTAACGACTGCACTGTTGTCAATCTTAAAGAAGACGAACAGTTCGAACTTATAAAATAATTATTTTGGAGGATTTATATAATGGCAAGAATTTGCATACCTGATTCAGAGTATAAAGAAAGAGTAGCAAAGTGCGCTAAGATACTTCAGCGTGAAGGCCTCGATGCACTCATAGTAAACGGAAATGAAGCCGATTACGCAAACCCCAGATACTTCTCCGGCTTCTGGCCCCTTTTCGAGCGTGCCGGTGTTGCAATAGCTGCAAACGGCGATGCCGCACTTCTTGTAGGCCCCGAGTCAGCTATTTTCGGCGCAGACCGCAACAAGCTCGACAAAATTTTTGTTCTTAAAGCATACCGTGAGGGCGCAGATCCCTCTTACCCCGAACTCAAGGCCGACACATTCCAGGATGTTTTCAAATCTCTCGGAGTTACAGGCACTAAGCTCAGAATAGGCATTGCTTCTTTCCTCGATACTTCTATGACGATATATCAGGCAATCTGCGATGCATTCCCGGGTGCTGAACTTGTAAACGCAGGCTATATCATGACAGAGCTCCGTCAGATCAAGTCTGAAAACGAACTTGCATGTCTCCGCGAAGGCTACCGTATAGCAGACCTTGCAACACAGCAGGTCATAAAGGAAATCAAGCCCGGCATGACAGAGCTTCAGATGGTCGGCGTTGCACAGCGCGTTGTATATGAAAACGGTGCAGAATACGAAGGACTTCCCATGTATGTATTCTCAGAAGCATCAACACGTCATGCAATTTCACGTTCATCCTACCGTGTATTCCAGAAGGACGATATTGTTCAGCTTAACCTTTCCGCTAAGATTGACGGATACTCCGCAGCTATAGGCTATCCTATATGCCTCGGCAAGCTCGAAGGTGAGCGCCGCGACATAGTTCAGTTCTGCCGTGAAGCACATGCATGGACCGTTGACCAGGTCAAGGCCGGAACCATTGCCGGCAGCATAGCATCAGATTTCTACAAGTACTTTGTAGATAACGGATTTGCCGAGAACTACGTGTACGGACCTCTCCACTCAACAGGTATCATTGAAGTTGAAGCACCCTGGTGCGAGACAGACTCCAACTATGCTCTTCAGCCCAACATGACATATCAGGTAGATACATTCATCTCCTGCCCGACATTCGGCGTGCGTTGGGAAAAGGGTATTGCAGTTAAAGAAGGCGGATGCGAGATTCTCTCTCCGGAAATTCCCGAATTCTGCCCGGAACTCAGCTTCTGATAAAAAATATTACAGCAATTCCCAAGGGCATAGCTGTGTAGCCTAAATTGCAGCTAAAATTATACTATACAAAACAGCATAAAAATCCTCTTAAACTTACGAGTTTTGGAGGATTTTTTATTCCAGGGTAGATGCGATTAGTCTCACAAAATTACTGCTTGACTTTATAAAATGAAAATTATACTGCTGTCAATGTTTAGCAGATTATAGGCAAAAATTATGTTATAATCTGCTAAAAGTTGCATGATTTCATGACTTTCAGCAGATTATAGCAAAAACGGATAAAATTGCACTCCCTGTAGCAAGCTGCGGGGGTTCCACCTATAGCGCCCGAAAAATTCGATTATGAATAGGAGAATAAGATATGCAACCAGACAGAAGCACAACATTCAAAATGCTAGCCGGAGTGCTGCTGATTTATATAGATATAAAAATAATAACAGAAAACGGGCTTGCGACGGTTAGTGGAATCGGCAAGGCAGCGATGATTACTGCAATGGCTGTATTTGCCGCTCTTGGAGTATTTTTTATATATGCAGGAGCGAAAAAAGAAAAAGAACTGAAAAAAGCGGAGCGGCAATTAATAGAGGATGGAAAAGACAAAACGGCAGAATGTGAAGATAAATAAAAAAACGACCAAGACCAAAGCTTAGCCGTATTTATGTATTCACCAGGAGTCCACGTCCCACTTAACTTCAGATCCTTTTTCCGAAGATGAGCGTATCAGCATTTCTGCACCGAGGACCGTGCTGTTGTAAGGAAGTTCCGGGTCATCGATGTGGCGTAT
>R05__coassemble_414_pt1 | contig 20859 bp, 19 predicted proteins | sample R05__metabat2_high_PE_014 | metagenome-assembled genome bin R05
AATATTGGTATAATTGATTAGGAAAGTAGTACCGAAATATGTTTATTAATATATTGTATACGATTATCGGATTTGTCTTGCTTTCGGGTTTGTTATATTTCTGGTATAACAAGGCATACAAAATGGTTGATAAGAAACAAAGGCGGGCACTTAAAGAATATGCAATGCCTTTTATTATTACAGCCGTTCCCGGGATTGTAATCATAATGCTTGTTCAGCATTTTATTGAGCCGCTGTTTTCAAATAATTTTTCGGGACTAACACTTCTCATTCTTGAAATGATTTTTATTCCCGGACTGACCGAAGAAGCCGGTAAAATGCTCGGCACATTGCCTGCATTAAAAAAATATAAGCCGGTTTACACTACCGATTATATTCTGTTATTCGGAGCATCGGGGCTTGGTTTTGCTTTAACCGAAAGCTGCCTAGATTTGTGGAACTCAAGCGCATCAATAGTCAGCGAGATTACGGCGGTAATATATCGTGGTATTTACCCATTTCACATGTATATGCAGTTTATAATGGGAATTTTCTGGGCACTGGCTGTAAATGCCAAATCAAAAGGGAAGACAGGACAATGCAGAATGTATTATGTATTCAGTCTGCTTATACCTCTGCTTCTTCATGCCCTTCATGATTTCATTACAAGTATAGATGAGTTGTTCCCATCGTCTTATGTTTTCTCAATTGTATTTCTTGTCTTTGAGGCAATAATTGTGACGGTTGCAATTTATAAAATCATTAAAAAGATATCCCTTAATCAGTCTAATCAAGCTGAGGTTGAATAAATAAACCTTCGCGCGGAATTTTGTACAGAATTACATTATATCATTTCTGCATAATATGCTTTAATCCAAGGAGGACAAAATATGGTTAGGATTCCTTACGGTAAGAGTTTCATAGAGTTTGAAGAAAACAATTCAGCTGTTCTTACATCTTCTATGTCAGAACTTTCATCTGAAAAAAATGGAAGAGATATTGTCCGTAGTGCGATGGATAATCCGATTGATTCACCTAAACTTTCAGATTTGGCAAAGGGCAAGAAAAACTGCGTAATAATTATTTCCGATCATACGAGACCCGTTCCGAGCAAGGATATCTTGCCGGAAATGATTTCAGACCTTGAAAAAGGCTCTCCGGATATAAAAATTACTCTTTTGGTTGCAACAGGTTTTCACCGCGCGACAAGTAACGAAGAGCTTTTATATAAGCTTGGAAACGAGATAATGGACCGATGCGAAATTGTTGTGCATGATTCCAGAGACAAAGACTCCAACGTTTTAATCGGAACCTTACCCTCCGGAGCGCCACTGGTAATAGATAAAATTGCTGTTGAGGCTGATCTTCTTATTTCGGAAGGTTTTATTGAGCCGCATTTCTTCGCAGGTTTTTCCGGCGGAAGGAAAAGTGTTCTTCCCGGAATATGTGATGAGGTTACTGTCCTTTCTAACCACTGCAGTGAATTCATTGATTCTAAATATAGCCGTACCGGAATTTTAGACGGCAATCCTATCCATAAAGATATGATAGAAGCTGCAAAGCTTGCCAAGCTTGCTTTTATTGTAAATGTTGTAATTGACGAAGATAAAAAAACAGTTGCTGCGTTTGCCGGCAATTTTGAAACAGCACACCGTAAAGGATGTGATTGGCTTCTCAACTACTGTAAAGTCAAGCCTTCGTTTGCAGACATTGTCATAACATCTAACGGCGGTGCACCGCTTGATCAGAACTTATATCAGTCGGTAAAGGGGATGACCGCTGCTGAGGCAACCTGTAAAGAAGGCGGCACAATAATAATCTGTGTTGAGTGTGCGGACGGTCACGGCGGGGAAGCTTTTTATAATTCGTTTAAAAATTGCGAAAGCCCGTCTTCACTTTATGCCGAGCAGATGGCTACACCTGCCGACAAAACAGTTCCGGACCAGTGGGAAAGCCAGATTCTTGCCAGAATTTTAATACACCATAAGCTTGTAGTTGTAAGCCGGCCGGAAATGAAAGACATTATCGAAGACATGAAGATAACATATGCCGAATCTCTTGATAAAGCTCTTGAAATTGCCGGATATGATGAAAATACCAGCCTTACAATTATACCAAACGGTATTTCTGTTATTATTAAAGACGACTGATATATTTTTATCGGACGATAAAATCTACATAAATATTCCCCTGGATTCTTAAGTGAATCCGGGGGAATAATATAAAAGATGAGGAGAATTTATTTATTTCCTGTGCTTTATTTTTTGGAAGAGCTTGGGAGATATATCGCTTGCAATATTTGCCGTTCTTGCAAGGGCCAGATTAATTTCCGGATTTCTGGTTTTCATGGCGTTGTATATTGCTTTTGCAGCGGTGCCGCCTTCCGGTGTGATTCTTGATTGTATATATCCGTTATTTAAAACTAGAGATACATAACGCTTTTTTTGTGAATCGGTAAGATCGCAGTTGTCGGCATATAAAGTAGCAAAGCATGAAAATACGGATTTTGTGAACATGTATCTGAACCATGTATCGTCTTCTACACCGAAATGTTTACACAGTTCCTGCGCCTTCTTATCTATTTCAATACATACCTGCGGTTTTTGCTGATAGTATCCGGATATAAGACTCTCACCAGGACGCATTATATATTTGTAGCCGCAGTGCGAGCTAACGGAAATCTTATTGGCATTCATAAGACTGTCGAAAACAAACGGCCTGTCTTCGCCCCAGCGATAGTCAGGGAAGCGGATGTCTTTTAGTAAATCGGCTTTGAAGAGCTTGGCCCAGGGCTGGTTTAATAGATTGGCTTTATAAAGATTGGGAAGAGCCAATGAAAAGCTCGATTTAGAGTACATTGAATCCGGTTCATAATAGTAGTTTTCACTTCCGTCGGGATTTACTATAGTAAATCCGCCAAGAACGATATCCGCATCGTTTTTGTCAAGCATGAGCTTTTTGACATAGTCATCTTCGAACATGTCATCAGCATCGCAGAACATGATATAATCAGCGCCTTTTGCCGATATTATATCAAGAGCATGATTTCTTGCGCTGGCGGGACCGGAATTTTCCTGCGTAATCAGTTCTAGCCGGTCATCAAATGCAGCTATGCTGTTTACAATTGCAGCTGTATCGTCTGAAGAGCCGTCATCAATAACTACAACATGCAAGTCTTTATATGACTGGCTGAGAATACTTTTTATTGATTTTTCTATTGTCGCACTTGCATTATATGCGGGCATTATTACGTATATCATGATATAATTATAACATTGTTGCATAAAATAGTAAATCAGTGCAAAATCAATATAAGATAATATTGTATACAGAATTTATGAGTATTCTTTCATAAATGAGCTGTCGGTATTAAAATGCAAAATAAGAAAGCGGTTTGATATATGCCAATTGAACAGATTACAATTTCACTGAAAGATAAAATTGAATCCATCAGATACAAAAGCGGAAACGACAGCAGTGCACTGACTTTTGCGTCCCTTTATATGTGGGCAGCAAAATGGAATCTTAAAATTATGATTTCAGACGATGTTTACACTGTTGTAGAAGATATGAAAGAATCTCCGGCTTTCTATTTTCCGTGCGGTGAAACACAATCCGTTAAAAATCAAATAAGCAGCCTAAAAGATGAATATCCAAACCTCGTATTTCATTATCTTCGAAGCTGTGATGCTGAAATGCTTGAACATGAATTTCCGGGAATGTTTGACATTTACTCAGAACCTGATAACAGTGAATATCTTTACAGCGTTGAAAATTATTGTGAACTTTCAGGCGGAGATTATATAAGAATACGAAACAGAATACGCCATGCCGGCAATAACGCAGACCTTTCCACCCGCCCGATTGATGAAACCAATCTGCATATCATCACATATCTCGATGACAGATGGCATGAAATCAAAGGTTTTGATAAAGATGTCGACAGTGGAGCTGTCAGGGCCTTTGAAAGTGAGTTTTTCTCGGTCGGGGGAGAAGGCATCATAGTATATGACGGCGCCGATCCGGTTGCCGCAACGGCGGGATATCCTCTTTCTGACTCTGTTTTTGACTATTCGTATTCCAAGGCAATTACTGATTTAAAAGGTCTTTCGGATTTTTCAAAGAATGCTCTTGCAAAGTCTATACGCGGAAGATATAAAATTATAAACGGTGAAGAAGATCTCGGTGTTCCCGGACTCCGGAAAATGAAAGAAAATATGTGCCCAATCGGCAAAATCGAAATGTTTACGGCGGTGAGCATATGAAAGATAAGAAAATTGATATTTTCGGCCAGCAGATGTTTTTCAGGCAGCTGAAGCCTGCTGCCGCATCCGCTGTTACTCTTGCAATAGGTGAAGTTATTGACTCTATTGTTGTAGGTTCTAAACTCGGAATGGTCGGCCTTGCTGCCATGTCCATCATCATGCCAATTTTTATGATATTTAACGTCATAATGGTGGGTCTTGGACTTGGCGCTTCCATTTCATTTTCAAAGCTTATGGCATCGGGTGAAACGGATAAAGCAAGATCATCTTATAAAGGAACGGTTATTTTCACTTTACTTGCCGGGGTTTTTATTGCAGCCATTTTCAATATATTTGCTCCGCAGTTTTTATATGTTTTAGGCGTCAAAAATAATATGAGCGGTCTGTACTTCGTTTCAATAGGTGCTTACCGGATGCTTACAGCAGGCGCTCCGATAATAATGCTTTCATTTGTTGTGAATTACTTTATGAGAAATGACGACATGGAAGTGTTTGCCGGTATAGGTTTTTCAATCGGTAATATTTCGGATTTCGCTTTAAGCCTTTTGTTTGTTCTCGTACTTGACATGGGTGCTTTAGGGGCTGAACTTGCTACTGTCCTCGGGCAGTTTATTGCACTTAGTATTTACGGATTTTTTATTTTAACCAAGTCTGAAAATCTCAAATTAAAAGGGATTAAGCCTATTTACAGCGGGATAATTTCTGATTTGAAAGTCGGTTTTTCTTCATCTGTCCAATACATTCTGTCGTTCGTTTTCATTCTTATTGCCAATAACGTTCTCATGAACTCTCAGGGAATAGACGGAGTCGGAATTTTCACAATCATACAAAACATTTCCTATGTTTTTGATACATGGTATGATGCTATCGTCCAGTCATCCCAGCCTGTTATCACAACATTTACCGGTGAGTGCAATTATAAATCAAGAGAAGAAGTCCTCTCGACTGAGCAGTTTACAGGTGTAATCTCAGGAGGCTTCATAGCTCTTATTATTTGCATATTTGCATCAACCGTATGCAAAATATTCGGAATGACAAACGCCGATACTATAAATCTTGCAAAACCCGCTATATATATTTATTGTATCTCATCTTTGCTTTCGGGATATAATCAGATTATTGCCGGATATGAAATGTGTTTTCGTGAAAAAATCAGCTACATATCCTCGCTGCTGAGAAAAGGCATTATTCTTGTTCCTTCGCTCCTTCTCTTTAGTATATTTGCAGGAAAGTTTATATGGCTTTTTTATCTTTTTACAGAAATCCTTTCACTGATTATAATAGATAAATTCAGAAAGAAAATTCCCGATCCTTCCATTACCGTACCCGAGGACCGTATATTCCGCAGACTGATTCGCGGCAAGGATGATATGCCCGGATGCCTTGAGGGTATTGAAAATTTCTGCGAGATGTTCGGCGTTTCCATGAAGCAGCAATATTTTGCATCTATGGCTGTCGAAGAACTGTGTTCTGCCATTATAGATAAAAACTTCAGCGGGGGACGGGGGATTATTCAGCTGACGGTTATTGCAGATAACAGTGGTGACTTTACAATGTATATTCGAGACAATGCCGTTGAGAAAAATCTTATGTCCGTCAGATATACTCTAAAGGATGCAAAAGAAGATGAGGAAACCGATTTTAATGCTCTCGGACTGAACGTTATAAAGCAAAAAGCAAAAGACTATTCATATAGACGCTATCAGGGATTCAATACAACGATGATTAAAATTTAAGGGAGAAATCATGCACACAGAAAAGAAAAAAGGTTTAAATTTAAGCGGTAAGACTTTGATTATTATTCTTGCTCTGTCGCTGGTACTACTAACTCTTGCATGCATAATCAGCTATTATGTATATACCAAAACTATGGATAAACACTATTCCAATATGGCCACAAGTATCGCTGACACCGCTGCAAATGTTATAGATAAGGATGAGGTAAGGGCACTTAGCGATAAGATTATAGAAAGATATGAATCTTTAGATGAGCCTGTTTCTTCCGAAGAATACGGTACTGACCGCTTCAATGCATATATAGATAAATACTCAGATCTATACAGCAGCGATGAATATAATTCTATTCTTTCCGATTTACAAAAGGTCCTTGAAGCTTTTAATCAGGATATATCTTCGCTTTATATTGCTTATATGTATGAGCCGGACCATATCGGATTTTATGTTGTAGATGCCTCCAATGTTGAGCCTTGTATGCCGGGAACTTTTGATATTATAGGGGAGGATTTCTATTATATTTTTGATACGCCCGAAGTAGGATTTCCCGCATATAAGACAATAAGCGATGAATACGGTTATCTCGTTTCTGTCGGCAGACCGGTATATGATGACGACGGTTCCGTTATGGCATACTCGTATGTCGATATTCAGATGAGCGAAGTCTTAAATGACAGGGCTGCATTTCTCAAAACACTTATGATGACTATGATTGCGGCAACTTTTGTACTTTGCCTGATTATTATAGTTATTATAAATAAGAATATTGTTAAGCCCATTAAAGAGCTTTCTGATGCAGCGATATCTTATGTGAAAGGCAAGGCGAATAACAGCGGAAGCCATTTCACGGGTGTTGTTGCAAAAACCGGTGATGAGATCGAAGATCTTGGTGAGGCCATGATAAGCATGGAGGACGATATCAATGAATATATTGATAACCTTCAGACTGTAACGGCTGAGAAGGAACGTATAGGTGCCGAGCTCAATGTTGCAACCAAGATTCAGATGGATATGCTGCCGAATATTTTCCCGACATTCAACAAGCGTAATGATTTTGAAATATATGCAAGCATGGACCCGGCAAAAGAGGTCGGGGGAGATTTTTACGATTTCTTTTTCATTGACGAGGGTCATGTGGCTCTTGTTGCAGCAGACGTTTCCGGCAAAGGCGTTCCTGCGGCTTTGTTTATGGTAATTGCAAAGACGCTTATCAAAAACAGAACTCTTATGGGAGGAACTCCCGGTGAGATACTTACAGATGTCAACAATCAGCTCTCAGAGAGTAATGCATCAAATATGTTTGTAACTGTATGGCTTGCGATAGTTGATTTAAAAACCGGTGATATGCTTACGGCAAATGCCGGTCATGAATATCCGGGTATCAGAAGGGCAAACGGAGAATTCCAGCTTGTAATGTCAAGGCACGGTCTGGCCCTTGCTGCAATGGAAGGACTTAAATATAAAACAAACACTTTCAAACTCAATGAGGGCGATTCGATATTTGCCTACACAGACGGTGTAACCGAGGCTACCGATATAAACAAAAACCTGTTCGGTAATGACAGACTTATCGAGGCATTAAATATTAATCCTGCCTCAAGCCCTACTGAGTTAATTGCAACAGTTCGCAAATCCATTGACGCATTTGTCGGTGACGCTGAACAGTTTGATGATATTACTATGCTTTCATTTAAGCTTTTGAAATACCAGGATTGATTTTTGATTGTTTGCCATAATTATTTTTTGTTTTTACTGATAGGACTGTCTTTGACGGTCCTATTATTTTTGCGCCCTCAGTTTTTTACATAAAATTGGGCTTTGTTGAATGCTTTTTGTTGTATTGACACTATATATTGTGATATACTCTTAAAGCTATAAATTAAAATATTTCGGAGGATTAATAATATGAAGTGCCCATACTGCGGATTTGAAGATACCAAAGTTATTGATTCAAGACCGTCCGAGGATGGATCTACTATTCGTCGAAGAAGAGAATGCCTTGAATGCTATAAACGCTTTACTACCTATGAAACTGTTGAAAGGCTGCCGCTTGTCGTTGTTAAACGCGACGGGTCAAGACAGACATTTGATAAAATAAAGCTTATCAACGGTATGGTCAGAGCATGCGAAAAGAGACCCGTAAAGTTAAGACAGATTCAGGAAATCGCAGACGGAATAGAACTTGAGCTTCAAGCCAAAACCGAGCGTGAGACCTCCAGCAAGGAAATCGGGGAAATGGTCATGTCTAAGCTTCGCGGTGTTGATGAAGTCGCTTATGTAAGATTTGCCAGCGTATACCGTTCATTTAAGGACATAAATTCATTTATGTCTGAGTTGTCTGCTCTTCTTCAGGAAAAGCAATGAGAAAATATGTTGGCGAGGATGCCGTCGAAAAAGCCCAGAGTCTTATCGATGCGCTTCCCCCGGGCAGCGTTGTGGGACTTGCATATAATGAAGATACCTGCCGTCTTAATTTTGAGGGTAAAAAGCTTATTGAAGTATGCGATATAGACGGACTTATATCTCAAAAGCAGCATTTTGATGTTACGGTAAATGATTACAAAGAAGAGCATCTGGATCTTTGCGTGCTTGGTATAGGATATAAAGGTCAGATAGGACTCAATGAAGTCGCCACGCAGTTCGACACGCTTACACATGAACAAAAATTAACTGAAAGTACAAAAAAAGAGTATGCTTTTTTAGGCGCTGTTTCAGATATCGGCACTACAATGGGTATAAAGTCCATCTGCAGCGCCGGAAAAATTATTGTTTTGGCACTCGGCGAGATAAGAGCCGATGCCGTATTCGGCATGTTTTACGGGAGAGACGATTCGACAATTCCCGCCGCATTTTTACAGATTCCTCCCGATGTCGATGTTTTTTTGGATGAAGCGGCAGCATCCAAGCTTTAAAAAAAGGAGTTTTTTATGGGTAAATATTTCGGTACAGACGGATTTCGCGGAAAAGCGGGTGAAGTTTTAACAGCTGAACATGCTTTTAAAACAGGACGCTACCTCGGATGGTATTTTTCAAAAATACACAAAGCCAAGATAGTCATCGGAAAAGATACCAGACTTTCTTCATATATGTATGAAAATGCTCTTGCCGCCGGTATAACATCCAGCGGTGCCGATGCATATCTTCTCCATGTGACCACAACTCCGTGCGTAAGCTATATAACCGGAACGGAAGATTTTGACTGCGGTATTATGATTTCCGCATCACACAATCCCTACTATGATAACGGTATAAAGCTTATGAACGGCGTAGGCGAGAAAATGGATGATGATTTTCTTGTAGGCCTTGAAGATTATATAGACGGAGTCGGTGAGGACATTGAGTTTGCAAGCATAGATAAGATAGGAAAAACCGTTGACTACTATTCCGGCAGAAACCGCTACATCGGTTATCTTACAAGTCTTGCGATGAAATCCTTTGAAAACAGAAAAGTTGCTCTTGACTGTGCAAACGGCAGCGCTTTTATGATTGCCCCGTCGGTATTTTCGGCCCTGGGTGCCAAAACATATGTTATAAATAACACTCCCAGCGGAACAAATGTAAATCTTGACTGCGGAAGCACTCATATCGAAGGTCTTCAAAAGTATGTCAGAGAGAACCATTTTGACGTCGGATTTGCATTTGACGGAGATGCCGACAGATGTCTCGCCGTTGATGAACTCGGAAATGTTATAAATGGCGATATGATAATGTATATCTGCGCAAAGCACCTTAAGCAAAAAGGACAGCTTACAAATAATACCGTTGTAACGACCGTAATGAGCAATTTCGGACTATACAAGGCTCTTGACAAACTTGAAATCGAATATGTAAAAACCAAAGTCGGTGACAGATATGTCTATGAAAACATGAAAGAGAACGGACATATTATCGGGGGAGAACAAAGCGGACACGTTATATTCAAAACCTATGCTCACACGGGAGACGGCCTTGTAACCGCGATTATGCTTATGACCGTCATGATTGAAACCCAGCTTCCGCTCTCCATCCTTTCGCAAGACTGCGTGATGTATCCTCAGGTTTTGAAAAATGTAATCGTTGACGATAAGGACGCAACACTCGAAGACGAATGTGTCAAAGCCGCCGTTGAAAAGGCATCCTTGGAACTCGGAGATAACGGCCGTGTTTTACTGAGAAAAAGCGGTACGGAGCCTCTTCTTCGTGTCATGGCTGAGGCCGGTAATATTGCCGAATGCGAAAAACAGGTTGATGCCATAATTGAAGCTATGGGAGATCACCTTAAGGAGATAAAAAGTAAATGATAAAAATTGCTGATTTATATGATCTTGACCATACAATTGCATCGGATTATTTAAACGGATTTGAATATCCCTGGGAAGCCCTTGACGGTATTAAAGAGCTTATATTGAAAATCGGACCTGAGCTTCCAAAAGATGAGTTCACGGAAGTTGAAGAAAATGTGTGGGTTGCAAATGATGCAACGGTTTTCAAAACAGCTTATCTCGGCTCTCCGTGCATTATCGATCATGGCGCCGAGGTTCGTCAGTGCGCTTTTATCAGAGGAAGCGCGATAGTCGGTAAAAATGCTGTTGTCGGAAATTCAACAGAGCTTAAAAATGTTATCTTATTTGATAACGTTCAGGTTCCTCACTATAATTATGTCGGCGATTCCATACTTGGATATAAAGCTCATATGGGAGCCGGCTCCATTACATCGAATGTCAAGAGTGACAAATCTCTTGTGGTTGTAAAAGATTCTATGGCGGAATATCCGACTCTCAGAAAAAAAGTAGGTGCCATGCTTGGGGATAATGTCGAAGTCGGATGCAACAGTGTACTAAATCCCGGAACTGTTATCGGACGAAATTCCCAGGTTTATCCCACGTCCTGCGTACGCGGTGTGATTCCGGAAAACTCTATTTATAAAGATAAGGATAATATTGTTCTTAAAAATGCTTAATGAAGAACTTGATATAAAAATATTTATTCTTTATGTACTCAGCAAACTGCCGGGACCTTGTGAATTTGAATCATTATATGATATCGCTTATGAAAGCGGCGTAAGTTATTTCGATTATGCCCAATGCCTGAATGACCTTATTGATAACGGTAATATCATCAGAGACGAAGACGGCATTTATATTACCGATATGGGCAGAAAAAACACTGAGGCCGTATTTAGAGAACTGCCGTTTTCTGTCAGAAACAAGGCGGATAGATACATAATTCCTCTTTCGGAAAAAATACAGCGCATGGCGCTGATTACATCGGATTATGAAGCTGCCGACGGGGGATACGTTATGCATCTTGGCATGAATGACGGCGCCGGCGACATTATAAAAATGGAATTATTTGTCGCTGATGAAAAACAGGCGAAAATTATTAAGAAAAAATTCAAGAGATCCGCAGAAAAAATTTACAAAGATATAGTAGGATTACTTTCGTGAAAACATTTATACCTGATAACTACAAAAGTTTACTTTCAATTTATGATACTCAAAAAGCCATAGGACTTCTTCACAGACTTTTTGAAGATAACCTGGCCGCAGCACTCAATCTTTTTCGGGTAAGTGCCCCTATGTTTGTTGCTGAGCATTCGGGCCTTAACGATGATTTGAATGGATATGAAAGGCCTGTAAAATTTGATATCCTTCATGCAGAGACAAAGGCTGAAGTGGTCCACTCTCTTGCCAAATGGAAAAGAGTTGCACTTAAAAGATACAATTTTTATCCAGGGCGCGGAATTTATACGGATATGAACGCAATCAGACGCGATGAGGATGAGCTTGACAATCTCCACAGCGTATATGTCGATCAGTGGGACTGGGAAAAGATAATATTGCCCGATCAGCGAAATCTGGACTATTTAAAATCCACTGTAATGGATATAGTCGGGGCCCTTTGCGATACGGAAGATACTCTTCAAAGCATTTATCCGAAACTTCAGACTCTCGGGAAAATAGACAGGAACGTATCGTTCGTAACGTCACAGGAACTTGAAGATTTGTATCCGGATTATACGTCCAAACAGCGCGAAAATGCTTATGTTAAAGACCATCCCACCACATTCATTATAGGGATAGGCAAAAAACTTAAAAGCGGCAATAAGCACGACGGACGAGCTCCGGACTACGATGATTGGGATTTAAACGGCGATCTTCTTATCTGGTGTGACCGGCTCGGGTGCGCAATGGAGATTTCATCTATGGGCATAAGAGTAGATGAGGAATCACTTGCAAGGCAGCTTAAAATCTCCGGTTGTGAAGAAAGAGCATCTCTTCCTTATCATCAAATGCTTTTAAACGGTGAACTTCCGCTTACAATCGGCGGCGGAATCGGGCAGAGCCGAGTTTCAATGCTTTTGCTCGGTAAAGCACATATCGGAGAGGTTCAGGTCAGTGTATGGGATAACAATACGGAAAAACTTTGTGAAGAAAAAGGAGTGGTTTTATTATGAATAAAAGAGCGCTTATAGTTGAAGACGATTCAAATATTGCCGAACTTTTGAGGCTATATCTCGGTAAAGACGGCTTTGAGACCATGGAAGTATCCGACGGAAGCAAAGCTGAATCTTCATTTGACCTTTTTGCACCTAATGTCGTGCTTTTGGATATAATGCTTCCCGGAAAAAACGGCTGGGAAATCTGCAAGGCCATACGTGAAAAAAGCACTGTGCCTATCATTATGCTGACAGCAAAGGGTGAACAGTCAGATAAGATTTCAGGACTTGATATGGGCGCGGATGACTACATCACAAAACCTTTTGACGTCAAGGAGCTTATTGCCAGAGTTCATGCCGTTATGCGCCGCACCGACAATGAAGGACCCGGGGAGAAGAAGCTTGAGTTTGACAAGCTTATAATCAATCTTGACTCTTATGAGCTTGTAGTAGACGGAAATAAGATCGATACTCCTCCTAAAGAGATGGAGCTTCTTTATCATCTTGCATCTTCACCAAATAGAGTCTTTACAAGAAATCAGCTTCTTGATGAGGTTTGGGGATTTGATTACTTCGGAGATTCACGAACGGTTGATGTACATATAAAACGTCTCCGCGAGAAGCTTGAAGGTGTTTCCGAAAAATGGAATCTAAAAACTGTCTGGGGCGTCGGATATAAATTTGAAGTAGAAGAATATTGATTTGAAAAGCATTTTCTTAAGAAATTTCATATATACGGCACTTGTTATTCTGCTTGCGCTTTTAATTATGGCTCTTGCCGTTATAGGTATAGGCAGAAACTATGTTGCTGCAAAATATAAGCTCAGCATGGAAAACAGCGCGGACGTAGTAGCCCGCGCCGCTTCAGCTTTCGGAGAAGATTATCTTACAAGCTGGAATCTTTCTATGCTGCTTTCTACGACGGCAAAAGCAACGGGCAATACAATGATGATTACAAATTCCGATGATGTTGTTGTTTGCTGTTCGGACGAGTCACCGCTTTGCGAGCATATGGGTCAGACAATAACAAAAGACTCACTTTGCATTGACCCTAATCTTCTCGTAATATCTGTTCCTATCGACGATTTCGGAAATGTGCTTGTTTATATAAATGAAAGCTCTATCTTTTCTACATGGTACACTTTCATATATATTCTACTCATTATATTTGCCGGAGTATTCATTATTATCATAATATTTGAATTCTGGTTTTCAAAATATATGACGAAACCTCTTGACGAAATGTCAGAGGCTTCAAGAATGTACGCAAGGGGCGATTTTTCAAAACGTATAAAACAGTCGTTTGAGACATCAAACGAGATGGGAACTTTAATTTCGAGTTTTAACAACATGGCCGATTCCCTTGAAAAATCCGAGCAGAGAAGATCTGAATTTATTTCAAATATTTCCCATGAGCTCAGAACACCGATGACAACGATTGCTGGGTTTGCCGACGGGATACTTGACGGGACTATTCCCAAAGAGGATGAAGATAAATACTTAAAATCAATTTCCGACGAAACCAAGAGACTTTCAAGGCTTGTCAGAAATATGCTTGACGTATCCAAGATGAAATCCATGTCTTCCGATGTTTCAAGAAGATCTGATTTTGATTTGACTGAGCTGGTCCTTGAAACGCTTTTGAGCTTTGAAAGCCGTGCGACAAAGAAAAATCTTGACGTTGACCCGCAGTTTCCGGATAAGCATATTATAGTTCATGCCGATAAAGACGGTATAACCCAGGTAATATATAACCTTCTTGATAATGCGGTTAAATTTGCCAAAGAGAACAGTACAATCGTATTAAGACTGTATATTGAGGATGATAAGGCATGCGTAAGCGTTCTTGACGAAGGTGAGACAATACCGGCCGATGATCTTCCGTATATATTCGACCGCTTTCATAAATCCGACAGGTCGAGAAGCCTCGATAAAGACGGCGTCGGCCTCGGACTTTATCTCGTCAAGACGATTATTAACGGACACGATGAAGACATTGCGGTTAAAAGTGAGAATGGTTTTACAGAGTTTGCTTTCACTTTGCCTGTTGCTGAGAATAAATAACTATGGATTGGTACGAACCTAATAAGAACAATAAAATAAGCGGAAAAAAGAAGACAAGAAGGATTTTCGGAATATGCATTATTGCACTAGCAATAGTTTCCGGAACGTTTTATGCGTTTATTAACCCGGCCGTAAATGAAAACGGTGTAACGGATAGTTTTGAAATTCCTTCGACTAGCGAAGAATTTTTCGATACGTATTTCACTACAACGGATACGGATATAGCCAATATTAAGATAGATACCATCGAAAACAGGCCTGATTTCAGACTTGAATTTTCCGATGCATCCGAAGATGATATGACTTTATCCGAGCTTTATAGTGTATGCTCAAAATCTATCGTCGGCATTAAAGGGTTCATGGACGGAAAGACCGCATATCTTTGGGGGACCGGTGTTATTTTGTCAGACGACGGTCTTATTTTAACCAACACGCACGTAGTCGAAGATTGTGACAGGGTTAACGTTTTGCTGTTCGGCGATGACGAATATGAGGCAAAGCTTGTCGGTGCGGATTCGATTTCCGATCTTTGTGTTTTAAAAATCGAAGCGGAAAATCTCAGCGCGGCGACTTTCGGAGACAGCTCCAAACTTTGCGTAGGACAGGATGTATGCGCAATAGGAAATCCGCTCGGAGATACATTTTCTCTTACTTTAACAAACGGCATAATCTCTGCAATTGACCGCGGCATGACTTATAACGGGCATGAAATGACTCTCCTTCAAACAAATACGGCGCTCAATGAAGGAAACTCAGGCGGCGCACTTTTCAATATGCAAGGCCAGGTTGTCGGCATTACCAATATGAAGATGATGTCTTACTATAACTCAATTGAAGGCATAGGATTTGCAATTCCGTCATCTACATGCAAAGCTGTAACCGACGCTTTGATTGCTGACGGAAAAGTCTCGGGAAGAACATCAATCGGAATAACTGTCGGCGAAATTCCCGATGAGGCAAAAGAAGCGTATAATCTTCCTTCGGGACTTTATGTTTCCGATGTTTCAAAAGGATCGGATGCCGAAAAACAGGGCATCCAAAAAGGGGACGTAATAACCGCTTTTGACGGAGTTGAATGCCTGACGACATCCGAGGTATTAAAAATTAAGGAAAGTCTCAGCGTCGGAGACAAGATGACACTTACCGTTTACCGTGACGGTGAGAGTTTCGATGTAGACATTACTCTTATGGATACGAATGATTTATATGGATAAATTTATTGAAGCAGGAAAAATTATAAATACGCACGGAGTTGCCGGTGACGTTAAAATTGAGGTATGGCTCGATTCACCTGAATTTTTCAGAAAATTCAAAAGAGTCTTTTTGGATAATAAAGAGTATAAGGTTTTAAGAGCATCTATACAAAAGAGCTTTATATTGGCCCATCTTGAAGGTATCGATACACTCGACAGCGCGGTTTTACTTAAAAATAAGACTGTATATATAAACCGGGAAGATGTCTTACTTCCAAAGGGCAAGTTTTATCTTTCGGATATTATAGGGGCCGAGGTTTTTGACACTGACGGGGAAAAAATCGGGGTGCTTATTGATATTATAGAAAATCCCGCCCATATGATTTATGTTGTCAAAGGGGAGGTAGAACACCTGATTCCGGCCGTTCCCGAGTTTATAATTTCAACCGATGTTGATAACAAAATACTGACCGTCAATCTTATAGAGGGGCTTTGAATGCGGATAGACATCATGACGCTTTTCCCTGAAATGTTTGATAAACCGCTAAGCGAGAGCATTATCGGAAGAGCAAGAGAAAAGGGAATAATTGAGATAAACTGCCATCAAATCAGGGATTACACCAAAAATAAGCAAAAACAGGTTGACGATTATCCTTACGGCGGAGGATGGGGCTGCGTTATGATGGCACAGCCTTTAAAGTCATGCCTTGACAGCATATTGGAAAAGACCGGCGGACTTGATACGAGAGTTATCTATCTTTCACCCCAGGGCAAACCTTTTAACCAGGAAACGGCTAAAAGACTTAAAAATGACTATAACCATCTTGTGCTTGTCTGCGGGCACTACGAAGGAATAGACGAAAGATTTATAGAAAAATGTGTTGACGAGGAGATGTCTCTCGGAGATTTTGTCCTGACCGGCGGAGAAATTGCCGCTATGGCCATTACAGACTGTGTCTGCAGATTGGTTCCCGGAGTTTTAAGTGACGAGGAGTGCTATACCGGTGAGAGCCACTGGGACGGACTTCTTGAATATCCTCAATATACACGTCCCGAGATTTGGGAGGATTTAAGTGTTCCGGATGTTCTTCTTGAAGGCGACCACTCAAAAATCGAAGACTGGCGTCATGAGCAAATGCTTAAAAGAACCAAAAGAAAAAGGCCCGATATGTTTGATAAACTCACCTTGTCCGATGATGACATGAAAGCCGTTTTAAGGCCGGATTTGAATACATCTTTCAGAAAAGCAACTTTTGATGATATCGATAAGATTCTTGAGATTACATCTGACGCCAAAGCTCTTCTTAAGCGCAGAAAAATCGATCAGTGGCAGGGAGATTATCCGTCAAGAGATGTATTCGTGTCCGATATTGATAAAGGTGAGTGCTATGTTGTTGAAAACGAAGGGAAAATAGCGGCATTTTTTACGCTTACAACTCAGCCCCAGATAAATTACGATGAAATATCGGATGGAAAGTGGTACAGCAGCGATATGCCGTACTGCACCATTCACAGGTCAGCGGTTGCAAAAGAATATCTCGGTACCGGACTTAGCACAAATTTTATGCGTTATATCGACGAAATCTGCAGAGGGTACGGTTTGAGATGCATAAGGGTTGACACACATAAAAACAATAAAGCCATGCAGAGACTTTTGCGTGACTGCAATTATAAATACAGGGGGAATGTTCTCGTGGATTCAGAGCCCGGACGTGACCCGAAACGACAGGCATATGAGAAGGTGTTGAAAAAATGATAAAACCTATTTTGTGGACAATTATATCTATCTTTGTTATTGTTCTGACTTTCATGTCAACCGGAGGCGGAATCTGGGCATACGTAATGATTGCTGCCGCCGCTGCCTGCATTTTCATGCAGTGGGCTGTTTACCTTAAAAAGCAGAAATGAATCTTACATCATACAGTGAAATTCAGGAGCTTTTAAAGCGGCATAACTTCAGATTTTCAAAAAGCCTGGGCCAGAATTTTCTTACAGCTGCCTGGGTTCCCGAAAGCATAGCGGAATCATCATATGCCGATGAGACAAAAACGGTTCTTGAAATCGGGCCCGGAATCGGATGCCTTACACGGGAATTAAGTTCCAGGGCCGGGTATGTTTACAGCGTTGAACTGGATAAGTCTCTTATGGAAATATTATCTGAAACTCTTTCCGGCTGTGAAAATGTTGAAGTTATATTTGCCGATGCCCTTAAAAGTGAACTTCCTAAGGCTGATGTTGTCTGCGCAAATCTTCCGTACAATATAACAAGCCCGATTCTTACCAAGCTTGTTAAAGAAGGTTATGAGTACATAACCGTTATGATTCAAAAGGAAGTTGCAAAGAGAATATGTGCAAAAGAAGGCGATAAAGACTACAGCGCATTCGGACTTTTTGTGCAGTGGTATTACGACCCCGAGATTTTATTCGATGTAACTCCCGACTGCTTTGTGCCTCAGCCGAAAGTCACAAGCTCTGTCATAAGGCTCAAAAAGCGGAAAAATCACCCGGCTGAGGTTGATGATGAAAATCTTATGTTTAAAATTATAAGGGCATCATTCAATCAAAGAAGAAAAACTCTTGTAAATGCACTATCAAATGTATGCGGAATCGATAAGGAAACAGCCGAAAAATCCCTTGTTAAGGCCGGATTCGACCCTAAAGTCCGCGGAGAAGTTCTTTCAATTGGTGATTTTGCAAAAATTTCAAATGAAATTGGGCGTAAATAGTTCTTATTTTTTGCATTTTAATGCATTGCTATTATCTTAACAAGTTTGTTATACTCTTACGCGGTTAATTATATTTATTGATATAGAAAGGATACTTTTAATGAGCACGAAGTATGTTTATCTGTTCTCCGAAGGCAACGCAAAGATGCGTGAGCTCCTCGGCGGCAAAGGCGCTAACCTTGCAGAGATGACCAATATCGGTCTTCCTGTACCCCAGGGTTTTACAATCACAACCGAAGCTTGCACCCGTTACTATGATGACGGCCGTAAAATAGCCGATGATATCATGGATGAGGCTATGAGCTATGTTGCAAAAATCGAAGAGATCAACGGAAAGAAATTCGGAGATCTTGAGAATCCTCTCCTTGTTTCCGTAAGAAGCGGCGCACGTGCATCCATGCCGGGCATGATGGATACAATCCTCAATCTCGGTCTTAATGAAGATGTTGTCGCTGCTATGATTAAGGGAAACCCCGATCCTAAGTTCGAACGTTTTGTATACGACTCTTACCGCCGTTTCATCCAGATGTATTCCGACGTCGTTATGGGTGTTGGCAAGAAATACTTCGAGCAGCTCATTGATAAGATGAAAGAGGAGAAGGGCGTCGTATATGACGTTGATCTCACTGCAGCGGATCTGAAAGAACTTGCAGAGCAGTTCAAAGCAGAATATAAAAACCAGCTCGGCGAAGATTTCCCCTCCGATCCTATTGTCCAGCTTAAGGGCGCTATTGAAGCTGTTTTCCGTTCATGGGACAATCCGAGAGCAAACGTTTACCGCAGAGACAATGACATTCCTTATTCCTGGGGCACAGCTGTTTCTGTTATGCCTATGGTATTCGGCAACCTCAATGAAAATTCCGGCACAGGTGTTGCATTTACCCGTGATCCCGCAACAGGCGAAAAGAAACTCATGGGTGAGTTCCTTACAAATGCACAGGGCGAAGACGTTGTTGCAGGCGTTCGTACCCCGATGCCTATTTCTCAGATGGAAGAAAAATTCCCCGAAGCTTTTGCCGAGTTTGTAAAGGTTTGCGGAATTCTCGAAGATCATTACCGCGATATGCAGGATATGGAGTTTACCGTTGAAAACGGAAAGCTTTACATGCTCCAGTGCCGCAACGGCAAGCGTACAGCTCAGGCTGCACTCAAGATAGCATGTGACCTCGTAGATGAAGGCATGATCGATGAAAAACAGGCTGTTCTCATGATCGACCCGAGAAACCTTGACACTCTTTTACATCCCCAGTTTGACGATAAAGCACTCAAGGCAACAACACCTCTCGGAAAAGGCCTCGGTGCTTCCCCCGGCGCTGCATGCGGCAAGATCGTCTTCACAGCTGAAGATGCAAAAGCTTGGGCAGCTAAGAAGGAAAAGGTTGTTCTTGTACGTCTCGAGACCAGCCCTGAAGATATTGAAGGCATGAAAGCCGCTCAGGGTATTCTTACAGTCCGTGGCGGTATGACATCTCATGCAGCCGTTGTTGCTCGTGGCATGGGTTCCTGCTGTGTCTCCGGTTGCGGTGACATCAAGATGGATGAAGAGAACAAGAAGTTCGAACTTGGCGGAAAAGAATTCCACGAGGGAGATTATATTTCAATTGACGGAAGCACCGGCAATATCTATGACGGTATTATTCCTACAGTTGATGCTAAAATCGCAGGCGAATTCGGAAGAATTATGTCCTGGGCAGACCAGTTCCGCCGCTTAAAGGTACGCACTAATGCCGATACACCGCATGACGCGGCAAAGGCAGTTGAGCTCGGTGCTGAGGGTATCGGACTTACACGTACAGAGCATATGTTCTTCAACTCTGACCGTATAGCAGCATTCCGTGAAATGATTTGCTCCGATACAGTCGAAGAGCGTGTTGCAGCTCTTGCAAAACTCGAGCCTATGCAGCAGGCAGACTTTGAAGGTATTTACGAGGCTATGGAAGGCAGACCTGTTACAATCCGCTTCCTCGATCCTCCTCTTCATGAGTTCGTTCCCACAGATGAAGCCGATATAGCTGAGCTTGCAAAAACTCAGGGCAAGACCGTACAGCAGATTAAAGATATAATTTCTTCACTTCACGAGTTCAACCCGATGATGGGTCACCGCGGATGCCGTCTTGCTGTTACATATCCTGAAATCGCCGAGATGCAGACCAGAGCCGTTATTAAGGCAGCTCTTGCAGTTTCCGAGCGTCATCCTGACTGGACTATGGTTCCCGAAATTATGATTCCTCTTACAGGCGAAGTTAAGGAACTTAAGTATGTTAAGGACGTTGTTGTTAAAGTTGCAGATGAAATTATCGCAGCTTCCGGAAAAGAACTTAAGTATCTTGTCGGTACTATGATTGAAATTCCTCGCGCCGCACTCACAGCAGATGAGATGGCAACAGAGGCAGAGTTCTTCTCATTCGGCACAAACGACCTTACCCAGATGACATTCGGCTTCAGCCGTGATGACGCAGGTAAGTTCCTCGGCAGCTACT
>R05__coassemble_428_pt1 | contig 20176 bp, 14 predicted proteins | sample R05__metabat2_high_PE_014 | metagenome-assembled genome bin R05
TCAGTCCGTCAAGTTCACTTATACGCAGTACACAGGTCATAAATAACATCAATATAGCATAATCTCTATACATATATGGTCCATCGCAAACTGAAAGTAATTTCTCACATTCGTTTTCTTCCAGATATCTCGGCAGGGAAGCTTTCTTCTTTGGAGTATCGAGTTCAAGAGTTATATTGTTTTCAAGTAAATGCCTCTTTGTAGTTAAATAATTAAAGAAACTTTTTACAGAAGAAGTTCGCCGGCAGCGGCTTGCCGATGACAATGCCTGTTTGGATTCCGGAGAAAATGATTGATATCTATAAAGCTCTTCAATCCTTGTTGCTTCAATGAAATCAAGGTCTACATCAGTGATATCTATTTCATCGAAAGGGGTGCTGGAATCTACGATATGACGCCTAAGCTTTAAAAACCTGAAAAGTATTTTAAGATCCGTATAATATCCGATTACAGTTTTATCCGAGTGACCGCGTACTGTAGAATGATATTCGAGAAATTCCATTAAAATATCAGGCGCATCGTTTATTTCTTGCCAATTCATAAATTTCACCTCTAAAATCTCGTTAAATTTATATTAAACGAGATTTCCTTTGCTGGTAACATAATACTTCTCTTTTCTTATAATGTCAATAAGTTCACATAAAAAAACTCCGGATTATTGTAAACCCGGAGTTAATCCAATACTAAATTTGCTTGTTAGGACCATTATCAATATTTCTGCAATTGTCTCAATCAGTACAACCAGCCATAATTTGAATAAGCCAATTATTGAAAACATTATTAATATTGCTTTAACTATAAAAGTTGCAAAAGCAACTTTAACTGCATCCTTCCCCATTTTGTCTGAAATTATGTTCAGCTGCTCGCCAAGTACTGAAACATTATTTTCAATGATTTTAAAATTGCCGAAACATCTGCTGGATAAATATAGATAATATGTATCTTCTTCCATGTCTTCGGAATCGGCACCGAGCATATCAAAGAAAGATTTATTTCCAAGGAACACATCCATGTTATTTATTTGACAGCTGATTCCTTTACCGTAAAAATCAGTGAAGTTTTGTATTAGATTTTCATCTATATCGCCTTCAATATCATCACATAACTGTTTTGCAAATGTTTGATCAGACTGATACGCAATGTGATGGATAATATTTTTAAAAGTATCCTCATCTATAACAGGATTGTAATCTATATTATATCCGGATAGAAGATTACTTCTGTCTTCCCCTGCTACGATGCCGCTGAGGTTTTTTGTTTCTATACTTTCTGCACAATTAAATACCAGCCCATTGTCCGCCATAGCGGAAAGTGACTTCAGCCCGATGATTTTAAGGGACATGTAAATGGTTCCCGGCAAAGAAAGATATAGAACCATAAGTGATCTGTGAACTGAAACTCTGAAAGTATAATGCCCTATCAACGGCAGTAATATAATAATTAAAACTGAAATAAGTATCACCGCAAGCAGAACCGGCATTACGCTTGCAATGATCTCCTTCCCTGTTTTATATTCAGTCGCATTATTATATGACAGTACATCGCTTAATCTTTTCCTAGATATTAGAGATTTGACTGAAGAAATCTGTTTAGATTCAATCCTGTCATATAATATATCCAGGATAACCAATGATAATCTGTATGTCAGAGCAAAAATTGCAGCTTCAAATTCGTAATTAAATAAAAAGCCAATAAGTGAAACAAAAATTGCAATAGCACTTTGTGAAAAAAACTTTTTATTTTTAAAGTCGTTGAATGCTTCAAATGTCAGGTCTAACAAACTAAGAAGAGATGATAAAATCAGCAGGAATACCATTAGGGTAGCCGATGAATTAATGAAAAGTACAGCAATAATAATCAAGGCAGCTAAGATAAGTCTTATATATAGTATTTTTTTGAGTAATGCCATATTATCCCCTGCCCTTTGTTTTAATGTGAATTTGAAAAATATTCAAAAGTCTTTCCTTTGATATTGTACATTATAATAAAGCACAAAAATAACTGCAAGTTAATTGTAACAGCCGTATTAACTATATAAAAGTATAAACATCCTTCCGAAAATGTTCGCTTTAGTCATTTTTCAGAAGGATGTTATAAACTGATTTGCGTTATTTCATATTAAGATAACAGCCGGGATAATAATGCACAGAGCAATCATAATAGCGTATATTACGAGGTTGAACTTATAAGTCCAGACTTTTTTTACTTTCCCGTCTATTTCATAGGTATAAATCTCAATATAAGGAACAGGCGCTCTTCTGTACCAGCCGTTTACTTTGACGGTTTTGCCAAAATTCTGTTTCAATTTGAACAGAGCAAAAAATTTATTTACTATGCCGACAGGCTGATTATAGTCAAGCATAACAATTCCGGTTGAATCTTTGATAACAAAATCTTCGTTGAAAACACACCCGGGATTACCGCGGCCGATTATTTCACCGCTGACCTCACAAGGAATCGCTGTAATACCAGAAACATTGTACTCTCCCAAAAGATCTCTTACGGTATACTTGTCTTCCAATCCCTTTGTAGGATGTTTATAAATATATTTGAGGAGTGCAAGAACACAGGCAATTAAAAACAGTGCTGCGACTAAGATTGTATTATCAGCAAATAGAGCCACAATTATGGCAATAATAAATGCCCAGGAAGGAACTCCGTCAATTAAAACTTCCTTTGCAAAATTGCCGCCGCAACCAGCGGGCTTTTCAAGGTCAAAGGATATATATTTTTCCTCTCCGTATTCCGGACATATTTCAGATATCGCAAGCAGACGCTTTGAAATAAGAGGATGCGTAGAAACCAGTTCATAAACCTTCGCCCAAACATTCCACATATCCCATTTCATGGCATTGCGTATGCTCGACTTTATATCCTCATTGTCGCCTGATGCACAGCAAACAGCCATTGCTTTGCTTGATTTACCGTCAGCAATACCGATAGTGCTTGGCGAAGTAACAGCATGTTTGTTATCTGTTTCTTCTTTACCGATTGTTGCTAAGCCAAATCCTATTGTAACCAGTGCGCTTGCCAATGAGCTCGGCTTGCGGGTTTCGCGGCAAGAAAATTCATCTGCATAATATTCTCTTGTTCTGCTGAGCCAAAGTATAATAAGCTGACAAATCAAATATAGAATAAATGCAATAATTCCGATTGCCATCAAAACCAGCTGACTTTTGCCGTCATCTGAATCAGATGACGAATCTGTATCAATCTTAGTATCTGTTGCTATGTCAAAAGCAAGCTCATAAATTGCATACAGAATAAGCGGTACAACCTGAGCAGCGGTCATAAGCAGCATATCGCGGTGTACAACATGCCCCATTTCGTGCCCAACGACACTAACTACTTCATCTTCATTAAGAAGGTCCGTAATTCCGCGGGTAATAATTATTCTGGCGTCATTTCTGAATCTGCCGTATGTGAAAGCATTCGGTGCACCATCATCTATAAATCCGATTTTAGGATGTTTCATGCCGTATTTTTCACAAATTTCATTTATGAAACTATCCAGATATTCCGGAACATCATAATTAAAATTTACATTATAGAACCATTTCATGGATAAATCCGTTAACCACGGACTTATCAAAAATTGAATTATTAAAATAATTAATGATATTAATAGTGCAGACAGTGCAGATGTATCTGTCAATGCGCAAAACAGGAGCACAATCGCTACCAAAAGTCCATAAAGACAAGTAAGTGTAAGCGTTGATACTAATGCCAAGCTTTTTTTCATTTTGCTCTCCCCCTATTTCTTTTGTAAATACATTCGGAATCTCCAAATTCAGCAAAACGGCATGGATCTAGGGATTCCGAATATTAAAGTTGATGCGAAATTAAATTATGCTTTGTTGTCGCAGCCGAGCACGTCGACTATTTTGTGCTTAACCATTTCTTTTATAGCTGCTCTGCCCGGTCCGAGATACTCTCTGGGGTCAAACTTCTCAGGATGCTCTGCAAAGAACTGTCTTATAGATGCTGTCATTGCAAGTCTCAGGTCGGAGTCAATGTTTATTTTGCAAACTGCCATTGAAGCTGCCTGACGGAGCTGTTCTTCGGGAACACCGATTGCGTTCGGCATATTTCCGCCATACTGATTTATAATATCAACAAATTCCTGAGGAACGGATGAAGAACCGTGGAGAACGATCGGGAAACCGGGAAGGCGTTTAGCAACTTCTTCAAGAATATCAAAGCGGAGCTGAGGATTTGTGCCGGGTTTGAATTTGTATGCACCGTGGCTTGTTCCAATTGCAATTGCGAGGCTGTCGCAGCCGGTTCTTTCAACAAATTCCTGAACATCATCAGGACGTGTGTAAGAGCTGTCTTCTGCGCTGACTTTGACTTCGTCTTCAACACCGGCAAGTGTTCCGAGTTCAGCTTCAACAACTACGCCATGGTCATGAGCATAGTCAACAACTTCTTTTGTGATTGCAATATTCTCTTCAAGAGATTTAGAAGAAGCATCAATCATAACGCTTGTAAATCCGCCGTCTATGCAGCTCTTGCATGTTTCAAAGCTGTCACCGTGGTCAAGATGAAGAGCAATGGGAAGTCCGGTCTCTATTACAGCAGCTTCAACAAGCTTTATAAGATATGTGTGATTTGCATATTTACGGGCACCCTTGGATACCTGTAATATGAGAGGTGCGTTAACCTCTTTTGCAGCTTCTGTGATTCCCTGAACAATTTCCATGTTGTTTACGTTAAAAGCACCGATAGCATATCCGCCATTGTATGCTTTTTCGAACATTTCTTTTGTTGTTACTAATGCCATTGAATTAATCTCCTTGTTTTTTTGTTACTTATTTATATTTACAAATACCGTCAATTATTATATTCTTTTAGAGTATATTAATCAATTATACAGATTTAATAATTTTCAGTAATTTGGAGGCAAAAAATGGCAAAAGAATTAGTCGGTTCATGCATATTCGGACAATCGGGTGGACCTACTGCAGTTATCAATGCAAGTGCATACGGTGTAATCAAGACAGCTCTTGAAAGTGACAAGATTACAAAGGTATATGGGGCTGATCACGGTATAAAAGGTGTACTTGATGATAAGTTATATATTATGGACGAGGAAGATCCCGTAGAGCTCAGTTATCTTCTACATACGCCTTCATCAGAGCTTGGAAGCTGCAGATATAAAATGAAAGATCCCGATATAGATGATACCGATTATAAACGTATTCTTGAAATCTTCAAAAAATATGATGTAAGGTATTTCTTCTATAACGGCGGTAACGACTCTATGGATACTTGCAATAAGATTTCAAAGTATATGCAGAAAGTCGGATATGATTGCAATGTAATGGGTGTTCCTAAGACGATAGATAATGACCTTTACGGAACTGACCACTGCCCTGGATTTGCTTCTGCTGCAAAGTATATAGCAACTTCCTGCATGGAAATGAGCAAAGACGCCAGAGTATACGATTCGGAAATGGTAACTGTTGTTGAAATAATGGGCAGACATGCAGGATGGCTTGCCGCTTCTTCTGCTATTGCTTCTGAATTCGGTTCCGGCCCTGACTTCATTTATCTCCCGGAAACAGATTTTGATATGGAAAGCTTCCTTAATGATGTTGAAGCTAAGCTTAAGAGCACAGGTAAAGTCCTTGTTGCTGTATCGGAAGGTATTCATTATGCAGACGGAACATTTGTATCTGAGGCAAAAACGTCCTCTACAGACGGTTTCGGTCACGCCCAGCTGGGTGGACTGGCAGCCATGCTCGGTGACCTTATAAAGAATAAGTTCGGATGCAAAGTAAGACCTGTCGAGCTCAGCCTTCTTCAGAGATGTGCAGCTCATCTTGCATCCGCAACGGATGTTGATGAAGCTTTCAATGCCGGTAAGGAAGCAGTTCTTGCCGCTACATCCGGAGATACCGATAAGATGATAGCATTTGAGCGTACTTTTGATGACAACGGAAATTATGTATGCAAATATATAAAGATTCCTCTCGGAGATGTTGCAAACTATGAAAAGAAAGTTCCTCTTGAGTGGATCAATGATAATCATAACGGTATTAAGCACGAATTTATAGATTATGCCCTTCCTCTTATTCAAGGCGAAGCCAATGTTCCAAAAGAGAATTCTCTTCCTAGATATTCCAGACTGAAGAAAGTTCTTGCGAAGTGAAATTTTAAAATAAATTGAGGCAATATCGCAGGTAATTTTCAAATTTGGTATTGCCTTCAATCTATGAAAACATAAGCATACATCCTTCAAAGCTATCGAAACAAAAGTCAAATAAATTAAAAAAATTAAATTTTATAAAATCTAAAAAAGGAGTCTACAAATGGTCACAAACAAAGAAAACCTATTTAAATTAGGCAAAAAAATGACCGACCGCGCTCTTCAGATGCTCGGTATTGAAAAAATTACCGAAAAAGATCCTGAATACTGGGGCATGGTTAACATACTCGATGACGATATGGTAGATATCGCTCTTTGTATGCCTGACAAGCGTGTTGGTATCACTCTTTCAGAGCTTGCCGCAAAAACCGGCTGGGAAGAAGACAAACTCAAAGATAAACTCCAGGAAATGGGTGAAATCGGACTGATTGAATGGAACTGGGAAACACCCGATCATCATCAGCAGTATGTTCTCCCCCGCTTTGTTCCCGGTGCTGCCGAATTTTTCAACATGAGAAAAGTTACTACCGATGCACACCCCGAAGTCTGCGAGTTCTTCTATCAGATGGCCAGACTTCCTCTTGAGGCTGTTACTCCAATGGTGCCTCCAGGAGGTGCAGGAATCGGAATGCATGTTATCCCTGTTGAAAAGGCCATTCCCGCAAAATCCCAGTCTGTAGATCTTGAACATCTTTCTCACTGGCTTGATAAATATGATTATTTCTCAGTCGGCATCTGCTCTTGCAGACGTTCACAGCAGGTTCGCGGTGAGGGTTCAGGTGAAGTCGAAGATTACTGGTGCCTTGCAGTCGGTGACTGTGCCAGATACTGCGATGAAACAAAGAAAGACGGTAAAACACTTACCAAAGAACAGGCAATTGAACTTCTCCAGCGCGCTGAAGAAGAGGGATTTGTACACCAGATTACAAATATAGACGGTGAAAATAAGATATTTGCTATATGCAACTGCGCACCAGGCGTCTGCTATGCACTTCGTACATCTCAGCTTTTCAATACTCCGAACATGTCAAGAAGCGCATACACGGCATATGTTGATAAATCCAAGTGCGTTGCTTGCGGCAAATGTGTCGAGGTCTGCCCTGCCGGTGCTGCAAAGCTCGGCCAGAAACTCTGCACAAAGACCGGCCCGGTTCAGTATCCTAAACATGAGTTGCCCGATGATACTCCTTGGGGTCCGGATAAGTGGGATGAAGACTGGAGAAACTCCAACCAGTTACAGTGCTATGAATCAGGTACAGCTCCGTGCAAGACAGCCTGCCCGGCTCATATAGCAATTCAGGGCTATATCAAGATGGCTGCCGAAGGCAGATATGATGAAGCTCTTGCTCTTATAAAGAAGGACAATCCTCTTCCGGCTATTTGCGGTTATATCTGCAACAGACGCTGTGAAGATGCTTGTACGCGCGGAACGATTGATGCTCCTATTGCAATCGATGAGATTAAGAAGTTTATTGCTGAAAGAGAAATTAACGAAAAAGACCGTTATATTCCGCCTATCCGCTCAAGAAAGAGCTCAAAGAGTTATGAAGAAAAGATGGCAGTTATCGGCGCAGGTCCCGCTGGACTTTCATGTGCTTTCTTCCTTGCCAATATGGGTTACCCTGTAACTGTATTTGAAAAAGAAGAAAAATTAGGCGGAATGCTTACTTTAGGTATTCCCTCTTACCGCCTTCCCAGAAATATAATCGATGCTGAAATCGATGTGCTTAAGACGATGGGTGTTACATTTGTAACAGGCGTTGAAATCGGCAAGGATAAGTCATTAGATGACCTCAGAAACGACGGATTTAAAGCTTTCTGCCTTGGTATCGGTGCTCAAAAGAGTGCAGCTCTCGGAATTCCGGGTGAAGATCTTAAGAATGTTGTCGGCGGAATTGACTTTATGAAACAGGTCAATCTCGGAAAAGATCCTGAAATTGCCGGCAAGAAGGTTCTTGTTATAGGCGGCGGCAACGTTGCAATGGATGTTGCCAGAACAGCTATCCGTTACTGCGATGACGTAACGGTTGTTTACAGACGTAAAGAATCCGATATGCCTGCAGATAAGGCTGAAGTTGCTGAAGCTAAAGAAGAAGGCGTTAAATTTGCATTTGAAAGCAAGCCGGTTGAAGTTCTCGGCAAGAGCGGAAAAGCAACTGCTCTTAAATGCGAAAATGCAGAATTTGAAGCTGATGTTATTATTGCCGCTGTCGGTCAGAAGGTTGATATCGGCGGAATAGATCCTGATAAATTTGCTTATACTGAAAAAGGAACAGTCATCGGAGATGATGTTACCTATCAGACAGCTGTTAAGGATGTATTTGTTGCCGGCGACGCTGTTACAGGACCTAAGTTTGCAATTGATGCAATAGCAAGCGGACGTGAAGCTGCAGAATCAATGCACAGAAGTGTACATCACGGTACTTCTCTTACAATGGCACGTAATCTCAGAAAGTTCTATGAACTTAATAAAGAAGATGTTGTTGTTACCGAATATGACAACTCGTCAAGACAGGTCAACGACAGAATCAAGAAGAACTTTAAGACAGATAAATGTGACATCAAGACATTTACCGAGGAACAGGTCAAGAAAGAAGCTGCAAGATGCCTTGGCTGCGGTGCCTGTGAAGTTGATGAAAATCAGTGCATAGGCTGTGGTCTTTGCACTACACGGTGTGAATTTGATGCTATCCATCTTTTACGTGATCATCCCGAGGCAACAGCTATGTATACTGCCGAGGATAAGTTCAGTGCTATTATTCCTTATATAGCAAAGCGTGAGATTAAGATTATTAAGAAAAAGCTTTCCGGTAAGAAATAATGCACGAGTTAGCAACAGTAACTTATATAATAGATACGGTTGAAAAGATATGTGAAGAGCAGCAGCTCACACAGGTTGAATCTATAACGGTTCAAATTGGCGAAGTTTCTGCCATAATTCCCGAATACATAGTTGATTTTTTCAACTGGTCTAAAAAAGAATCAAAGTATCTTAAAGATACCGAAATGATCATCGAAAATCTTGAGGCCATTACATATTGTCAGGACTGCAAAAAAACTTATCCGACTGTACAATATGGTAAAGAATGCCCATACTGCAAAAGCGGCAACACATTTCTGGTAACCGGAAATGAATATGTAATTAAAGAAATCGTTGCCGGGTAAAATGAGAGAGCTCATCTTAGAATTTAAGGTGAGCTCTTTTTTAAAATCAGATTTTTAAATTTTTCTCAAACTGTATAATAGGGATTTACTGTAAGACCTCGTATTATTCAGTTCTTAATGCTTCAACGGGATCCTGCTTTGCCGCCATTCCCGAAGGAATGAGTCCTGCAAGTGTCGTCAAAATTACGCTTAAGACTATAAGTCCGACAGCTCCCAGTGTAGGCAGCTCAGAATTAAGGGACATTATTCCTGTTAAATCATGAACAATGATATTTATCGGGATATTTAAAAGCAAGGTTAGAAGTATTCCCATCACGCCGGAGGTAAGACCGATTATAAATGTTTCTGCATTAAATACACGTCTTACGTCCTGTTTTGATGCGCCAATCGCTCTTAAAATACCTATTTCTTTTGTCCTTTCAAGGACACTGACATAAGTGATAATAGCTATCATTATTGTGGATACAACAAGCGAAATTGCCACAAATGCTATAAGAACATAGCTGATAACATTAATAATCGTAGTTATTGAACTCATCAAAATTGCAACAATATCCGTATACTCAATTGAATCGTCCTCGCCTGCTTTGTCGTTGTATCTTTCTATGCACTCCCCTATTGCATCCTTATTTTCAAATGTGGAGGCATACAGGTTAATGCTTGAAGGATTATCCAGATCGACATATCCGAGCTTCAAAAGAACATCTGTATAGTTGCTGTCGGAATATACCGGCGGCATCGCATTATTATATATCCAAAGATAGTCATCATCATCAAATGTCAGTTTTTCAAAGTCTTTTACGAGTTCTTTCGTTTCAAGCTTGTCAAACTGAGCTCTCATTTGAATTCCGTACTGCTCGGTTATAGTTTGCTCAAGCATCTGTTCGACATAATCAAAGAGAAGATCGTCGTCCATTTCCTTGATATAACTCTCATATTCGGGAGCATAATCGAGAATCATATCTTCAATGTCCTGGCGGGTTTTGCCGTCCATCTGCTCATCAATGGTTTCCTGAAGATAATCATCTTCGGGAACAGACATATAGTCTTTATATAAATCGGCTATTTGCTCATCTGTGCCGTTTTCAATATAGTCCTTGACAGCTTGTATTTTTTTGGAATTGGTCAGGGATTCATCCCCTTCCAGGAAAGGAAGAGATGTAAAAATATCTGTTTTGGGATCGGATAGCTGCTTTGAAACCAGTTCTTTTTTCTCGGCATTTTCTACAACATATTCAATAAGTTCATGTAGATATCCGATAGAGCCGGCACTCATAGACCCGGAAATAGCGTCTTCATTGGGTTTTACAATACCTACAAGCTTAATTTCAAGGCCTTTATTATAAAGATCTTTTAACCCTAATTCATCCTCGGTCATATTTACATACTCTTCCGATTCACTATCCCAGCTGTACATATCTGCGGGATAGATATACCGGAATGTTAAATTGCAGATATCTTCGTATGACCAGCTCTCAACGTCACTTCTGAGGTTTTCCTGAGAAATGAACGTCTGCATGTCCTCGCCTAAGGTTTCATTTGATTTAAGGCCGAGTGCGTAAAGAACGAGATCCGAAACCTCATTGTTTTCATCAACAAACAATATAACTTCATCATATTTATCGGGCCATTTTCCGTAAACGAGGTCATATTGTGACTGCATAAGAGAATTGATTCCCTTCCCTGTCTCGGTTGGTAAAATTTCCTGCCATGCATCTGCAATTGAGTAATATGAACCGAATGTAGAGAAATAGGAACTGTAGTCACCGCCGAATGTCTGACTCATTGCGGTTTGAATTATCTCGGTTATATCCGTTTTGACTATTTTTCCGTCGATATCTTTGCAGTAAAGATTCATATCTATATCATATGAATACTGTACGGTACTGATATACTGATTAATTTCACTTTCAGGATTTTCAAGATACTTTTTAAATGCATTAAGGTTGTTTGTCTGTTTCTCGGCATTATTCAAATTGTTTATCATGTCATAAAGTATCGTATTTGAATAAACAGCATCTTTTTCATGTGCTTTTTCATCAGAAGATGTGTTGGCCCCCATAAGAGATGTCATCATGGAAGTCATATCGAGAGTTTCAGCCTGTATAGTAAGCGGATATGAAGATAGAGTATCCCCTTGAACCTTATCTATATAGTTTTGAATTCCATTGGATAAAGACATAATCAAGGCAATTCCGATTATTCCGATAGAACCTGCAAAAGCAGTGAGTATCGTCCTTGCCTTTTTTGTCATAAGGTTATTTAGCGAAAGACCGAGAGCCGTAAAAAAGCTCATAGAGGTTCTTAAATTTTTGGAATTGTCCGATAATTCCTCAGCTGAGGAATCATAAGGCTTAGTGTCGTCCGTAATGAGGCCGTCAGACAGTTTGATTATTCTGCTGGCATACTCATTTGCAAGCTCAGGATTATGCGTAACCATTATGATTAGCTTATCTTTGGAAATTTCCTTTAAAATTTCCATTATCTGAACCGATGTTTCGGTATCGAGAGCACCGGTCGGTTCATCGGCAAGAACAATATCAGGATTATTTACAAGGGCTCTCGCTATGGCAACACGCTGCATCTGCCCGCCGGATAACTGGTTAGGCTTTTTATTTAATTGGTCGCCTAAACCTACTTTTTCAAGGGCTTCTTTAGCTCTTGATTTTCTTTCAGAGGGGTCGACCCCGGAAAGAGTTAAAGCAAGTTCTACATTGGATAAAACAGTTTGATGAGGAATCAGGTTGTAACTTTGAAATACAAAGCCTATCGAATGATTCCTGTATGAATCCCAGTCTTTATCCGTAAAGTTTTTTGTCGATTTACCGTTGATGATTAAATCGCCGGAAGTATAATGATCCAATCCGCCGATTATATTGAGCAATGTAGTTTTTCCGCATCCGGAATGCCCTAGAATGGCTACAAATTCATTTTCGCGAAATTCAAGATTGATTCCTTTCAGGGCATGAACAATGTTATCCCCGGAATCGTAATTCTTTTTTATTTCACATAATTTTAACATTGCATTCTCCGTTAACTTAAGTTAGAATATCAAAGCATCAGCCCCTGTACCTCACCAGGATAGAGGGTCCGCCTCCTAAGCGGAATGTAGTGTGTTCGAGTCACGCCAGGGGTGCTTTATAAATCCTTTGTATGTTCTTTAAGAGCAGCAAAGGATTTTTTGCTTATTACGTGCTCTATTTTGCAGGCATCATCGAGAGCTGTCGCCTCATCGACTCCTATTTTTGTAAGAAAATCGGTAATTGTTGTATGGCGGTCATAAATCATCTCGGCAAGGGCTGCACCTTCTTCGGTAAGTGATATTGAACCGTCATCACCTACAAGTATGTATCCGCCGTCTTTTAATAAACTCATTGCGCGGCTGACACTAGGCTTTGAATAATTCATGTATTCACTTATATCAACTGCCCTTACTTTGCTCTTTTCACGGGACAAAATAAGGATTGTTTCTAGATACATCTCTCCAGATTCTTGAATAGACATTGCTTTACCTCTGAATTTGAATTTATGTATTTTAAAAGGTCATTATTGTTAATAAATGAAGGAATGTTGAAATCTTTTAAAAACTGCGCTCTGCGGGCTTTGGAACCGGGCTTTCCGGTTAAGCCGAGTTCATATAAATCAGCAGCAGTTAAATCTCTCAAATTGTCATTTTGCGCCTCTGTAGCGCATTTTAAGGCATTTAATATAATGCTTACGTCCATGCCTTCAACACCGAGAAGTCCTTCTTTGGATGCTGAGCTTTTTCGCTTTTCTTTGCCTTCTATCTGCGGTATATATGCATTCTTTATTTTATCTTCACTGATTATAGATTTGAGTTTGTTTCTTATTAAAAAACCCGCTGAATCGGAATCGGTCAGAATAATGATTCCTCTTTCCTCAGCTATTTTTTTAATGAAATTAATTTTATCGATACTATTAAAAAAAGAAAATCCGTCTGTTTGAATAATTACAGTATCGACAATTTGAGAAACTTTATTCTTGTCGTACTTTCCTTCAACAATAACAGCTTCTTTTATTTTAAGCTTTTCCATAGACTTATAAACAAAGACTTGAGAAGTTCGGTATCATCGTCAGCTGATGATTTTATCTTGTATTCACACTCTACGCAGTTTTTAATTGCGTTTTTTATTTCATGCATAGAATATTTTGATGCTGTTGAAATAAGTTTATCCGCGATGAAATCATACTTAATTTCAAGAAAATCCATAAGCTGCTTTTTGTTTTTTATGAGTTTAGAAAAGTATATCCGCCTGTATTGATAAGAAATTGAGGAAATAATTGATATTGCCGAGTTGTTTTTATCCGCAAGCAGCTCCGCAAGTATATTTGCTGCCGAATCATATTGCTTGTCGGCCAGCAAATTAACCATTTCAAAAATATCTGCATCGGGAATATGAGACGCTACACAATTGACATCCGCAACTGTTATGGTGTCACCTTTGGCAAAACCCGAAATTTTATCAATTTCGGGAATCAGCCTGTTCATTAAATCACCGGATACAAATATCAGTCTTTTAATTGCCTCGGTATCAATTTTTTTCCCGTTTGCCGCAAACCGTCTTGCGACCCACCGGAAAAGCGAATTTTGCTCTGCCGGCATAAAGCAAAGAAGATTTTCAACGGATTTTACGAATTTAAGCCTTCCGTCGATTTCCGAATTGATAAATACGACTGTGCAGTAATCCGGAATATCCTCAAGCGTGATTTTAGCTAAATCGGCATCGTGAATTTCAACAAGTACTCTATCGCCCATAAAAGGCATAGAATCACATGCAGACCTTAGCATATTTTCATCAATTACGGGACCGTCGAATCGGTGATAGTTAAAGCTTGAATCACCTTCAGGGATACAGATTTTTTTCAGCTCTAAAAGGAAACTGTTGCGCAAATAATCCTCCGGGCCATATAAAATATATGATCTTCCCGGACCGACAGTTTTAATTTTTTTGACCTCTGCGCTGTAATCGCAGCCTTGAAGTTTCTTTGCCATTGACTCAGATAATCTTTTCTCCGAGTTTAACTCCGCCGATTAAGTGGAAATGAAGATGCATAACACTCTGACCGCCGTCTTCTTTGCAGTTGTTTATAATTCTGTATCCGTTTTGTAGACCTAGTTCTGATGCGATTTTTGGAATAGCCGTGAATATTTTGGCTATATAAGCAGAATTTTCCTCGTTTATGTCATCAGCGCATGAAATATGCTCTTTCGGGCAGACAATAACGTGGACAGGTGCTACGGGATTTATGTCTTTGAATGCATAGACATAATCGTCTTCATATACCTTATCTGACGGTATTTCACCGTCTATTATTTTACAAAATAAACAATCACTCATTTTAAAAGCTCCTTTACATACTCTAATGACTCGTCAAGTTTGGATATGTCACTGCCGCCGCCCATTGCAGAATCAGGCTTTCCGCCGCCTTTTCCGCCTGTAATGGCAGTTATATTCTTAATTATATCCCCGGCTTTTACACCTTTGGAAACAGCGTTTTTGCCGCATACGGCAAGATATGTAATTTTGCTGTCGCTAACGGATGCTAAAACGGCAACAACATTTTCATCCTTGTCGCGAAGAACATCACCAATGTTCCTTAGCGTGTTGGCATCAATGGCATCGAGTTTAACCGTGACAAGATCAAAGCCGTTAATATTTTGAGCACCTTTCAGATAATCGGATGCATTGCCTGAAGATTCTTTTGCTTTAAACTGTTCAATGGACTTTTTAAGTTCCTTTATTTCCGCAAGACCGGCTTCATTTGCTTTAGTAAGCTCATCAATCTTTTCAAGGTAGCTCTCTTTTACTTTAGGCCCGGTGACAGCTACAATTCTCCTTACTCCGCTTGCTACGCTTGCCTCGGATAAGATTTTAAAAGCGCCTACCATAGCAGAATTTCTGAGATGAGTACCGCCGCAAAGTTCCTTGGAATATTCACCCATAGAAACAACTCTGACACTGTCACCGTATTTTTCACCGAAAAGCGCAGTAGCTCCGCTTTTCTTTGCGTCGTCTATACTCATTTCATCGGTTTTTATTTCAGTGCCTGTAAGGATAAAGCTGTTGACAATATCTTCAACTTTTATCAGGTCATCTTTAGAAACAGGGCTTGGATTTGTAAAGTCAAATCTTAATACATCGTTTTCAACCAAAGATCCTGCCTGATGTACCTGCTCACCGAGAACACTTATCAAAGCACTTTGAAGCATATGTGTAGCGCTGTGTGCACGGGCAACGGAAAGTCTGTGTATTTTATCATAAGAGCACTTTACTTTATCTCCGACCTTTAATTCCCCGGATAAAAGCTTACCGTAGTGCATGAATTTGCCGCCTTTATTTTTTTGCACATTGTTGATTTTAAATTCGGCGTTTTCATTTTCTATAAGGCCAAGGTCGGCAATTTGTCCGCCCATTTCGGCATAAAGAACGGTTTTATCGAGTACTATTATTCCCTCTTCACCGCCTGAAATGCTGTTTACAAGCTTGTCGCTGCTTACAATTGCCAAAACTTCAGCTTCAGCTGAGTCAAAGTCGTAACCGATAAATTCGGTATTCGGAATTTCCTTGCCGAATTCAATTCCTGCCCAACCGAGGTCTCCTTTTGATGCGCGGTCTGATCGGGCTGTTTCTTTTTGCTTTTGCATGCACTCTTTGAATGACTTTTCATCAACGGTTAAGCCCTGTTCTTCGCACATATCTATTGTAAGATCAAGCGGGAAGCCGTATGTATCGTAAAGCTTGAATGCATTTTCTCCGGAAAATACCGTTCCGGTTGTTGAAGAAAGCATATCTTTAAAAATTATGAGACCTGAATCAAGTGTTTTTGAGAAATTTTCCTCTTCCTGCTTTATTACACTGACAATATAGTCTTCTTTCTCACGAAGCTCCGGATACTGGCATTCATTTTCATGAACTACGGTATCTACTATCTTCCATAAGAAGGTATCTTTCATGCCGAGAAGTTTACCATGCCTTGCAGCACGTCTTAAAAGCCTTCTAAGAACATATCCCCTGCCGTTGTTTGAAGGAAGAATACCGTCGCAGATCATAAATACGGATGAGCGGATATGGTCCGTAATAACGCGAAGAGAAACATCGGTCTTGTGAGTTTTACCGTAAAAGGCACCGGTAAGCTCGGAAACTTTATCTGTAATATTCATTACAGTATCTACATCGAAAAGCGAATCAACGTCCTGGCATACAACGGCAAGTCTTTCAAGACCCATACCGGTGTCTATATTCTTTTGAACGAGCTCTGTATAGTTGTTGTTTCCGTCGTTATCAAACTGCGAAAAAACATTGTTCCAAACTTCCATATATCTGTCGCAGTCGCATCCAACAGTGCAGTCCGGTTTTCCGCAGCCATACTTTTCACCGCTGTCATAGTAAATCTCACTGCAAGGTCCGCAAGGTCCGGCACCGTGTTCCCAGAAATTATCTTCTTTTCCGAATTTAAAGATACGATCTTTAGGTATACCAATTTCTTTATTCCAGATTTCAAATGCCTCATCGTCATCGAGATAAACCGAAGGATACAGCCTGTCGGGATCAAGGCCGACCCAATCGGGTGATGTGAGAAATTCCCATGACCATGCAATTGCTTCGTGTTTAAAATAATCACCGAAAGAGAAATTACCAAGCATTTCAAAATATGTCCCGTGTCGGGAGGTTTTGCCTATGTTTTCTATGTCACCGGTGCGGATGCATTTCTGACATGTGCAGACGCGATGTCTCGGCGGTTCCTGCTCACCTTTAAAGTAAGGTTTCATAGGAGCCATACCTGAATTTATTATAAGAAGACTGTTGTCATTTTGCGGTATTAAAGAAAAACTCGGCAGGCGAAGATGATCTTTTGACTCAAAAAAGCTGAGAAACATCTCGCGAAGTTCATTTAAACCATATTTTTTGCTCATTTTTTTATCCTCCGGATAATTGAATATTTAGGTGCCTGCACAGGCAGGTTCATTTCAAAAATTTCTAACGGCTTATTGCCGGAATTAATTTCGGATATAAAAGGTACCGGTTTTTGCTTTGGAGTAATAATTTCAAGCTGCTCGCCTTCAAAAAACTTGTTTCTTAAAGAGAGTTTCTGATTATCTTCAACAACGGCTACAATCTCTGCACTTTGCGTATATGAGCTTGTTCCGTAATGCTGCCCGGGATATCCGTAGAAAAAGCCGGTGCTGTATGGGCGATGACTTACCATTTCCGTTTCTTTAACCCATATATCACTTAAGCCCTCATCCATTACATGCCTGTAGGCATTTGTCGTAATTGCGGTATAATAGGCACTTTTCATTCTGCCCTCTATCTTAAATGAAGAAATGCCGGCATCTTTAAGTTCATCTAGGTGCTCAATCATGCGAAGGTCGTTTGAATTTAGTATATACGTGCCTTGATCTTCGCTTATTTCAAAATATTCACCCGGACGCTGCTCTTCTACAAGATGATATTTCCAGCGGCAAGGCTGAGCGCATTTTCCGCGGTTGGCATCTCTTCCCGCCATGTAATTTGATAAAAGACACCTTCCCGAAAATGAAACGCACATGGCCCCGTGGACAAATGCTTCAAGCCTTATTGTAGTGTTCGAGGAAATAGCTCTTATTTCATCAATAGAACATTCCCTTGCAAGTACGGCGGTATCGGCTCCGAGTTCCTGAAGGAAATTAGCCGTTTCGCTGTTGACAACTCCAAGCTGGGTGGAAACATGTTTTGCACAGTTAGGAGCGTATTTATTTGCAAGCTTCAAAACTCCTAAATCCGCTATAATCAATGCGTCGACTTTGGAAGAATCAAGAAATTCAAGGTAGCGCGGGAGCTCCTTTATTTCATCTTCCCTGGGGAGTGTATTGCATGTAACATAAATTTTTTTGCCTTTTTCGTGAACAAGTTCAACTGCTTTTAAGAGCTGTTCGTCACTGAAATTTGCATTTGATGCTCTCATGCCGTAATTTCTGCCTGAGAGATATACGGCATCTGCCCCGTACTCAAGGGCCATTATTAATTTTTCTTCATCACCGGCCGGTGACAGCAGTTCAATTTTTTCCTCAGCCATTTTCCAGCTCCGCTTGAAAAGCATACATTTCATTGGAATTTGCAAAGAAATGGAGATGATTTTCGTTATCTGACATAAAGTAGTAATAATCGGTATCTGCCGGGTTTAATGCCGCCTCAATGGACGCAAGCCCCGGATTGCAAATAGGAGTCGGAGGAAGACCGCGGTGAAGTCTTGTATTATATGGTGAATCCTCTTCAAGCATTGCGGCATCCGGTTCCCCTTCATGTTCAGGATGGATATAAAGTATGGTTGAGTCCATTCCAAGCTGCCAGTCCGAGCGTAATCTGTTCCGGATTACAGATGATACATATGCTCTTTCACTGTCGTCTCCGGCTTCTTTTTCAATGATTGAAGCAACTTTTATTGCATCATAAAGCGTATAACCGAGGTTATCACACTGCTTGAGCATATCCGCATCGATTTTATAGTAAAAGGTCTGAAGCAGCTTGTTTATTGCCGACGATGGCTCCATGCCGATATAAAACTGATAAGTATCCGGGAAAAGAAATCCTTCAAGCCTTGTTTCGTCACCGAGCATTGAATCGTCAAGGAAAGAATATTTGAAGTTTGAATTCTGAGCAGAAGCTATAAGGTCATCGTAAGATGCAACGCCCTCCTCATCAAATCTTTCAAATATCTCATAAAGCGTGAATCCTTCGGGAATAAGAACATCAACCGTTCCAAGGCTTGCAGTCGATTCTCTCATATTCTGTACAAGCGCTCTGTAATCATAAGAACTTTTAAGAGTATATTCGCCGGGATCAAATTTCTTTTCCGCATGGCTTAAGTTGCAGTAAAATTTAAAAAGCCATTTGTAATTTATAAATCCGTTATCATAAAGCTGATCGGTTACATAGTCGATGTCGCATACGCTGTACGATTGTGTTCCGGTAACTTTTCCGTTTTCATCCGTTTTATCTGTTTCTACGGTAGTAAAGATGGATTCCGGCAGCGTAACAACAGCTTCAAAATTTTTCTTATTCAAAGCCAAAACATCGCTTGCGGCCATCCATGCAAACACGGCTATTATTACAGCTATGCAGGAAATAAACATGAAATACATAAGACCGCCGAGACATCCGGTCTTTTTTTCATGCTTTTTTATGGCCTTTTCATCCGAAATCTTTTTCTTTTTAGAATCACGGATCATGGAAATAATCGTCTTATTTTCCACGGGAGTATTGTCGGCCTGCTTGAATATTTCGTTTAATTTGTTTAAATCAGGCATTTAAGTAATCCTTGATAATATTGAAAATTTCTTCGTTTTTTTCCTCTATATTGCGCTCGGAGCCATTGCTGTCCAGGTAGCTTATTCTTTTCCATCCGAAATAATCACATGCAAAATCTGCGGTGTTAAGGCATTTTTCAAGGTATTTTTCATCAAGTTCGTGAATGTCTGCACTCGTACTGGTCTCAGATTCTCTTTTTCTCATTCTTGATTTTGAAATTTCAAGGCTGACATCAAGGTATATAACGAGATCAGGTTTTGGAAGTCCCATTTTATTGTGCTCGAGATCTGTCAACCATGTGAAAAATTCCGGAAGTTGATCACGGTTAAGTTTGGAGCCCTGGTGTACAGCATTCGATGTCGTGTACCTGTCGGAGAAAATAATTCCTCCGTTTTCGTAATATTCGCCCCAGTCGTCTTTATATGATGCGTATCTGTCGACGGCATAAAATGTGGATGCGGTATATGCGTTGACATCATCCGGATGAGAGCCGAACTGCCCACCGACGTACATCCTTATAAGGGCGCTCGAAACCTTATCGTTCCGGGGA